>OGHH01000007.1_pt1 | contig 208362 bp, 214 predicted proteins | sample 1571471 | NCBI WGS metagenome assembly OGHH01 (sample SAMEA2581936, study PRJEB24529) | metagenome | biome: Human gut stool | place: China | collected 2011
AAAGAGCGGCTGACTTTCTTTCAGGGTTTCACTGTAATTTGTGCATTTATAGGAAGCTTGTTTATCATCAAGCCGAGTTTTCAGAATGTGGACTTCTTCCCTGCCCTTGTCGGTTTTCTAGGAGGAATGGGAGCGGGACTTGCTTACGCTTGCGTAAGATACTTAGGACAGCATGGAGTAAATGGTGCGGTGATAGTTGCATATTTCTCGGGATTTTCGTGCTTGTTCACCCTGCCATTTCTAATATTAGATTTCCACCCTATGACGATTTTCCAAATACTTTGTTTATTGGGAGCTGGCGCAGGTGCGGCAGGCGGACAGTTCGCTATAACTGCGGCTTACACTCACGCTCCTGCAAGGGAGATATCAGTTTATGATTACTCGCAGTTGATTTTTACCACGATTTTGGGATATTTCCTATTTGGCGACATTCCTGACGGCTGGAGCTTTCTTGGATATTTTATCATAATTGCCATGGCCGTGCTTGTTTTTCTTTACAACAATGTTTGGCACAAGGACAGCGAGGTCAAGGGCTGACAAAAAGGTAAACAAAAAGAGCGTTTTTACTTTCTCGGTAAAAACGCTCTTTATTATTAATATTGTAATTTAAGCTCCGCCTGCGATAAATCTCTTGAGATCCTGTGGGTTTACGCACTTTTCAAGCGCAACGTCCATAGAAATAGTTCTTGAACGAACAAGCTTTGCAAGCTCCTGGTCCATGGTCTGCATTCCTGTTGCTTTACCTGTCTGCATAGCTGAACCGATAAGATGCACCTTATCGTCACGGATCATAGCTTTGATAGAGTCTGTTGCATTAAGAATCTCACAGCAAGCTACACGGCTTGTGCCGTCGAATGTACGGCAAAGTGTCTGAGTACAGATACCTACAAGAACGGAAGCAAGCTGAGTTCTGATCTGATGCTGCTGGTGAGCAGGGAAAACGTCGATGATACGGTCGATAGTTGACGGTGCGGACGTTGTATGAAGTGTACTCATAACAAGGTGTCCTGTTTCAGCGGCGGTAACAGCAGCTTCGATAGTCTCGAAGTCACGCATTTCTCCTACGAGGATAATGTCCGGGTCCTCACGGAGGGCTGCACGGAGGGCAAGTGAGAAGCTCGGTACGTCAGGTCCGATCTCTCTCTGGTTTACCATACATCTCTTATGAGCGTGCATATACTCGATAGGGTCCTCAATAGTGATGATATGAGCTGATTTATGGATATTTACATGGTCGATCATTGCGGCAAGAGTTGTTGACTTACCTGAACCGGTAGGGCCTGTTACAAGCACAAGTCCACGAGGTCTCATTGAGAACTCTGCAAGGATAGGCGGCAGGTCAAGGTCGGTAAGGGTCGGGATATCGTTTCTCAAAAGACGGAGAGCGATTGCCGTGTTTCCTCTCTGACGATACACGTTTACACGGTGGCGGAAACCTCTTGAAGATACATATGTAAAGTCGGTATCAATATGGTCTTTGATAGACTGACGCTGCTTATCTGTACACATATCCTCGCATATTTTGAGAATTTCGATCTCGGTCATATCAGGATATGAGGAAAGCTTTCTCAGGTTACCACCCTGTCTAACTATCGGCGGAATACCTACGGTGAAGTGCAGGTCGGAACAGCCAAGGGCTCTTGCTTCATCAAGAATTTTGTTAATGTCGATTGCCATTAGAATTTACCTCCATATATTTCTTTTTTATACAGCATATGTTACACGGATAAGTTCGTCCATTGAGGTCTTGCCTTGCTGAACAAGCTCTGAAACGTTGTCACGAAGCAGGTGACAGCCCTCTTTCTTTGCAAGCTCCTGAATTTCGTCAGCTTTTGCTCCCCTTGTGATAAGAGCCTGCATAGACGGTGTTGCGAGAAGGATCTCATGGATAGCGGTTCTTCCCTTATATCCTGTGTTATTGCACTTTGGACAGCCACATGGGTCGTACACCTGTACTGAATGGTCAAGACCCATAAGCTCGTTTTCTTCCTCAGTTGACATTCTAGGCTTTTTGCACTCAGGGCAAAGCACCTTTGTAAGACGCTGAGCAACAATACCGATAAGTGAGGTTGCGACCATGTATGCCTCAACGCCCATATCCACAAGTCTTGTTACGGTAGAAGCGGCGTCATTGGTATGAAGTGTTGACAGAACAAGGTGTCCTGTGATAGCGGCACGGATAGCGATCTCGGCAGTTTCAGTATCACGCATTTCTCCGACCATTATGATGTCAGGGTCCTGACGGAGAATAGAACGTAGGGCTGCACCGAATGTCATGCCTGCCTTTTCGTTTATCTGGCACTGGTTTACGCCGTCGATCTTTTTCTCGACTGGGTCTTCGACAGTAATAACATTGTTATTAGGCTTCGAGATCTCGCCAAGTGCGGCATAAAGTGTGGTAGATTTACCTGAACCTGTAGGGCCTGTTACAAGGACAACACCCTGTGGCACTTTAAGGCAAGACTCAAATCTCTTATAGTTATACTCGGTCATACCAAGATCGGTAATTTTTCTAAGGGACATATCGCCTGTTGCGAGGATACGGAGAACGACTTTCTCACCGTACACCATTGGAAGGTTAGATACACGGAGGTCGAGTGTTGTGCCGTCAACGACCTGCGACATACGGCCGTCCTGCGGGATACGCTTTTCGGCGATATTCATGCCGCTCAAGATCTTGAAACGGGTAACAAGCGAAGTATGAAGTGCGGCGGAAAGAGTCATAAGCTCAATAAGGTCGCCGTTTACACGGATACGGATAACAGTTTTATCCTTGAATGGCTCGATATGTATATCCGTTGCGTCCTGACGCTGGGCGTTCTCGACGATAGCGGTAGCAAGTTTAACGATAGGAGCGTTCTCGATTCTCTCCTCAGAGATATCCTTGAGTTCTTCGAGGTTGAGCTCTTCCTCTTTCTGCTTTGTAGCCTCGTCAACAACGGAGCTAACCTGACCTTCAGAGTACATCTTACCGATTGCACGGTTGATAGATGACTTTGTGGCAAGGACAGGTGTTATGCTGCAGCCTGTGATAACACGGAGATCCTCGAAAATATAGAAGTTGATAGGGTCATTAGTTGCAACGGTCATACGCTTGCCTATTTTGCTGACTGCGATGACGTTATACTTTCTTGCAGTTGCCTCAGGTATCTTCTTGACTATATCAGGCATAAGCTCAGTATTATCAAGGTCGATATAGGACACATTCAGTCGCTCGGCGAGGACCTGACAGAACTGAACATCGGTAACGAGCTTCATGTCAATAATGACATCACCAAAAAGTCTTCCCTTTTGCTCCTTCTGTTTGGCAAGGACTTCCTGAAGCTGTTCTTCAGTTATAAGACCTTTCTGTACCAGATACTGACCGATAGGGCCGTTTCTCATATATATTACTCCAATCCTCCGCATTGATTTAGAGATCCGACGCTGCGGAAACGTCTGCCGCGGTGCAAAAACCGCAAAAAAATCATATTATCTATTGTAATCTTCATGAAAGTATGATAAAATTAATGTATTAACTAATGAATCCAAAGGAGGATCACTGTGGATAATTTAACCTTATCATACATAATCATTTATGTATTTGTGTTCATCTTCGGAGCGTGCATAGGCAGTTTTCTTAACGTCTGCATATACCGATTGCCGAAAAATGAAAGTCTTATCAAGCGAAATTCTCACTGTATGACCTGCGGTGAGCCGATCAAACGGCGTGACCTGATACCGATAGTAAGCTGGTGCATACTTCGTGGAAAGTGCCGAAACTGCGGTGCAAAGATATCGGCAAGATACACTATAGTTGAAACGCTGAACGCACTGCTCTACTTATGGGTATTCTACCATTTTAATGGAATTTTCAATCCGCTTCGTGCAGCACTTGTCTGTCTGTTATTCTCTGCTCTTATCGTTGTATTCTTCATGGACTGGGACACTCAGCTTATCAACACATATGTTGTGATATTCATAGGTTTGCTTGGTGTTGCGGAATACATTTTCTGCAAAGATCAGACGGGACTTACGCTTAAATCACACTTGATCGGATTTTTCATTGTGAGCGTGCCTTTGCTTATTATTTGTCTTATCACACATGAGAAAGCAATGGGCATGGGAGATGTATATCTCATGGCAGCCGCAGGGTTGTTCCTCGGAATGCAGGGTGCTTTGGTAGCACTTCTTATCGGACTGATAACAGGCTCGATCGGCGGACTTATCCAGAAGCACCGCAGCGGTGATTCAGTATTTGCATTTGGTCCATATCTCTCCATAGGAATTGCTGTAGCGGCACTATACTCAGAGCAGATCGGTTCATGGTACATGGACTTTACTGGTCTTAACGAGATGATGAACGAAGCAATGCTGATAATAAGATAATTGCAAATTCCGCAGTTTGATACTGCGGAATTTTTTTGCTCAAAAAATCCTCTTAATAGAAGTTTTCTGTTAAGGGGATTTTTTCAGCAATCAGACCCGTGGAGGGGTCTGATTGAGAAAAGGAATTACTGTACCTTAGATACTGTAATATCAGATGGGTTAAGTGAATACTTTGAAAGGTCCTCAGTATACTTTGGATCGTTGTACTTCTTAAAATACAACGTAACTGTGACGGTTCCACCCGCTGGAATAAATACACAGTTTGATGGGTTATTCAAATCGTTGTTCGTTGTAAATCCACAAACCTTATCATTTGGAATTTTCAATCTCCAATCCGCCTGCATCTGATCAAATGCAAAACCAACATTAGCACTTAAAGACCAGATCTTTACAACATCAGAACCATTATTCTGTATTGTTATATCATAGTCTATCTCACCATCATTGATTTTTCTTGCGATACTGCTGATAACGTACAAATCATTTGTCGGTTTTGAAATGAAGGTTGCCACAAAAACAGTATCTGATGTTATAACCTTAGTAGATATATCATCGCTTGTTCCTTCTACGACCCAACCGCCAAATATCTTATTAGCGTCTGACGAAACAGGGGTAGCTCCTGGATAATTTGCATACTGTCCATCGGAAACATAAATAGTTGAGGCATTTATTAAAGAACCATTTAATTTAAACTCAACCTTATGCTTGTTCTGTACAACTGGAACGAAAATAACTGAGTTATCTGTAATAGAAACATCAGTAAGACCCTTTGAGTTATCTGATTTGTATACCCACTTAACAAAATCCTGTTTTATAGTATCCATGTCAGTTGGAATTCCCGGGTCATTTGCAAAGTCGCCATCATAGACTTTTGTTGTTGTAAATGTAGAACCGTTGATATTCTCAAACGTTACATTAAATTGGGCTTTCGGTGCAACAGGCGGATAAACACAGGAGAATACCATATCCTTATTTATTGTTACGCCTGTTGTAAAATCAGCAACGTTATTCTTGCTGTCTACCCAATAAGGCGTGCCATAACCTGTTCTTGATGACATAGAAGGTGGAGCTTTATAAACTGTACCCGCCTTGACAGACTTAGTATCTATCTGTTTACCACGAAGCGTTGGTTCAGGGTCGCTTGCAGAGTAGATAAACTTTACACTGTATGTTTTTGAACTTGAAACTGTTGTCTTATCGTAGAAAATATAAGTATATGTGTTTGAAGCGTCAAGGCTGTAATACTTTTCCTGCTGAGCTGTGCAACCTGCAGGAGCAGTAGTTGCCTGAGGATATGTGACATAAGCAGGATCTACAGAGAAATCTTTATAGTCACGAACTTTGTATGAATCGTCTTTTTTTATGTTAATATTTGTGAGATTTACTGCTGCGTCCTTTTTATACTTTGTTTTCGTAAAAGTATAGCTTCCGTTCTCATATGTTGGCTGATAGGCTGTAAGAGAAACGTCGAGAGTAGACATTTCCTCAATTTTGCTGATACTTGCACCGATATCAAACTTATAATTGTCGTAAAAATCAACGCCTCTTGCAACAGCAGAATTATTAAAGTTTAAGCCCTCTGTATTTACCTTACCTACATTGAGGATACAGCCTTTTGCACCCATTCTCTTTGCGGCTGTATCCGTGTCGCTGCCTGAATAGTTTTTCAGACTATAGCCACGAAGATTATTATTGTCAATAACGATACAGTTTGAATAGGTCACACCGCTTGCACCGATAGTACCAGAGTTTGAAACATCAGGCACACCTACATAATCTTTAAGAACAAGGACATTGGTCGAATATCTAAGCTCATCGTCAAGATAGTCTATAAGACCTGAACCTATGACATTGCTTTCCATTGTTGCATCAGCGTCATGATAAACGTTATTTGCAGGTTTGATCATATTAAGGATAGCTCCGAGGATCACGCCGAAAATCGTTACCACAACAATAAGCTCAACAAGTGTAAAACCCTTGCGGTTTTTATTCATTTTCAAGATCCTCCCTCCTTATGGTGTTGGTTGTGCAGCGTCATATTCAGCCTGATTTTTGTAATCGGAACCACCCATATAATGGATAACTACATAACCTGTAGCTTTACCTGACGCATCTTTTTCAAGATAATGGTCAAAGGTCGCATCTGTGATCTTAAATGCAGCTGCATCGGCTGTTGGAGTGCTGCTGTAAAGATCAGATGACTGTGAGAAGCCGAAATAATCGCTTCCTGTTACGCCTGAAAGCACAACGCCAAACTGCTGATTTCCACCGTCGCCGATAGGGATAAGAAGTGAATTTCCTGATGAGTTATTATTTACATCAAAGAACTTTCCGCCTGTAAGCTCAGGCGTAAGAGCATAGAAATCCATATCTGCCCCTGAATTGTTATAAAACTTTACCCAGTAAACGCTCTTTTCAGGATTAGGTGTAATGTTTATGTCCTTACCCTGAAGAAATTTGAGCTGATAGCCTGCGTCTTCATCAATATTATTAAGCTTTGCTTTAAAGCCATAGGCTGTAGTATTGAATTTTATGCCGCTTCCAAAGTCTGCCTCAAGGGCAAACTCATTTGTAGTTTTGCCGCTTGAAGAAAACTTGTTTACCTTCAACTCGTTCATATTGACGGTCTTGTTATCATTATACTGCTCGGCATTTACTGCCTGAGTATACATTTCATTGTTGCGGTAGTAGTTTTCAAGATTCTGTCTTTTTGCCGCTACAGCAACTGTAACAAGCATAGCTGACATACCTGACAAAAGTGCCATTGCTATGATGACCTCTACAAGAGTCATACCCTTTTTATTTTTGCTGTTCTTTTTCATGAGTATACTCCTTTCAATTAGTAGTGATCATATCTGTCAAGTTCGTATCCGTAAGCATAATCATCCTTGCCGCCCTTCGCATTCTGCATTACAGAAGTAGTTGAAGGCTTGGTGTATACATAGAACGCTGTATTGGCGTTACCAAAGCTGTTTGCGATAACTACGCCAACTGCACAGCACTGAACGGTCATTTTTCCGCCTGCTGAGTCTGTAACATTAAGTCCACTAAGACCACTTGTTGCTATATTAACCATTGCTTCCGGTGAGTAGAATGAACCCTGGAAGAAACTGTTGTTTGTGGCGCTAAGCGTTGTGTTCTGAGCAAATAAGAAAATGATACTGCTGTTTGATGGTCTGTAAGAGCCTGCAACGTCCACTGATGTTGGATTAAGGACGAAACTGCTCTGTGGAGCACCAGGATTACCCTTAGTATTATTAAGTGTATCAGAGTTATACATACGAACATAAGTGTCATAATCAAATATTTTCAAGCCACTAAAGTTATAGTTACATGCGCTTGAACCCGAATGCTTGGACTTGCCTGTTACTGAGTCGATACCATTAAGTGTAATAGCACTGCCTGAGTCTGAAACAAAATAGCAGTTGTATTTTCTGTCACCTGTAGTTGTATCAATTATAGTTGAACGATTTCTGACAACTATAGTTGGAGACCAGCTTGAATCAAGACTAAGACCATTTTGAAGTCTTATAACAATATCGCCTGAAGAATCAGAAACATCAACGAGGATCCTTGAACCATTGCCATAATCATTGAACGAAAGATCAGATGCCCATGTACAGCTTGATGTTATTCTCAATTTGTAGCGGCTTGTAACTGGAGTCTTAGCTCCTGTTCCTGTAAGGTCTATTAGCTCAGTAAGCGTGTAGTCAACATTATTCCAATCGCTTGCAAAGGTATTGAAAGTTTTAGTGTTTGAGCCATCATAGAAAGCCTGATATTCATCAGAGATCGTTGTCACATTAGTATCATTGCTCATGAAGAAATCTTCCGGATAATATACATATGCATCAGCAGATACAGGTATCTGTGGCTTTGCGTCACGACCTGCTTTGCTAAGAACAGCTCCTTCATGAATATTTGAAGCCTGGCAGACGATCTTATCTTTACCCGTGATAGTGCCGGTAACATAAACAGAGCCTGTTACCTTAAGTGACTTTGTGACATTAAGATCACCCTCGACATAGAGAGAGCCATTGATCGTCTGACCATTTGCACCAAATGTTGCATCGCCATTATAAGCACCTGCGCCCTTATAAACGTAGAAGTTACCATACTGTGTATAGTCATTTCCGCCAATGTTAGCTTCACAACAGAACAAATCGACATCAAAACCTGAAGAACCAACGTCCATATGGTTTGAAGTGGAGAGCTTCTGACCGATATTAACATAGTTATATCCGTCTGCTCTTGCCATTGTGGAGTTGATGTGGAATTCATTTGAAACATCAAGGTTTTCAGAAATTGTAACAGTTGAACCCTGCTTTTCGTCTACAAGACTAGGCTTGAGCATGATAAGAGGCTGTGTTGAAACCTCCAAAGAACCGTACATAAGATAAGAACCATAGATACTCGTATTGTTTGTAAATCTATAGACCTTACCAGTGGTATTATTGATACCAGCCATATCACCGATAACGTTAAGGTTATCGTAACCTGCGCCGCCGTTACCAACAAGCTCGATAGTATTTGTATATTCGGCAGGCTTTGTAACTGACTGCGTGGAAATATGAGCTGCTACCTTTTCAGTTTTTCCCAGATAAGTAGTTTCACAGGTAACAACGATATTTGCAACACTTGTACCCTCCTGTGCTACAGTTATCTTTGTGGTACCGATATTATCGCTTTTACCATTTGATCCATTATAGCTGACATTAGTAGTTGTACCCTTTCCGCTATTAGCACTTGCTAGCTTTTTAAGGTTATCTATGGCCTTTTTCTGCTGAGCCTTTGCAGTAGGGTCATTGGTTGGAGCAGTATCAGTCTGTATCTGATTAATAAAGCTTTCAAGAGTAGATGAAGCTGTCAGATAAGCCTGTTTGCTCTTATAGTTATCATTTGTTTTTGTCCTGTTTACCGAAACAAAAGAAACAGTTGCAGTCAAAAGTATTGACAGCATGAGCATGACAGCAACCGCTGTGAAAAGCACGACTCCGGGTTTGTTTCTTTGTTTCCTCTTCGGAGTATTCTTCATATTAACCACCTTTCTTAGTTTTATTATCACTTATGCTATACTTTTTTCATTTTACACAAGTTGATTACTTATATAAAATTTTTAATCATTATATAGCACTAATTGGCAGGATAAGAAATATTCCTTATCCTACCAAATAGTTTTCTCTTAGCTGGCAGAAGGATCAGCAAGCTTCTTCAGAACGTACATATTCAGTGTCATAGAGCCTGAGATCTCGCTCTCGTTGACATTTTCAATGCTAACATTCTCGATCACCATGCTCTTTTCGTTGTTTGTCGTCAGGTTGTCAGCAAAATTCTTGAAACCTGAAAGCGAGCTTTTGAACTGAATGTTAAGGCTATAGTAACCTATTGTCTGTGCAGCTGTTTCATTGGTATCAGCTGCATTTGCATCTGTGTTTGCGTCTGTGTTTGCGTCTGCAGCTGATGAATCAGTTTTGCTTGCATTATTGTATTCATCTACCTTAGTGTCAAAATCAGTAGCTGTTGCTGTTGACTCATAAGCAAAAGGCGAAAGAACTGTGCTGCCGTATGATGAAATAGTCATATTGGAGTTTTTGATCTTTACATCATCAACATTAAAAAGCTCACGAACCTTATCAGTAGCCTTGTATGCTACCTGATAATCATAGAAGTTAGCTGCGACCTGTGAGGTGCTTGTATAAAGTGTCTGAATCTCAGCGGCAAGGTTCTTATCCTTGTCTACCTGATCTTCAAGCTCGCTGAGCTGTACCTTTGCTGATTCCAGATCACTGCTTGCCTGACTACACTCATCAATGGCAGGCTTAATAAAAAGCATAAAACCTGCAACAATTATAAGCAGTACGAATACTACTATCAAAATCATTTTATCACGATAATTCAACTTCATAATTATTCACCCTCGCCCTCTTCTTTAAGATAAAGTGTCAGCGAATCAAGCGTTACGCCTGAGCTGCCGTCTTCACCGATCGAATATCCGTTGTATCCTACATCTTCCTGGAAGAGTCCTGTACCTACAAGGGCATCGATTGCTGTTTTTACATCTGACTGATCATCAAGCTCAACCTTAGTAAGTGTTACTGTACCAGCTTCAAGGTTATATGTAAAGCCTTCATACTTGAAAGAACCAAGAGCTTCCTTGATATCGTCAAACATCTCACTTGACACGACCGGAAGTGTTTCAAGAGCTGCATTTGCTGATGTAACATAGTTTGAATAATCCTGCATGATCTTCATCTTATTGTGAAGTATCTGGTTCTGGGCGATCTTTTCATTGCAAACAGCTATCTTATCATTAGTCTTGTCTATATCTTTCTCGATAGAACTCTTCCTGAGATTAATAACAAGTGTTGCACCTGCGATAAGCACTGCGGCTGCCGCAGCGAAGATCCCGCCTGTCATGAGCAGCGAACCCATGCCGCTGCTGCCGCCCTTACCTGTGGACTGATCGACTTCGAGGAGGTTGATCTTCTCTGTTGCCTTGTTTCTCTTATAGAGAGCACCGATAGCATTAGCGAATACTGTAAACTCGAAGTTCTCAAAACCTGTGATCTGAGCAGGCACACCGAGAACGGAAGCCTTTATATCAAGACCGTCAAGAGCGTCAACGAGTTTGATGTAGTCCTCAATAAAGCCATAGAGAATAACATTTTCAAGTCCTGAACCGCCTCTTGCCTTATTGAACTGCTCCATTCTGAAGATGTTCTCGTTAAGAGCCTCAGTGATATAATCGTCAGAATCATAATCATCTTCTGAGATAGGAACGTATCTGGCGAATGCCATCTGTCCATTCTCAAAAAGTGTAAGACCAAGGAAGTTCTTATCGATCTGGCAAACCAACAGTGGCATTTTCTCCATGTTGGACTTGTCAGCAAGAACGATTCTTGCGATAGAGTTACATCCGATGTTAACAGATCTGAGGTTCATGCCCATAATGTTATAAAGCTTTCTGTAGCTTTCAACTATCGTACTAGGGCAAGCTGTTGCAAGTACCTTCACTGCACCAGGATTATCCTCGCCTGCTTCACCTACTACTGTATATGAGATAGAATACTCATCTGTGATACCCATTTCCTGGCTCATATGGTTCTGTACCATAAGCAGGAACTCATTACCCTTTGCCTTTGGAACTACAAGCTCCTTAAATACGATGTTGCTCGATGAAAAAGTAACGATAGCGTCCTTATCCATCATATCCTCAGCCTTGATCTGTGTGAGCAGTAACTCAGACAGACCAGAAAGGTTGATGACCTCACCGTTAAGGATCATATCCTCAGGAACGTCTACCTGCAAAGATCTTTCGATCCTTATCTTGTTAGAGGAGTTATCACCTTTAACAATGTTGATTTGTCTATCAGAAATATCAAATGATAGCATTTATTCCTTCACCTCTTAAATTATTTTTCAAAACAAATATCTTCCCTCTCCGTTTTAAAGGAGAGGAGATATTTAAAATTAACGAACACAAAATGCAGACCCTTAGTTTTCCAGACCTGACAATGAACCGTAGAGCAGTGGGAAGATACCCGCAAGGCAAAGACCAATCGCAACACCCATGAACACGATGAGCAATGGTTCCATAAGTCCTACAAGTCTTGTAACGGCTGCGTCTGCTTCTTCCTCATAGTAGTCAGCAGTTTTCTCAAGGATCTCATCGAGAGCACCTGATTCCTCACCGACATAGATGATGGAAGTAAACATTCCTTCAAATATCTCTGTTTTTGCAAGTGACGCTGAAAGCGGTGCGCCCTGCTTAACTTCATCAACTACCTGAATGAACATCTTATCAACATAAGCATTTCCAAGTATTCTTGATGAACGTTCAAGACACTCTACCATTGGGATACCGCTTGAATAAAGTGATGAAAGAGTTCTTGCGAAACGACCCTCGTAGATCTTTACCATAAGCTTTCCGGCGGCAGGCATCTTTATCTTTATGTAGTCAAATTTAAGTCTGACTGACGGTACTTTCAAGGCGTATATCCAACCGAATATCAAAACAACGACCACGATAAGAATGATATACCATTTTGCCTTGAAAAAGTCACTGAATGAGAAGAGAGCCTTAGAAAGTGCAGGCATCTGATCCTCTGACATAAGACCTGCAAATATAGGCATGATGAACGTAAACATACCGATTACCATGACGATACAAAGAACGCCAAGTATGATAGGATAAGTCATCGCACTCTTTACCTTATTGTTCAACTTGTTTGAGTTTGCATAATAATCGCTCAGACGCTGCATTGTCATATCAAGCGTACCTGAGGTCTCACCTGCGTCTACCATTGAAATGAAAAAGTCCGGAAAGCTTCCTCTTCTTGTATCGAGGGCCTCGGTAAAGCTCTGACCTTTCTGAACATCGTCATAAACGCTTCTCCAAACATCCTTTGCACCCTTATTCTCCTCTTCCTTATAGAGAATGTCGAGCGCTTTAACAATGGTAAGACCCGATGTCATCATTGCCGCAAGCTGACGGCAACAGAAAGCAAGTTCCTTAGTATTGAACTTGTGCACAGATTGTTTGCCTGCACCGCCCAATGCTTCTGTATAACTTATACAGAAAAGACCTTGTTCGTGGATCTTGTCCAGTACTTCCTGTGCATCCTCAGCCTCATAGATACCCTTTATAGTTTTTCCCGAGGTATCCTTAGCAACATAGGAAAATTTCTTCATAATATGTAGATACACCTCCACTTATTTATACATTTTGTGCATTCATAACAAAAAACTTTAAAAATACACAAAACGCATTTTTATAATTATAACATTATTTTCATCTTTTCGCAAGTGATTGAGTGCTTTTTAAGCGTTAATTTATTTACAAAATAATCTTCACAAATTTATCGAATTTGTACAAATAGAATAATTAAACTAACATTTTAAATAATATTTAACATTCAAAGCGAGTTCATACAGATTTCTGATAGTAAATACTCTTATTTATGTTCAAATAATACAAACTTATACTTTATTATCCGTCTTGCCCGTACTAAAAGATTTCATACTTTTGAGAATGACAGGATGCTTATGAACATACACTTTATAAGCTATCAGATAGAAACAATAGGACGCTGCAAGAAGAAGTCCTATGCCGATGATCACGCTTACAAGGTAGTTCATGCCCACGCCTTCATTCAGCCATATACACGGATAATAAAGCACCTTATAGAAGATATCTCCCTTGCCCTCCTGACTGAATGAATCCCTGAATATTGCAGGGATAAAATACACTAGAAGCATAAGAAGATACACTATTGTAATATTGACCCAGCTCCAATTTTCATATGCGGCATGGCGTTTGCCGTCGTCATAAAAAAGTCTTAGGAAAAATATAAGCATGACCGCAAAGCCTATAAATGAGTCTACATTACTATTTGTCATAAAGCTCTTGAAAGCAGATGTGCTTGACGGAAAGACCGTAACCAGAGCCGGTATCAGCACAATGCCTGCAAAGGCTGAAAACAGTGTAAGAACGATCATTATCCCAATTCTCGACAGAATGTACTTTAAAAATTTTATTGCCTCCATAATTACCTCCATTTTACTCTTTTGCTTCGTAAAGTCTTTTTGCTTTACGCATCATCTTTCACGATAAAGTTTTCAGACTTTACATCTTTCAATTATCTGACATAGTTTTGTCAAAGAGTTTATCCACAAGCTCTCTTAGATATATATTTTCTGTACGCTCAAGTTTAGGGTCTGCGTTTCTGATAAGCTGTGCGGCTTCCTGTGCTTTTCTTAGTATATCCATATCCTGTGACATATCCGCTATCTTCAATGCAGGAAGGCCATGCTGTCTGCTTCCGAAAAAGTCACCAGGACCTCTGAGTTTAAGATCTTCCTCAGATATCTTAAAGCCGTCGTTAGTCTTGCCCAAAATTTTAAGCCTTTTCACGCTTTCCTCATTCACGTTGTCTGTAATGAGGATACAACTTGATTTATATTTACCTCTTCCCACACGACCACGAAGCTGGTGAAGCTGGGAAAGACCAAATCTGTCAGCATTTTCTATTACCATTATTGCCGCATTAGGCACGTCAACGCCTACCTCCACAACTGTTGTGGAAACGAGCAGGTCTATTTTATGCTCCTTGAAGTCGTTCATGACCTGTTCTTTCTGAGCGCCGCTCATTCTGCCATGAAGAAGTCCCACAGTGTAATCTTTAAACGTACCCTGAGAAAGCTTTTTAGCATAGGTCTTAACGTCCTGCAAGTCCATATCGCTTTCCTCTATCATTGGACAGACTATATAACCCTGTCTGCCCTCGTCAAGATATTTTTTCACATAGTTAAAAGCACGCTCGCGAAGCTTTCCTGTAACGGCATATGTTTCAACGGGCTGTCTGCCCTTAGGAAGCTCTTTCAGTACAGAAATATCAAGGTCGCCGTATATCATAAGGGCAAGAGTTCTAGGGATAGGCGTGGCTGACATAACAAGCTTATGGGGATTTTCACCCTTTGAAGCAAGTGCCGCACGCTGTTCAACGCCAAAGCGGTGCTGCTCGTCTGTTATGACAAGGGCAAGCTTTTTGAACTTCGTTGTCTGCTGAACAAGAGCGTGTGTTCCCACTGCAACGGCGTATTCACCGTTTTCAAGCCCTTCTTTCACAAGCCTTTTCTGTTTTGCGGTCATAGAGCCTGTGAGCAGTGCCACCTTTACGCCAAGCGGTTCAAGGAAGCCTTTCAAGGTTTCATAATGCTGTTCTGCAAGTATCTCAGTAGGCGCCATAAGTGCGGTCTGACAGCCATTTTCATACACAAAATATGCCGCTCCTGCCGCAACTGCGGTCTTACCCGAGCCAACGTCGCCCTGAACGAGTCTGTTCATAGGCTGTTCTTTCTGCATATCTCTGATACAATCCTCTATGGCGGTTTGCTGGCTGTTTGTAAGGGTAAAAGGCAGAGCGTTATAAAAGCTGTCCATATCCTGCATTTTCAGCACAAAGCCGCTTTTTTCACGGCTTCGGCTTTTCATAAGCTGCATACCAAGCTGCAAAACAAGAAGCTCGTCAAAGACAAGGCGATTTTTCGCAAGCTCGCAGATGTGCATATCTTTTGGAAAATGTATATTCTCCAAAGCATATTCAAGAGAACAGAAATTATACCTTTGCATTATGCTTTTTGGCAGCGGCTCATAGATATTCTTATTAAAAACATTCAGGGCGAGCCTTACTGTTTTTCTGAGCATTTGCTGACTAAGACCCTCTGTGAGGTGATAGACAGGCTGGACTTTATCTTCAGTATCGGCAGAAAGTATCACAGGAGAATTTATCTCTTTTCGCACAAGGTTTCCTGTTATCCTGCCGCAGAGGTAATACTCTTTATCCACTTCAAGCTGTTTATACATATACTCGCTGTTATAGATAACTATTACAAGGTCAGTGACGTCGTCGGTAAAAATGACTTTGTACACTGACAGACCTTTTCTAATATGGGCTTCAGGGAGCTTTTTAACTACTCTGCCCTTTACTATGCAAGGCTCGTTAGTTGGTGCATCTGCTATGGAAACAGGTGAGGTATAGTCAATATAACTTCTCGGATAATGACAAAGCAGGTCATATACTGTCTTTACGCCTAATTTCTCATAACATTCGGCACGTTTTTCCCCAACGCCTTTTATATACTCTATTGGTTTTTCAAGATCTTTTAACAAATCCTCACCACCTGTCAGCTTTTACTCCACTTAATACGATTATATCATACATCACATAAAAGGTCAATGACTTTTATTCAAATCATACATATTTATGCCATTTTCCCTGCACGTTTTGCATTTTTGCACAAAAAAAGGACAGATGAAAAAAATCATCTGTCCTTGATAAAAACTATATGTTATTATATTTTCTCGCCAAACTCAGAATACTCAATAGAAGCTCTGATGAAATCTCTGAACAGAGGGTGCGCTCTGTTTGGTCTTGACTTGAACTCTGGGTGGAACTGAACACCAACGAACCATGGGTGTACATTCTTTGGAAGCTCTACTATCTCAACAAGCTTTTCGTCAGGTGAAAGGCCTGCAAGCATAAGACCCTTATCTTCAAGAAGCTTTCTGTATTCATTATTGAACTCCCAACGGTGACGATGACGCTCACGGATAAGATTCTGTGGTGCTGAATAGATCTCAGCACATCTTGAATTGTCTGCAAGCTTGCATGGATAAAGGCCAAGTCGCATCGTGCCACCCTTTTCTGTGATATCCTTCTGTGAATCCATTATATCTATAACAGGATATGGAGTGTCACCAAACTCGGAAGAATTTGCCCCTTCCAGTCCTGCAACGTGTCTTGCAAACTCAACAACAGACATCTGCATACCGAGGCAGATACCGAACATTGGTATCTTATGTTCTCTTGCATATTTGATAGCTTCGATCATGCCCTCGATTCCTCTGTCACCAAAGCCGCCCGGTACGATTATGCCGTCGCAGCCATGGAGCATTTCAGCTACAGTGTTCTCATTGAGATTTTCAGACTGTATCCACTTGATATCAACTTCTGCGCTGTTCTCAAAACCGCCGTGACGGAGAGCTTCTGCTACGGAAAGATAAGCGTCCTCAAGCTCAACATACTTGCCAACAAGACCGATAGTCACTTTCTTGTTACAGCTATGAACTCTGCCTATCATTTCCTGCCACTCTTTAAGGTCTGGCTGTCTGCACTCAAGCTTAAGATGATGACAAACAACATCTGCAAGACCCTCTTTTTCAAGCCAGAGAGGCACTTCATAAAGTGATGGTGCTGTAAGATTCTGTATAACGTCCTCTGCTCTTACGTTGCAGAAAAGACCTATCTTCTGCTTCATATCCTCAGGTATCTCCATTTCAGAACGAAGAACAAGGATATTAGGCTGAATACCTATGGAAAGCAATTCCTTTACGGAATGCTGTGTAGGCTTTGATTTAAGCTCCTTTGAGCCTGAGATATAAGGCAGCAGGCACACATGGATAAACACGGAATTTTCTCTTCCAAGCTCGATAGAAGCCTGTCTGATAGCCTCGAGGAATGGTGTGGACTCGATATCGCCAACTGTTCCGCCTATCTCTGTGATAACTATATCTGTGTCAGTTGATTTGCCTACTCTGTAAAGACGATCCTTTATCTCGTTGGTGATATGAGGAACGACCTGAACTGTGCCGCCAAGATAATCTCCTCTTCTCTCCTTATTAAGAACTGTCCAGTATATCTTACCTGTGGTGACATTTGAATTGATAGAAAGATTTTCGTCGATAAATCTCTCATAGTGACCAAGATCAAGGTCAGTTTCCGCACCATCGTCAGTTACGAAAACCTCACCATGCTGATAAGGTGACATTGTGCCTGGATCGACATTTATATACGGGTCAAATTTCTGAATGGTAACGCTGTAGCCCCTTGCTTTTAACAATCTTCCCAGTGACGCAGCGGTTATGCCCTTTCCAAGACCTGATACTACACCGCCTGTTACAAAGACATATTTTGTAGGCATATCATTTCTCCTCCATATATCAAAAATAAAACACAAAAAAATCAGGTGAGATCATGTGGACACAACTCACCTTTTCGCTCTTACTAATATCATAACAAATTTTTATACAAAAGGCAAGTGTTTTTTCTATTTTTCTCTGAATTTTTTATAAATTATCAAATAGCTGCAATATTCTCTTGTAAAATTATTGTAAATTAAAGCGGTTTTATTTGATTTTATAAAAATAGAGGTAATTTTAAAGTCAAATTCGTACGAAATTTATGTTGTAATTTGAGGTAAAATAGTATATACTATTATTGTATTATGCTTAAACGAGCTATAGACTTCCGGCTTGCTGACTTTAATCGGAAACGAGGTTTATTTTATGGACAACGACAACAAGAACACCTCCAACACTCAGGGAGATAAGGATTTACAGTCGCTAATATCCAATGCAATAGAAAATAGAAAGATACTTGATGCTTCAAACTCAAACGGGCCTACGGGGGTCATACCTATCCCCTCAAAGGAACAGCAGAAAGCTGATCCGATACATGAGTCTGATCCAAAGCAGGATAAGACGCCAAAAAAGAAAAAAGGCTGGAGCAAGAAGAAAAAGACGGGTATTGCTCTTGGAATAATATTTGTAGTATTCATTATTATAATTGCCATTATCGTAGGTTTGTTTTTCCACTACACAGGAATGCTTGACAGAACTAAAGACACTAAGATAAATTCAGGCAAAGCGCCTATAAATTCCAGCGAGCTTACAAGTGAGGCGGATACATTTGACGCAAAGGAAAAAGAGGACGAGCTTAAGGCTCAGCTACAAAAGCAGTCCTCCAAGATATCCAGCGAGGACGTAACGAACATTCTGCTCATTGGCGAGGATATCCGTGATACAGAAGAGGAGAGCCGTGGAAATACTGATGTTATGATGATAATTTCCATAAACACCAAGAACAAGACTATTACAATGACTTCCCTTATGCGTGATATGTACATTTACATGGCTCAGTTTGACGAGGGCAACAGGCTCAACAGCGCTTACTGGCACGGTGGCTGTGAGTATCTTGAGCAGTGTATTGAGGATTATTTCGGCATACAGATAGACAGATACGCAAGAGTGAATTTCTACTCGTTTATAGATATAGTTGAGACCGTAGGCGGTATCGACATGGAAGTGTCAAAGGCTGAAGCCGAGGGCATGAAGAAGCCGATGGCCGAACAGAACAAATACCTTAAAAATAAGAAAGGCACTGACTATATAAGCAACGACATATTTGCGGGCAAGAGTGATGAGGATAAGGTAAAGCTTCATCTTAACGGAAATCAGGCACTTGCGTTTGCAAGGCTTAGATATGTAGGAAATTCCGACTATGAGCGTACCGAGCGTCAAAGACGTGTTATCTCAGAGATCATAACCGAATCCAAGAAGCTCAGTCTTGTTCAGCTTGACAAGCTTCTGAACAAAGTCCTTCCTGAGATAAACACAGACCTTACTGATGGTGAGATCGCAAATCTGCTCCTCAATGCTTTTGACTATATGAAATATGATATCCAGCAGCTTAGAATACCTGCTGACGGCTATTTCACAAACGAAGTCATCTACAGCATGGACGTGCTTAATCCTGACTTTGCCGCAAACTCTGCGTTCATTCAGTATATAGTTTACGGCAGTTGCAAGAACATTGACGAAGCTATCAAACAGTATCAGGAAGAAAATGCTTACAACTACAGCTATGACACTGGGTATTACGGCTACTAACTGAATAATTGATATCCGCTTTCCTTTGGGGAGGGCGGATATTTTTTTGCTTCGTGCAAAAAAATATAAAAAAAATGGTTGACAAATACCCGTAAGGGGTATATAATATATATGCAGCAAAAATACCCCGTAAGGGTATTTGATATAGTAAGGAGGCAAAAAAACATGGACAACAGAAATGATAAAGAACTGTCATGCGGCTGCTGTGATACTTGCAGGCACAAGCACACTCCCCGTGATGATAAGGAAATAAAACAGCTGAAGAATAGGCTAAGCAGAGTTTCGGGACAAATAAACGGCATTATCAAAATGCTTGACGATAACCGCTACTGCGGAGATATACTCATTCAGGTGGCGGCGGTTGAAAGTGCAATGCAAAGCTTCGGCTATCTTATTTTGCAGGAACATATGAAGACCTGTATGACAGAGGAGATACAAAGTGGCAACACTGAGGTCGTTGACGAAGTATTGGAGCTTATGAAAAAGCTTAAATAGAAAGGCAAATATCTATGAAAAAGTTAAAATTCAATGTAACTGGCATGAGTTGTGCGGCGTGTCAGGCTCATGTGGAAAAGGCTGTGAGTAAGGTAAATGGCGTAATGGACGTAAACGTGAACTTGCTTGCAAACAAAATGACGGTGGATCTTGACGAGGGCGTAACTAACGCTCAGGCGGTCATAAATGCTGTTGAAAGTGCAGGATATGGAGCAAGCGAGATAGGCGACAAAGAAAACAAAACTGCATCACCTGTTGCGGCGTCTCAGGACGAAAGTAAAAAGATGAAGAAACGCCTATGGTGGTCGGTGGGATTTTTGATACCGCTGTTCTATATTTGCATGGGACACATGGCGAACATACCTATCCCCCCTATTTTTGCAGGGCACAAAAACATGATGATATATGCACTCACTCAGCTTTTGCTCACAGTGCCTATCATTGCAATAAACTTTCACTATTTTTCAAACGGCTTCAAAAACCTTATCCACCGCTCTCCTAACATGGACAGCCTTATAGCTCTTGGTGCGGCGGCTTCATTCATATACAGTGTTTACGGCACTTACAGAATGGCTTACTTTATGGGCAGGGGCGACCTTGGCTCGGCACATGAGTATATGATGAATCTATATTATGAGTCATGCGGCATGATACTCACACTTATCACTGTGGGAAAATATATTGAGGCTCGCTCAAAAGATAAGACGGCTAATGCTGTAAACAAGCTTGTGAGCCTTGCGCCTAAGACGGCAGTTGTTATCCGTGACAGCGAGGAGGTGGAAGTTCCTGCGGAAAACGTAATGGTGGGAGATGTATTTCTGCTCAAAGCTGGCTGGTCTGTTCCATGTGACGGAGTTCTTATTGATGGAAACTGCACTGTTGACCAATCTGCACTCACAGGCGAGAGCATACCTGTAGACAAGGCAGTGGGTGACAGAGTTATGAGTGCAAGCGTATCGGCTGGCGGTTTTGCTAAGGTAAGATGTGAAAAGCAAGCTAAAGACTCAACACTTTCACAGATAATCGCACTCGTTGAGGACGCTTCCGCATCAAAAGCGCCTGTAGCAAGGCTTGCAGACAAGATAAGTGCTGTGTTCGTGCCTGTGGTTATAACTATAGCTATCATTTCACTGGTAGTATGGCTGCTGCTTGGCTATAGCTTCGCATTTGCTCTTAACATGGCAATATCAGTGCTTGTTATATCCTGCCCATGCTCATTGGGACTTGCAACGCCCACTGCAATAATGGTAGGAACGGGTAAAGCGGCACAGTTCGGTATCCTAATAAAATCCGCTGAAAGCCTTGAAACTGCTCACAGCATTGACACTGTTGTTCTTGACAAAACAGGAACTTGCACAGAGGGCAAGCCTGAACTTATTTCAGCGCAAGCGTTTGGTGATTTTGATGTTTCAGAGCTTAAAAAGCTTTGTGGCTCGGCAGAAAGCGGTTCATCGCACCCACTTGCAAAGGCTGTTACAGGCCACTGCAAGACAAATGGCATTGAACTCTCCCCTGCTGAAAGCTACACAGAAACAGCAGGCGGTGGTATATCGGCTATTGTTGAGGGCAGAAACGTTCTTATCGGTAACAAGCGACTTATGGACAACAGCGGAGTTGACATATCGATGGTTGAGGAAACGGCTCATGCTCACGCTGACAATGGTGAGATACCACTTTATGTAGCGATCGACAACAAACTTGCAGGCATTCTGTTCATTGCAGACAAGATAAAAGAGACAAGTGCAGAGGCTATAGAGGGCTTCAAAAAGGCAGGAATTGAAACTGTAATGCTCACAGGGGACAACGAGAAAACAGCTAGAGCAATACAGAAAAAGCTTGGCATTTCACAGGTAAGATCACAGCTTATGCCTGAGGACAAGGCTACGATAATCAAAGAATTGCAGGAGCAGGGTAAAAAGGTAGCCATGATAGGCGACGGAATAAATGACGCACCTGCCCTTACAACGGCAGATGTTGGAATAGCTATTGGTGCAGGACAGGATATTGCTATCGAGTCGGCTGATATCGTGCTAATGAAAAGCGATCTGAATGATGCAGTTACGGCTGTCAAGCTCAGCAGGAGCGTTATGAAGAACATCAAGGAAAACCTTTTCTGGGCGCTTATTTACAACTCGCTTGGTATTCCGCTGGCGGCAGGAGTATTCTACGGCTTGCTTGGCTGGAAGCTCAATCCTATGTTCGGTGCAGCGGCAATGAGTTTAAGCTCAGTTTGCGTTGTGACCAATGCGTTAAGGCTCAATCTTTTTAAAAGTGGCAGAGAAAACAAAGCCGCAAAGGCTGAAATAAATACTAAAACGGAGGACGAAAAAATGAAAAAGGTAATGAAGATCGACGGCATGATGTGTTCACACTGCACAGGCACAGTAACGAAGGTACTTAATGCGATAGACGGCGTTACAGCAGATGTTTCCCTTGAGGACAAGTGCGCTTACATCACACTTGACAAGGACGTGGCTGACGAGGTACTTTCTAAGGCGGTGACGGACGCAGGGTATAAGGTAAAGGGGATAAAGTAACGCAGATATTTTATCTCACGCATAGTAATTGCGTATATGTAAAAACGGTGGAGAGTGTTTGTCATTCTCCACCGTTTTATTATTTACGCTATTCCGTTTTGTCATCGGTTTTCTCTGACGTATCCTCCTGAATTATCGGCATTTCGACTATCGCCTTGAACATATCTCCGTCTATTTCGATATTGAAGATACCACCGCAGGCTTCCGTGAAGCTCTTTGATATGGATAATCCCAAACCGCTTCCGCCGTCTGTTCGTGACTTATCCCCTCGCACAAATCTTTCAAGTATCTCTTCCTCTGTGAAGTTTATCGGCGTTGCCGAAATGTTCTTCTCGGCAAATACTATTCTGTCCGCTTTTTTGTACACATCAAGGAATATCCTTGTGCCGTCCATAGAGTAATTCAGAGCGTTGTCAACAATGTTTTGGAATACTCTGTAAAGCTTGTCGCCGTCGCCCATTACCATTGCGCTGTCGGCATTTATGTTTATCTTTACTATCTTTCCACTGTCAGCTATCTTGTCCTCTGCGTCTGCGATGCACTGATTTAACAGCATCACAAAATCAAGCTTTGTTAGGTTTACATCAACGCCGCTTGTGGCTTTTGCTATGCTGAAAACGTCAGACACAATGCCTTTGAGCTTCTGCGCCTTTTTATCCAGTATCTTCACATAGCTCGAAGCTTCATCGTCAAGATCCATTTTCTTAAGCAGGTCGATATAGCTGATAATGGAAGTCAGCGGTGTTTTCAGGTCGTGTGAAACGTTTGTCACAAGCTCTATTTTCAAACGCTCAGACTGTATCTGCTGCTCCACCGACTCTCTCACCTTATCCTGAACTGAGTTGAGTTTTTCAGATTCAGCATACACAGGCGAAGTTTTTCTTATCTTGCCCTCATAAGGCTTTTCTTCTCCAAGGCTGTCTATCTGTTTGCTGAGCTTTGAAAGCTGTGAGAAGTCACGGAGCATTGATATACACAGAACAATTTCTACCGCCAACAAAATTAACATCGTCAATCCACTAGACATCACAACAAAAATTCCAACGAATATAAGTATGAACTTCCAAGTAAGCTTTATTCCAAGCGGAAGGCCATGAAAATAGTGATAGAGGGAGGTTTCCTTATACTTGCGCCATAGAAACTTACATAATCTGCAAATAAGGCTTTCTTTGAATATGCTTCTTGTCTTTATCTTGCCAACAAACTCCATAAGCGAGCCGAAGCCTGCAAAATATGCCAATGCAAACAATGCTACAGCAAGTATATTTCTGAAAACGGAATTAGCCAAAGCATTGTCAAAAATATTTTTTGTGATGCTCACATAATAATTCCAGCAGGCGCCAAATACAAAAGCAAATGTAATAGCCAGTACCATTAGGATAAGGTAAACTTCCGTAGGCACTTTTTTTAGAAAATTGCCTTGCTTCCAGCGTTCAACGCTCTCAGGCTCTGCATTATATGCACAGATCAGGAGCAGATAACACACAAGCATAAATTCAATAACGCCAAGAACGAATACCAGAAGCTTTGCACGGTACATATCGTTCAAAGCCTCGGTGTACTCCTTTTCCATTGCCGTAAGCTTTTCAGCTTTCGGTGCAAAGAAAACTGTTATGCCTGAATCATCATTGTCTGTCGCTTTGTAGTCAGGCAGATCATAGAGATTTTCACAGTTTTCCCATGCGTTTCCGTAATCGTCCACAAAGTAATATACGCCGTTGTCAATGTCCTCGTCATCAACTCTGTCGGAATATTTCATTCCATTTCTAAGGTCAAGACCCTTTCTTGCATTGTATGATGAGTCAACATTATAAAAAACTATCGGGTCATAATTGCAGTAATTGTAGAAATATCTGCCGTAGTTATCATAATAGCTTCCGCCCACAGGCACAAGGTTGTCGGCATAAAATTCTTCTGTCACAACGTCAAGATACTCAGCAGTATTGTAATAGTAGTCAACTATTTGCCCTGATGAAGTTCTGTCGCTCATTATCTCGTTGTCACGGCGAAGTATATAGTTCTTGTGCGATGATTTAAAAGCTTTTATCTTATCCGTTTCACTGTCATAATTTTCTATATCTTTTATATTTGACAGATATCTTGTTTCGCCATTTTGAGTAATTCCCACATAGTAATCAAACTGGCTGTCTACAAGCCGTATACCGTCTTCTGTTTTTTTGTATTTATAGCGGTTGTAATCAAGATAATTCAGATAGTCATTGAGCAAGTGTCTAGACTGGGTGTAATTCCGATCCTCATCAACATATCTGAGATAAGCCGAAGCTGTAACGCACAGTTCCTCATACATTTCATTGGAAGCCAGCTTATAGCTTTCTGATTTAAGATAAGACTTACTGCTGCTGTCAGCATGGCTGTTAGCATAAAGCACCAAAGACAAGCAAAAGCCGCCTGCAATAACGCAGGCAAGCACAAATGCTATAATTCTCATCTTTTTAGCTGAGAATATCTTAAACCATTCTGCCTGCTCAAATTTTCTCGATTTTGTAGCCAATTCCCCACACCACCTTCAAGTATTTCGGCTCTCTAGGGTTTATTTCTATTTTCTCTCTGATGTGACGAATATGTACCATTACCGTGTTTTCAACGGCATAAGCGTCCTCGTTCCACACTTTAGAATAGATCTCCTCGGCGGAAAATATCCTGCCTGCGTTTTTCATAAGAAGCTCAAGAATTTTAAGCTCCGTGGCGGTGAGCTTGACAGGTTCTCCGTCAACCTTGAGGCTTTTCGCCTGTGTGTCAAGCTCCAGACCGCCTATTTCTATAATATCCGTTTTGTTTGCCGTGTCGATAGCGCCAAGCTGCATATATCTTCTCAGGTTGCTTCTTACCCTTGCCACAAGCTCCATAGGGTTATAAGGCTTTGTTATGTAATCGTCAGCACCCATTGAAAGTCCAAGCACCTTATCTGTATCCTCAGATTTTGCAGAAAGCACAAGTATAGGGATATTCTCCGTTGCCCTTATTTTCATCATTGTAGAAAGTCCGTCCAGCTTAGGCATCATGACGTCAATGAGTATAAGCTGTATGCTGTTCTCAGTGAGCTTCTCCAAAGCCTCAAGACCGTCATAGGCTTTTATTACCTTATAGCCCTCCATTTCAAGCAGCTTTGCGATAGCTCCCACTATATCTTTATCATCATCTACAACAAGGATTACAGGCTCCTTTATCTCCATATCGGCACGATCCTTTCTTTTACGTTTATTATTATAAGCCACATTCTTTAAAAACAGCTCAACATAATTCTTAATTAAATCTTAATGTACTCTATGATTATATCACATTTTTTCTGACATTACAACAAAAAGACGGGCGAAATAAATTCCGTCCGTCTTTATATGGCAAGTTATATTACTTATTCTTTTCCAAATATGCGTGATACTGCTCGTTGAGAGTTTTAAGTTCTGAATCGACAGTACCCTTATACTGCTCTTTGAGCTGTGTCCATGTATACTGTGAGCCATTCTCATCTGTCTTCATAACTGAAGTATACAGATAAGGAATAACAGCTTCCTTAGTATCATTTGTTGCAGCGTCATTATCTGACAGAGTTGTGGAGATACCATAACCAGGGTCAAATATCTTAGTGAACTTGTCTGTAACAAGGTCAACGTAAGCTACGTTATACATATCTTCTGTCCAGTTAGGATTGTTTACAAAGAACTTCTCCTTCTCGATATCCTTATATGTATCCTGAGTATAAACTATCTTTGCACACTCGAGCCAGCACTTCATAGCGTCATTCTTTGTCGAACCCTTTACCCACATATACGCATTCATGTCGATAGTTGTATAAAGCGTATCAGAGTTAGGATCCTTTGGCATTGGAACTACGCCCCAATTGTCGACGTCCTTTGGTGAATGTGTACCGGTAGAAGCCCATGGACCCATTGCATAGAAGAGGATATTCTTCTTGAATGCGTCGCCTGCCTGTCCTACCCAATCAGGATAGTACATACCATTCTTTGCGATATCATAAAGCATATCAGATGCTCTTACAAAGTCAGCGTCGTTAAGATTTGAAACATACTCGTCCTTATCAGCGTCATATGTGATAAGTGTCTTACCTGTTGACTGGAAGATAAATGGTGCGAACCAACCGTTTATGCCGTATCTCTCCTCGTCAGCAGCAGCGCCCTCAACATATTCTGACATCATGTCATACCATGCGTTCCAATCCCACTCGCCGTTCTGATAAAGCTCGTATGGATCATCAAGACCAGCAGCGTCTATCATAGACTTATCATATGTGATAACAGAACCTGGCAGGAAGTTGATAGGTGCAACAAAGTGCTTGCCGTTGAGAGTGAACTGCTCTGCAACGTTCTTGACATCGCTCCACATAGCACTGTCGAAATCAACGATATCATCAATAGGCTGGAACATTTCCTTGATACAGTTTGCAGGGAATGTCATAGACTGCTCATACCAGAACATATCAGGTGGATCGTTAGACATAAGTCTTGCTGCGAGCTTATCATACTTGTTCATTGATGATGTCTGAGAATACTTGATCTTACCGCCCTTTTCCTCAAAAAGAGTAAGGTCGGTTCTCTTTTCCGGCTCTTTCTTAGTTGGGTTTATGTCAAAATAAGAAAGCCACTCCAACTCCTTTTCTGAGCCGTCAGGGATAGTAGCAATATCGTCGGTGCTTGCTACCTTTACCTTATCAACATAAGAGCTGCTTGAATCGCTGCCTGATGAGCTGCCGCAAGAAGCTACGCTCACTGCTGACAAGAGAGCCATTGCGCCGGCAATAACACGCTTGGAATTTTTCATTATATATAACCTCCGTAACGGATCGTTTTCATTAGAAAACGTTTCCTTGATTCTTACATAGCTATTATATCACCGAATGTAATCGTTGTCAACAAAGTTACAATCACTGTTACATTCTTTTAAATACTTTTGGTGATTTCAACAAATAATCATTCATTTTTTTGGTGATTAAGCCTACAGCATAAAAAAAGCGGAAACAACATTCAGCCGTTTCCGCTTCATATAAAATACGATATCTACGCTCTTACCAGCTTATTGATTCGTTTTGCTCTGGAATACTTCGCCACATAACGCCTTGTATCCTTACTGATAACACCGCTGAGAGCAAGCAACGCTATAAGGTTTGGCAATGCCATAAGTCCATTGAAGATATCAGCGATCGTCCAAACGGCAGAAACCGTCATATATGGTCCGATAAATACAGCGAGGATATAGAGATATCTGTAGACCATGACCACCTTCATGTTACTGTTAAAAAGATATTCCATACACCTTTCACCGTAATAGTTCCAGCCAAGGATAGTTGTGAAAGCAAAGAACACAAGGCAGACCATAAGAATAAATGCAGGTATCATTGACGGCAGGAACGAGAAGCCGGTCTGGAAAGCGTGATTTGTGACCTCAACGCCCTCAAAAGGCTTGCCTGTTACTGGGTTGATAGCCTCGTAGCTTCCCATCATTACGATAGCAAGACCTGTCATAGTACATACAACGATAGTGTCGATAAATGTACCACACATAGAAACAAGACCTTGTCTTACCGGCTCTTTTGTCTGAGCGGCTGCGGCTGCGATAGGTGCCGAACCAAGACCTGACTCATTTGAGAAAATTCCTCTTGCAACACCCTTTTGTATAGCAATGAATATTGTAGGAAGAGATCCGCCTGCGACAGCCTTGAAGCTGAATGCCTGTTCAAAAATAAGGGCAACAGCGTGAGGGAGTCTCTGAATGTTTATAACAATAAGTGAAAGGCAAGCAACTATATAAACGACCGCCATAAAAGGCACAACTACCTGAGAAACACTTGAGATCCTCTTTATGCCTCCGATAATAACAAGTGCGGCAAAAACAGTTATCAAAAGTCCAGAAACTATAACAGCCAATGTATAGTCAGCACCCAAAATATTCACTGTATGTTCCTTTTTAGGATCAAAGAAAGCCTGAACTGCCGATGAGATACCATTCACCTGAGAGAAAGTTCCGATACCAAAAAGTCCAACGCAAGCACCAAAGAACGCAAATACCTTTGCAAGCCACTTCCACTTCTTACCCATGCCGTATTCTATGTAATAGAACGGTCCACCGCAAACGTGTCCGTCAGCGTCCATACGTCTGTATTTGATAGCAAGAAAACCCTCGGAATACTTTGTCGCCATACCAAGGAGTGCCGCTATCCACATCCAGAGGAGCGCTCCAGGTCCGCCTGAAAGCACACCGATGGCTGTTGCAACGCCGACGATATTTCCCGTACCTATGGTTGCGGAAAGTGCGGTGCATAGTGCTGCAAAGCTCGATATCTCGCCTTTGCCACCATTTTCGTTCTGAAACATAAATTTCAAAGCCTTTGGCAGGTGGAATATCTGAAGAAGCCTTAGCCTAAAGGTGAGGAATATTCCCACAGCCATAATAAGTACGATAAGCGGTATGCCCCAGACATAGCCATCTATCGTTTCAAGTATTTTTGTAAATTTCTCCATGCCCTAAAAAATCCTTTCTTACAGAAAATAGGCAGTTTTTACGGAAAAACTGCCTTATTTCTCCCCTATCTATTTTTACGAAAGTAATTAGTCGCCTGTTGACTCTCTTAGAATTATCCTGTGGTCAACAGTATAATAATGATTATCCTTAGTAGTCTTATTCATGTTCTCAATAAGCTTTGCCACAACAAGCTCGCCCATTTTTGAGCAAGGCTGTTCAACCGTTGAAAGTGTAGGGATTATCCACTCACACATGGATATATTGTCAAATCCCATTATGGCGACATCTTTTCCTACATCAATGCCCATATCTATTGCCTTGTGCATTGCAGAGATAGCAAGCAAGTCTGACACAGCGAAAATCGCCGTAGGCTTCTCAGCAAGTGCATTGAAATATTCAAACGCTCTGCCTCCGCAGTCATAGTCATAGGACTCTTTATAGATATATTCATTCTTTATCTCTATGCCATATTCTTTTAATGCTCTTATATAGCCGTTCTCTCTTGCAGTGGAGGAGATAGCCGAAGAGTTCGTTCCGATAAAGCCTATCCTTTTATGACCCTTTCTGATAAGAGCAGCGACAGCGTCAAACGCAGCCTGTTCATCGTCAACAGCGACAGTAAGCACATTTGCGCCCTTCACGCCCTCACAGCACAGAGCAACGTTATAATTCTCTGCGAGCTTATTAAGCGAAGCTGCGTCATACTGAGTGCCAAGAAGGATAACACCGTCAACAGTTCTATTAAAAAGCATATTCATCTGCCTTGTTTCAGCGGTCGAGGTTGAATAGGAAACTGCAGTTATGATATCGTAACCAACTTGTCCTGCATAATCCTGCATACCCATGACTATCTTTGAATAAAGAGAATGTTCAGAGGTCGGCATAATTACAAGAATAACATTCGTTTCGCACTTTCTAAGATTTCTTCCCAGAAAATTCGGAGAATAGTTGAGCCTTGCAATAGTTTCATTGACTTTTTTTGTTGACTCATCTGATACGTTACAGCTTCCGTTGAGAACCCTTGACACTGTCGCCACTGAAACACCGGCTTCCTTGGCAACATCTTTTATTGTAATGCTCATAGATCTTATCCTTTCTGCGACAGCATACCGCTGAAATAGTCATACCATTATCAATTATAACATATTTTGAACAATTCTCCAATATACATTCCTAACAAAATTGTAAACGTTTTTTAGGCTAATTTAATTAAGAAGCAGACTAAATGCTTGAAAAAGGAACAGTGATATGCTATAATATCATAAACGAATGATTTTTGAAAGGAAAATACGCAATGCTCCATGGTTATTTTGATATACCCACATTTCACTATTTTGAAGAAAAAAACACCTGGTCCGGCAGCAATTACACCAATTTCAGCTACCGCATAGACCCTGTCCTCGGCGATGAAAAAGAGCTTTATGTCAGAGTATGGTACGGCACAAAATGCGTCACGGAGGTAACAGACTTTGTGGCAGAATATCATGAAGAATACTCTGAAAAGGGTCTTGAAAACGTTCTGGCAGACCTGACGAAAGAATTTGAGAAATTCAAACTCATCAGAAAAGAGCTTTAACAACAAAAAGGCGAACACGGTTTCTCTGCATTAGCAGAAACGAACTGTGTTCGCTTTTATTTTTGAATATCAATACCACTCGTTTTCCTGAGTATTATAAACGTCAGCAGAAGAATCCGTCTCCATCGGCGTTGTCATAGCGTCAGCCGCAGATGAAGAATCCTTATTGTTCACAGGCTTCTCAGGTGAGATAAGCTGCTCAGACATAAGTCTTTTGCCACTTTCATCAACAAGACCAACATCAACAGCTGTCTGAACTATACCATCAGCAATAGCTTGTCCATACTCGGTAAGATGTTCGTCAAAAAGCTTATTGTCGATATCCTCGGTTATAAATCCAAGCTCCACAAGACAGCTTGGCATAACAGTGTCGGCATTTATGTAGTAGTTTACACCGGAATTGCCAACGTAGCCATACTGTACTCCTCTATTTTCAGATATACCTACCTTTTCAAGACCATCAAGTATATTCTGTGCAAGCTTTGTGTCATATTCAGGCTCAGAATTGTTCACCCAGACCTCAACGCCCGAAATATCACCGTCATAGCTGTTCCGGTGAAGTGAAACATACATATCAGCCTTGGCGTTATTTGCCTTTGCACATCTTTCGTCAAGCTCAAGGAAAGAGTCATCATCTCTTATCATCACCACATTGACGCCATATTTTTCAAGATATTTCTGCACCTCAAGTGCGACCTTTAAGTTATCGTCTTTTTCATATCTTTTTCCTGAGGCGTCAGTTGTGCCGCCGTCATAATCACCGTGACCTGCGTCAACACACACTGTAAAGTCCATATTAGAATACTTCGCAGGCTCGTCTTTTTTATCCTCAGCAGAAGAAGCGTCCTCCTTCACAGCGACAGAAGATGTATTATTCAATACCTTGTTTGTTTTTTGCGTATCGTCTCCTTTGATCTTTGATACTACCAAGGCTGTCAGCTTTACCAGACCAGTCACAATGCCGATAAGTATTATCAATGCAATAATAATTCTGTTCCAGTATATTTTTTTCTTTTTCACCCTTCTGACAGGCTTTCGTCCGTAGATCTGTTCAAACTCCTCATCTGAAAGTGTATTCATTAGATCAAAGCTCCTGTAAAAAATTTATCCATTTTAATTATACCACACGCTCAACATTATTTCAAGACTGTTTGTTACCATATTGTAAGAATTTCGTTACTTTTAACGATTTTGCATATCACAAGTCTATTAATATACGCTATCTACACAATAAAAAAGGGCAAGCAAAGACTGACACACAGCCTTTGTTTACCCCATTAAGCTCTTATTTTATTCCACCAATGTTCTCTCGTCACAATATTCGCAAACAAGCGTTGTGCCGTCGCCTTTGAACCAATGTGGCAGATACTTTTCATGGTGAGTGATACAGTTAGGATTTGAACAATCAATGTGCTTATGCACTCTGCCCTTCATAAGCGGCTGCGAAGCACCATCGCCGTTTATAACTGTAAGTATGAGTGCCATTCTGATATACATACCGTATTTTGCCTGCTTGAAATACATTGCTCTCGGGTCGTCGTCCACCTCGATAGCTATCTCATTGACTCTTGGCAGAGGGTGAAGCACGATAAGGTCAGGCTTTCCCATTGAAAGCTTTCTTGTATCGAGTATGTAATTTCCGCTCTGAGTCTGATACTCCTCCTCAGAAGCAAAACGCTCTTTCTGTATTCTTGTCATATACAGCACGTCAAGCTCACCGATAACCTCTTCAAGGTCGGTAACTTCTTTGTACTCCATGCCTGCCGCTTCAAGGATATCCTTTACATACACAGGCAAAGCAAGCTCAGAAGTTGAAACTAATATAAACTTATTGTTTGGAAAACATACCATTGCTTTAATAAGGGAATGGACTGTTCTGCCGTTTTTAAGGTCACCGCAGAAGCCTATGGTCAGGTTATCAAGTCTGCCCTTTTCTTCTCTAAGTGTAAGCAGGTCTGTAAGTGTCTGTGTTGGGTGGAGGTGTCCACCATCGCCTGCGTTGATAACAGGGCAATCAGCAGTGAGTGCCGCAGCCTTTACCGAGCCAGCGGTAGGGTGACGCATTACCATGATATCGGCATAGCCGGAAACTATCTTTGTGGTATCCTTGATATTCTCTCCCTTTGCAACGGAAGAAGTGGCAGGATTGTCAAAGCCTATTATCGTTCCCCCAAGACGTAGCATAGCGGTCTGGAAAGACATCTGCGTTCTTGTTGACGGCTCATAGAAAAGAGTACCCATTATCTTGCCCTTGCAAGCCTCGCTGTAGGCGGCAGGATCCTGAACTATCTTATGACCGAGATCAAGAAGTTTCAGCCACCAAGATACAGGATAGTCATTAAGATCAATAAGATCAAGTCTGTTTTTTTGCTCACTCACATCAAACACCCTCTCAAATATTCAGACATACATTATGCCGCACATTCCTTGTACGGCATTTTCTTTATTATATCACACCTGCTCCATTTTTTCAAGTACATAGCCCATATTATTTAAGCAGGTCAAAATTTGTTTCATCTGCAAACTGGTCGCAGTCATACATAAATAATATCTGGTCATATGCACTCGTATCTGCCACGTCAGAAAGGGTCTTGCCTTCCTCTTTGAGCTTGTCAGGGTCTACCAAGGTTATCTCGCTGTAGTGTGGGGTAAGAAACGGCACAAGGGTATTGGCATAGCTTCCTTTGATGATAAGAAGCTTTGGTGCGTCCTCTGCAGTTGTCTTGACCGTTGCCTTAGTAAAGTTGTCACCTTGCAGGAAGATAGCCGTTTTATCTGCTGTTTTCAGTGCAGATCTAAAATAAACAGATTTTGAGGTAAGCACCTGATCTCCTCTGTAAAGCTCCACAGAATCCACAGTGGTCTTATACTTTGAACGGAAGATGTTCACTCTGTCTGCGCCTATGCTGTTATAGCAAAGTTCACTGTAAAGTCCCCCATAATAAGAATTTGAGGTATATTCTTGATCGTAATTGGAAAGAACGACCGGCTCAAAACCCAGCTCTTTTATGCCGTCTGCATAGGCAAAATATGCCCCGAAGGAAGTCCACTTTCTATCTGTACGATAGTAAACGTAATTATTTCTTGCAGAATACATAGGAAAAAACGTATCTATAGTGTCTATCCTGCTGTCTAAGTCATAATAGATATTATCTATCATTTCACGCTGGTCTGTGTTTGAAGTATAAGCAGGCAGCTTAGCAGAATAGATACCTGCGGCAGTCGGAGCTAACATAACATATACAGGTGTATCTGTGTTTTCTGAAAAATCATTTATCTGCGAGATATTTTTATCAAGCCTGTCCTTATCAAAATCTGTGATCTCTACAAGACGATCTTTAAGGATATAGATATTATCAAAATTTTTCTTACCAGTCATCACAAACATGGTCGTTCTGAGCGACTTCCAATTTGAGCTTAGAGGAAAATTACTGCTAACATAGGTCTGAACGTTATGTCTTATATCTGAACTGTCTGCCTTTTCACTTTCAGATCCATGTCTGCCCATCACGAGAGTATATGCCGCAAACATTATGACTATTACAAAAAATGCGCTTACTGCGATATAATCAGCAGCCTTTTTCATTAATGTTCACTCCTCCCATTTTATCTCACAAACAAATTCATAGACGAATTACCTCCGCCCACAAGAAACGCTGTACTGATAAGCAGAAATCCTATAGTGAGCATTGGCTCGATTATGTAAACTATATTAGTATTGAGCTGCATTATCCTGCGTTTGAGATATCTGCCGATACCTGTTGCAAAAAAGCCGCAGATAAGATACATCACAACTCCTGTTTTTATCACATACGATGCAAGAACATCTCCTGCAAAGCTTCCCCCGCCGAGCATTGCGGCAACATATCCGCAGGCTGAAGGCAGGCTGTCTATCGCAAGAAACGGCAGACCTATAAGAAACAGAACATTCATCACTGCACATCTTACCCCTGTCGGCACAGCCGCAAGAATATTTTTCAAGAGATATTCTATGCCAAGCATAACACAAATAAACGCTGCCCACAGCATTGTGTGTCTGCCGTAGCCATACCAAACCGAGCCTGCAAGCACAGACAGTATCAATGCCCAAAGGCAAACGCTGTCTTTATTTCTACATATAGGTCTGTAGAAATAATCTCTCACCCAACTATAAAAGGTGCAGGCAAATCGTTTTATAAGCTCATTGAAGCCTGCTGACATAAACGGCAGATCAAAGTTATCAGGAAGTTCAAAGCCGAGCATTGAACCAATACCCTGTGCAATATGCGAATAAGCTCTAAGCTCATAGTAGAACGCAAAGGAGAAAGCTATTATCCCAAGCCATGCACAAGCGGCGGAGAGCGAATCTGCACTTACTCCCCTTATGTGCTGCCACATCTCGTACATAGGATCCGACAGAAAAAGCTTCTCTGCAAAGCCTATAAGCATAAGCTTTATGCCCTCTGCAAGCTTTCCAGAGGTTATGACAGGTTTTCTAAGCTGTTCGCTCATATCCGAAAAACTGAGTATCGGTCCACAGTAAAAGCATGGGAAAAAGCATATATATTGAGATACCAAAAGAAAATTCTTTTCAGGCTCTATTTCTTTCCTATAAATATCCATGCAGTAGGAAATGCCATGGAGAGTGAAAACGCCCGCTCCCCACACAGGGAAAAGCTTTAGCATTGCGCCTTTGCCTGTGAATATAGACGTCACGTCATAGCTGCTGTGACCGCTTCTTATGAATACGAGAAGCACTGCCATATTTACTGCCACCGATAATATGAGCCATAGCCTTTTAAGTCCTTTTTTGTCTGCAAAGCGGTGGATAAGCCTGCCGCAAAAGTATGATACAACAGCACACACCGCCATTGGTATTATCCCCCATGTGGACACCCACAGACACAGCACAACTGTTCCAAGCAGGAACACGGCTTTTCTGAAACGCACCCCTGACAAAGCGTATACTCCCATAAAAACAGGAAGAAAGAAATATAAAAATTCAAGACTAACCAATGCTATTCTCCTTGTCTTTATTGTTTTCTGAGGTCAATTCCTCTATGAGTGCTTGCAAGCTGTCTTTATCGAGCATTGTGTTCACCACTTCAAGCAGTGCGTTTGCAGTGAGCTTTTTGGGCAGCGACAGCTTTTCGCACACAAGCTGTCTGAGCCTGCTGCTGTCAGGTCTGCCGCTTAACCCTAACTCGTAAAAGTCAAGCTTGGTCATGAGTTCTCTGTCTGCAACCTTTTCGCCTATAATGCCTGCTTTTTCAAAGGCTTCCCTGATAATATCCGCAGGAACGCCCTCGACCCCTAACAAGCCCTCTTTTGACGGCTCTGTTTTGCGCTTTTCTTTGCCGAATATCTCAGGAACATACACGTTCACGATATCGCCTTTGGGGACGATACCCTTTATATGCCCTCTTATGCGAAAGCCTGCTGTATCAGAATCAGTAAGAATTGCTATTCCGCCATGCTGAGCATAGTATCTTATAAGCGCTGCCTTGTCAGGGTCTTTATAGATACGAAAGCCGTTAGTGACGATTATAACGCCGTCAACTATGGACGAAAGCTTTATCTTATCATATTTTCCCTCAACGATTATTGCCCTTGATATTTTAAGTTTTTCCATTTACTAACACCTTAACGCCATTGACCTTGCAAGCCCCTGCTCGAGGGTGAGCATATCTCCGTCTTTTCCCCGTGACCTTGTTTTGAGCATAAGGTCAGTTTCAGAAAGTATCTCCAGCGTTTTTCTTATACGCTCCGCCGAGATATTTCCGCACTCGGAATAGGCGTTTTTTACTGCAAACTCTCTGTTTTTCGCATAGGAAAAATCTTTAGCCACGTCTGCAACGCTCCTGCCAGAGGAACGTGCAAGCTTCGCCCTATAGATATCCGCAAGGGAAAAGCCGATTATTCCTATTATAGCATATGGTTCATAATTCTGCACATCGAGTTCACGCAAACGTGTGAAGACCATTGCCGCATTGCCTCTGAGGATATTTATTGCAAGGGAATATCCGTCCGACTCGATACGCCTGATACAAAGCAAGTCGATATCCTCTCTTGTTACCTCCCTGCCCTCTGCATAAGCCGAAAGCTTTTCAAGCTCCTTGCTGATAAACGCAGTGTCGCACAAACAGAGATTTGCAAGATACTCTGCGTTGCTTTTTGTTATGGTACAGCCGCTTTTTGCAAAATAGGTGGATATAGACTTTCCAAGGTCGGAAGCCCTTTTGTATTCAAAGTTGCAGACAGTGCCATGCTTTTCGCAGAAATCTGCAAAGCGCTTGTTTTTGTCTGTAAGATACTTTTTGTTCTTGAAAAGGTCAACTCCTGTGGCATAGATTATCACTGTGGTGGTTTCGCCAAGAGAGCCCAGGATCTTTTTCAGGTCGTCCAGATCATCTTTAGTCACGGCATCTATATTAAGGTCGTTTATAGTCACCACCACACGTTCAGCCATAAAAGGCAGAGCTTCGCAAGCGTCTGTAAGCATTGGAAAATCAAGATTTTTGCCGTCAAGCTTATGAAAGTTCATGACCTGAGCGTCAGCAGGGCAAAGCTTGTTCACAAGCCTTTTTGTAAAGCTTTCAAGTGCCGCTGTATCATGTCCGTAAAAATAATAAAGGCTGTCGATATCATTCTCTCTTATCGTTTTACCAAGAGCCGAAGCCGTAAGCAAAGCCATAGTCCGTCCTCCTTATCTGCGAATTTTTCATATCTATCATCAATGGGTATTCTTCATCTGTTGTGTCAAGGTTTCTGCCGTTTATGGTGACAGAACCTTTTTCTATAGTGACCACACTGCCCTCGGTGGTAATTTTATAGCCGTCCTCCAGTGCTTCTATCTTAACACCGTTCCAATCAAGCTGTGCGCCTGTCATGAACGGCAGTTCGCTGTCATTATCAGGCTCGCCATTTATATAAAATCTGTCAGGTCGTATAGTCATCTGCTCGTTATATTTCGTAATAGTGTAATACTGTTCGCTTTCTATAAATGCGCCTTTTAGCTCTTTTATGCCGTAAAGCTCCAAAAAGCTTTCCATACCGCTGTTGAGCTTACCCTTACTGCCGATATCGAAAACCATACCTTTTGTTTTATCATACAGCACAGCCTGCACTGCATTTCCTTTTGGCATTACAACTATCTTTACCGAGCCTCCAAAAGCAAGAGAAAAATTATACACCGCTGTCCAACATACAAGCATTAGAGCAGTGCAAAAAGCCCCAAGCTTTACTGACTTTCTCAGAAACATGACCGCTACAGGCACAAGGCAGGTGACTAGCATTACAATACCAAGTGGTCTTACTCCACGAGGAAGATAGGCAAAGCTGAATTTTGAAAACAGACCCGCAAGAAACAGAACGGCCTTCAGAAGATACTTTACCACCGTCAACACAGGATAGGCTATTATTGTCGCACCGCCTGTTACCGCAGTTATTACCGTCAGACCCAGAGCAAGGGTACAGACAGGCACCAGCAGGATATTTGATAGTGGTGCAACAAGAGATATCTCACTGAAAAACATTAGCTGAACAGGCATTGTGCAAAAAAGTATCGTCACCGCATTTACTGCCTGCCGTTCAAGGCTGTACAAAATGCCTTCGCCCTTTACAAGTGCCGCTGCTTTCGGGCAGACCGTGCCTATCACAAATGTTGCTGTGAATGACAGCAAAAAAGAGCAGTCCGCCGCCGCATAGGGCGAAAGAGTAAGTATTAAAACAGCACAAAGGCAGAGAGTATTTGCCGGGTCGGGTCTGCGGTAAAGGAGCGGTGCGGCAGTGACCAAGGTCAGCATAACAGCCGCCCTCACAACGGAGACTGACAGACCTGCAAAGACCGCAAACGCCCACACCGCAACAGCTTGGACGGCAAATATCACACGCTTATCCTTGCTTAGTTTCTGCATGAGCCAGCCTATCATGGCACTTATTATGACCACATGAGTTCCCGACACGGAAAATATATGACCTATGCCACTACGATAGACCGTGAGCTTCGTTTGCTTTGAAAGCTCAGTTTTATCTCCGCAGAGCATTGCAGCGGCAAAACCGCCCTCATCTCCGCCTATGATATCGTTTATCAGCATGAACATCTTGTCACGATAGTGCATTATACTGCGTAAAATGGTGTTTCCACCGCCTGTGACTTCTATGCTTTCAGCGGTCGAACCTTGGAGAAAAATGCCCTTAGGCCGGTCATACTGCTCTGATTTGAAATTGATGCTGTCTTTTATCCTGCTGACCTTTACTGTCGCCACGATATTGTCATAGTAATCATATTCAATGTCATCTGCATAAAAGGTCAGCCTGCCTTTTACTCCACCAACGGTACCATTGACACTTAGTCGACAGGTGTCAGAGCCTATATAGCTTATGTCGGTTATCTCGCCTTTAACTGTGACGGTCTTTCCGTCTAAAGCTGTCAGTTTATCATAGAAAATGTGAGTATAAGCGGTATTGACTCCCACCGCTATCAGGAACGAAACAAAGCAGAGAGCTATATGCTTTCGGTATCTCTTAAAAAGCGCAAAGGCTGTAATGGCTACACACGCTGACGCAAGTGCAAAAACTGCGTTGTTCCTGCCCCAGCCAATGGTACAGAGAAAAAGCCCTGCAAAATACGAAAAGCCGATATAACAGCTTTTTCTCACCATTGCCGCCGTCCCCCTTAAAACTAAGGGCGGATAAGAAATTTACCCGCCCGTTTTATTTCTTTAACCGGCTGGCCAAGCAAGTGGTCTGCCTGCAAGAAGATGAAAATGAATGTGGAAAACACTCTGTCCTGCCTGCTCGCCGCAGTTGGAAACAACTCTGAAACCGTCCTTAAGGTCGAGGTCTTTGGCAAGCTTTGCGATAACTTCATAGATATGTGCGATAACTGCACTGTTCTCAGGGGTTATCTCGTCAAGCTTTGAAATATGCTGCTTAGGGATAACAAGATAATGAATCGGAGCTGTAGGAGCAATGTCCTCAAAAACGTATGTCAGCTCGTCCTCGTATATTTTCTTTGAGGGTATTTCCCCGGAAATAATTTTACAAAAAAGACAATCTTCCATTTATCTCTCCGCCTTTCAAAAAGGGGTAGGCTGCACAGCATTTTGCACAGCCTTTTCCCATATTATTTTACAAATTCGCCAACTATTTCGTTTACCTTGTCAAGTGCCTCGTCGATCTTGAATCTGTCGCCGATACCAGCCATAGCAGAGTCAGGACGTCCGCCGCCCTTACCGCCTGTTAGTGCTGCTACCTTGCCTGCTATCTTGCCTGCGTGTGCGCCCTTTGCAACTGCATTCTTGCCGCAAACTACAACAAGGTTTGCCTTTTCACCGTCAACGCCTGCAACAACTGCAACTGCGTCAGCTTCTCTTGCTTTAAGCTCGTCGCCCATTTTTCTGAGCATATCAGGTCTTGTGTTGGTGAGCATTGCAGTAACTACCTTAACACCGTTGACCTCATACGGATTATCGAACAGTGACTTTGTTTTGAGATTTGTTATCTCTGCCTGCAAAGCGTCTCTTTCCTTTTCAAGATCCTTGACTTCCTGCATGATAGTGTGGCATCTCTTTACGATGTCCAGTGGATTGGCAAGCTTAAGGCTTTCAGCCGCCTGCTGGATAGTTGCGGCTCTTTCCTCAACAAGCTCCAGAACGCCTCTGCCTGTTACGGCTTCGATACGTCTTACGCCTGAAGCTACAGAGCTTTCGGAGATTATCTTGAACAGACCTATTCTTGAAGTATTGTCAAGATGTGTACCGCCACAGAACTCGATAGAAGCTGTTTCGTCACCGTCACCCATTGTTACAACTCTTACAGTTTCGCCGTATTTCTCACCGAACAGAGCCATAGCGCCAAGCTTCTGAGCTTCTGCGATAGGCATTTCTTCCATTTTTATATCAAGAGCTTCAAGGATATACTTGTTTACAAGTGCTTCGACTTTGAGCTTCTCCTCTGCTGTCATTGCGTTGAAGTGAGAGAAGTCAAATCTAAGTCTGTGAGCGTCAACGAGCTGACCTGCCTGATGAACGTGTTCACCGAGAACTTTTCTCAGTGCAGCCTGAAGCAGATGTGCACAGCTATGGTTTCTCATAACAGCATAACGTGTCTTTTTGTCAACAGTGAAGTGAGCCTTCTGACCTACAGCTATCTCGCCCTCTTCAACAACCGCCTTATGAGCGAACTTGCCTGCAACGACCTTCTGTGTGTCAACAACTCTGCACTTACCGCTTTCTGTAACGATAGTACCGATATCGCCCACCTGTCCGCCGCTCTCTGCATAGAATGGCGTCTGTGAAGATACGATATATACTTCATCGCCAGCCTTTGCGTTTTCGATAAGCTCATCATCAGTTGTGATGAATGATATCTCGCTGTCGCCCTCGAGCTTGTCATAGCCGATGAACTCTGTGTGGAAATCCTTGTCTATCTTATGGAATACAGTTTCATCAGCACCCATATACTTTGTTGCAGCATGAGCGTTCTTGGCTGTTTCTCTCTGCTTTGCATAGCACTCAGCAAAGCCCTCCTCATCACAGGTCATGCCCTTTTCTTCAAGGATCTCTCTTGTAAGGTCGATAGGGAAACCGTATGTGTCGGAAAGCTTGAAGCAGCTCTCACCGTCAAGCTCCGTCTTGCCGTCTTTCTGCATCTGTGCGATAAGATCGTCAAGTATCTTCATACCTCTGTCGATAGTGGCATTGAAGTTCTGCTCCTCAGTTGTTAGCACCTTTACGATATAGTCATACTTTTCTTCAAGCTCGTTATACTCACACTTGTTGCAGTCAACAACAGTTTTTACAAGGTCTTTGAGGAAAAGTCCGTTTATGCCGAGAAGCTTTCCGTGACGAACGGCTCTTCTGAGCAAACGTCTCATAACGTATCCTCTGCCCTCGTTTGACGGCAAAATTCCGTCTGATGCCATGAATGTTACAGAACGGATATGATCTGTGATAACTCTGATAGAAACGTCCTTTTTGTACTCCTTGCCGTACTCACAGCCTGCTATCTTACAAACATGATCTCTGATAGCCTTTACTGTATCAACGTCAAAGATAGAGTCAACGTCCTGCATGATAGAAGCAAGTCTTTCAAGACCCATACCTGTGTCGATATTTTTCTGCTTAAGTGGAGTATAAGTGCCGTCCTCATGTCTTTCAAACTGTGTGAACACAAGGTTCCAGAACTCCATATATCTGTCGCAGTCGCAGCCGACCTTACAATCAGGCTTGCCACAGCCATATTTCTCTCCTCTGTCAAAATATATCTCTGAACATGGACCGCAAGGACCGTCTGTTCCAGCCTCCCAGAAGTTGTCTTCCTTGCCCATTCTTACGATATGATCCATTGGAACGCCAGCGTCCTCATGCCATATCTTCTCAGCCTCGTCATCGTCCTCATAAACAGAGATATAAAGTCTGTCCTTTGGCAGTTTGAGTACCTGTGTAACATACTCCCAAGCCCATGCGATAGCCTCTTTCTTGAAGTAATCGCCGAATGAGAAATTACCAAGCATTTCAAAATATGTGCCATGTCTTGCCGTCTTACCAACGTTTTCAATATCGCCAGTTCTGATACACTTCTGACAAGTTGTCATTCTTGTTCTCGGAGGTGTTTCCTGACCCGTGAAATAAGGCTTCAGAGGTGCCATACCTGCAACGATAAGCAGCAGGCTGTTATCGTTCTGAGGTACTAGAGGGTAGCTCTTGTGTCTTAAGCAGCCCTTGCTCTCAAAAAATTTCAGATAAGATTCACGCAGTTCATTAAGTCCTGTCCATTCCATAAATTCAGATCCTTCCAAATGAAATTATTCGCAAAATAAAAAAACGGCTCGTCCCTAAACATGGGACGAAACCGACAGTTCCGTGTTACCACCCAAATTGCCGAACTCATCGCCCGACCACTCGAAGCCCTTTAACGCAGAGCATACGTTGCTGTTTTCAGCACCGCTCAGGTTAGCCACCGAACTTGCCGCAAAGGCTTTCACCCACCGCCTTTTCTCTTTACCGACACTGTTTCGGATAATTCCGTCACCGCATTTTGCATATATTGATATTATAAAGCATAACCCGACGATTGTCAAGCACTTTTTTATTAATAAAATATCCATTGCTAAAAGCAGAGGGAAATGCTATAATGTTCAGGGTGATTTATATGTATGTTTGTCCGATATGCAAAAAACGGCTCAGAAAGCTTGACAACGTATGGCACTGTCAGAACGGTCACAGCTTTGATATTGCGAGAAAAGGATATGTAAATCTGCTTACCACAAAGGGCAGAAACCCTAAGAACGCAGGGGATAATGCGGAAATGGTAAAGGCGAGAACGGATTTCCTCGACCGTGACTATTATCTGCCGCTTGCGAAGAAAACGGCTGAGGTAATGGGCGGTCTGCTTGAAAATGTGAAACAGCCTTATATTATCGACAGCGGCTGCGGTGAGGGTTTTTACACTGTGAACTATGCCAAGGCACTGCCAAAGGCGAAGTTTTACGGCATTGACATATCAAAGGCGGCAGTTGCCCACTGCATGACGAGGATACATTGCGGGAATATAACAAATTGCGAATTTGCAGTGGCATCGTCATTTCAGCTTCCGTTTATAGACAAATTTGCAGACCTTATCGTATGCACATTTGCACCTGTTTCAAATGACGAATACGCAAGGGTGCTGAAAGACGGCGGAAAACTTGTGGTAGTTTCTCCGTCCCCAAGACATCTGTTTGAGCTTAAAGAAGTGCTTTATGAGAAGCCTTACGAAAACAAGCCCAATGTATACGGACTTAATAAATTTGACGAGTCAGAGGAGATGATTTTTGAATACCCTGTGGTGCTTGAAAGTCAGGAGGATATTTTCAATCTTTTTACAATGACTCCGTATTACTACAAAACATCTGCCGAAGCGGTGGAGAAGCTTAAAAAGGTGAACAGACTTGAGCTTACCTGTGGCTTTTCTATCAGGACATTTACGAAAAAGAGAGGTTTTTGATACATGAATAAAGATATTTTCTGCAAAGGATATACTTGGGGATTTTTCTCCAAGAGAGGTGATTTTCAGACGGAAGCGGCAGAAAAGTCAATGGAAAGGCTTGCTTCAAACGGCTTGAACTGGATATGTATCCCTGTAAACGCATTGCAGGAGAGCTTTGCAAGCACAAGAGTTTTCAGTGATTATGAGAGAACACAATCTGACGAGGACATTGCCTTCGCTATAAAAAAAGCAAAGTCACTGGGACTTAAAGTCTGCCTTAAACCTATGGTGGACTGCCTTGACCATTCATGGCGTGCAAGGATAGACTTCCCGCCTGAGAACCCTGAATATTGGGACAAGTGGTTCAAGTCATACACAGCTTTCATGCTTCACTATGCAAAGCTTGCAGAAAAGCTCGGCTGTGAAATGCTCTGCACAGGCTGTGAAATGGCAGGAATGGACAAGCAGTCTGACAGATGCAGAAAGCTTATCGCACAGGTGAGAGAGGTCTACAGCGGTATCGTTATGCACAACATCAATCACGGTGACGAACAGCGTTTCGATTGGCTCAGCGACGTGGACATAATCGGAATCTCAGGCTACTACCCTGTCACAGACGGTTTGAACAGAAGCAAGGAGCATATGCTCAGCCGTTGGCATGAAGTTGTCGGCTCACTTGAAAAGGCTCACAAACATTTCAACAAGCCTATAATGTTCGCTGAAATAGGCGTGCGAAACGAGGAGGGCTGCACGCAGTACCCTTGGGATTTCCATGACAGGCTCGACAAGCCCCTTGACGAGCAGGAGCAGGCAGATTTCTACGACACTGCAATGGAAGCGACCTGGGATCTGGATTGGTTCTGCGGCTATTTCTGGTGGGATTGGAAAGCTATCCTGCCGCCAATAGAGAAAGCCAAAAAAAACCGTGACTTCACAGTTTACGGCAAGCTTGGCGAAGAAGTGCTGAAAAAGTGGTACACAAAAGACTGATATGTACAAAAATACGGACTGTTTATCATTGGATAGACAGTCCGTTTATTTTTATATGCGTTCGCACGTTAATTATATTTTTTCATAATAAACAGTACAAATAATCGTACTTTTATCCAACCGTCGCAGGTATTTTTTCTTTTCCTCGTTTAACAATGACAGGGTATTCCTTGAAAATATGTCTGCGTATAAAATTATCCGCAAGCACACCAATATAGGATAACCCAAACCACACAAAAGCAAATGGCAGGCATATCTGTCCGTCAAAATTCAGCGGCACTTCCTCATAGCTCCATATGCCCATGCCGAGATAGCGGTTGAGATACTCCCCTGCAAGAAATTCTATGGCAGTGATAAATGCTGCCGACACTGCAAGCACAGACAGCAGGCTCACTCCTCGCCTGCGCTCGCCATTCATGATATGGATAACCAGCATTGAAGTTCCCCCAAGCACCCCCATTGTGATATGAGAATAACCCCTGTTAAGTATTTCCATGAAGCCGTAGCATATTGCGCCCACTGAAAAAAGCGTAAGTATCTTATACATCTTTGTCGCCACATTCTCACCGCCCTGTTTTTTATCGCCCTAATATTAAAATGTACAGAAATCAGAGATTTAAAACCTTGAAGACAAAATAAATTTATGGCAATTTCAAGATACAAAAAAAACGGACAACCCAAGCTGTCCGTTTTATTGTACTAATATGATATTTTATACCTGCCAGCTGTTAAGATATTTCTCCTGCTCAGGTGTAAGCTTATCTATCTCAAGTTCCCAGAATTTAAGCTTTCTGTTTGCAACTTCCTTGTCTATCTCATCAGGAACATAAACAATATTCTCGGCAAGCTTGTCTTTGTTTTTAACAAGATAAGCCGCAGAAAGGGCTTGGATAGCAAAGGACATATCCATTATCTCGGCAGGGTGACCATCACCTGCCGCAAGGTTTACAAGCCTGCCTTCGCCGATAACATACAACCAATTGCCGTTCGGAAGCTTATAGCCGTCAATATTGTTTCTTGCAAGCTTGCTTTCAACAGACAGCTTTTTAAGTCCAGCCACGTCTACCTCGCAATCAAAGTGACCTGCGTTACAGAGTATAGCACCATCTTTCATGTTCATGAAAGCATTCTCAGTAATAACGTCCTTACAGCCTGTTACAGTAACAAAGAAGTCGCCCACCTTAGCGGCGTCAACCATTTTCATTACCTTGAAGCCGTCCATAACAGCCTCCATAGCCTTTATTGGGTCGACTTCGCAGACGATAACGCTTGCACCAAGACCCTTTGCTCTCATTGCAACACCCTTGCCGCACCAGCCGTAGCCTGCAACAACAACGTTTTTGCCTGCAACGATAAGGTTAGTTGTTCTGTTTATTCCGTCCCATACAGACTGACCTGTGCCATATCTGTTATCAAAAAGATACTTGCACTTTGCATTGTTTACAAGCATCATAGGGAATTTGAGCTGACCGTCCTTGTTCATTGCAATAAGACGGATAATGCCCGTAGTAGTTTCCTCGCAACCGCCGATAACGTTCGGTATCAGCTCAGGGTATTCATTGTGGATAAGGTTTACAAGGTCACCGCCGTCATCGATAATGATGTTTGGACCTACCTTGACTACCTCGGATATATGTCTGTGATACTCCTCGTCAGTTGCACCGTGCCATGCAAAAACATTCAAGCCGTCATGCACAAGACCTGCGGCAACATCGTCCTGAGTAGACAGCGGATTGCTTCCTGTGATGTACATTTCAGCACCGCCTGCTGCAAGGACTTTGCAAAGATAAGCGGTCTTAGCTTCAAGGTGGATAGAAAGTGCAACTTTCAGACCCTTAAAAGGCTGATCTCTCTTGAAATCTTCCTCAACGCTTCTGAGCAATGACATATTCTGTCTTACCCATTCTATCTTTCTTTTACCGCTTTCCCACAAACTTTCATCTCTTATTTCGCTCATTTTATCAATTCCTTTCGGTTTATTATTCGATCAATATTATAATTATACCCTATTTCTCCCCGTTTGGCAAGAGGTCAAAAGCAATTCATTATACTTCGCAAATTTACAGCACGTTCATAAAATTAAATTAAACAATTTCTTGACAAAAAAACAAGGTAAGCGTATAATAATATTATGTGCGCGAATAGTAAAAACGTGCATAAATCATGATTTTTAAGGAGTGTGTACAAATGGACGACGCCAGTCAGAATACGATCGCCCCTCGATTGCAGAGCGGCTCGCCCGTTTGTGGCAGCCTTTTTGTGATCTAAATATCAATTTTAATTGAATAGGACGATCTGTGTTTTGGTAGATCCTTATATTTGTACAGAGTTGGTATAAGTACGATTATTTGTACTGCTGTGCTTATTACCGCTGCTGTTAGGGGGAAACATTATGTTTAACACAGTATTGGAGTTGCTCAAAAGCAGAAACTACAAGGCTATCCGTGAAATATTTATGGATATGAACGAAGCCGACGTGGCTGCTCTTTTGCAGCAGTTTTATGACGATCACGAGGTCGAGAAATACGAGCTTCCGCTGCTGTTCCGTCTTTTGAACAAGGACGTTGCGGCTGACGTTTTCGCTTATATGGACAGCGATACACAAATGATGCTTATCAATGCCTTCACGGATAAGGAGCTTCAGGAGATCGTTGACGACCTTTATCTTGATGATACGGTAGATATTATCGAGGAAATGCCTGCAAATGTTGTTGCAAGGATAATCAAGTCTGCTGACACAGAAACGAGAAAGCAGATAAATCAGATACTCAAATATCCTAAAGACAGTGCAGGCTCTATTATGACCACCGAGTACGTCTATCTTCACAGAAGCTACACCGCCAAGGAAGCTTTGGATTGGATAAGACACGTTGGTATGGTCAAGGAAACTGTAAATACACTTTATGTCACTGAGAACAGAAAGCTCGTGGGCGTGCTTTCACTGCTTGATATCGTAACTGCTGATGATAACGATAAAATAGAGGACATAATGGAGGACAACGTTATTTCCGTTGATACTCTTGAGGATAAAGAGTATGTTGCTTCCATGTTCTCAAAATATGACTTCATTTCCCTGCCTGTTGTTGACAGAGAAAACCGCATGGTCGGTATCGTTACATTCGACGACGCTATGGACGTTATTGAAGAGGAGACCACTGAGGACTTCTCGAAAATGGCTGCCGTTGCGCCAAGTGACGATTCATATTTCAAGACCTCTGTTTTCACTCATGCGAAAAACAGAATAGCATGGCTTTTGATACTTATGCTGTCGGCTACCCTTACGGGTGCTATCGTAAACAAATATCAGTCTGCTTTTGCGGCTGTCCCTGTTTTGGTATCGTTCCTGTCAATGCTTAGTGGCACAGGCGGAAACTGCGGCTCTCAGACCTCGACCCTTGTTATAAGAGGCATGGCACTTGGTGAGATAAGAATGAAAGACTTTTTCAAGGTCATGTGGAAAGAGTTCAGAGTCGCGCTTCTTTGCAGCGTTATCCTCGCTATAGTCAATGCTATAAGAATAGTTTTGGTGTATCACGGTGACACATCTGTGGATTGCTACAAGCTTGCATTCACGGTAAGTATGGCTATCATGGCAACTGTTGTGCTTTCAAAGCTCATCGCTTGTATGCTCCCAATGGCTGCCAAGAAACTTCATCTTGACCCTGCTATCATGGCTGCCCCGCTTATCACCACAATCGTTGACACTTGCTCAACACTGATATTCTTCACATTGGCTACTATCGTATTTGATATAAAATAGAAAAAAAATATGGCGGTTATCTCCTTTCAGGCTATCTTCTGCAAAGGTGCGGCCGCCCGTTTTATGGATAAAAATAAATTGGATTTTGATTTGAAAGGAAATAGTTATGGCTCAGAATTATGACGTAGTTGTTGTCGGTGCAGGTGCAGCCGGCGTATTCATGGCATACGAATTTGTCAAGCTTGACAAAAACATAAGAGTTTGCATTATTGATCAGGGCGGACCTGTCAGCAAGCGTAAGTGTCCTATAGATGGCAAAAAAGTTAAGTCCTGCATTCACTGCAAGGTATGCTCCATTATGCACGGCTTCGGCGGTGCAGGCGGAATGTCGGACGGCAAATATAACATCACAAACAATTTCGGCGGTGACCTTTACACATTTACCGGCAAAGAAAAGGCTATCGAGCTTATGCAGTATGTTGACAAGATAAACCTTGAAATGGGCGGTCAGGACGCTAAGCTTTACTCCACAACTTCTTCCGACATCAAGGCAATGGCGCTGAAATATGACCTCCACCTCCTTGACGCTCAGGTAAGGCACCTTGGCACTGACAGAAACATGCAGATACTCCAGAACATCTATGACTTTGTCAAGGACAAGATAGACATAAAATTTTACGAAAGTGTTCAGGGTATAACAGGCAAGGAGAACGACTTCACTGTTATCACAGACAAGGACGAGTATCACTGCTCAAACGCTGTTGTTGCGGCAGGCAGAAGCGGTTCAAAATGGATTTCTGAGATATGCGACAACTTTGGTATCAAAAGGCGTTCAAACAGAGTTGATATCGGCGTTCGTGTTGAGATACCTGCGGCTGTTTTTGAGCATATCACAAGCAAGGTATACGAAAGCAAGATAGTTTACCGCACAAAGAAATACGGCGACCTTGTAAGAACATTCTGCATGAACCCATACGGTGAGGTGGTTACCGAGAATACAAACGGCATCATCACAGTAAACGGACACAGCTATGCTGACCCTGCGCTGAGAACTGAGAACACAAACTTCGCTCTGCTTGTATCCAACACATTCTCTGAGCCTTTCAAGGACTCAAACGCATACGGTGAGTCTATCGCAAAGCTGTCTAATATGCTTGGCGGTGGAGTGCTTGTTCAGCGTTTCGGCGACCTCGTTGCAGGCAGACGTACAAATGAACACCGCTTTGGTCAGACGTTCCTTAACCCTACTCTCAAAGCTACTCCGGGCGACCTGAGCCTTGTTATCCCAAAGCGACAGCTTGACGATATTATCGAAATGATATACGCTCTGGATAAGATAGCACCAGGTATGGCGAATATCGACACGCTTCTTTACGGCGTTGAGGTCAAGTTCTACAATTCAAGAGTTGACGTTGACGAGAACCTTGAAACTGCTGTCAAAGGTCTTTACGTCCTTGGCGACGGCTCAGGCGTTACACACTCTCTGTCGCAGGCTTCTGCATCAGGAGTATTTGCCGCAAGGACTATTTCAGAAAAATTCAACTGATTTCATATATCACAAAAGCCGCACTGCCAAAAAGCAATGCGGCTTTATTTTTTTTGCCTTACTCTTCAAGAAGCTTTATATATCCCTTAATGATATCAACGCACTTGTCATAGCTCATGTCGCTGGTATCAAGACACAGATTGTAGTTTTTCGCATTTGTCCAATCCCTGCCTGTGTAGTGACGATAATAATCGCTTCTCTCCTTGTCTGTCTTTTCGATTATCTTGACAGCCTCTTTTTCAGAAACACCATACAGATCGACGATATTTTTGACCGCAGTTTCCATATCAGAATATATGAAAACCTTAAGCACGTCTTTTCTGTCACGGAGGATATAGTCAGCACATCTGCCAACTATTACCGCAGGCTCTCTGTCTGCAAGCTGCTTTATTATCTTCGCCTGATAATTGAAAAGATTTCTGTCAGAAGTAAAGTCGTGATCATCAGGGTCAAGAAGCTCACCCTTGTAAACTCCGCCCTTTCTCAGAAAAGAACCTTTCAGTTTTTCATCAACAAGCCCGAAAAAGCGTTCATTTATGCCGCTTTCGTCGCTTGCAAGCCTTATAAGCTCCTTATCATAATATTTTATACCCATATCCTCTGACAGCATTTTTCCTACAGTTCTTCCGCCGCTGCCGATGCCCCTTGCAATGGTTATGATCCTTGCCATAAAGCTCAACTCCTATTCACCTAAATATGCTTTCTTGACCGACTCATCATTGATAAGATCAGACGCCTTGCCTGACAGAACTATCTTGCCCGTTTCAAGAACATAAGCTCTGTCTGAAATAGCAAGGGCTTTCTTTGCGTTCTGCTCAACAAGCAATACAGTTGTGCCGCTCTTTCTGATATCCTCGATTATCTTAAATATGGTTGACACAAGGATAGGTGACAGACCCATTGACGGCTCGTCCATTACAACTATCTTAGGTCTTGACATAAGCGCCCTGCCCATTGCCAGCATCTGCTGCTCACCGCCTGAAAGAGTACCTGCTATCTGATTTTTTCTTTCTGCCAGTCTAGGGAAACGCTCGTATATATCCTGAATATCCTTCGGTATATTCTCCTTATCTTTTCTTGTAAATGCTCCAAGCTTAAGGTTATCAAGCACCGTGAGGTTTTGGAATATTCTTCTTCCCTCAGGAACGTGTGCAATACCCATCTCCACGATCTTGTGGGCAGGAGTTTTTGTAAGCTCCACGCCGTTGAATTTGATAGAACCCGATTTTGCAGAGATAAGACCTGTAAGGGTGTGCAGAGTGGTGGTCTTTCCTGCTCCGTTTGCGCCGATAAGGGAAATGACCTCGCCCTCGTTTACCTCAAAGGAGATACCTTTCAAAGCGGCTATCATGCCATAATTGACGTGCAGATCATTGATTTCCAACATTGCCATTTTACTTACCCCCTTATTCGCCCAGATATGCGGTGATAACTTCAGGATTTTTAAGCACTTCCGCTGTCTTGCCCTCGCAGAGGAGCTGACCGAAGTTCAGCACTGACAGCTTTTCGCAGATACCTGAAACAAGGCTCATATCATGCTCGATAAGCAGCACCGTCATATCAAAATTATCTCTTACAAAGCGGATAGTATCCATAAGCTCCGCTGTTTCGTTTGGATTCATGCCGGCAGCAGGCTCGTCAAGAAGCAGCAGCTTCGGCTGTGTTGCAAGGGCTCTTGCGATCTCAAGCTTTCTCTGATCGCCATACGGAAGTCCGGAAGCAAGCAGACTCGCCTTATCGTCAAGCTCAAAAACCTTCAGAAGCTCCAGCGCCTTTGCGTCCATTGCCTTTTCAAGCTTGAAATATCTTGGAAGTCTGAACACACCTTCAAGGGTGCTGTATTTATAATGATTATGAAGAGCGACCTTTACGTTATCAAGCACTGACATCTCTTTGAAAAGCCTGATATTTTGGAAGGTACGGGCAATGCCTTCACGGTTTATCTCGATAGTGCTTTTGCCTGTGATGTTCTTTCCGTCAAGAACGATTGTGCCGTCTGTTGGCTTATAAACGCCTGTGAGCATATTGAAGATAGTGGTCTTTCCTGCTCCGTTCGGCCCAATAAGACCATAGAGCTGACCTTTTTCTATTGTTATGCTGAACTCGTCAACTGCACGGAGTCCGCCGAATGAGATGCCGAGATTTTTTACTTCAAGAAGTGCCATATCACTCAGCCTCCTTTACTTTTTCACGCTTGAACAAAGCCTTGAACTTAGCAGTATTTGCACTGATAAAAGTCTTTGTTTTTTCATTTGAAGTTATTATCATCATAACGATAAGAACGATAGAATAGATAAGCATTCTGTAGCTGTTTATGCTTCTTAGCATTTCTGGAAGCAGAACAAGCACGATAGCTGCGATAACACTTCCTCTGATACTGCCTATACCGCCCAGAACAACGAATACCAAGATAAGGATAGACAGGTTATAGTCGAACTTAGAAGCCTGGAGCGTATAGAAGTTATGAGAATAAAGCGCACCTGCACAGCCTGCAAGGAATGCAGTCAATGCAAAAGTAACAAGCTTATACTTTGTGATGTTAAGACCTACAGACTCGGCTGCAATAACATTATCTCTGATAGCCATTACTGCTCTTCCCGTTCTTGAATATACAAAGTTATAGGCAATGATGAGAGTGATAAGCAACATAACAGCGCCGATAATGAATGTAGAATCGTTAGGTGTGCCGCTGATACCCTGAGGGCCGTTCAGTATAAGCTTTCCGTCAGGCTCAAGGTTAAGATTTGACAGACTTTTGAGAGAAACGTGAACGCCCTTTGAATCATAACCAAGGTAAAGTGCTGCGAAAACGTTCTTTATGATCTCACCGAACGCAAGTGTAACGATAGCAAGATAGTCACCTTTAAGTCTGAGAACAGGTATTCCTATAAGTATGCCGAACACTGCGGCGATTATTCCGCCTATAAGTATAGCCAAAGGAAATCTGATCCACACATTTTCAATAGTTTCAGAAGTAACGATAGAGAATATCGCACTTGTATATGCGCCAACGCACATAAAGCCTGCCTGACCCAAGCTAAGCTCGCCAAGTATACCAACTGTCAGGTTAAGGGATACTGCAAGTATAGAGTATACACACAGAGGAACAAGAAGTCCTGTGAGCATACTTGAGATATATCCGCCGCTGCTGAGTATCTGCATTACCACAAAGGCAACTATTACCATTGCGTATGTGATAAAGCTTTTTCTGGTCTGCGGCTTAAAAAACTTTGTTTTTGCGCTAGCCCCTTCTTTTTTCACAAAAAACCAATCCTTTCAGATAAAACAGAACTGCAAAGCAAGTCTGCTCGAAAATTTTAAGTTGACTTTTATACCTTTTCGCTGATCTTCTTGCCGAGGATACCTGTAGGCTTGATGATAAGCACAAGTATAAGAACAGCAAAAACGATAGCGTCGGCAAGCTGCGGTGAAATATAGGCACGTCCAAGTATCTCGATAACACCGATAAGGATACCGCCGATCATAGCGCCCGGTATTGAGCCGATACCGCCAAATACCGCCGCAACGAACGCTTTGATACCAGGCATTGCGCCTGTGGTGTTCTGAAGCGTAGGATAAGCTGAGCAAAGCAGTGCGCCTGCAATTGCAGCAAGACCTGAGCCGATAGCGAATGTAAGAGAGATAGTGCGGTTGATGTTTACGCCCATGAGCTGAGCTGCACCTCTGTCCTCAGATACTGCAAGCATTGCACGTCCGCTCTTGGTTTTGTTGATGAACAATGAAAGACCAACTACAATGAGTATAGATACGATTATTGCAACTGATGTTTCTCCGGAAATAACTATCTGTCCGTCAAAAAGCTTGATGCTCGGCACGTTTACAACTGATGTAAAGTTTACAGGCTTTTCACCGAATATAAGCAGTGCGATGTTCTGCAAAAAGTAGCTGACGCCTATGGCAGTGATAAGCACCGCAAGCGAAGTAGCTTGTCTGAGCGGCTTATACGCCACCTTTTCGATGACTATACCGAGAAGTGTGCAGGCAATAACTGCAAGAACTATGGAAAGCCAAGAGTTCAGTCCCCATGTGGTCATGCAGGTGAATATAACATATCCGCCCACCATAATAACATCGCCGTGTGCGAAGTTAAGCATTTTGGCAATACCGTATACAAGCGTATAGCCCAACGCTATAACTGCGTATATACTGCCGAGGCTTATTCCGTTGATGAGGTTATTAAGAAAACCCATATACAAACATTCCTTCCTTTTGGAATAGACAAAGCACAAGATGTAATCACATATATTACATCTGTCCTTGTCATAAACACAATATACAATAAATTATAACATAACCCCGTAGTTTTTGCAACACATTTTAAAGAAATAAATCAAAAAAACCGACAATTTTTCGCAATTGCCGGTTTTTTCATATTAAGCGTACTTTTTGTACGCACTTCATTTCAGCTATTACTGAGCAGTAGAAGCGGCAATGTCATCAGCTGTCAGTGCAGAATAAGCACCATTCTTGATGATAACAGCCTTAGGGTCCTTAGATACGGCACCGTCTTCGCCCCACTTCATGCCTGTACCTGTAAGTCCGTCATATGAGAAGTCCTTATCAGAGATAGCCTTTTTGAGCTTATCGCAGATATCAGAAGCAGACATATCAGCTGTGATGCCTTCCTTCTTCATGAGTTCTGCAAGTACCATTACACCGTCATAAGCGTCTGCAGCGAACTGGTTAGGTGTTTCGCCCTTGTAAGCGTCCTTATACTTCTTAACGAAATCCTGAGTAGCCTGATCCTGAGCGTCGGCAGCAAATGGTGTAAGGAGCATTACGCCCTCGCAAAGTGAAGTATCAAAGTTCTTGATAGAAAGAAGTCCGTCAAGACCGTCACAACCGAAGAATGTTGGGTTGTAGTTAGCTGACTTGCACTGTGTAAGGATAAGTGAAGCCTGCTGATAGTAGATAGGCAGGAACACGAGGTCTGCGCCTGCATCCTTAGCTGCGCTTATCTGAGCTGAGAAGTCAGTCTTGCTGTCCTTTGTGAATGACTGCTCTGCAACGATATCAAGACCCTTAGCCTCAGCCTCGGATTTGAATGTGTTGAAGATACCTGATGAATAAGCGTCAGAGCTGTCGTAAATTACAGCTATCTTTGTAGCAAGCTTGTTTTCTGCGATATAGTCGGCAGAACCTTTACCCTGGTTAGGGTCAGTAAAGCAAACCTGGAAACAGTTATCGTTCTTGATAACGTCCTGAGCAGAAGCAGAAGGTGTAAGCTGGAAGATGTTATCCTGCTTTGTCTTTTCAATAACTGCGAGGCAAGAACCTGTTGTTACTGTTCCGACCATTACCTGCATACCATTGTCTTTCAGTGCGTTATAAGCATTTACAGCCTTATCGCCTGAGTCAGCCTCATCGTCCTCGAAAACGTATGAGAGCTTTGTTCCGTTTATTCCGCCTGCGTCATTTACGTCCTTGACAGCAAGCTCAATAGCATTCTTAACAGCAACGCCGTACTGTGCAGCGTCACCTGTGAGCGGACCGCTGCAGCCGATAACGATAGTATCGCTGTTCTTCTTTGCACCGTTTCCGCAACCTGCAAAACAAGAAACTGCAAGGGCAGCCGAAACTGTTAATGCAAGAATTCTCTTGACATTTTTCATAATAATCTCTCCTTCGTTCACATATGTCACTGCATATGCTTTTTTTTAATAGTATTAATATAACACGCAGAAGCCCGATTTGTCAATATTAAATCTTACAAATTTAGCGTTATTTACAGTATGTTTATTGTTACAAAAAATATTAGCGTTCACAGAAAATTAATTTTGTGTATTTTCAATGAACGATTTGCAAGTTTTTTGATAATATCCTGCATACATACACCACTGACTTATAAGCTGCATATGATAAAACAGCCACACGAAACCTGTGGTATATGAGATTCAGACAACATAAGGAGTGAACTTATTTGGATATGTTTGACAGTTTGTCGTTAGGCAGGATACTTGCTGACGACACAGAGGATAACACACCTGCCTGCCCTTTTCCGAAAGGAAGATTTCCTGAGGACACGCCGCTGGCAATGGCATATGTGCCTTTTCAGATGTGGGAGAAGCCTTATGAGGCAGATGTAGGACTTTCAAGAGGAACTATCTTCCCGTCCATAGACAAACCTTTTATAGGAGAGGAGGCTGTAAAGAATGCCCATACTAAGTGAAAAGGAGAGGCTTCTTAGAAAGATACAGGCGTGCAGCTTTGCCCTTGTAGAGGCTAATCTTTACCTCGACAGCCACCCTACCTGCAGAGATGGTCTGGCATATTTTGCACGACACAAGGCAGAAAAAGAGAAGCTTATTGCTCAATACAATGAGAAATACGGACCATTGACGATCACGCAGAACAATTCGTCCAAGAAATGGGAATGGGTAACATCACCTTTTCCGTGGGAAAGGAGTGTTGACTAATGTGGCAATATGAAAAAAAGCTGCAATACCCCGTTAAGATCGCTAATCCTAATCCTGCTTTGGCTAAGGTCATTATCTCGCAGCTTGGTGGCCCTGACGGCGAACTTGGTGCAGCGCTTCGCTATCTCAATCAGCGTTACTCAGCCCCCTGTCGTGAGGTGCAGGCAATCCTCAACGATATCGGCACAGAAGAACTTGCCCACATCGAAATGATCGGCACTATTATCTATCAGCTGACCCGTGACCTCTCACTCAAGGAGATAAAAGACAGTGGTTTTGACACCTATTTTGTTGACCACACTACAGGCGTTTACCCTATAGCCGCCTCTGGTGTACCATTTTCTGCGGATACGTTCCAAAGTACCGGTGACGCTATTGCTGATATACACGAAGACCTTGCTGCTGAGCAAAAAGCCCGCCTGACCTACGACAACATTCTCAGGCTTGCTGACGATCCCGATGTCCGTGACCCTATCAAGTTTCTTCGTGAACGTGAGATAGTCCACTATCAGCGCTTCGGCGAAGGACTAAGACTTATTCAGGATATGCTTGACAGCAAAAATTTCTACGCTTTCAATCCTAGCTTTGACAAATAATAAAAAAAGCGGGCTGTTGTTATCAGTCCGCTTTTTTGTACATATATCAAAAATCTTCCTTGTCCATCTGCTTGCCGCTCCTGCTGACCTTTTTATTAAGTATCAGCGAAAAAGCCAGCGTTGCAGCTATGAGTGCTATCATCACAAGCACTGATTTTATTGTCAAATGCTTCAACTGTGCTCCAATATATGTCTGCACAAGCATTTCAGGCATCACTCCCATTATCGAGCCAAGAAGATATGGTCTGTAAGGCATTCGCAGTGCGCCGTGTATCATTGAAACAAGGTCGCCCGGCACAACTACCACTGCCCTTGAAATGTAGGAGGCGAACAGATTATTGTCATGCCCATAATTTACAAGCTTTCGTGCCTTAGGATATTTCATCTCAATAACACGCATGATATCGCCACCCGATATCCTTCCCACAAGATAAGGAACAGTAAAGCAAACCGATAGTCCTATTATGTTCAACAAAATGCCCACCCAGAACGGATATATTGCACCCACGCACACAAAAATAGCCGCAAGTGGGAATACCACCGACAAGGACTTCAATCCATAAAACCCCAGAATAACAAATGCGGCAAGCCACAAATTGTCCGGGCAATAACTGAGTATCTCAGAAAACTCATGGTCCTTCAGAAAAAGAGCACAGCAAATTATTATGATAATAGTTAAAGCAAAGGGTACATATCTTCCATATTTTCGCACAAACCTATCCATAACTCCTCGCTCCTCTCCGATTCTTTAGGGTATTATACCATATTTGAATGTTCAATTAATTATCAATCAATGAAAACTGTGTTACAACTTTCGCTGTCAAAACAAATTTATACTTTATCGTTCGTCAAATTGACCAACCATTCTCATTTTTGCACAATATCCCACTATCACTATAATTTTTATAAGTAGAATTATGTCGTCTTATGTCGTGAAGTGTTCTTAAACAAGTCGATTTCTGTTTTAATTTATGTATATCTGATTAATAGGTTAAATTTGTACAATATTGCTATTGACCAACGTACCAATTAATGTTATAATTAATTATAAGAATTATTTGGGAGGTATTTTTATGAGATACACAGTATACAACAAAGCAATGAAACGTCCAGTTTTTCAAACAAATGACCTTGAAGAAGCCATTGACTATACACGCCGCCACCCAAGAAAGTCAAGACGACACTGCATATACGATGACAAACTAAAAACTTTTGATATAAAAAAAATAAGACTTGCCGCAGGAATATAAAACGCACAGGGTGTAGAACTCTGTGCGTTTTTAATGTATTTATGAATAAACAAGTCTTACAGTCACTCTGCTGTAACCGCTCCATGTGCAGGTGAACAAGGTCAGATCCCAGTCGCTGCCGCCACCTTTTATGAGCGATGGCGAATCCCAGCCGCTCAGCAGTTCGCTGTTTGTAACAGTATAGTTAAATTCTCTGCCGTAAACATCGGTGAAAATGACCTCATCACCTGAGCTGAGCTTATCCAGCTTATCAAAAAAGCCTGTGTAATTGTGAGCGCAGATTATAAGATCATTGTCTACACGTCTGCCGCTGTACTGACAAGCCGCAGTATTCATTGCAGCATAGCTCCAGCCACGAGTCACAGGAAACTCCTGCCCCAGTGTCGGGAATGAAATCAAGCCTATATATGAGTTGCCGTCAAGCACGATATCCTTATCCGGGTCATCTATCTCGCTGTCCGTGGATCGACTATCGTCAAAAATGTCAAAGGGTGAACTGCTGTCGCTATCCTCTGCACTGTCTGAGATCTGCGTTTTCAGGTCACTCAGCACAGCCTCCATCCTTTTATTACTTTGCTTTTCATGAAAATAGTTGTAATAATTAAGGGATAATGCCGCCGCTATCAGCATTATCCCCATTATTATCAACAAAAGTCCTAGCTTTTTTTTAGTCACTATTTTTCTCCTGTTGTAAAGGCGAACCTATGTGGTTTCGCTTTATTTTTCTTTTCTGCTTACTCTCCAGCCTGCCGCGATAAGGATAACTCCACCGCCTATAAGTACAGGCACCGGCCAGTTGAGCGAACCAGTCTGTGGTATATTGTCAGGCGTTGAGCTTGATGAATCAGAGCCTGACAAGCTGCTGTCAGGTGTGCTTGAACTACTATCTGTATTACTCGAACTGTCTGACTTATATGTGTTCTCTATAAGAAACAGCTTGTCATTGTTTTTGGTAACAACTGTGTAGTTTGCAGGAATATCTATCTCCTTAACTGACCACTCAGCCGCAGTATCGTCTTTCCAGAAATACTCCCAATTGTTGTCAGCGTTAAGAGTAACAGTATCGAAAAGCTTGCCATCACGATATATCTCCACCTTGATATTATCAGGTATGAGTTTTTCCTGACCATCAGGAACAATCCACGACTTCCTTACACCATAATCACTGTCCCCTGCCGGGATCTCTTCGTATGTGAACTTGGTGTAAACTGTTATATGACCCTCAGCCACGATATCCTTATCTATCTCGATAAGTGACGGAGAAGGTGTAAACTTAGCTGTTGTGTTTTCAAAACTCTTGCCTGAAACAAGATACAGACCCTCAGAATCAGCAGAAAGCTTTACTTCACCGTTTGCGTCTGTCTTGCCTGTTGAAACTGGTGTTATGCCATCGGTTTTTGCGTAGTTGTCGAGCGTATCAGCGACAGCCTGCATTTTTGAAGCGTCAGTAAAATCAGACATATCTATAGGATAATCGCTGAACTCACCGGTAAGGACAAAGTCAGCTTCCTTACGCTCACCGACTTTATATATGCTCCACTCGGCATTACTAACAGTCGTTGTATCATTTTTGCACACTATATCCACATTGATATTATCCGCTGCAGAAGCTGAGATCGTCATACTTCCCAAGGCTGAAACAGCCATTGCCGCCGTACACAAAACAGCCTTTGCAAGCTGAGAAAATTTAAGTTTCATCTTTGCTACTCTCCTTATCAGGTAGATTTTCAACATTATCGTCACTCTCTGGCTTATCTAGCATTGCCACAAGCTCATCATGAGAGATTTTTTTGCGTTTTGAATCCACAAACCACCACACAAGCAGTACAACAAACAACGGTATTGCTACAAAAGGCACGACCACAAGAGAATCGAGCTGAACAGCGTCTGCCGTTATTTTTGAAACACTCTTTGTATCGTCCGCAGTTTCAACTCTCTTTGCACGAACAAGAAGCCTGTGAGAATTGACTCCGTATGGGGTACAAGTAGTCAACGTAACATGATCCTCACCTGGAATAATGTTCAGCTTATCCATTTCATTAGGCAGAACTATATAAACAGCCTCGACCTCATATGTATAGACCTCTTTCAACACTGTTATAGTGAACTCATCGCCCTCCGCAAGCTTATCAAGGTCGCTGAAAAGCTTTGCCGACGGCAGACCTCTATGTGCTGAAATGACCGAATGAGTGTCCGCTCCGCCAACAGGCAGGCTCGAACCTTGCAGATGTCCCACAGCGACATTTAACACGCCGTCACTTGTACCATGATAAATAGGCAACTCCACCCTTATAGTCGGAATGGAAATATAGCCCATAACACCCGTCCCCGTGATATCCAGGATATCCTCATAGCCCTTGACCTGATCATAATCCACAAAAGGTCGGGCAAGCTTTGCTATCTCTTCATTATATTTTCTGGCACGGCTGAGGATCTCTTCATTCTCCTTGTCAGAAAGGTCATTTGCCGCTTTCTGATAAGTCGCCACCGCACGGCTTTGCGTTTTTGAATTCCACCAATCGCTTATTGTTGGATATAACATCACGGAGAGCCCCACAAGCAATAACAAGACCAATAAAATTGTAGTTGATTTACCGCTTTTCTTCCTCATGGAGTCCTCCCTGGTGCCTGCCGACCAAGATCGGCAGGACAAAGGTAAAAATAAATTCAAAAATTAGTCGTTCTTAGATCTCTTCTTAGCAATGAGAAGCACACCTGCGCCCAGTACGATAGCTCCGCCTACACCGTAGAAGATCTGAGTACCGATACCGCCGGTTGTTGGAAGTGAGCCGCCCTTCTGGTTTATGATCTTAACTGTTGAACCGCTTGTGCCTGAATCAGTGCCGTCGAGCATACGAATGGACTGAAGCGTATTAGCAGGATCATATGTTGTGTCAAACTTGAACTCATATGGATCAGCTCTGTTATACTGAGCAGGAGCTTCTATCTCAACAAGCTTGTAAGTTGTCTGATCATCAATGCCCTTGATAGTAAACTTACCTGTTGCGTCTGTTTCGATATGATCAACAGAGCCTGCCTCATCGCCAATCTCAAGTCTGTAAACATTGTCAGCTATCTTGACAAGTCTGATAGCATCGCCATGAACATTTCTAAGCTGGAACTTAGCACCTGCAAGAGGCTCGCCCTTTTCGTCTACCTTGTTACCGACAAGTGAGAATGTCCAGTCATAAACTGTGACCTTAGGTGTTTCACCGTTCTCCTTACCTGTTGTGTCCTGAGGATTGTTTGAATATGTCAGGTAAGCTGTGTTAGTGTTGTTGTCTTTTGAATTAGGAAGTGTACCTGTTACAACGTTAGCGTTCTCGTTGAGTTTAGCAGAATAAAGAGTTTCGATCTTATCAACATTTGGATATTTTTTCAGAAGCTCCTTGATATCGAAAGTAACATAGAATGTCTCTTTGAAATCAGCAGTGCTTGGATCGTCAACACCTACAGTTGTGTTAGGACCTACTGTAACAGGAGTGATCTCATTGCCGCTAGCGTCATAGTATTTGTAAGTAAGGTTATTATTGAATGTAAGACCCTCGCTGAGCTGGTCACGAACTGTGTATGTATACTTGTCATAAGCTGATACATCTCTTGGTATAGTTGTTGTGATCTTGAACTCTACATCGTCACCGATTGCGTTGTCGCCAACATCGCCCCATGAGTCATTCTCATTGTGCTTGATCTGCTTTGTAAGTGTTGGCTTCGTCCTCTTTGGAGTAACGTCTGTTGTGCCTGAAACGTTAAGGATAAGAGCTGAGTTAGCCTTATCAACACCATTATTTTCTGTTGCATCGACAACGAGATAATAGCCAGCACTTGGAACATTGATAGTGTACTCACCGTTAGCTTCATGAGCAGTTACAGACTTATTGTCGATGATGCAGCTAGAAGCGGCTTTTGCAAACTTGGCAGTATCTTCCTTTGTCCAATGATCTGCGTCTGAGATTATCTTTGCAACGTCTACCGCACTCTCGGCACTGTCAAACTGAGACATATAAGTGCTAAGACCAGGAGTTTTCAGGCTGGTAAGCAAAGCATCGCCATTAATGCCTTCGCCCCACTTGATAGTATTTGTTGCAGATGCCTGGTCAAAGATCTGATAAGCCTTATATACTCTGTTTGTATCAGAATCCTTGATAACAATGTTATTAACGCCAGCATCAGTAGTAGCAAATACTCCGAATGCTGATGTTGCAGCAATAGCTGAAACTGACATAACTGTTGCGGCAGCAAGAGCTGCGAATTTCTTCATCTTCATAATTAATTATCCTTTCATATTTGTGTATTTACAGCGTTTTTTTGCGACGCTTTGTAACTAAAAGTAATGTTGCAGCAACAGTGACTGTTCCGCCTGCTGCCACGAATGGGATAACACCCATGCCGCCTGTTTCAGGCAGCTCTCCTAAGGTTTCCTCAGAGTTGTTATAGACCTGAACATACTGATCGCCGTTCTTTGTCATATCAATACAATTCTCATTTTCTGAGCCATTGTATCTGTAGTAAGCCTTGTATGATGATGTGCTTATCGGCTGACCGTTCACGTCTATCTCCTCAAACCAATAATAATACTTGTTTCCTTTGACATTATTTTCTTCAAGAGAAACGGCATTTGACCAGTTGTTATCAGCCGTGAGCGTTATCTGCTTCCACAAGAATACTTCACCGCTAGGTATCGCATCTTTATTAGGAACAGGTGTAACGTTCGTCTTCTCAGGTGTGCCAAGATCATTAGCTGTTACTGCGTATGAACAGCCACTATCGCCCTTAAGTGTAAGTTCAACAGTAATATCTGAAGTGATATTATTCAGATTTAGAACAAACTGACTCTTGTCCCAAGACGGTGTAACGTAATCACTAACGCTGACATACTTGCTATCACCGCTCCATATAGGTATAGCCTTGCCGTCCACCCAATTTTCACCTGACTTATAGATGTCAGCCAGAACAGCTCCTAAACTGTCAAGAACTCTAACACGTCCCTCAGTTTCACCGTTATTTATCCATGACTTTGTCATATCAAAACTGAACTTAGCCGAGCCATACATGGTATACTCAGAGGCAAAGCTTCCGTTCTGAGCCATTTCTGCGCCGTTGCTTGTAAGGATCTTGAATTTAACATTCTGTCCCTTATCCATTGTACCTGTAAACTTGTTATATTTTTCAGGCACGTCAGCCTTATTTGTTGACCTATAGATATTAAATGTTACCTTATCATTGGTATGGGTATTGCTATCGCCGTCAGACCATGCCTTTTGCAGGCGAACATCCATATTTTCTACCTTCTGAGGGGTCTTGGTATTGACGATCGTATCAAAGCCCGTGGCACTGCCGTTATTTGAATAAGTATATGTAACGCCAAAGCCGTCAGGTATATTCTTTTCAAGAACATAGTAATACTTGTCCTTGTCAAGACCGTCAAGAGTTACCGTCCAATTCTTAGACTTTTCCAGAGAAACAGTTTTTATAAGTTTGCAATCTGTTGGTATTCCGTTATCTCCATTCACTCTTGAGGTTGAATTTGGTGCAACAGAGGACTCATAAACATCTGCCTCGATCTTGTCGATACCAGCAGGAAGCTCACTGTCAGCAAGCTTGTTTCCAAGCTCATCACGCCATTCCTTCGTAATGTTAAGTCCCTTGACGTTCGTAACTGTAACATCAGTGTTTTTGCTCATTGCCGTTGCACTGTATACAGCCTCATATCCTGTTGCAAGATCGATCTCTTTGATATAATAGTAAAGCTGCTTGTAATCATTGCCGACCTTTGTATATCCAGGAAGCTTTGTCCACTCATGTTTCCAATTGTTAGCTTCGTTAAGAGTTACCTCAGCACTGCCCCACTGAATATCATCTGGAACACCGCTTAAAACCTTAGTTGTAGACGAGCCAAGAAGAAACTTTACGCTCTCTGCCGAATGATTGCCGTTTCCATCGCTCCAAACCTTGCTTGCAGTTATCTTAAACTCTTTCAGCAGATTTGTTACTCTGAACATATCTCCGTTCTTCACGAACTGATATCCGTCCTCACCGACTTCACTTGGAACTACAGCCGGACGCACTTTAAAAGCAAAATATATAGGAGTTTCGTCAAGAAGATAACCCTCTGGACTTTGCTTTTCTATAAGCTTATAAAGATGACCCTCAGTATCTCCGGTGCCTGCGGCAGGTTCAAGGTCAAGGTTGTATGACCCGTCAGCATTTACATTGAATGTCTGCGCCTTATCCTGCGCCGAACTTCCCCAGATAACTGAATTTCTGTCTTTCGCAGCATTTTCTTTGAAATCTACTGCCGGGAGCCAATCGTATGTGCCATTTTCCAGCTTAGTGTATCTGTAGATCTCAAAAGAAGCCTTAAGCATAATACTATAGTCTCCGCTGTCTACCTTCATAAGCTTAAATGGCTCAACAGTTGTTGATGACGCCTTTGACTGATTTATCAACTCAAACTCGGAATCATTATCTTCACTGTCATTTACAGCAGAGCCGTTTGTGTCAAATGATATATTATTGAACACATGGACTTTATAGCCATCGTTCTCAGCGTCCTCATCATTTGCAGGACTTCCTGTATAAACGTAAACCAATTTCAGGTGACGCTGATCTGGAACGTTTATTTCAAGTTTCTTTACAAAATCTTGTGTCTTCGCTGTCAGTGCGGAACACTTTACAGCTGAAAGCATTTTTTCATTGCTGACTTCAGTGTTTGAAAAGCCGTTGCCATCCCTGTATTCATATTCGACTCTGAAAACACCGCCCGCCTTCTCAGAAGAAACCTCTTCCACAGGGACGTATATGCTTGAGCCAAAATCTGACCACTCGCTTCTCTTGTTGGCAAAGGCTTTTACTTCTTTGAAGCTGTTGCCGTCCATATAGCCATAAGCCACATAGTAACTCTTTATATTTCCGTTTTCGTAGCCTTCAGGCAAAGTTAGATCAATAGTACCCTTAGCGCCAACAATACTTTCACTTGGAATAAAGTTAGCGATAAACTTGCCCTTATCGTTGGTAATAACATCTGCACTGCAAGAAACTGTGCTGTCAACTGCCTCCGGATCTGATATCACATAACTGTAATCACTCACAGCAAGCTCTGCACCCGTATCTGCGTCAAATACCTTGATAGACTTCAGATCCATATCAACAGCGGAATTGCCATTTATGCTTACCGTTTTTGTCTGAATGTTACCCTGAGCGTCCTTTGTCTTAACTACAGCCGTGCCTCCGCACTTGATAACATCGTTGAGAGTTATCATTCCGCTTGTAGAACATTTGAGCTTTTTAGGGTTAACATCAATGGTATAAGTTATCTCACAGCCGGTGGACTTCGGAGAAGAAGTTTTCTTCAAGTTCTTTTCCTTAACTGTCTGCGTCTGGCTTCTCTCCGGATATTTTCCAGCTTTATCCTGAACCGTGTTTTTGAACGCTGCAGTACCATTCTTGTAAACGCCGTTCTTAACATCATCGACCTTTACAAGTGTACTGTAGTAAGCTGTCCAAGCGTCCTGCTGATTCCATGCAGTCTTGAAAGTTACTGTATTGGCTGTCTTATCATAGAAATATTCAAACTGAGTTGTTTGTGCAAAATCATACTTATCAGAACTATTTCCAAATGAATACTTGAGATAATCCTTGTTCTCGTAGAATATCATTCCCGCCGGAAGCGTGTCCACGATCTCAACATTATCGTTACGCTTATAAGTGCCGTCCTTGTTGATATCAAGCCGCCAATCAAACCTGTAATACTCAACGCCATTTACAGTAACAACAGGCAGGCTGCTAAGATCATGCACGGTGTCACCTGCTGTGCTGCTTGCAGCGTCATACTTTTCATAAGGTGCTTTGGAGCTGTCGCCTATAGTAAACTTAGTCTTATCTGCACTAGGCCCGAAAGTTTCGCCCTTATAAGCAGCCTTGTTATTTACATTTATAATAGTACCTGCGTCAAGACCTGTTACATCTACGGTACTGCTATACTGTATCTGCACAAGGTTTATATTGTCAAATTCTTCACTATCATTGAACTTTATCTCAAACGAAGTGTTGTCGGCATTAGGTACTACAGTGTAATTTGAACTGTTAAGAGTTTCATAGCTTCCTTTTCCATTTCTCTGAACATACATAATAATGGAATCAGGGTCAAGAACGCTCTTTATTGACTTGCCGTCATTTGACGCAGCGTTCATTATATCGCTTATAGTCTTGCCCCTGAAGGAACCGTTTGTCTGCTTGACCTCTACCTGCCACTTATATGTAACCTTGCTCCCGTTCTGAGAAATGTCAAGAACTGTTTTTGACTTCTCGTTTACAGGCTTATAATAAACCGTCTTGTCAGAATGGAAGCCGTCAATACCTGCAGTATTTTTCACTGAATAATATCCACTGCTGTCAGGGTCGCCAAGATCATAATCAGCGACCTTTGTTTCATACGAAATAACTACCTCGTTATTGTCGCCTATGCTGTCAGGCAAAACAAGCTCACCGTCACTTGCAACCGTTGCATCAATAGTATCGTTTCCTATTTTAATGCTGACCTTCTGTCCTGCTTTAAGCATATTGTCAGTTATTGTCTTACCTTTAAGGGTGGAATTTTTGTCATTACATTTAACAGTTACTTCCCATTTGATTATACCTAATGTTTTATTATCTATCCAGCCACTCTTTGATATCTGATACTTATTATAAACAGTTTCACTTGATGTGATATCAGACCATGGATTGCTTTTATCAGGTCTTTGCATTTTAACTGTATTTGTAGTTTCCGCCTTGTCAGGATCGATAGCTGTCACATACTCGATAGTAATTTTTGACGCTGTCGTTTTATCGTCAAACGTAAGCGTGTTTCCGTCAAGTGTGTACTTTACATCTGAGCCATCGTCAGCTTTGAGTGTAAAGCTCCCCAGCTTTGCATCAGGAAATGCTTCATCATAAAGGTGATAGCCCTTGAGGTCTGCACCGCTAGGGTTGCTTACAACAATTTCCCATGTGACTTCATTATTGTCGTAGTCAACATTCTTGCCAGTTTTTGAGATCTTATCCTTCTTTGATTCAGAATAAATAGTTTTATCTGCTTTTACTCCATTTCCGTCTTTGTCATATGTAGTGGATTTGTTTTCCACCTTACCTGACATAACGAAATTCGGGTCGCTTGTAGGATATGGGGTAGTGTAGCTTATGATAACATTTTCTTCACTGAATCCATCGCTGAAAACAAACTTTCCGCTTGAAGCGTCATAGCTTCCCGCACCCTCAGGTGAAACAACAAAACTGCCGTCTACAGCGTCCTTAAAAAGCTTGTCCTCAATCCTGTCAAGAGGCTTCTTTGCAGGATTGTTCACTGTGATAGTCCACTTAACTCCGTCTGCAGTTTCGCTTGCGCCCTTTACGGCAGACATAGTGAGCGGAGTGAAACCGCCTATTTCAACCGTCTGACCGCCTATCTCAACAGTGGTCTTATCGCCTGTATCTGTATCCTTACGCTTTACATTGCCCTCAAAACTTGCCTTACCGCTTATAGCGTCCTTCTCATTTTTCTGTTGATATCGCTCGTCAAACTCAATAAAAAGATACTTCTTTCCATCTATCTCGTCGACTCTGTACTTACCTGAAATTCCATCTCCTTCATCGAAGTGAGTATCCTCGACATCGCCCCAGGTTCCGTCTGACGGTATACCGCCATCGGGCAGGCTAACATTATCATCGATAGGGAAATAAATATACCTATTGGTCATTTCGCCCTTATCAAAATCAAATTCCACATTGAATTCGATCTTTTTAGATTGGTCTTTTCCTGAACCGACCGCATCATAGGATTTTATCGTGACGCTATTCGCGTCCTTATAAGAATAGCTTCCGCCGTTATAGGAAACATCTCCACCTGCCACGGAAGTACCCTCAGTGGCACTTATTGCAGGCATAACAAGACTTGCCAGCACTGACACTGTCATAACAACAGACAGCACCACACCGAACAAGCGGCTGCGTTTTTTCCTTTCATTTTCTTTTAGATATTGCCGAACTTTACCGTTAAAATTCTGCAAAACGGATCACTCCCTCCGAAATTATACACCATTTATAATAAACGCTAGTCCACTGTGCCTATCCTTTTAAAAGGATATATCCTCAGTGAGACCTTTCCAAGCACTGCTTCCTCAGCAATACAGCCTATCCTCTTTGTACGGCTGTCAACAGACGTAGATCTGTGGTCGCCCATAACGAATATTCTCTCGTCAGGCACCTGATAAGGCAGCTCGATATCACATTCTCCCAGAGCTTTGCCGTCAACATACGGCTCATTCAAGGTTTTTCCGTTGACGATAACAGTACCGTCCTCCTTGATATCCACCACATCTCCTGCTGTAGCGATAACACGTTTCAACAGTATCTTATTATTATAATAAAACGCAACTATATCGCCCTTCTGAAAGCTTCCACGCTTTCTGCACACCACCAGCTCGTCGTCATGCAAGGTCGGCGTCATACTTGTACCCGTTACTCTCAAAACAGGCAAAAATAACATTGATATGATCACTGCTACCGCTGCCACAACAAGAAGCGACGCCACGGTGCTGCGGAGTATCCTCAGATATTCCCGCCTTTCATGATGCTTTTTCACCACACGCTCAAGTGTCTGGACATCAGGAAGCTCAGGCTTTTTCAACACTTCATTCTTGCTATCTGCCGCCATGATCTTCCTCCGCTACCGGCTGCTCAACAACCAGCTTGTGACCTGTCAGTGCAGCTACCTGCCGCTCCAGCCTGTCAAGTCGGTCAGTGATACTTTTTTTATCTTCGAGCTTTTGAAGAAGCTTTTCATTCTCTGCGTTAAGCTTATCATATTCTTTTCGCAGATAAAGCATTAGCTCGAGCAGCTCATTTTTCGACAATTTTTCAAGCGCCTTATCCTTCAAAAGCCTCACCTCCGACGCAATATGTCTATATAATTACAAGTATTATATCACTTGATTTTCCATTTGTCAATCCCACAATATATCATATTTGTATTTTATTGCATATAAATATACTGATAGTTCGCACAATATTGATTTATCATTTTCACAGTGCCGGCAGATGATAAAACGGCATATTTATTAGCCTTGAACATGAAACAATACGAAACCTGCGTTTTTACGCTAATTGCATCTTTCCCCAAAAAAATCTTTCCTATTTTGATTATAGCAGCCTGCATAGTCAATATTTCAACATTGTATACTAATACTGTATTTATTAATATTTTGTAAACTTTGATAAATAACTTTCTATCATTCGCCAAATATTAATTTAGCCCCAGATCGGTCCTTATTTAACGACAAATGTTCACCGCAAAGCAAATAAGCTTTACATATCCGTGCTGACAAGCTCTCGGACTTTATACGTTCAACAAGGCAAGAAAAAATCGGCAAATTTCATGTATTCACCGATCTATCATCAATTTTGCTTTCTCACAACAGCATATTCATCATCAAGCCTGTAATAAGGACAGCTATATTCGCTGTCGCTCATTGATCTGTATGCTTCGTCCTCGTCAAGATCGACCATGCAGCAGTAACATTCACAATCCTCATCAAAAACGTAATTCACACAGCTTTCGCAACGGCTGACTATTTTCTTCGCCTTTGTCATAACAGCCTCCTATTTAAGCACCTTTTTAAGTATACTATTTATAAATACAAGTGCGTCCTTCATTTTTTTCATATCACTATCTGAAACACTGGAAAATTTACCGAGTATATCATCAAGTATCTCGTTTTTCATCTTTTCCATAAAGCGCATAGCTTCGTCAGTGAGCCTGATGTTGATAACTCTGCGATTATCGGGGTTTTGCATTCTGATAACAAAGCCCTTGTCAACAAGCTGTGCCACAGCCCTTGTTGCCTGCTCATTAGAAGTGTTTATCTTGCTTGCAAGCTGTGACATTGTGAGCGTTCCCTCAATACATAGTGACAGCATTATTATCTGCTGAGTTCTTGTTATATCATACTTTTTCTTATCAAACGTATCAAATACCAATTTTCTGCTGAGAGGGTATATCTCATACATTGACATGATACATTCACGACGTACATTGTCTACCATTTTTACTTCCTCCACATAAAGCTAATTACAACGTATTTTCATTGATTTTTCCACACACAGTAATTATAACATACGCTTCTCATTTGTCAATAGCAGAATTATATCAATATTTGATTTTGTTAAGTTATTCTTTTAGGGGTTTTGTTTATGAAGATAGATTATATGCGCATGACAAGTTTTAGAATTTTACCAATTTACAAAAAGTTCAGTCGAAATTTCTGTAAATTATAGCTGCCAGCTTAACACAAGACGGTAAGAATGTGGTATAATAGTTAATGAAGTAAAAATAGATTATGGAGGTTTAAAGTATATGTTGTGTACTGAGTGTAAAAAAGAGCAAGAAAAACGTATTCCTAACGAGAAAAAAGAAAATGCACAGCCCGCCGAGAAAGTGTGCAGCGACGTACATACAACACTGAAATCAAAGCGTTCAGCCGCTTTGATACTTGTGACTGGTGCTACGCTTATGCTTATAATTGTGTTCATTCTTTTTTGGCTTATCATGTTGCCAAATCTGCCACAAGACAACAGCGTCCTTGCGAATAACTGTGCAAATATATGCCAGACCGCTAAGGAATATATCGGGATCTGATCTTCAAGACGACCTGCTCCTGCCTTCGGGCGGGAGTTTTTTTTGTTTTATGGCGATTTTACAAGGTTTTTACGGCACCTGCATTGACATCATATTCGTTTGGCGGTATAATAATACAGTATGATATAAGATGCCTTTCTTACGATAGGAGTTAGGAGAAATAAGAATATGAATAACAAGGTCTACGATAACAGAGAGTTATCATGGCTTAAATTTAATGAGAGAGTTCTTGAAGAAGCTCAGGACAGTGCTACACCGCTTCTTGAAAGATTGCTTTTTCAGTCGATATTTGCAAGCAATCTTGACGAGTTTTTTAGGGTGCGTGTGGGTTCGCTTTATGATTCCTCGCTTGTAGACGACGATCATAAAGACAACAAGTCCAAAATGCGTCCATCTGAACAGCTTTCAGCAATATTTGAGCGTGTTCATGAGCTTATACCAATAAAAGATAAAACATATAAAGCTATCTGCGAGGAACTGGAGCTTAAAAATATAGTACATAAAAACATAAAGGCTCTCACTGAACAGGATAAGAAATTTCTTGAAGCTTATTATGCCTATGAGGTCAAGCCGTTTCTTAACGCCTTTATTATCGATAAAAGACACCCTTTCCCGTTTCTTGCAAATCAAAGTATTTATGCGGTCGCCAAACTCGCTTCAAAATCCGCCGTCACAGTTGGTATCGTTAGCTGTAACGAGAAATTCCAGCGTGTGATCTTTCTTCCTGATGACGAGGGGTGTATAAGCTATATCCTTGTGGAGGAGCTTATTCTCCATTATGCCGACAAGGCATTTGAGGGCTATAAAATAGAAGAAAAGGCTCTTATGAGAGTGACACGAAACGCCGATATCGACGTTGACGAGGGCTTTGACTCGGAACTTGATTTCAGACAAAATATGTCTGAGCTTATCAACAAGCGTAAACGCCTTTGTCCGGTTAGATTACAGCTTTCAAAGCAATTATCCGACACTGTGCTAAACGAACTGCTTTCAAGGTTGGAGCTTTCAGAAAAGCAAGTCTTTGTGGAAAAAACTCCCCTTGATATGTCCTATGTGTTCGCTGTGTTTGACAAGGCGGCAGACAGAAAAGAGCTTTTTTTCCCGAAGCAGGAGCCACAGCCCTCTGCTATGATAGACCCGTCAAGGTCAATGATAGAGCAGATAGACGAAAAGGATCTTTTTCTGCACTATCCTTATGAGTCCATAAAGCCTTTTATCAGGCTTCTTGACGAGGCGGCTAAGGACGAAAGCGTTACATCTATCAAGATGACTTTGTATCGTGTGGCGAAAAATTCAAAGGTGATAAAAGCTTTGTGCAACGCCGCAGAAAATGGTAAAGACGTGCTTGTGCTTGTGGAACTGAGGGCACGTTTTGATGAGGAAAACAATATAGGTTGGTCAAAGCTTCTCGAGGAGTCAGGCTGTCATGTAATGTATGGTCCGCAGGGGCTTAAAGTTCATTCAAAGCTTTGTCTTATTACAAGAAAAGTTGGCGACAGCGTAAAGTACACTGTTCAGGTGGGTACAGGAAACTACAACGAAAAGACCGCAGGGCTTTACACAGACCTTTGCCTTATGACGTCAAACAATGACATTGCTCAGGATGCTTGCGAGGTGTTCAGAACGCTTTCAATGGGCGAGCTTGTGGAAAGCTCAAAGGCGCTCATGGTCGCTCCCCACTGTCTGCAAAATAAGGTAGTGGAGCTTATGGATAATGAGATAAGCATTGCAAGAGCAGGCGGTGAGGGATATATTGCCGCAAAGCTCAATTCTCTTACTGATAAGGTGCTTATGGACAAGATAATAGAATGTTCTCAGGCAGGCGTGAAGGTAGAGCTTGTCATAAGAGGTATATCCTGCCTTGTGGCAGGCGTGGAGGGTGTTACTGACAATGTTCAGATACGCTCAATAGTTGGCAGATATCTTGAACACGCAAGGATATATATTTTCGGCACAGGTGTTCGCAAAAAGGTATACATATCCAGCGCAGACTATATGACAAGAAACACCACAAGGCGAGTTGAGGTCGCCGCACCTATCCTCAGTGAAGAAGTAAAAAAACGTGTCCTCGATATTTTTGACACCCAGATGCAGGACAACGTAAAAGCAAGGATAATGCAGCCTGACGGAAAATATGTCCGTGCAGAGCGTGGAGACATCGCCATTGACGCACAAAGCAGATTTTACGCTGAAGCATACGCCAATGCACCAAAGCCTGCTCCTGTAAATGATTCAAAGGCTCTTGAGCCTGAAAAGGAGAAAAAGGGCTTTTTAGGCTGGCTCAAAAGGCTTTTCAGAAGAAAAAAGAAATAATATACAATGCGGTCATATTCTATATGGCTGCATTTTTTTTACAAAAAAAGGGACAGACTTTCGCCTGTCCCTTAAATTTTTATTCATTACTTCTTATCTGCAAAAGCGTTGTTGATAGCTGAAACAAGACCCTTGATAGAAGATACGATGATATCTGAGTGTCTGCCGACGCCCCAATACATCTTATCACCGCAGGAAATTCCAACATACGAAACAGCCTCAGATGTTGACTTTCTTTCAAGAGCGTGTTCTGTATATGTTTCAACAGTAAAATCAAAGTTCAAAGCCTGCTTGATAGCATTTGCCACAGCGTCAAGACGTCCGTTGCCCTCTGCTGTGTGATCGTCTGTTACGCCGTTTACTGAAGCTGTGATAGCGGCACAGATAGTGCCGTTCTGCTTTTGAACATAGTGTGCTTCAGGAATGTCAACAGGTGCACACTTGTTGAGGTACTCATCCTTGAATATCATGTAGACCTCATCAGGCATAAGCTCCTTGTGCTTGTGGTCTGAAACAGCCTTTACCTTGTAGCCAAAGTCCTCTCTCATCTTCTTTGGAAGATCATAGCCGAACTGATTTTGGAGGATAAAGCCGATTCCGCCCTTGCCTGACTGCGAGTTTATTCTGATAACGTCACCGTCATACTCTCTGCCAACGTCATGCGGATCGATAGGAAGATAAGGAACTGTCCACTTGTCACAGCTCTTCTCTTTTCTCCAGTTCATGCCCTTTGCGATAGCGTCCTGATGTGAGCCTGAGAATGCAGCGAATACAAGTGCGCCTGAATATGGGCTTCTGTCATAAACCTTCATTCTTGTAACTCTCTCGTAAAGCTCTACCAACGCAGGCATATCTGAGAAGTCCAGCTTAGGGTCAACTCCGTGAGTGTACATATTAAGTGCGATAGTAACAATATCGGCATTGCCTGTTCTCTCACCATTGCCGAAGCAAGTACCCTCTATTCTGTCAGCACCTGCAAGCAGACCCATTTCGCAGTCTGCCACTGCACAACCTCTGTCATTATGTGGGTGAAGTGAAACTATAACGTTCTCTCTGTTGTGAAGAGTGTCGCACATATACTCTACCTGCTGAGCATAAACATGAGGCATTGACATTTCAACTGTTACAGGCAGGTTGATGATGACCTTGTTATCAGGTGTAGGCTGCCAGATGTCGATAACAGCGTTGCAGATATCTCTTGCAAACTCAGGCTCTGTGCCGGTGAAACTCTCAGGAGAATACTCGAACACGATATTGCCCTTTGCGTGCTTCTTATACTCGTTACAGAGCTTTGCACCGTCTGTAGCTATCTTGATTATCTCTTCCTTAGACTTTCGGAAAACCTGCTCTCTCTGTGCAACAGATGTTGAGTTGTAAAGGTGTACTACAGCGTTCTTTGCGCCGTCGATAGCTTCAAATGTTTTCTTTATGATATGCTCTCTTGACTGTGTGAGCACCTGAATAGTAACATCATCAGGTATCATGTTCTTCTCAATAAGTGTGCGGCAGAACTCATACTCTGTTTCAGAGGCGGCTGGGAAACCTATCTCTATCTCCTTAAAGCCTATCTCAACGAGCTTTGTGAAAAATTCCAGCTTTTCTTCAAGGCTCATAGGAATGATAAGAGCCTGATTTCCGTCTCTCAGGTCAACAGAACACCATGCAGGTGCATGGTCAACATACTCTTTTTCAGCCCACTTCATGCACTTTACAGGAGGCATATAATAGCCTCTCTCATACTTTTCTACGTTTTTCATGTCAGATCCTCCTTATAAATATAAAGCCGATAATTATTTTGATAGTGATGTGGAAAAGGGCATAAAAAAAATCGCCGCTCCTACCAAAAAGGAGAGACGAGCTTTGCCGTGTTACCACTCTCATTCATATACGGCTCACACCGCATATCTCAGCCGCATCTATCAATGCGTATCTCTATAACGGGAGAACCCGTGAGCGGCTAATAAGATTTCACCGTTCAAGCTCGAGGACGAGTTATCACAAATTCCGCATACCGTCTTGCACCCACCGACGGCTCTCTGTAATGTCAGAACTTTGCTTTTGTTCCTGTCAACGCCTTTGTCATATTGTTTTTATTATACCCATACTTCCCGCTTTTGTCAATAGGACAATTGCCAATTTAACAATTTGTTAATATTTAATGCTAGATCGTTTTTCCTGACGTTAAATGTAGGGGCTGGCGTCCCCTGCAAAATAATCTTAAAATATTCTTATTACGCTTTTCAAATGCTTAAAAGTATCTTAATTAGCCCGTCTGTCGGTTGACAAAGAATAAGCAATGGGCTATAATAATAGATGCTGGCTGAGGGGGTTACCCCTCATACTTTTGTACAAAAGGGGATCTATAACATGATATTTGAAAGCATTAAAAAGCTTGTAACATATGGTCTGGAAAGCGGACTTATTGAGGAGAGCGACAGAGTTTATACCACAAACAGGCTTCTTGAAGCCCTTGACCTTGAGGAATATGACGAGCCTGCGGAGGAGTTTTCTGACGTTGATCTTGAAAGCACTCTCAAAGAGCTTCTCGATTACGCTGTGGAAAAGGGCCTTACAGAAAATTCTATTGTATACAGAGATCTTTTCGACACAAAACTCATGGGTCTTCTTACTCCAAGACCGTCAGAGGTAGACACAAAGTTCTGGGGACTTTACAACCACCAGTCTGCAAAGGTCGCAACTGACTATTTCTACAAGCTTTCACAGGACACGGACTACATAAGAAGATACAGGGTAAAGAAGGATATGCGCTGGATAGCTCCAACAGAGTACGGCGACCTTGATATAACTATCAATCTTTCCAAGCCTGAAAAAGACCCTAAGGCGATAGCTGCGGCAAAGCTTGCAAAGCAATCGGGATATCCTAAGTGCCTGCTGTGCTATGAGAACGTGGGATATGCAGGACGAGTGAACTCCCCTGCAAGACAGAACCACCGTGTTATATCCCTTAAAATAAATGGCACAGACTGGGGACTTCAATATTCCCCATATGTTTATTACAACGAGCATTGTATCCTTTTCAATAAAAAGCATACGCCTATGGTAATAGACCGTTCGGCATTTGAGAAGCTTTTTGACTTTGTTAGACAGTTTCCGCACTATTTCATAGGTTCAAACGCTGACCTGCCGATAGTCGGCGGTTCGATACTCTCCCATGAACATTTCCAGGGCGGTCATTATACTTTTGCAATGGCGAAAGCCCCTGTTGAAGAAAAGATAGTTTTCAAGGGCTTTGAGAACGTTGACGCAGGCATCGTTAAATGGCCTATGTCAGTTATCAGAATAAACAGCGAGGACAAAAACGCTCTCGTTGACCTTGCTGACAAGATACTCAAAGCTTGGAGAGGCTACACCGACGAAGAAGCATTCATTTACGCTGAAACCAAGGGCGAGCCGCACAACACTATCACACCTATCGCAAGAATGAGGGACGGCAGATATGAGCTTGACCTTGTGCTTAGAAACAACATCACAACCGAGGAATATCCTCTCGGCGTTTATCACCCACATCAGGAGCTTCATCATATAAAGAAAGAGAATATCGGTCTTATCGAAGTAATGGGTCTTGCAGTGCTTCCATCAAGACTTAAAGGCGAAATGGAGAAGCTTGCTCAGGTTCTGGTCACAGAGGGAACGGATGGTGTACGCCGTGACAAGCTGATAGAAAAGCACGCTGATTGGGCTGAGAAAATATCAAAGAAAAACAATATAACAGCCGAGAACGTTCACGAGGTCTTGCAGAAAGAAATAGGCATCGTGTTCGCAAAGGTGCTTGAACATGCAGGCGTTTATAAGAGAAACAAAGACGGAAAAGCTGCATTTGAAAGATTTATAGACTATGTGAACAACAAGTAATAAAGAAAGAGGTGAACGCCCGTATCTCGCAGAAGAGATCCTGCAAGGGTGCGGGCATTTTTATGCTCAGATTTACAAGACGGCATATAAAGGAAACAGCAATAATTCTGGCAATAGTCATTTTTATAGGCACACTGTGGTTTTTAGGCTACAAAAGGCATATAAGAGATACGATCAATCAGGCTTATGACGTTACGCCTATATCCGCCATACAGTTACAGCTTGCGTCGTCATCAAAGGCTGACAAGCTTATGATAGTGGCTCACCCTGATGACGAAGTGCTTTGGGGCGGAGGACATCTTTATGATAAAGGCTATCTTGTTGTGTGTGTAACAAACGGAAGAAATAAGGTGCGTTCTCAGGAGTTCAAGGACGTGGTGAAAGCCTCGGGCAACGAGTGTATAATGCTTGAATATCCTGATAAAGTCAGGGGCAAGCGTGACGATTGGGCGCTTGTTAAGGACGGTATCGAATCTGACCTTGAAAAGATAATGACCTGCAAGGATTGGAAGCTTATAGCTGTGCATAATCAAAAAGGCGAATATGGTCATATCCACCATGTAAACGTGCATAATTACGTCACTGAGATATACGATAAAAACGATATCCAGTGCGACCTTTACTGCTTTGGCAAGTATTACAAGGCTAGCCGTCTGAAGGTGGTGGGCAACACTTTGCCAAAGATATCAAAAGAAAGATACGAGTTCAAGAAAAAGCTTGCGGATATGTATACCTCTCAAGATAAAACTGTAGACAAGCTGTGGCATATGGCTTATTATGAGGATTGGACGCTGTATAAACGCTACAGTGAACACCCTGAAATGAAAAAACAAACTGCAACTGCGCTGGGAGTGGCTGTGAATGAAGCTCAGTAAGAAAAATATAATACATCTGTGTGTGCTTACAGGGATATATCTTCTGTTTGTCCTTGCGCTCACAAGGTTTAAATACGCCTATGGCTCTGAGCTTGATTGGGGCGGACAGCACTATGCTATCCCTGATTATTTCAGAAAGCTCTTTTACAAAACAGGGGACTTTTTTCCCTCCTTTGCTCCGAACATAGGTTGTGGTGAGAACATCTATAATCTGTCATATTATGGACTTTATTCGCCTATAATACTTTTTTCTTATCTTCTGCCCTTTGTGAAAATGTCAACCTATATACAAATAGTATCCATAATAGGCATTATAGCAAGCCTGTGGATATTCTATATATGGATGCGGCAGAAATTCACAGACAACACAGCGTTTGCACTGAGCTTTGTGTTTCTCTTTTCAGCGCCCCTTATCTTCCACAGTCACAGGCACATAATGTTCGTGAATTATATGCCGTTCCTGCTTTTGGGTTTTATGGCTATCGAGGATTATTTCGAGGGCAAGAGAAAATACATGGTGACGCTTTGGGCATTTTTGATGCTCATGACAAGCTATTTCTTTGCAGTGTCGGGTCTTGCGGCAATGGCAGTGTATGGCGTTTACCGCTGGCTGAAAATAAATGAAAAGCCAACTTTCAAGAAGTTCTGCAAAGACGGAACAGCATTCGCTTTCAGGCTTATCCTAGCAGTGATAATGGCGTGCGTGCTTATCCTGCCGACACTGCACTGTATGCTCTCAGGCAGAGAGGCAGGCAACAGCCATGTTGACCTCAAGTCGTTCATACCTGGGGTAAACTTGAAATTTCTGCTCTATTATCACTACTCAATGGGTCTTTGCCTTTTCACAGTTCTGAGCATTATCTCTGCGGTGTTCTCAAAACAACGCTATAGAAGATTTCTCGGGATCGTTATGATGGTAATAGCCACCTGCCCTATAATAGTCTATATGTTAAACGGCACACTATATGTTGACCCGAAAGTTCTTATACCTTTCCTTCCTCTTGGTATGCTCCTTTTCGGACACACCTATTTTGATATAATAAGAGGAAAGCTAAAGCTTAAACCACTTGCAGTGATAACCCTTTTAGTTGCATTGGCAGGAGTTTTCTGGTTCAAGACCACCAAAAAAATAGAGTTTTATATTATCCTTGACTTTTTGGTGCTTATGTCGAGCCTGTTTGTATACAGACGTTGCAAAAAAGAGTTCATACTTAATATAGGAATGTCCCTTTGCCTCGTGGTATCCACAGTATATGCAAACTTTGCAGACAAGCTTGTGCCTTTAAGTGAGCTTGAATATGATAACAGCAGTGATATGAATACGCTTGCAGATTATGTCGGCTCGCAAGAGGAGATATCGAGAACTTCAAACTGCGTTGACGAAGTGAACACAGTGAACATGATATATAATGCAGATTATTACACCATGTCAATATATTCATCACTGCACAATAAAGATTACAACAAATTTTATTACAGCGAGATATACAACGAAAATTCATACCGCAACACTTCCCTGACCACTCAGACACGAAGCCTTATTGCTGATATGTATTTTTCAAACAGATATCTTATCACTGACGACCCAGTAAAGGCAGTGTCAGGCTACAAGAAGATAAAAGAGAGCGGAAGCCTTTCACTTTATGAAAACAATGACGTTCTGCCTTTCGGATATGCTACCAATGCTCTTATCGGCAGAAAAGAATATAATTCCCTGAATTATCCTTACTCAGTGGAAGCTCTTTTCAATAATATAATAGTTGAGGATAAGACGGAAAAGTCATTTTCATCTGATATCAAAAAAGTACGCTCCATCAACTTTACAGAGTGCGACCAGATAAAGCGTGAATGGGGAAAATACACCATTGACGCTAAAAAGCCTTTCACTCAGGAGATAACGCTTCCCGAAACGCTCACGAACAATGAGATAATGTTTGTATCTTTCAATGTGAACAACGATATAAAGGGAGGCAGAAAGGACGCTTGGGTGTCCATAAACGGCAATAAAAACAAGCTCACTGCACCTGATTGGAAGTATTACAATAATAACAGACGTTTTGAATATGTCATAACCACAGGTCAGGACTATAGTGCAGACAGCGTTAAGGTGAATTTCTCTGACGGCAAGTATGAGATAACCAACGTTCGCTGTTATGTCATCGACAAAGACAGCCTTGTGCGTGACGTTGACCCGTTCATGATAGACAAGAAGACCTCTCACGGAGATGTGATAAACGGCACTATAGACGTTAAAAATGACGGCTATTTCACCATTTCCATTCCGTATACCGACGGCTTCACCGCTGAGATCGACGGCAAAGAGGTGCAGTGTGAAAAGACCGACACTGCATTTCTTGGCTTCAAGATACCAAAGGGCAGCCACAGCATAAAGATAACCTTTACCGCACCGTTGCTCCACAAGGGCATAGTTCTCTCAGGGGCAGGCTTGCTGATATTCATAGTATGCGTTATTATTGACAGAAGAAAAGCAAAAGCTTCAAAGTAGAAAAAATAAAAGCGACAGAAATCTGGATCTGTCGCTTTTTTTGTCGTATATTTAGGTTTGTCTATTCACTTATTACATAAAATATGATAAAATAACAGAGTGATTGTGTGACTTTTGTCAAAGGTTCTGTCTGAATCCCTCACCAATGGTAACATTTTCGTATGCAAGCTCACGCATTTTCAGCATTACGTCATGTGGAGTTTCTCTCATTCCGCCCGTTGCCCAATCTATTATTATTCCGCAATAGCCATGAGAATAAAAATCGGCAAAGAACTTTGCCTTATCGGAACGCTTTCTGGTTATAGCAACAGCGTGATAGAAAAATCTGATGAACAGCTTGTGCATACTTCTGAAGAGATAATGCTCGAATATCTTTTCGTTGCTTTTTAGCGTGTTTGAGTAAAAGCGCTTGTCTTTGAGCATATTTACGAGAAATCCTTCAAGACGCTCATACCAGTTGTCGTAGTTTACGCCTTTGGTGATGTCAGCGAAAAGCTCGTGAAGATAGATATAGCTCAAAAGCTCATACTTATCCTGAAAATGGTAATAAAAAGACTGGCGGTTAAGACCGCACTCACCTGTTATATCGGATATGGATATTTTATCAAAGGGTTTTTGCTCGCAGAGTTTTTTCAGTGAATCACACAAAGCACTTTTGGTTATCGCAGAGCTTGACATTTAACTACATTCCTTTCAGATTCATAACGACAAAAGGCCTTTTTTGAGGAAAAATCAGACTAAACTGAATTAATGTCAAAAAAGCAGACAATTTGCGCTAACTTTCATTATATCATAAATTTATGAAATTTCAATAACTTTTTATAAATATTTTATCATTATCATATTTTTCACAGGGGGAAACGGCATGAAAGACAATATCATCACAGAATTTATAAATGGTCAAAGCTGTAGAGCGTATGAAGCCCTTGGGGCAGTAAAAATAGAGAACGGCATAAGATTTTCCACCTATGCGCCCCATGCAAGGAAGGTAGAGCTTTGCCTGAATGGAGATATTATCCCTATGGAATGCGATGAACGTGGGGTATGGAGCGTTGAACGCCCTGCAAAAGAGGGTGACATTTATCAGTATGTTATCACAACGCCTACTCTTGAAAAGCACTACCGCTCAGACCCTTTTGCGGTGTACAGCGAGGTAAGACCGAAAAATGCGTCTGTGGTGTATGATATCGACAGCTATAACTGGAATGACCAAGAATGGCTCTCAAAGCGTGACAAATGCTATGAAAAGCCTATGAACATATATGAGGTGCATTTCGGCTCGTGGCGCATAAAAGAGGGAAAAGAAGAAACCGACCGCTTTTACACCTATGAAGAAATGATAGACCTGCTCATACCTTATGTAAAGGAAATGGGCTATACCCATATCGAGCTTCTGCCACTGACGGAATATCCTTATGACGGCTCATGGGGCTATCAGGTGTCGGGATATTTCTCCGCAACCAGCCGTTACGGCGACCCCAGAGGGCTTATGAAGTTCATAGACGCTTGTCATGCGGAAAATATCGGCATTATTCTGGACTTTGTACCCGTACATTTTGTCCGTGATTTCTATGCCCTGCACATCTATGACGGAAGCTTCCTCTTTGAAAGCGACAACGAGTATGACAGATACTCCGAGTGGGGTACTGCCCTGTTTGACTACACAAAGCCTCATGTGCTCAGCTTTGTAAAATCCTCAGTTAATTTCTGGATAGAAAAATATCATGTTGACGGATTGAGATATGACGCAGTTGCAAACCTTATCTATCGTCACGGCCACACTGATGACGCCGTGAACGACAGCGGTATATGGTTCTTGAAGAACACTAATTACACCATTCAGAAAATGCACCCTGACGTTATGCTTTTCGCAGAAGATTCCACAAACTACACAAAGGTAACTGCCCCTGTTGAGTTCGGCGGTCTTGGCTTTGACTATAAATGGGATCTGGGCTTCATGAACGATACCATAAATTATATAAAGACTCCGCCTTTTGAACGCAGAAATCATCACAATAAAATGACTTTCTCCATGAGTTATTTCTATAATGACCTTTTCATTCTTCCTTATTCCCACGACGAGGTAGTTCACGGCAAGAAAACCATGGTGGATAAGGTGTTCGGCAGTCAGCAGGAGCAGTTTGCTACCATAAGAGCACTGTATACTTTCCAGTTCACTCACCCTGGCAAGAAGCTCAACTTCATGGGCAACGAGCTTGGCGAATATCTTGAATGGCGTGATGAAAAAGAGCTTGGCTGGAATTTGCTCACATATCCTATACACGATTCATTACACGAGTATGTGAAAGCACTCCACAAGCTTTATCTTGAACAGCCTGCACTGTATAAGTCCGACTATAATTCCACATCTTTCCGCTGGATAGACGCAGACAACAAAAATCAGTGCATTTATGCCTACCGCAGAAGCGACCCTTCCGGCAAGACGCTTTATATGGTGTTCAATTTTTCCGGAAGCTATCAAAACTATAGCCTGAAGGTCGAGCAAAACGGAGCCTACAAAGAGCTTCTCAACTCTGACCGTGATATTTATAGTGGATCAAACTGCATAAACAGCGGTCTTTATACCACAAACTATAAGCTGCCACTCAGACTCGCACCTCTCAGCAGCGTTATAATTACCACAGAATGAGAAAAAAATATTAAAAATCATAAAATACTATTGCAAAATGGCGAAATATGCGTTATAATATGAGTGTATGTAATATACAACATTTACACCAAAATCATTTGAGAGGAGTTATGTAAATAATGGTTTATTCTCACGAAGTTGAAACAATGTGCCCTATCGCTCAGGGCGTTGCTCACGGTGCAGCTCCAATTCCAGAAGAAGCAAAGTGGGTAAAAGCTAAGGAAATCAAGGATATCTCAGGCTTTACACACGGTATCGGCTGGTGTGCTCCACAGCAGGGCTGCTGCAAGCTGACACTTAACGTAAAAGAGGGCGTTATCCAGGAATGTCTCGTTGAAACTATCGGTTGCTCAGGTATGACACATTCTGCTGCTATGGCATCAGAGATCCTTCCAGGCAGAACAGTTCTCGAGGCTCTTAACACAGACCTCGTTTGCGACGCTATCAACACAGCTATGAGAGAGCTTTTCCTCCAGATCGTTTACGGTCGTTCACAGAGTGCATTCTCTGAGGGCGGTCTTGTAGTAGGCGCTGGTCTTGAGGACCTTGGTAAGGGACTTCGTTCACAGGTAGGTACTATGTATGGTACACTTGCAAAGGGTCCTAGATACCTTGAAATGACAGACGGCTATGTTACAGGTCTTGCACTTAACGAAGATGACGAGATCATCGGCTACAAGTTTGTAAACTTCGGCAAGATGATGGACTTCATCAAGGCTGGCGACGATGCTAACACTGCTTTTGAAAAAGCACAGGGTCAGTACGGTAGAGTAGCTGACGCTGTTAAGATCGTTGACCCAAGAAAAGAATAAGGAGGATTTGTTACAATGGCTTTATTTGAATCATATGAGAGAAGAGAAAAGCAGATCCTTGCTGTTATCAATCAGTACGGTATCAACACTATCGAAGAGTGTGCTGACGTATGCAAGGCTAAGGGTCTTGATATTTATAAGCTCGTTGAGGGCATTCAGCCTATCTGCTTTGAGAACGCTAAGTGGGCTTACACAGTAGGCTGCGCTATCGCTATCAAGAAGGGCTGCACAAGAGCTGCTGACGCTGCTGCTGCTATCGGCGAGGGACTTCAGGCTTTCTGTATCCCTGGCTCTGTAGCTGACCAGAGAAAGGTTGGTCTTGGTCACGGTAACCTCGGCAAGATGCTTCTTGAAGAGGACACAGAGTGCTTCGCATTCCTCGCAGGCCACGAATCATTCGCTGCCGCTGAGGGTGCTATCGGTATCGCTGAGAAGGCTAACAAGGTTAGAACAAAGCCTCTGAGAGTTATTCTTAACGGTCTTGGCAAGGACGCTGCACAGATCATCGCTAGAATCAACGGCTTCACATATGTTGAAACAGAAATGGATTACTACACAGGCGAAGTTAAGGAAGTATTCCGTAAGGCATACTCTGACGGTCTGAGAGCTAAGGTAAACTGCTACGGTGCTAACGATGTTACCGAGGGCGTTGCTATCATGTGGAAGGAAAACGTAGACGTTTCTATCACAGGTAACTCAACAAACCCAACAAGATTCCAGCACCCAGTTGCAGGTACATACAAGAAGGAAAGACTTGAGAAGGGCAAGAAATACTTCTCAGTTGCTTCAGGCGGAGGAACAGGTAGAACTCTGCACCCAGATAACATGGCTGCTGGTCCTGCTTCTTATGGTATGACAGATACAATGGGAAGAATGCACAGCGACGCTCAGTTTGCTGGTTCTTCTTCAGTTCCTGCACACGTTGAGATGATGGGTCTTATCGGCATGGGCAACAACCCAATGGTTGGTGCTACAGTTGCTTGCGCAGTTGCAGTTGAAGAATCGTGGAAACGATAATCACAGGCTTGTTACCCGCATCGCAAAAGCAAGGATAAATAATGGTTTATCTATAACTGAAATATGTAAACTAACAGGATTGAGTTATGATAATTACATCAAGTATGAACGTGACGAAGTAAAGGATCAATATAAAAACTTTGATACTTTGAAAAAAATATCTGATGTACTAAACATAAATCTTATGAATGATTATTTGTCCTTTAAAACACACTCAAAAGAAAGAGTTTGTTCCTATATGGAATTGCACAATCTATCTATACGCAAATTGGCTAAGATATGTAATGTTAGTGTTACAACAATAAAAAATTGGCGTAATGGAAAGTGTTCCCCTTCCTATGAGATGTGGCAGAGAATATTTAAACAATAGACTTTACAATTTGCAAAAAATGAAAGCAGGGTATTATTTTAATGTCCTGCTTTTTTTGTTTCACTTTTCCATTTTTAGCAAAAAAATAAGGGTATGCCACAACGGACACACCCTTATCTTCTGCATTTGCAACCAATTATTAGGTCGTACCAAATACAAATATGTTTCAACTCACAAGCTATGGCATTGCCATAACTGACATTTATACTATATCAGATTTATAGTGGTTTGTCAAGATGTTATAAAATGTTTTGTATCATTGCACAAATTTAACTTGTTATTTTTGCTGTTTTGTACATATGAATTTTATAAGACTTTCATAAAACTCTGTCTTATAATTTTCTAATAAAATCCTTATAATTTTCTAATAAAATCTTTATTTCATAGAAACTATTCTTCCACTATCTCGTTAGCCCTTAACAATATTTTCTTTTTAACCTTTTCGCTTAACCCTTTAAACTGCGGTGTTATGCCAAATCCGCTTTCCATTATAACCATAGCATACGCATTTGCGTCGATCTCTGCACTTTGCAGATTGTATTGTTCAATGTCGGTATCTGTAGAATTAATATAGTTCTGAAAAATCTCAGGGCAATTCTTCATTTGCCATATGTGTCTTAACTCATGTGCGATTGCAAACATTATGTCAAGTGGCATTTTGCCCATACAATATTTAAGTGCGTTATCCGCAGGAACATACTCTGCTAGTTGTGTAGGTGTATGCAAAAACAATACTTCTTCAACTATCGGTTTAGTGATTTTCAAATTACTACATACTATTTCTATGAACTCAGAATAATTTACCATAAAATTGACCGCCTTTCGCTTCAGGTAATATTATTATATCTAATTATTTATATTTCGTCAAGCGTAAAAAAATAGGGTACTAGAAATTAATCTAGTACCCTAAAATTATTTCTGAACCAATGTCAGAAGTGGGTAAATACCAAACTCGGTATTGGCTGGTCTTGCGTGAATTGTTCTTTTATCAATATCATAATATCCGTAATAATTCATACCCGAATATGACGATAGCCACATTCCACCAGTGGTATCATAACCCAAGCCTGTTAAAGCTGTAGTAATTGGCTTATTTGCAAAGTATGGCAACTGTGATTCCATGCCTGAATTGTCATAACAACCCGATGTAATATAATGTCCGAAAATCTCAGGCTCACTCGGTAATCTAAGCGAATAGGATGTATAGCTATCACTAGAACCATAGTTTTCCACACTTCTTCCACCACCATTGACATAAGTATAACTTGTGGCTGATTTGTTGATTTTAAGTGGCAATGGGTCTGAAAACTCAGCAAGATTATTTCCAAAAATATTTTTAAAATGTGCAGTATAAACAGGCATAACCTTTTGCTGAATGAAAGTTTGAGAGTATGCGTGAACATCACCTAAACCTGTAGCGTTATCAATAGCATTTGTTCCTATTGGTGAGCCAAAAGGCATAAATGTATATGACCGTTTTCCACTTGAGGCTTTTGTAGTCCTAAGAAAATCCACAGCTACACATACAAAATATGTATCATACTCTACCGTTTTTGTACTTTCTTCGCCATTAACGATACAAGGAACATTTTCAATAGTTCCTTTTATTTTCAGTTCTGTACCAAGACCTAATTCGGAAATATCGCCACGATTTATTTGACCGAGAAGCCCATTTATAGCATCTGGATCATTACAATTCCATGTACCACCTGCGGCATGAGCATTACGATTTAATTTCTCCATGCGAACACAACTTTCACTCAAAATAGATATTTCATCTGTGTTTCTTTTAACTGAGCTAGTCAAATTTTCTATTTGACTTGTAATATCTGCCGTACCGTCATTGTTCATAAGCTCCGTTTGGTTTGCTAGTGGACTAAGCTTATTATCCGTTTTATTATATATACTTACGCTCATTTGGTCTTTCCACCACCCTCGTTATCCTCGCTTTCATACTTCTGCCCTGTAATTTCCTCGTACTGCTCAGGGGTTATCTTGCCCCTGTCAGCAAAGTCCTTGACCTGTTCAGCGGTGTACAACCCTAAATCGTACAAACGTTTGACTTTCCTATACATTGTCCTTGTCCTCCTCAATCAGCGTGTCGGTCATCAGCGCAGTATACAGCACCTGTGCTTCTAGTTCGTCCACCTTTGTTGCTTTCTTCGGCTGAAAATCATCAGGGGTCAGCCCTAGCTTGTCAGCCATTTTCTTTTGCAAATCTGTCATGTTGTACCTCCCACTTCTGATAGTTTCACAACATACTCTTCTTCCGACGGTACTGGTATGCGATAGCTGTCATTGCTGTTTTTGAATGTTACTGAACCGCCTGCTTCAACTGTTAGATTTCGCAGGAAATCATCAGGGATAATGTCGGAAATGTCGGTGACGATTGGGGATTCCAATTCGTAATACAGCATTACACCTGACATTGCCTGTTTAAATGCGGTGGCGTCGGTGTAGGCGGTGTCCTTGACCTGAATTTGTGAAACTGCGATACTGTCTCCGTCTAGCACAATTGTTTTATCGACAAATACATTTGAATTTCTAGCAACTGTTATATATTTACTGCACAGTATATTATGAACAGTTATTCCGAACGCACCTAATCTTTTAAACCCAATTGCGGAAACTGGCGCATAGAAATAATCTCCTACTGATTGACTAGATGTTTTCATCCACGTCAGCGTCCCCAAATCAACGCTGTTCACACACTGAACGTATCGTTTATTTTCGTAATCAACATAGTTTCGTGCCGTTCCTGCCGACCAGCCGTAGCCAGGCAGATTGCGGATAGCTTCGGGGATTGGGTAGGCGGTATCACCCACAGCAACCTCTGTCATCCCTGCACTGACAATTTCCCCAGCGTTGTATGGATAATAATCATTAGGGAACATTTTTTCAAATTCTTCCACAGTTGTAGGCTCGTTGCCGCTTCCGAACATGGCGGTTAAATCGAAAATCTGAATTTTAATTTTAACGTCATTGAAAACTGTGCCGACCGCAAATCCTGAAATTCCAGCAACTTTTTGCAGTTCTATGTCTGTTGCGGTTTGGTTTACTAGGACAGATGCAGTGCCTTTATCAACTGCTGGCGTTGTAATTGTTCTATTGAAATAGGCATAACGCATTGTTACACCATCTGGATTATTCAAAATCAGCAGTTTTAAAATGTATTTTCCAACCTTATTTTGGGCTGGGCTAAGGGGTTTGAAATAGATATATGACGATTCAGCAGTTCCATTTAGGGTAATCGTTCCGTCTGATTCAGTTGCCACCGTTACACCGTTATTTGTGCCAGAATACGCCTCAAATATTTGATTCCAAACAATCGACCTGCCACCAATATTTTTCACCGACATCAGCTTTGCACCTGTAGGAATAGTCTTTGCGTATGCCGTATCTGTGTCGGTTTCAAATTTGTGTGTCACACCATTGCCCAAGTCGTACAGTGCATTTACACGTCTTTGCAATTCTTTATCTGTCAGCTTTACCGCAGAAATTTCAGCCGTGTTTTCAGCAATTTTCCCGACAGCCGTTACATAATCGTCTGGCAGACTATCAGCCACCGCCTGTGCTGTCTGTGCGGCAGTTTCAGCGGCTTTGCGGTCTGTGGTGACCTGTGCGGCTATCTTTTCCATCTCCGCTTTATCGTATAAAATCACCGTTTTATCATCAGTGATATATACAATTGTGCCGTCTTTTATAGTGGATTTATCAACGGCTTCCCACTCGGCTTTTGTGCCAATCCACTTTTCGCTTTCAACCTTGTTGCCTAATTCAGTGACAGACTTTTTAGCATTAGTCGCCATACCTCTAGCAATAATATCTGTAGCCATAAATCCACCTCCTTAATATGTTATAGTTCCCCAAATTTTGTTTACACCCTTGACATTTTTAACAGTTACACTATAGTAACCACTAACATCTCCTACATAAACATTTTCTGTTGTAATCGTATCAACTGTTGAGAAGTCGCTCAGATCAACCATCATAAGCACTTCCTCTGCACCATTCTGAGTCAGTTTTCCTACAACCTGAAAACTACCAGTTCCCGAAGCCTGTACTTTAAAATCAGCACCAATGCCAACTTTCAGCTCAAAAGCTTTTCCGTTTTCATACAGGTTTCCGTTTGTAGCACAATACGCCATAGTTCATCTTCCTTTCGTATAAATAAAATATAACAAGGGCGAAGCTGTATTACCTCGCCCTTTAACAACGATATTACTTAATAGCACTTGCAAGCTTCTTGATAAACTTCTCACCTGCAATGCTAGTCTGCTTATAACCCCACTTTTTCAGCAAAGCATTAACAGCCTTTTCAGTACCCTCACCAAAAATACCGTTTTCGTCAAGTGAGACGTTGTGAAGTTTTCTTGCCTTAGCTATGATGAGCATTTCTTTCAGAGCTAGAACGCCACTGGTCTTATCACCCTTTTTATAGCCAGACTTTTCAAGTGTTGGTAGCTTCTTTGTCTTAGTATATCCGTTCAGGTTTGCCGATTTTATTTTCGTGGGAAAATCTGTGTAGCAATAATCTACGTCAACATTGACCGCAATTCCATCAATTTTGCCAGTGCTAGAATACTGCCACATATCATGCTTACCATTGTAATTGCATTGCCTGTTATACTCAGCAATCCAAAGTGTATATCTCTTTGCCACATCAGAAGAAATATAATTCTGCAAAGGAGAACGGCTCATATAAAGTCCAGCATAGTAGCCCGCCTTTTCGATCTCGCCACAAAATGCCTTTACAATAGAATCGCAAAATGCTTTGCCTTTGTTAAACTGTGAACGCTCCTCTAAATCAAAATAAATAGGGTACTCAAACTTTTTGCCTTTGATTACCTTGAGACAAGCCTTTGCCTCTTGCTTTGCTGCTTCTACTGACTGTGCGTATGAATACCAATAAACACCACATGGAATACTGTTATCCTTACAACCCTTATAATTCTTTTCAAATGTTCTGTCAATCTGATTTGGATATGTAATAGCATCACCATAGCCAGCTCTCAGTATAGCAAAACCTACATTTCCTTTTACTTTAGCCCAATTAATATTGCCCTGATGTTCAGAAACGTCTATGCCCTTAATAGTCATATGTATACTTCCTTTCCAATTAATCTTCCTTTACAGGCAGTTTATTTAATTCGTCTACACAGTTATGTACAAAACTATTGCCACCAATAGATGAATAGCTTTCGTATAGTCTTGCGAGATTTTCTTTTTCGTACAGTGAAATACTATTTTCTTTCATTCTCGAGTTATAAATCGCTAAAATAGAATTTCTCAGTGTAGCCTGCAAAGCCAAACTTTGTTTTTGCAACTGAGTTTCCATGCTTTGGTTCTGTTCTACCTGTCTTTCCACTAATGCCGTTAATTTATCTATTTTTTTATTTAGATTATCTTTGCCACTTGTTTTTGAAATCCACCCTACAAATCTATTCCTTATTGGCTTAACAATAATTGTTATCAGTGCCAAAATGGTTGTAACACTTCCACAGTAGGTAGCAATTTCCTTAACTGTGTTCATTTACTCACCGCCATTCTTAACCTCGTCAATAAAATCTGTGAGTGATTTATAATTCATATCCTTAACAGCACTTTCAAGCAAGATAACAAGCTCTACATCGGAAATCTTAATGCCCTTTTCTTCAAGAAGGGTAAGCATGGTTTCTTTAGCCTTTCTAAGCTTTTCTGTGCCGTGAACGTCTTTATAAATCTGTTCTATGTACTTAACCGTTGTAGCCGCCACATCTTTCTTAATGCTGTCATTTGCGATTTTTGTATACTTCGATTTTACAAAACCGACAATAGCCGTCATAACCGCTGTTAAAATTACAGGCAAATACTCTGTAATCATCTGAGTAATAATCTCTTTCATAACTTTTCCTCCAATAATAAAAGAGGGTTGTTCGCCCTCTTTCTATTTTAGTATTATTTTTATATGTGTTTCATCAATACGTTTGATAACCCTATAACCACTATCTGACTTGGTTGCCACGCCATTCGCACTAGCCGTACAATATCCGTTGATTTTGCACGTTCCGTCATCTTGAACTACTAACTGTCCCAACAAGCCAACTTTGCTATACTCTTTTCTTGCCCCACGAGGAATGTATTCAAGCGTATCGTTATAGTTTTCGTTCAATATAAGATTGTGTGACTCGTCATAAATCAACCGTCCATAAACATCTGTTTTATACTTATCATGCCAATCTAATTCAGCAGAGTTACCAACAATAGATGGGTTGGCTGATATAACACCAAGGATATAGTCACCCTTATTTGCAAGTTTGATTTTATCACCGTCAAGCGTAACGAATAATCCAACTCTGTCTTGATTTTTAGTGTTACCGTCAAGCCATTCAAAATATTCGGCATAGTCAGCGCCATTAGTTTTGTATGCACCGCCAGCATAAACATTGCCTGAAAAGTCCACTTGCATTGCAGAATTTTGAGTTAGAGTACCATCTTCTTCATGACCGTTCCCTATATTAAATAGTATACTTGCATTTTCCGAGCTTTTATAAGTTGATTTTGCATTAAAACCTATAACGGTTTGGTAATCTGCCGTGGCGTTATTCCATGAACCTGCGACAAGACATCCATCATAATTAAGAACATCATTTTGATCTCCAAACACGGCGTTATATTTTGCCATTTGGTCTTTAGTTTTGTTACCCTTAACAATATTCCATGTGCCAACTACAATACTATAAGCTACACCATCTAGCATATTATATTTACCATTAACATATGTATCACGAGAATTGGAAACAGTATTTGCTGCACCACTGCAATCAACTGCCACACTATATTTAGACGTATTCCGCGTACCGCTGACGTGATTAGAAAAACCACCAACGCTAGTATTATTAAAACCTGTTAAGGAATTTAAACTGCTATTTTCACGAAGATAGGGTGCACCGCTAGTGCTAGTTTTCATTTCTGAAAAATCAATATAATTATTGCTGTCATAACTATATTCGTAGCAGTGGTTTGCTTGACCTTCAACATGGTTATAATCACCATGAGCAATATTTTCGAGATAAATAGTAATATGTTTTGTTCCATCAGGGGTTATAGTATACCAATAAGAATCGCCATAGTAATTAAACTTTTCTGAGATGTGTCTACTACCATTACTATCAACGTATTCAACAAATCGTCCTACACTAGAATTTTGACTTCCTAGAGGTATAGGTTTGCCATTCCTAATAGCAATGTAACCAGCGTTTATACCGCCACCACGGAAATAGATCCACACACTGTCTCCCATGCTTAAAATCTCACCTGATTTATTCAGAAAAGATTTTTCAGCACCATTATACTCTAATAGCGAAACAATGGCTGTACAATTTGTAGAGTCGTAGCTTTTAACTGTTCCATAGGTGTAACCAAGTGTTTTTTTATTATCTTGACTTTCCTTAATCAGCTTATTCATTTTAGACATTCTGTACACCGCCTTTACGAATAATCAGCTAAAACCATTTTGCAGTTACCCACATAATTAACACCATTCATTGTAAATTTTACAACAGTTCCGTCAGCAGGAAACACACTACTTTGCCCCATATAAACATAGAATATTCCGTCAGTTTTAGCAGCGTATTGCCCCTCAACCGTGCTATTCAATGGTATATTAAAATCAACTTGTGGTACAAGGTTTGTACCGCCATTGTGCAAACTTTGACTAAACATATTATACAAGCTTGCCATTTTACTTCCTTGGTGTCCTGAGTTTGATGTTGGTGTAAAGAAACCTGTAATTTCTGTATTGTCAGATAGCTTTCTCATTTTTGCAATAGCCCCACCTAATACATAGTCATTATCTGATGCCAAAAACGTACCCAAATGTATACATTTCTGTTTATTCGCTGCTTCATAAAGTCCGATTTTGCCTTAGCTACTTTCGTTTGTATAACTCTCCACAGCATTTAAGGATGCATCAAAATCCCTAAGACTAAAGTCTCTCAATATTTCAGGCTTTAGAATAATTAGCCAAATTAATTGCTGCGTTTAAATCTCTATCAATTATCTCGCCACATTCAGGACAAATATAAGTTCTATCAGAAAGTTTAAGGTCATGTTTAATACAACCACACTTGTGACACGTTTTACTTGACGGATAAAACCTGTCTACTTGTACAAATTCTATATCATTATACTCACACTTATATTTCATCTGTCTGATAAATTCGTAAAACATTTGTTCAGCTATTGCCTTTGATAAATATTTATTTTTCATCATTCCAGACACATTCAAATTTTCCATTACGACTCTTTTAGGAAGAAACGAAATAATCTCATGAGTAGTTTGATGTATATAATTCTTTCTGATATTAGATAATTGATTATAAATTTTGCGTATTTGTTCTTCGGTTTTCAAAATACCATTTGACTTATACCATTTTGTATCATAAACCTTATGTTTATTGTTTGTTTCATACTTTCTGCTAACTTTACGTTGTAGATGTGACAATTTATGTTTCAAGGTCTTCATACGTTTGGATTTATTGATATTTTTGTAAACTTTATGATTTCCGCCATACGCAACAACAGCAAGTTCTTTAACTCCTAAATCAATTCCCACTGAAAAATCGTTTAATTTTTGTGCTTGGTTTTCACACTCCATACCAAATGATAATATCCACTTATTATTTTCAAAGACTATTCGTGGGTTAGTGAATTTACAAGTATTCCTACCTTGTGGCAATTCTTTATCACTTTGATATTTGATTTTTCCGACTTTTTCAATATTAACACAATTATTTATAAAATACACAGTTTCACATCTCACAGGAAAAGCATTTTTACATTTATTCTTTTTCTTGAATTTTGGTTTACCACCAATTTTCGTGAAGAAACTTGTATATGCTTTATCCAAATCAATACAAATATTACCGATTGTATGAGCCGATACTTCCTTGAGCCAAGCATATTCTTTCGATTGCTTTAATTCTATAAAAATGCTTCTCATGCCATATTTGTTTAGATACTTTTCGCCATTCTTATAACGATTAAGTTGTTCTGCCAAAGCATGATTCCAAACAAATCTGCTTACATTAACATGTTTCCATAATAACCGTGTCTGAACTTCATTAGGAAATAATCTAACTTTAAAACCTTTTATCATTATTTTTCACCTCACTTTCTATATTACTATTATACCAAGTTGATACCAACTTGTCAATATTAAAATATAGATAATTTGTAAACTATTGATACCAACTTGACAACAATTCATTTATATGGTATAATAAAATTCAAAGGAGATGATTTTATGCCTTCTGGTAAAATTGCTAATACTAATACAAGAACCAACATTACCATTCCAAAAGATTTAAAAGCTAAATTAGAACTTATTGCTACGGAACAAAACCGCAGCTTTAATAATTTGGTAATTACAGTTTTAAAAGATTTTGTTGCTAAGAACCACAAGTAATATTGTGGTTTTTTTGAATAAACAAAAATGTATACATTATAAGAATACATTTTTGGCGTGTTCAACAGAGGTCGTTAATCTCTGTCAGTTCTCTTATGAACTTCTTATATTTTCATACAAGCACAGACTATTTCATCATCTCACATTTTTTTGTGAGAGCCACTCGTTTCGGGTTACTTAACCCTACTCTCCTTACGGGAGATAGTCGTTGAGCAGTATCCTATTCAGATATATGTTGCGAAAGACCCATTGTTATTCAGTGTTTAGGATTTAACCTTGCACTATCTATACTATTTTTTCTACTTTCGTTACCGTCACGCTTATGCTTATTTCATCATTACGTTGTGGTTAGTATAGCTTTAGGGATTGCTCGCAGTTGATGTGGTGTGGGATAAAGATTATCCGCTCCTTATCACTACATACAGTTCACACTATATGCGGAGTATTGCGGTTGTTAAGTATGCTTGACAATATTTGTTTACATCTGCCTATATTCTTAACAATTATTTGTTGCTCCACTTTTAAACAAAATCAACATTCCCCGACTTGTAGTATACAACATGACACTATCAAACTTGTTATAGGCGAAGCTGACATAATCAGCATATGGTGACGTTTTAGTAGAGTCATATTCACCACACCCAGCCCAGTAACGTGATTTTGCAGGGTCAAACATTATTCTAAAGTACGTTGTATTATCAATCCAAAATGTCAAAGTGTTATAATCGGTGGACTCACTATCAGGATAATTTGTTTCAATTTTACTCCAAGTCCATTTATCTTCAAAAAATGTTTTAAGGTCTGCAAACACGGTTTCTGATGAAGTTTGATTTGGTATGCAAGTATAAGTATTTATCATTAATTATCACCGTCCAATTCTGCATTACCGCTTATTCCAATAGATCCACGAGCGTTAGTATTTGTTTCGTTCATATCAACATAATTGATGTTATGTTCTATACAGTATTTTACAACAGGCAAACAATTTGCGTTTGTAGTATCTGTTATACCATTTCCATATGTGAAAATAGTTCCGACTTGTACGTTATCAAGGGTACTAAAATCGGTCATAGTTAAATTATTATATTTCCCAGTTTCTATGTTGAAAGAAGTATGGAAAATAATTTGACCCACACTTTGACATTTGATTGAGTCGTTAGCCAAAATGCAATCATTTGGAATGGAAATGCTGTTTGCAAAAGCAACCTGAATGGCATTGCTCATGATTTCCGTTGTACCATTTGCTACTACAATATCTGACCTACTCATTGGAACACGGCAGAGTTTATTCCCTTGGTAGAGGTTATTCTCAACGACTCTGAAAGTAGTATTAGAACTATCCACAGTAAACTTGTTTAATTTAGGACAATTATTAAACCCTGTAAAGCTAGTCAAAGAAGCTCCAATGGCAACCGTTGTTAATGCAGAGCAATTATTCACGCCCGATACAGATAAAGCCGTATTTGGGATATAAAATGTTGTAATAGCGTTATTGTTTAACCCACCAATCTCTTTTACTTTTCCATCACTCATGAATGACAAACTTTTCAATTTAGGGCAGTTATTAAACCCATTTACCTTCTCACAAGAACTTTCAATTCTTAATGTTGTCAGATTGGGCATATCGTTACAACCCCCAACGTCAACCACATAGCCTGTAGTCGCTGAAGTTAATGAGGCTAAATTATTCATACAGTTCTCAGGTATAACTTTTAAGCTTGTACTATTTGTCATTGGCAATTTTGTCATATTAGGCATATTGCAGAACGATCCGCTTTCAAGCGTAATACCATTACTGTCGGTCACATTACCATAAATCACAACATTAATCGTGTTACCACTATAGCCATTAAAAGCGTTTTTAGGTATTTTGGTAGTACAATTACCCGATTGCAAGTCTAAACTCAGATTTATATTTGCCGATGTATTACTTGCGAAACCGTCTGTATCGTTAATATTGGTGGATCGCCCAATTTGTATACTTTGAAGTCCAGATAAATCTCCATCAATACCTTTGCCCATAAGATAGAATCTTCCCTGCACTGTCGCAGGATAAATAACTAAACTTGTTGTTTCTTTATTTACATACACTACGCATTTATTTGTAGTTGACGCTTTGAGGTTTAAGCTTCCAAAAACATGACTTCCTTTTAGTATCTCATTTCGCTTTATTTCTTCGACACCTGTTTGTTTGCCAACTGAAACCATTGGTGTGAAATTCAAGGTGTAAGGCAGTTCCAAACCATTAACAAATGTGCTATTAGCAAGAAACGATTCGGGGTGTGAAATATCACAATATACTGTAGGAAATGCAATATTGGCAAGTTTTTTACAGCCTGACAACACACCCTCACTGGTCGAAATGTTTGCAAGATTAGCAGGGAAAACAAAGGCTGTTATATTCTCAAATCCGTTTCCCATAGGTGAAGTGAGGTAGGTAGCTTTTACTTTGGAACAATCTATCTTTGTAGTTGTTTCTTTATCAAAAGCATTATCAAAGTTAGTTAAATCATCACTCTCAGACACAACGGTTGTATCGTGCATACCTGAAGAATAATTCTTTTTAAATGTTGAAATTGCGTTTGTATTACGTCTAACTACTTCATTGTCATCATAGCGTATCAAACAACGTGACGGTGACATAGATTGAAATTCTACCGTACTATCTGCCGATAATGTATTGGTAACTGTAACTTCATTTCCTGTTATCCATTGAGCTGTCAGTGTTGCATTGTTATTTGGTACAGTGTACACGTCACCATAATTGTATTTATTGCCTTGACTATCCGTCCACGCAAATAATTTATTCTCGTTATACATATCCCCACCTTGTAAAACGACTTGTTTATTAGGGGCTTGGCTGATACTCTTATAAGTGATAGTATTACCGTCTTTGTCCTTGCCACCATTCGTATTGTAAGATATTGCCACTGTATCACTCGAATTTTCACAGTAAATCGAAATGCAATCTGTGTCAAATGGTAGCCATTGCAGATTAGTGGCTTCAATACTCATTTCAGAAGCCGATAAAGGCATTGTAATAGAGTTTACGATAAATAACTGTTTGTCAAAATTATAATAATCATTACTAACCCTAACGGTATTATCAACATTCAGATGTGGAGTAATCGGCAGATTATAACTTATACCTGTACTCATGCAAGTATGTTGTAGTAACATATATTCGGCTTGTTGCCTACACTTTTCCTCTCCGCTTTCTTCACTTGTATCTCCTAAGGGTATATAATAAGTGCCACCATCCAAACCCTTATAACCAATAGCATTTATATTTACAGGTGATTGTGGGTTTTCATTTTTAGCTGTGTACGAATAGATTTCACCACTTGAATTGTCCGTTGTAACCGTAATAATGTTTACACCGTCATAATTATAAGTATAATTAATATCCGTTTCTGTAATTTCGGTTTCACTCAATTCAAATTGTGGTGATAAATGACGATACCAAGAAGGTAAATTATAGTTAAAAACTCTTTCCATTCTCAATCTGCCATTGACATCGTAAAAGATGTTAGCACCATACATTTCGACAATCTTGTCGAAAATCTCACCAAGATAACCACCCTCATCAACCACAATATCGTCATACAAAGTTACATTATAGAATATAGGGTCAATAATAGGCTCAACGGGGTCAAGAGGTATATTATTACCCAAATCAAGCATAAGCGTGTCCTTAATTAAAGTCGCAATATTCGTTCCTTTTTTAGAATTAGTTACACTAGCCTGATACTCGACAAGACACATTCTGGCATTTAATGTTCCATCAAGAAAACCATATTTATCAACACCCTCAACATTTAATCGTCTACCATTAGAGTTTGCTGACTTTGTAACAAAAACACCTTGCGGAAACCAATAAATATTCTCATCAACTTGCAAGCCGATGAAGATCTTGAATTTTCGATTGTACCAAAATGAACTATCTTTTTGAGGTATGTATTTACCGCTTCTATCAATAATAGATAAAGAGCAAGACCTACGACAGCCTTGCTCTTTATTAATCGTTATTGAACCATCTGTGGAAGATAGGTCACTTGTTATTTCACCAATAGCACCTTCATAGTGTGATAAAATTTCCATTTTAACATACATTTTTCGCATTGGCTTATGTAACTCGGCAAGATAAGCATCATCTATTTTACTATAATAATCCATAATACTTCCCTACCTCCTATCTAATAATTATCACATCGTTTATATCTTCAACTTCAATCCAATCATACTTAATATTAGTCAACCCTAATACACTTGTGCTATCATAAATTCTAGTAGGGTTATCTGAGATATTTATAATCCAAACATCGCCCTTGTGAGATTTTAGCATAAAATCATTCTTGCCTTTAATAAATTTAGTCCATGCTTTTACTCTGTCAATATTATCGACTATTTGCCCATCAGGGCAATTAATTGTTAAAAGATCAGCAGAGAAAGAACCACTCTCATAATCTGTTACTGTTCTAGTTGTTTTTGGCTTAATACCTGTTCCTGTGTGTACTGCAAGACCAATATTTGATGTAATATCATTATCGGTCATACCTGTTATAAACTCCCAACACTCAGAAATAGCATAATACTTTTTGTTATATTTTGTACCCAAATCGGTTAAAGAGTATATAAACCAACCGTCCTTGTCTACCGATACTTGCTTTGATTTATATGGTTTGTAATCTCCGTAGCAAATATAATATTCATAAGTCTGCTTATTACCAACCGTTGTGTCAAAAAAGCTCTTTGTATTAGTAGTGCCAAGAAAAACGTAATCTTCTTCATTTACGTTACGTCTAAAAATCTTTGCAGTACCACTAAGAGTTGTGTTCCACGACAGCATTGCTATACGATTATTAATCATTAGACAATTAAAGTTGTTTACTAAATCACCTAACTCGTTGCCTTGGAACGATACTCTTTTGCTAAAATGATACATTTTATCGTCAAGTGTCATAATCTCACTAACAATACAATATGAATTTCCTGCTTGCATAGCATAGAAATCATAATTGAGTCTGAAATTATAAATTGCAGGACTCTCGCCAATCAATTTCTGCGTTTCGCTATAAACAGTAAATTTTGCACCTTTCACAAACTGAGTATTTGCAGGACAATAAATTATAGCCATTCCAGTAGCAGTATTGTAGTTAGAAATAAAACCATTAATACCTTCGGTAACATGACCTTCTGTTCCACTAGGCTCTACCTCTATAGTAATACACTTATTTACTATATTTTCACCTATACTTTTACCAAGATTGACCTGAGTTGTATCATTTGTGCTGTCCTGAATAGTTCCGTCATAGACCACATTTGAATTAATTATCTGATACAAATAATACTTATAATACTTCAATCCGACATGATTAGGGTGTGCATACGTTGTTTTACAATGTATTGGTCTGGTAGAATTGTTTTCATTTACTTCAACCGTAACAATACAATCAGGGTCATTTCTGCATTTTACATAATGCGGTTTATCTATGAAGTAATTAGTAAATATCCTAAATTCAGTGCCTACTGTTGGTGTATTTGTAAAAGCAGATTTCAATGTAACCATGCCTGTTTTGTAGTCATACTTTTCAATAAACCTACGTTCCTCGCCTATCTCCATGTATGCACCACCAACTAGGTAATTTGAACCGTCAGCACGTTCATAATAATAAGCGTCTTTCAAATTGCCTATTTCCTTATTTATATAAAATGATGTTGAAGAACCTGCTCTCTGAACTTTTCCACGGCAGAAATACATATCGTACAAACCAACACCATCTCCATATTGAGTATCATCAGCTATGGTTGTAGGGTCTGTTTGAAAAAGAATGTATTGATATTGGTAATCATGACCGTTCTCTGCAATGTCATTAAAAACCAGTTCATTAACACCGACTTTATCACCATTGTAAAAGGTGTTTATGTCACCACCCTTTGGAAAATAAGAGTGATTAACTTCGCCTGTTTTAAGGTTTGTGTACTCGCACAATGCCCAACGCATAGCCGAGCCTGCCGTACAATTAAACTGATAACTGAAATGTGGCGCACGATCATATTCACCATTTACGTCCTTATGTTTATCTATCTTTACAACCTCATCATCAGGAAATACCAATGTAGGAGTCATAATCATTTTTGTCACCTCTCTTGTTTTCCAAAAGATAAGAGCCACTAAATAATTAATGGCTCTTTATTGCTTTTGTGTTTATTTAATAATTTTTACCGACTATTCTATCCAAATCAGCCTGTTGCAGATAAGCGTTCATCTGCTCTAAGAATGTTGTGCCGTCTGTTGTATTAACAGTATCAATCTGGAATACAATAGTTTTGTTGTTTGTATCATTTCTATTTTGAATATTGTTTGGCGAGGACATTTTTGTCCTTACCAAATCTGTTATACCATTGTAAATCTTATCTCCAATATAATTGACAAGATTATCTGTATTAGCCACAAGGTTGTATAGCTTTCTGCCTTGCTCTGAATTGAAGATAGTTTCAACTGCATTTGGCTTTCCGTGAAGTTGTGCAAGCCCTGTATAATCATCAATACCACCTGAGCGATATGGCTTAATAATGTTAAACTTACTCTTTAAAGCGTTAAGAATAGCTGTTAATGCACCCTTGTTCTTACCAAGCATAGGATTAGCCAAGAGTTCTGATGAAACCATTTTGCCGTACAGTTCAGATTTTAACTGTTCTGCCTGTGCTTCATCAAGCCCTGTCCCAACAGTTTCACCGTCATATTGAACAAGATATAAACCATTCGATTTAGCACCCTCAACAGAAATATCAGAATAGTCAAGAGCTTCCCTAGCACGCTTTTTACAATCCTCTAAGAACTTAGTCCTACCTTCCATAGTCTGCATTTCTTTTTCAGAAACGTCTGTCAACTGTTTTATATAGTCTTTGTTCTTATTCGTAATATCTGTAACATACTTTGATAAAGCTTCTTTTTCTTTCTTGTATGCCTCAATTTCTTTGCTTTTAGCTGTTATCTCTTTGTCAACGCTCTCAATTTCCTTTTCAACCTGATCTGAAAGTTGAGAACGATAAGATTGATATTTGCTCGCAAAGTCATTAAGAATATTCGTGTCTTGCTGTGCTATTTTGTCCGTCCAATTAACGCCTAAAATATCTTTGGCAAGCTGTTCATTTTCTGTATCAGTAGAACTATTTATAAGGTCTTGCCACTGTTGTTTATACTTATCCCACAGTGAAGTTTCCTTGTCACGTTGCTTTTCAAGGTCAGATACACGTTTATCAGCACTAGCCTGTTCATATTCCTGCTGTGCCTTGTTTACTTCCTCGGTATTGGTTTCTAAGTGCCAACCACTAGCTTCAGAATAAACATTTACCTTTTTCTTTTTAGCATTTTCAAGATTATTTAATTTTTCCTGTAAGTCAATAGTATCTTGCTTTTCTTCATTAACAGCTTTAATGGCATCAATTTCAGCATTGTATCTGTCCTCAATAGCTGATTTCTGCTCGTCAATATAAGACTCTACTGTGTTTGCAACAGTTTCGTACTGAGAAATAATATTGTCAAGTTGAGTTTTTTGTTCTGTAAGAATATTCTTTTGTTCTTCAAGAACATCTTTCTCGTCCTCAGCTTTATCTATAAGATCATCAAACGTTTCCTCATAAATTTTCTCAATATCGTCTACAGACAGTTTAACGTCGGAAATAGAAGAAGTTACCTCTCCAAGTTTTTCAAGACTTGAAATAAAACCTTCTACATTAGCCTTATCATTGCCATTCGGCAAACTGTTTGATAGTTCTTTTAATTTGTCTGTTAGTTCTTTAGGGTTTTGTCTTATCAGTTTCTTAACTTCTTCTGTCAGCTTTTCCGTGTTGCCTGAGAACTTAGCTAAGTCAGGATATGATTTAAACAATTCAACTAGATCACTGTCCGAAATACTTCCGTCTTGCAGACTCGTTAAAGTGTCTTTGAGTGATTTTGCTTTATTCTGAACTTCGTCAATATCGTCCGTCCACTCAGAAATATCAAAAGTACCTGTTGTTAATTTTGCAGGTAAAGACTCAAAGAAAGTATTGACATAGCTAATTAAATCCTCATCACCATTAGCCAAGTCAATTAATTTGTCCTTGTATTGCTGAGTTAAATCATAAAGCCTATCAACATCATCAATGTTTTTGGTTTCTACAGCATGACTATAACTTTCAGTAGCTTTCTGAGCTTCATCAAATGCTTTACTAAATTCTTCACTTGTGTTATAGTTTTCAAGTGTTTTCTGAATTTCGTTGTATTTACCAACGGCATTAGAAAGTTTATCATATTCCTCTGTTGTGGTAGCAATTTCTTTTTGCAAATCAGCCAACCACTTGTTACGATTATCGTCTTTTGAAATGTTTGCCCATTTCTCGGATAATTCATCATAAACCTTTTGCATGGTATCAATACGTTCTTGCATTGTACCTGCGAAAAGTAAATTACTATAAGCATTAGTGCTTATACCAACGTTATTATACTTTTTAAGAATTGGTTCAATGTCATTCTTGTAACTGTACCAATCACCATAACCACGAGAGCCGACCTTGTTGATATCAGCATTAGAATTATAGTCACTGAATAGACCGTCTGATACATAGGCTTGCCCTTTGCCACCGTAATCAGTAGTAAAAAGACCCTTGTTAAAAGAGCTTCCCTCTTTTAATTTCTTTTGTGCTAAATCATAGGCTTCTTTAACACTCAGCTTTCTATCACTATCATCAGGATCAGTAATATCCGACTCTTGATAAAGTTCACTCTCAGCCTTTTCTTTTTTCCATTCTTTGATTTTCTTAATATTTTCAGACATTTTGCCATTAAGCAAGTCAAGGCTCTTAGCTTCATTACCGTACTTGTCAATTAAGTTGTCCTGAATAGTATTCAAATCGTCCTTAACAGTTGACAAGTCATCTGTTGTCGCAACCAAAGTTACATAACGATTTACTAATTCGTTTACTGACTTGTTTTCTTCATCTAATTTGTCAATAGAGTCAGAGAAACTACTTGTGAACTGAGCTAAACTTTCTTTTGCATTATCGGCACCATTGACAATATTATCAAAAAGTGCTATAATCTTATCAATAACCCAACCTGCAAGCAAGCCGACAGCCATATTACCAACAGTTGATAATATTTTCATGCCAGCGGCAGCAAGCTTAGAAGAAGTCGCAACACCCTTTAAAGAAGCGGAAAGTATTTCTTCTGATACCGCTGCACCATTAGCACTTCTAGCAACATTGAGAGTTGTTTCAGAGCAACCCTTTAAAGCTATTGACTCGGCTTCAGCTACCGATTTACCCTGTGCCAAAAGGTTATTAAACTGACGGACATTTGCTACTTCATTTGCAGGAATTAGAGTTATATCCGATTTATTATGAAGCAAGTTCTTTAAATCTGAAAGTTGTGTTATAGTCTTGCCTAATATACTGATATTAGTCTTGCCACTACTCTCATTTTCAACTGTTTTAAAGACCTTAACAGTTATTCGTTTATAGTTTTGATATAAATTTTAAAGGAGAATAGTTATGACAAACAACCAAGAAAAAACAGGCAATGTAATTAACGAACATACCACATCTACTAATAATGAGACTACCGAGCAAGTTCATTATTCGATAGGCAGAATTGTCATATTTATAATAATTGTTATTTTGTTTATATTAATGATTATTGACTTAACTTCTAAAGCCCTACACTACGAAAAAGACTACAGTCAAGAAGCCTACATAGCAGCTAAATTCTATGTAAACAAACAATTAAAAGCCCCTGCAACAGCAGACTATCCAATGTACGATAAAAACTTTGTCACACATCACAATGACAGTTACACTGTATCGGCTTATGTGGACGCTGAAAATAGTTTTGGCGTTAAGGGTAGATTGTACTATACTGTCACTATGGAACGTGATGGCAAGGATTGGACTAACGTAAATGTTAATTTGAGGGAATAGATAATGAGTATGAGTGTATGAGTGTACGCAAGTGTACAAATGGGCGAAAGTTTATAATGTGTGTTTAGGTATAACAAAAGCTCCGATATTCTCGGAGCTTTATTTATGCTGTATTCTATTTGTTTTTTGCCTTTAATGTTTTTTCAATTTTTAGCACGTCTGGAAATATCAAATGTGAATTTTTATTATGTACTAAAGCAGACACCTTTGTAGCCTTAGACACTATTCTTTTATATGTCATATAATCAATGGCTACTGGTACACCTAAATGTTGATATTCGTCCTTTACATAGTCATCAGTGACAGGACACATATTTTGAATTAAAAACGCTCTTTCTGCACCAAGCACTTCCCCAAAATCAATGGTATCGCATTTCCCATTCTTGTCAATCTTCTTATCATATATTTTTCTATATTTCTCAACTTGCGAAGATATTGGAATAGCCCAATAAATACCGTTATCAGATGTGTTTATACAACAATAGCAAGGGCGACCATGTACTTCACCATCAACAGTTTCATGATTGCTCATAAGCTTATCGTCATTGAAATCTTGATAATATTGATTGTCCAAAAAATAAAAATGTCCAACTTCCATTAATTTATGCCCCTCAAAACAAATAGTCCCGCTCTAGGCGAGACTATATTTGAACTAGACTATTTATTAGTCGCATATCTAGCAGCGACAAACATTTGAACTAGACTATTTATTAGTCGCATATCTAGCAGCGACAAACATTTGAAGTGTTCAATCTCTTGAATCATTTCTTTACTATATTATATGACATTAACGACAAAAAATCAATATACAATATGTACAAAGTTTCAAGCTAAAAATTAGTGAAAATGTCAATAACAAAAGACCCTAGAGAAAATCTAGGGTCTTATTCTATGTCTATTCATTTGCTGCGTTCAGTAACTCGTTGTCACCCTTGCCGTTTTCCATTTTAACCTGATCTGACTCAAGCAAAAACTGAACATAATTTTCAAGAATAATATCAATATCATCTTTATGTAGTTCACCAATTTTTCTTCGGAACTTACTGTTATCCAACGATACGGTTTTGGAAATTCGTGCTACAGACTCATGCTTTAATCCTGCCTCTTGCCAATGAGTAATAGGTACATCATATTTATCGGCTTCTCTCACTTCATGACTTGTCACTTTAATTGACAGTACACACAAAGGTTGCACACTCAATATAATAACAGGTCTATCCTTTGAGATATTTTTATCTTCAAAGGGAAAATTAGCGTACCACAACTCCCATTGTTTCTTCGCCATTTATGTCACTTCCTATCGTCATCGATTTTTGCATAATTATCGTAGATTTTATCATTCCACTCATCATCTTTGTTTATTGTCGGATTGTGCGGTACATTACTCAGTATAAAATCTAAATTGGCTGTAATAAATTGATTAAATTCCTCAACTGACATCTTAGTATTCTGTACATTTATTGTTTTAGCCATAAACCTCACCTCTAAATTTTGAAATAATTTTATACCTTTGTGTATGGTTGTTGATTAAAAATGAAACTTTTATAGTTTAGCCTTCAAGTGATTTCCTAATATCTTCTCCCCATGGCTGTCCGTTAAAAGTCGAATGTTTCATCATCTCTCTTGCCTGTTTTTTTATTTTTGAAATAACTGCTGCGGAGGACTTGGAATTAATAAATTCGTCCGCTTTATCTTCTCTAACAACGAAGGCAAGATTTACAGGTTTACTCATAACTGCCATATCTATCAACTCCTGCTACTTTTTACGTACATTCTTTTTGTTGTTAGTTTCTCCCATGCGGTATCACCTCTATTATATTATAGGGGCAAGCACCTAAAATATGCGTATAACTAATAAATTATGCGTGTAAATAATAAATTATGCGTTTAACGCATATTCCTATTATCAGTATACCCATATTGGGAACTAATGTCAAGCCATATATTGGTTGCATTAACAAACATTATGTAAATATAAATGTAAAATTTTTATGAACATATAAATTTAGTGTTGACATACGCAAATGAATAGTGTAAAATAAATCACTATGCAAAATGATTAATAACAGTTTTATCCCACCCTTACTGTTAAAGGGCAAAACTAAATAAATGAGGGATAATTCATTTTTTGAAACGCTATAGGTGTTACCTATAGTTGGAGTACACCTTTGTCTTGCCACAAGATAGTTACCGTCTACTCTCTGAACCTAGTCCGTATCTCCCGATAGGGGTTGGCTGCTGACCTGACATTTTTAATAACACTTAGCACCTATTATAATAGTATAATAGGCTTTTATCTCAGCATATGTCATCTTTGCTATTGTTTCCGAGTTTCCTCACTCTTATAGTACCATTGCTATAAGTAGTTGCAAAGCTTTAGCCGTTCCCAGCAATTTGGCAACCTTATTTTAAAACGTGTGTGACCTATGCACATATAGTTTGTGGCTGTGCATAAGTTGGCATCTTTAATAATTGTTTACCTACGTTTTTGAATGATAATCCTGCCATAACGGTAGGAATAAGTGTTTCTAAAACACCGAATTTACTAATGCAATTATCAAGAACATCAATAATTTGTGTTCCACTGGTGATACCGAATTTAACCAAATCACCATTAATCAGAGTAGCTGACAAATTTTCAATACTTGTCTGAAAACCTTGTACTCTTCCTTGAATAGAGTCAAGGTATTTTTCATACTCTGACATAGCAGACCCAGCAGAGCCTATTGAGTCATTAACAATTTTATCCGCTTGACTCATATTCGTAAGCAATGCAGTAATTGTATTGCCTCTTTGCTTCAATTATATTAAAGTAAGTCGCAAATTTACTTATATGTTATATAACATATCCTATGCTTTCACATAGAGCTTAGACTATTTCTTAATCACGTCATTTATGACAGCAATTATACCTTTTCCATTTAAGGGTTATTCTCCCACTCCATTTGCGATTGAGCCGTACTTCTTTTGTTACAACTATTCAGGATTTCCACCTTTATTTTATTGTTGCAACCCCATATGGGGAATAGTCGTTGAACTTTTACCCTCGACTTAAACTGTCCTATGGTCTAGGATAACGTTAGGGTACTTAGCTGCATGAACAGAGATTGTTACTGTACTTAGGCTTTTGACCTTATACAATCCTTACGTTATTTCTGCTTTCGCACCATCATAATGTAATTTCTTCATTATTGTGGTGTAAGGCTTTACTCATTACCTGCAATTAAATATATTCTTTATGCACATTTCTGTACATTCAGGTAAACTCTACCTGCGATTTTCTCTATGATAGCGGCTTTTGATGTATCAGTAAGGTCGTTCCAAACATTGGCGATACCTTTCATAATTTCATAGGTACTCTTAAAGTTCTGAGAGTCCTTCATTATATCAAAACCACCTGTGCCATTTACGTTAGTAAGAGCTTTAATATCTTCCCTCAGTTTTGAGGTTGATACTGCCATGCCCTCTGTTGACTCGCCTGCATCTTCAAGTTCTGTTTTTGCTCCACGAAGTCGCATTGACAGGACTTTCAAACTGTTCAATCTGTTACTTTCCCAATTATATTGGTACTGACTACATTAAATATGTAGCGGTTAGTCATTTCTGGCTAACTCTCGTATTTCTTTTTACAGGATTATAATACGATGCTCGGACTATATATTACGCCCTATAATAAGGACGGATAACTTCAATACATATGTTGCCATATATATCCTGTAGTCTCTACGGTTACTCAAAAAAATTGAGTCTTACCTCGGTCTTAACTATCCTTTAGCCTTTGACCGATATAGTTATCTGCATACTATATATTATTATATAGTCGGGCAATTTGCGTTTACCCGCTTCGGCTGCGTCTCCAGTTATTTCTGTAATGGCTGTACCCATTGCTATTGCTTGGTCTAGTGTATTTCCTGCTACGCTCAGTGAAGATACTGACCTTGACAACATATCACCGATGTCACTCGCTGAAACAGCATACTTGTTTGATATTGCGTTAAACTTATCGACAATATTGATAGACTCATCAACTGTCATGTTATAACTTTTCATAACTGTTGTTAGGTCTTGTACTGCTGTTGCATTATCTACTTCACCAACAACTGAATAAATACCTGAGTTTGTAGCAAGTGTTTCGGCTTCATCTAAACTATATCCACGTTTGCCCCATTCTGCCGTTTGAGAAATAAGATCAGATAAATCAATCTTTAAATCTTTAGCCTTTTGACCTATATTATCAAAGAACTCGGTATATTGCTGATTTGTGTTATCAGTAACCTTACGCAAGTCTGTCATAGCCGTATCAATGTCTACAACATTATTATAGAACTTGACAGCTTCTCTTGATATACCTGAAATTACAGTAGTTAAACTCATCCAGCTTGTGAATTTTAAAGCGTCCTCTTTAATCTTATCGAAAAAGCTTAACCCATTCACACCTGCTGCCTGTACTTCAGAACTCATTGTCCTAAAACTACGATTTATTCTATCAACATTTGCTTTCAAATCACTCGCAGTTAAATCACTAGCATTAAGCAACTTTTTGAGTGAAGCTATCATATTATCAGTTTCAACCTGATATGTACCGCCATTAAAAGTATTCTTGCCCATGGCTTTAGTATTAGCCTGTTGCCATGTCTGAATTGTGTATATTAACTTTTTAATGTTCTGCCTTGTAGCTTCTATATTCTGTTGTGATTTATTGCTAGAAAAACTAGCTTTATAAGCTACATCTGCCCTCTTTAACTCATTTGTTAGTTCATTGAGTTTAATACGATATTCGTCTAATGCTTTAGGATCGCCACCTACATTAGACAAACTTGTTTTTAACTCATTAAACTTTTCCTGGAACTCTCCATTAAAGATAGGCGACTCTTTCCACTTTGTTTCTAAGGTAGTGAGATTTTGCGTAAGTCTAGCTACATTATTTTCTGTTTTAGTAGATGTAGCTGACGATTTATCAGCAGAACGAGAATTGGCTAATCTAAGTTCTTCCCTACCAATGTTTATTAATTCATTCTTTTGTCTTTCAAGTTCTTCTGTAATCAGTTTCTTCTTTTTAAGCTGCTTCTCGTCATAAGAAACTCTACTCTCAAGATTTTTAATCTGCCTTTTTAACTCAACATTTTCTTGCTCGCCAGCATTGACCTGTTGCTTTTTAAGTTTATTAATCTGTTTGATTTCACCAAACATCTTATTATAATAATGAGCTTGCTGTCGTGCCTCAGAATTATCAGATTTTTCAAGTAACTGTAAGTTCTTTATTTCTGTTTCTGCTTTTTTAACAGAAACAACTAACTCACGATATTCTTCAGACCATTGTTTATTGCGTCCAAAATTCTCCTCGGTATCTTTTACCTTGGTTAATTGAGTGTTTAAACCTTGAATTAAATCCACAATTTCTTGTGGCTGATTTTTCAGCTTAGAAAAGTTATTTGAAATTTCTTGTATTGTGGCAGGCATTTTTGCTAAAGTGTTTTCAGCATTTGTTACTTTATTAAATGAACTTGAAGTAGTATCAAGATTTTGCTTAATCTCGTTTGCAGTAGTTTTAAGAGTATTAAATAAACTATCAACTTCCGCAACGGAGCCACCTTTACCAAGGTTGTTAATAGCATTATTAACATCTGCGATTTCCTTAGTAAGTCCTGTTTCAATGCCCGAATTTGATGACTTAAACTCGGAAAGAAGTGTTGTGTATTTTGACTTAGCCTTATCAATATCCGCAATCAGCTTTAAGATACCCTTTTCAGAACTGCTACCCGATAGATAATCAAATGACCCATTTGTTTCGTTCAGAGCATATTTCAGTTTTTCAACTTGACCTGTTAAGCTTGTAACTTCTGCCGTAATTTGAGTAACTTCACCCGAACTATCTTTAGTCCATGAAAATGTCGGATTGCCAAACTGACTCAAAACTTTTCTTGCATTTTCAATAGTTTTAACAATATCTATCTGTCCGTCTTTATTAAAACCTGCCTTGAAAGTTTCTGCAAGAGTTGTGTCAATATTCTGTATCTCATGCTTTATGTTTTTAACAGAGCTAGTTACCTGTTTTTCAGCAACCTTTATACTATTCTGAATAGAGGTCACATTTAAACCACCAATATCTATTTTTAGATTTTTGCTGATTGTAGCAAGTTGAGATTGAATCTTCTTTTGTGTTTTACTCAAGTCCAACTCACCAATGATTTTAGCATGAGCCTTATTATCATTTGCAAGTACATTATTTAATTTGGGTATATCGTCCTTAACTTTACTTGTGTCAAGTTCCACAGGAACTCGTATTTTTAAATCATCTGCCATTTCACTTCACCTCTATTCCTTGTCTTTTTAATCCTTGTCTTAAAGCTACAACGTGATATTTGTTATCACTTAAATCCTCTTTTGTGTTATATACAAATGGTCTAGCAACACCATGATACGTCCAATTTCCAAAATCGTACCCCCAACCAGTTTCAATGATAGATGCTAATTCTTGACCTGCATTATCTGACTTAATCATTTTCCCTTGTACAAAAATATAAGGGTTAGCCATTGTGTTGTTTTCAACAACTAAAGTATCACCTTCGATAGAAGAATTAATATTGCTAATATCCATTAAACCACCATTATCATATCGTCTTACATATTCATGTGGTATATAACTATCGTAAACATCTCTTTCAATATGATCTAGCATAACAGTGGTGACAACCTCGGCAACATCTGTAAGCAAAGCGTAATCAATTCTTGCTCTTAGTTCTCGCTCTAGTTCTTTAAGGTTTTTTACAACCATTTATTCCTCACCACGCAACCACTTTACAACAAGCTTTAAATCCTCGTCAGCTTGCCCCTGAGAAACTTTACTATGTGTTTCTATCGTAATCTTATCACCGTTTTTCAAACCAAGGCTACAAAGACCTATAATTGATTTACCATTGACCGTTCTATCTGTTGTTAGATTAATCACAGAGGGGCGTGCCTGTGCAAAATACACAAACCTGTGAATATTCCTAGCATTAGGAACTGCCCCAAGTGTTATTTCCTGTTCTGCAAAGAACATATTAATCACCGTCCTTGTTGCTTGAAATTACAATTTTATTTGCCATGTCATTACTATCTTTAAGTGTTTTTAACACTTCGTTTAAGCTTTCAGTATCAATATCTTTCGTAGTAACACTAATCTGTTCTATCATTTCTTTCGCCTTATTTGCAAGTTCTGTTATAGCTATGTTTGCCATACTCATAACCTTTTCAGCCGCCTTATATCTAACGCTCATATCAATACCGTTGTCAATAGCTGCATTAATCATGCTATACTGTGCGTCATCAATCGACTCCCAATCAATATTATTACATTCCCTATCCAGTTCTCCACTATCATAAATCTCTGCAATATCATCTGATGAAAATTTATGTTCTCCGTAAAGAGTGATAATGTAATATTTACGCAAAATTTCTTCATATCCTGCTCCGTACTCAACTGTACCCTTGACTACATTATTTATAAATGCCTGCATTTCCGCAAAACTAAGCTTATTTTTCATTCAACTTTCCTCCATCTTCTTGCGTTTCTTTTCTTCATTTCTAAGTTTTTTACATTTGTCGTAGTCAATCCACCCACCAAATTTTTTAACATAAGTAATCCACTTATATGTAATGTTTGGATAGCAATACCAAAACAATTTACGTTTAAGTATTGCCACTGAGTCTGGCATACCTTTTGTATCTATAACTTCAGTGACACCATTTTTATAAGTAACCACGAAATCAGCGACATATTTAATTGGCAACACAGTTTTGCCATCGTGAACGAACTTCGGTTGCAGTTCATATGGTTTCTGTAACTCATACGAAATCACTTCACCGCTTTCCACTAAGGGACAAAGTACATCACGATAATATTTCATTTCTAACACTGAGTCGAAAATAATACCATTATAACTACGTTTTGATTTGTCTTTATCTACATTAAACTTGCTTCTATCTGTCATTTCTACCTCTTTATAAAAAAATAAGGGCGGTCAATACTTATCATAATAACCGCCCTTTCTATTTTATTTAGTTTTTTTATTTCTCTTAGCCCTTGTAACAGATTTTATAGGAACATCATCAAAATTGATTATTTCTTTAATATCTCTAGCCACTTCTGGAAGAAACTCAGAAAAATCATAATTCTTATCTATTCCAATGTTGCAAAAACACTGAGCTGCTTCAGCTTTGCTAACGATACCTTCTCGGTATTCTTCAAGAAGCAACTCAATTTGATAGTGTTTGGGACTACAACTATGTTTCATCCAAGTCTGGTATCTCCGACAATGAGGACAATAATTGTATTCCTTTCCACAAATCCAACACTCTACCATTAAGCTACGCCCGGAATAACAAGACTATAGAACTGCTTGTCCTCAGAACAGTAATCTACGGCACAGTCCATAGTAATATTGTATGTGCTGTCAAGGGCTATAGCTGTCTCATAAGAGGACTGCATTTTAGCTGTTGGGAAACGATAGTAAGCATAAATCTTTGTTGACTGATCGCAAATATCAAATCCCTCAACTTCAACATAAAGTCTACCTGCTGTTGGATAGTCGTTTGCTGAAGCTGTCATTCCGACACCATCTTCTACAGCGTAATCATACTTGACAAGAACAGTATCTCCCTCTTTTATATCACCTGTATTGAAAGTAACTGTTTTAGTTGTATCAGTATATGTAACCTTACCTTCTGATATAGCACCTGCCACCTTGAAAACCTTATCAGCCGAACCATCTGTAGAAAGTGTCATTACTGAAATAGAGTTTATATCAGAAGTTTTGTTTTTCAGTACAACTGTAGTCTGCTCACTAGCAATTTTAAACTCCTCAAACGCAGGAGCAATAAGCTTAGATGAAGAACTTGCAATCTTTTTCTCAGCACCATTCATAGCTGCAATAATATTAATATCATAAACAGGTGTAGCAAAAGATACAGTACAACTCTTACCCTTGGTAACAGTAGCAATAGTATTTCCATCAGCATCCTGTTTAGTCTGCTCGTTACCATCTACCTTAATTGAGAAGTCCCGTACCTGATTTGTGTACCAATTTACAGTACCGTCATTTTTAGTATGAATCGCTCTACTAATCTTCTGCGGAATAAAAGTATTAATATTCATATAATCATTCCTTTCTTTTGTGTAAATAAAAAAACTTAATCGGACAAGCTATCTAAAGCTCCGCATCCAATTAAGTTCTTCTTTTAGTTTTTTATTCTTTGATAAATCTACACACCCACTATATATACCCAAAAACAAATGTGAGGCATTGTCATAAGCTTGTATACGTTTTACGGTGTCCCAAAAGGCATATAAATTCATATTAAATATTGTTTTGTTTGTGTAATTGCAACCTGCGTAATTTACCACTGATGATATAATAGGTAAAAGTGCCGACCCACTAGGATAAAACATTTCCCTACGCCTTGCACTTTCAATTTCTCTCCTAGCACTATTGATTGCCATACTTTTCTGTGTCGGATTATCAAGTATTTTTTGAAATTGTGGTGTCGATATATTGGCAAATTTGCGAATATAACCAACCATTTTTGCGTGAATTTTTGGTGTAATTACAATTCCGTCTTTGTTGCGTATGCCTTTAATGTCACCATCAACATATGGTTTCATACTTTTAAAATCCAAGTTTCCAAACAAAAACTTGCAAATGCTTTCATCAAACACAAGAGATAAGCAAACAAACAAATCCCAATCTGAGATCGTTGTAAAGTCAACACCTAAATCAGTTAATAGCACTATATAAGGACTATCCAAATGATGTGCCGTGAAATCTTGACAAAATGATAAAAATTTCTTTTCACCTATCTCAACAATATCATTCAAAGTTGGATTATGTATGATAATATCATCTGTAATTCTTATATCATCACCACGATATATTTTCAACTCGTCAACCATTCGTTGCACCGCCACACATATCATTACTAAGGTCTTGTCCTTGGAATATCATTTCTCTAACCTTGTAGACAGGTGAAAGATTGTATTCTGTATTAGAAACTAGACTTAACAATCCATATCCCCAACCATCAGTACCATTTAGCAACTTATCAATTAAAGTTGACAAGTAATCAAGTCTCGTTGCAGAGATACCTGCTTTATTTAACCTCATTTTGTCTTGGTGGCAAATTAATTTAATTGTCATATGAGGATGTTCCCATACTTGTCTAAATAACATTTTAGGAACGGAAACCTCAACAGTAATATACAGTTCAACATCCGTCTGTGTTTTCGGAATATAGCCATATGGGAATATATTTGTGTAAACAATATTTTCTAAATCTTCTTCCGATTTTTCAAACAGCTCCATAATATTATCTTGCGACAACATCATAGAAATAGCCTTAGACTTCCACTGTGGTATAGCAGAACTATTTGGCATTTTACACACCCCCCACTATATTAACTAATAACTCAGACAAAACATCATCAACTGTACAAACCAATTTAAAAGAGCTACCAATTAAAGCACTATTGTTTAAACACTTTATCTTTACCTTATTTTCATTTACTATCATGGTAATAAAATCTTGTTGTTTATCAAGTAATTTCAAAGACCAAGTGACACTCTTATCTGTTTTTGCAGTAAATGTTTTTACTGTACCACCACAACGAATTTCTGCATTACCACTGTAAGATATTTCAACAGGTTTGGTTGCATTATTGGGTTTAAAGTAGTCACATAGCATAAGGTCAATTCTATCTGTCTGCGGATTATATTGACTCTCTGACAAGATAATGTGCATACATCTGCCATTTCCAAAAGAAAAGCTGACAGTATCAGGTCTAGTAATTCTGTAAGGTGTAGGCTCTTTGTCATTATAATCAATGAAAAAACGCTTATCATGAGGAAAATATTTCGTTTCCTCGTCAAGCGAAATGTACATCATCAACTGATCGTAACCAATGGTAATTACTTTTGTCTCATTTGTACCCGAATTATACTGTGAAGCATTTTGAATATTACACGGCTTATAATGAACTATGCCGTTTTCGTCTTGCCACTTAATAACGTAATTACACAAGTACAAAATAGATTTTTCATACAGCTTGTTGTTTGTAGGCTCGGTCAATATTAGCCAAATCTTATTATCGTATTTAATATACTTATAGTCAGATATCGTACTAATATAAGTCAAAACCTGTCTTTGCCAAGCTTGTGTTGGCGTGTCAGGTATTTCATTCTGAATTATGCCCTTTGTAGCAAATTCATTTTCAAAATTCTCACCATTAAACACTCCACTGCACAGAATAATATCATCTTCAATAACGCTATCCTCTAAAACGTCATTAAATGACATTTCACTATCAAACAACAAATCTTGTTTTTCAGAACCTTCCGTATAATACGGTTGCCGAATTAAGTACCATTCTTTACTCATTTAACCACCTCAATTATACGCAGTGTCTTTAAGTTGCTCATAAAGGTCAACTATTTTAAAGTTCACCCAATCAATCTCAACTTTAGCTTGTCTTTTGTCACCCTCTGAGTTGTTTATTGATAAATCTTTGGAAACTATGTTGCTACGTTTGACAATTTTGTTATATTGTCTTTCACAATAAAATCTCTTTATTGTATAGCCCAATATATTAACAACTATCTGATTTAAAACAATATCGTTTCCGTCAATATCAGTAAATATTTTTTTCTCATTATTAAAATAAAGCTGACTAATTTGAGTTGAAAACTCGCCACAAGCCATTTTAAACCACTGAAAAACAAGGTCGTCACTTAACGCAACCCTTTCAAGAAATGTGGACTCAAAAACAGCGACCACATCTTCATAGGTAGTAGCCATTTTAACCACACCCTTTCTTAAAACTTATAGCCTGAAATATTTTCTATTTCGTTACGCTTATAAACTGCCACATTGTCAATTCCAACTTCTTTGGCAAGTGGAATAATCATTTTCTTATCGCCTTCAGTAACCACAAGTCTTGAGAGTTCAGCCATAAAATCGGCTTTATTGCTAATGCCAAGAAGTGCCTTTACACTGTTAATGTCAAGAATAACAGGATCATTATTATCACTCTCGTCAAGTGAAAAAACGTATCTTCTTATATCCTCGTCAAGAATTTTCAGATAAGCATTATTGCCAAAGCCGTCAGTACCACAGAACATTCCATTACCTTCCTGTATCTGAGCCATAACCTCTCCAACATTAAGCTGTGCAAATTTCTTTGCATTTGGTGGAATAGTAATATCTCTTTGTGTTTCCACAGCCCTAAAACCCAATTCCCAATTACGAGTGTTTTCAAGAAACACTCTATCGGTAAGCTGAATTTCCCTTTTAGACTTTACTTCTGTAATATCGTTATTCATTGTGGCAGTAGTTGTATTTTTTCTTACATTTGCCAAATTTTAATCTTCCTTTCAAATATAATAATAATGTGGCAAGAGCTTACACCCTCGCCACATCAATAATTATTATGTAATTAATCCTGCTTTATAACCTGCTTTGTAAGCAGACCAATTTCAAATTCTCTGCCCTTTACAACATCAGCACCAAGCTCCATATCGAAACGTGTCTTTAGTACACCTGTCTCAACATCATTGCCTGTCATAGTTGTAATGCCGCCACGTCTGAAGATGTTTACTGGAGAATTTACTCCCTGTGCAATAAACCACAGATCATTTGGATTGTAGTATGTGTCAAAACCTGACTTGTCAGCAAGTGGCTTTGCGAAGTTATATGGGTTCTCAATTTCAATAAGAGCTGAACCCTTATAAAAGCCATTAAGACCTGTTCTTGCAATCTCATCTACCTGTGTAGCATTGAAGAATGGAATTGGTGTAGCACCAACTGTCTTATAACCGTTCCAATCACAGATACCAGAAATAAGTGAGAAGTCGCCTGCAATACCGACCTTGCCAAGCTTTCTAACCCTATTTATCATACCATCAACCTGTGTCTGAGTTGGAACAGAGTCATACTCTTTATAGCCCTCTTTAAATTCAGTATTGTTCTTCAGTGCAGACTTAATAACGTCAAACACATAAGCAACACCCTTGTTATTCATGTCGGTCTGTACCTGCGCCATTTCCTCTGCTACAGTACCAGCAAAATTACCAGAAGCAAGCTCACGATAATCAATAGCCATACCAGAAGAAATTGTCTGAGTTACGATTGGGTACTCTACCCACTTTCTACCTGCAAAACTTACATCAGAACCAGAAGCCTGAAGTCTAGCATCAAGACCCTCATAAGAATAAGTCTTAATTCTTGGCTGCTCATCATAGCCAATCTCATGATAGTTACCAAGGAAATTAAATACCTTTGTTGCCTCAAGAAGCTTTGGCTGTATAATATACTTTACAATAGTGTTAATCTCTGCAACTGCTCTGTTATTGCCTGCAAGTGCCTGCTCACCAAGCTTTGAAATTCTTGAACGTACTGCGTCTACCTTCTGACCGTACTTTGATGTGTCTTTGCCTGCAAAAAGAGCAGAACAAATCTCAACTACTTCGTTGAAAGCCTTTGCGTTCTTGACAGCAACCTCAGACTTATCCAGATTATTAAGTTCAAAAGAAGTATTAACCATTATTAAAACACCGTCCTTTATTTTACATTCATTAATTAAGCGTGTACAACGACTCTAAGTCCGTTACCGCCAAAACTTGTCTTTTCCACAACTTCAAGATACTCTGCATAATCAGAAACATCAGCACTCTTAGCCCACTTACCGTCAGTACTAACGACAAGCTTGTCACCTACTGCGAGTGTATTATAAGCTGTTGTTACAACTGCATCGTCCATATCAAAAAGATGTCCTGCAAGAGAAGCAAGAGTAAAAATGCGTGGAAACTCACCAACCTCAATTCTATAATCATTTGGTGTGAGTGTCTCAGGCTTATCAATTCTGTTCATTACAACTGCAAGACCAGCCTGCTTTGCTGTTGTTGCAGTTGGCAGAGCAACAGCCTTTGTTTTCAGATCATATGTAACAGCCATGCCGTTCTCAAGAACAACAGGTGTCTTGAGATAGCCAAAATTCTGTGCTACCTTGAAATCACCAATATTTGCAAATTTAATCATTTAAAATTCCTCCAATCGTATTTTTTATACAAACAGGTTGTCAATATCGAGTTTGTCATTCTTATCGTCATCGTTGTCGGTATCTACGCAACCAAATATGTCAGCGGCAAAATTGTTCTGAGAATTAATCTCAACAGCCATTGCCTTTTCCTTCTTCTTTGTCTCAGCACCGATACAAGCGTTGATTTCTGTAACAATATCGTTTACCTCGATACCACAACCCATAGGATCTGCGTTAAACTTATCAAGTTTGTCCTTAGCCATATTCTTTTCATCATCTGAAAAATCTCCAAGAGCTGAATTGAGTTCTGCAATCTTTGCAGACTTTTTAAGTTCATTCAATTCTGCTTTCATTGTTTCAACGAGTCCATTAAGTTCATTAATCTTCTCGTCTTTCTGGCAAGCATTTGTTTCGGCTGTTGCCTTTTCGTCTGTAAGAGTTGTTATCTCGGCATCTTTTGTAGAAATAATCTCATTCATTTCAGTAATCTTACTCTCATAATCTGCATTTTTAGTATTGAGTTCAGTAATCTTATTCTCAACAGCAGAAATAATCTGATTAAGTGTCTTTTCGTCCACTTTCTCGTCCTCCTTTATCTTTTGATTTAGTTCTATCAGTATTGCACTATCGTCACTTGGCTCGACAGTTAAAATGCAATATCCACTATAGTCATAAACTTTTGGTACTCTACCTTTTTCGACAGGCTCTCCGTCATACACTATTTTATTTTTGCCCTTACCAACAAATTCAACAGAACCATATATTGTATCACCATCATTAATTTTGTTTTCAAGCCATTCAACAAAATGTGGATAACGTTGCTGATTAATATAACCCTCGGCAATAAGAACTTTATGTTTCTCACCATTAATCTGAATATCTTCAATAGACCAACCATCAGCAGAACCTACTTGAACAGAATTTTCAAATAATGGCATATTGCCGTCTTGACCTGTCATTCCATGGTCGTATGGAATATCTTTTTCACTATCCAAAAATGTTGCACAAATAGGCATACCAATAATACTATCTGCGTTGTCTCTAACATATTGCTCATTGTAACTAATACCATTTTTGTTATAGTGATTACGGTCTTGATGAATTTCGTGCAGTACCAACTTTACACGTCTGCGACCGTCCGACCTCTTTGCTTCGCTTATTTCACAATGAAACACTAACTTTCACCTCTTTTCTGACATAAAATAAACCTAGTCACTAAACGCAACTTAGGTTTTAGTTTGTTGAAGGTTTTGGTTGAGCGTTTCCATTTAGATTTTCGCTCATTATGCTATTTTCGTTTGTCTTTTCAGCTACCTTACTTCTACCACCATTTGAGTGGTCTGCGCTATTTGGGTCACTATCTTTGCTACTCATGGTATAACTCGTCTTATGCGTTGGATATTTATTTTCCCAATCATTATCTAGTTCATAATCCATAAGTGACAAGTATACATCGCTATCCCAACCAGTGCTTGCAATCCAAGCTGTTAAAGACCCCTTGCCTCTAGCATAAAGGTCGGTCATATATTTAACCTGTTTATCTCTATTTACAAAAGTAACAGGTAAAATAGCACACTCCATATAAAGCTTTTTGTCCTTAATAATATTGGCGTTAATACATTTATTCAATTCCATAATAAACATATTTATCCAATCATATACATTTCCTGCAACCAACTCCAAATTAAGTGTTGCAACAGCATAGTTTCCTGTACTATTACCGTCAAGGACACTACTAGCAATACCCAAATCGGCAGGCACTTTCGATTTATTGGCATTTTCATTCTTTTCATCAAAAATAGAAGTGTCAACTTTTATATCATTTAATTTTGTACCTGCGGCAAGCGAGAAAAATGACTTGCCATATTTATTTTGTCTTGTAGCAATAGCTTCTTTAACTACCTTATGTTGGTTTTTCTGCTGACTTTCCGTCAAAGTACAACGTCCGTCTTTTGCTTCAGGAAATGTTTGATAAATAATTTGATTATTCAACTGATCTAATACATTCCGCTTTGTAGAAGTGAAATAATCTGCGTACAATACATCGTCCAACGCACAAATCATTAATGGAACACCATATGGATTAATAGCCTTACAGTTAATTTTTGTCACCATTGTATTATCATTATTTAAAACTTTCCATGGCTTAATATTATTGTGAGTTGAATATTTACTATACGCTTCTCGAATTTCTCTTGGGAAAGCCTGTAGTTTTCTTCTTTTGTCGTCTTCTGCCATATCGTCAAAGTATCTTAAATCAAAAGCAACAATAGGTGAACCATTCTTTCTGCCAACTATACGACAATAGTCAACAGGCAGATTAATAATGGCACATTTAATCCCCAATTCATTAATCTCTACAATGTTTAAAGTATCAATATCATCAAGATACTTATCAGCGAATACGGACTTTGTAATCTCAAAGTATTTGAAGTCCATTCCCTCAATCATATCGTTAAACAAATTATCTCGAATGACTTCCTTATATCTTATTGTATCAAGAGTTTGTTGCATTAGCTGTCTTGCGTTTTCAAATTTCTTCTTGCGTTTAGTTTTTGACTTTGAATAAACCACCTTATCTAAAGTGAACATGGTTTTAAGATAGTTGATAGAAGTCATAACAGAGCCATTTTCATAGTACGCCCACCGACAAATTTTGCGAATATTTTTTATATGTATTTGCGGATTATGAGCAAATTTCTTAATATCCTCAATATTGATAGGCAAATCTTCAATACAATCTTCCCAAAAAGATGTCATTTCATAAAAAGCATTTGACTCATAGGAACGCTCTTGTGTATTTAACATGGAGTTAGTTTCTGAAACACTTTCTGTTTTATCTTGATTGTTTTCAATAACATTCTCAGTATTCTCTGCAATATTCTCAGGCATAGCTTCACCTCACTTTCATTTGTATTTACATTAGTTGAACAAACAGCAATAATCGTATTCATCGTTATTTATGTCTTGGGCATATTTATTAACATACCACAACACATAAATCAATGCCGAAACTCTATCCTTATTTACTTTTTTTACAACTTGCTCAATAGTAATATTACCATTATTAAGATGTTTCATCTTTAAATTCGCAGCTTCTTCAATAAAAGCATCTGTCTCAATAAAAGGTCTAACTTTCTCGTCAAAACTATCCCATTCATTATCGGTAAAATCATTATCTTGTCTTTTTTCAAGTAATCTAAGTTTACCACTATCCACCATATCTATAAAAGTGCTTACAATTTCATTTTGCCAAGTCTGAGCTTTCATATTGTAAAGTATTTGTGGCGAGTTAGGAACTTCTGGAACATTATCGTCATTAATAGTGTCCCAACAGCCCAAGTCCTTACCTGTAGAATTGTCAATCGTGTCTTTTAAAAGTTCATCAGCCAATCCAACACCAAGTCCATTAGCATCTAACACAACTACTTTAGCCATATAAAGTTTTTGAACTTTTTTGATAATAGCAGCTTGGGCATTAAAATTAAGTACGTTAGGAATATTAATAATATTCACCACATCAATGTAAATAATTCTCCCTTTATCCTTACTTCTAATTACACGCACTACAGCAATAGAAGATTGGTTATTAGAAGTTTTTTGGCTTCTTGCTACGTCAACTCCCATATAATATTCTTGTTCTGGATCTGAATTTTGTAAAACCGCTTCCGTTAGAGTACGGCAATTCATTAGTTTATTAATATTAACCAACGCACCGTCAGCACAGCCGACCCATTCTTGTTCATAGTTCTGAGCAAAGGCTACAACAGAAGAATTTTTCTTCTTTGAAAGTATTTTGCTTTTATTACTTCCCCTACCATACCAACACGGAAGTTGCCAGTTACTTCCCAAAACTATTTTACCCTTTAGATTTTCCATGTCATCTAACATTGAAATACTACGCTGATATTCGTCTGAACCCCTAAATCCTGCCGTTGTAAAAAAATGAATTTGCTGATTAAGTTCCATTGGGTCTACTATCGCAAGCCTACCAACCGTAAGTCTTGGAACTTCAACTACAGGCTCAAGGGCATCTTGAAACAGTACATTATTCAGCAATGCAGATTCCTCTATTTTTAACCTTCTACGTCTTTGACCCTTTGTGCTTTGAGCATTTGCAATAGCATCTATGGTTGCATCATTTTTGAACTCAATATAAGCATTTCCCTTTGAAAACCTAGCTTCTCTTATTTCGTCCTTTAAAAGTGGATATAGTTTTACAATTTCATTCCACTTTGATTTCAATAAATCTGCCGCATTTTCTTTAGTCTGTGCAGAAAGAGCCAATTCAATATTCGGGAACAGCATTGCTACTACGACCATAGCAAGTACCTCATCAAAAGTGTTATGACTTATAATTCCATTACTCACAAATGAATGTGTTTGAGGTAAATGAAAATCATATGTATCTGAAACAGTATGTTCAATATTAACAACAGGACTATAAAAATAATGAGTTGTATACAACTCGTTTAAGGTGTTATTTGCAACTCCCTTTTCGTTCAATAGAGTAATTAACCTATCTAATTTAGAATATGTTAAATCACATTCTCCGCTTATAATATGGTTGAACTCCCTTGAAACGCTCCAATGCAAATTCAATTCATTAAGCACAGATTTAACTAATTCGTTCTGATATGGTATTATGTCCGTATTTGTGTTATGTTTTTTATTGCACAACTTATCAAGTTTATCAGCCTTTTTCTTTAAACCAAAACCAATTTCAGATTTAAAAATACCAACATCGTTCCCCGATATGCAAATTTGATATGCTTTACCAAATTTACTTTTTGTTTTCTTAATACTTAGTTTAGAAACAATACCAAAATTCAGTAATAAAAAATGAACTTGATTTGCCAACTTTTCCGACACTGTTGTTAAAGATATAATTTTATTATCTACTGTACCATCTGTGTCAAATAAGCCTTGTAAAAATGCTGACACAACATCTTTACTAGCTGCCATTATAGATTTAGGTACTTTTTTATCATATGATCTACTATAATCAAATCCTATAATTTCGAGATATTTTCTTAAATAAGTGTCATTAATTTCATAGTCGTAATTATTGCCACTTCTTTTTTTGACATCAACGTTAAAATATTTCTGCGTAATATTTTTAAACTTGTCTAATATCTCATCACCTATATTAGTAAAGATAATTGTATTTTTTGAAGTCATACAACCGTCTCCAATCAAATATCCATAAATCAATGCTAATTGAGGTGTAATTCCATCTGGCATTACTCTGATATTCAAATGTGAACGTGATTGTTGAGATAAGCTTTCTACATATGCACCAATTTCATTTTTATATTCAACTTTATTATTGTTACCCCAGATATTATTTTTACGATTAATAACCAAATAATCGCCAATCTTTATATCTTCTGTTTTTACAAAATCTACACTTCCATTTAATTTCATAACAAGCACTCTATGATTAGGGGTGGCTGTTATAGAATAACCTTTACTATCTGTCAGTTTTATAGTATTTTTTCTGCCATTATAAAGACCCAAAGTTGAACATTCTAAGTTACCATATCTATTTACAACCTTTGCGTGTGTAGGATAATAGGTTTCGACATCGTTATTTTGATAATTAAAATATTCACCAATCTCTTTAATACCCTCATCGGTAAATAACATAGTATCTCCGCTTACGCATTTGCCGTATCCACGGCTAAACGTTCCATACATACTCATAAATCTAACGTCACAACGCAAAAATATGCGTTGATCTAAATGCAGATTTAATCCACCTGTTTCAGGCTTCATTAAGTCGAGTAATAAATCGGGATACCACTTAGCCCAACTTATAAAAGTGTAATAATTATGTAGATTTTTACCAAATACACTATCACTTTTTTTTTCAAAATCTTTTATTCTTTGCCAGTTCATTACTTGTCACCATTCTCATAATCTTTTGGCAGTTTTATAAACGTTTCAACAGAACTCCTATTTTTTTCTGATGTGTCATCAGTAAAAATACCATAGGGATCTCCATACTGAGAAATGTACTCATTCTTCATGTCGTCATAAAATTGGTATACTTCCTTGTACTCACACTTAGGTAATCCTTTTAATTTTCTAGCATAATTAATATAACACCATATTATAAAATCAGGAGCATCGTTAGGTTGGTACTTAAACTTAGGTAATATTTCAACAATATCAACCGCCTGTTCGCAAGCTTTTGATATTTCCGAAATACAAGTTACTCCACCTTGTAAATCAGCCTGCGTTAATTGTTTTGGGGTCAGCTTTGCTTTATCAGCAGCATCTTGGGCAGCTCTATTCCATTTATCAGCACTTCCAACATCTCCTGCCGCTGTAGCTTCTTCCTCTTTCACCTTGAAACGAACATAGGTTGCTAAAGCTTCCTCGTGTAAGTTTGTTTGAATTGAGTAGTTTTCTTTTAATTTATCAAACTTTTTCTTCATTTTTCGGTACTGTGATTTTGTGTACCCCTCGCCAAATAAGTCGGTAATATCGTTTGTAACAACGAAATCATCAACCATATTTACATATACTTCTTCGTTTCGAGGAAGTATATTGCGTTTTTCCGTTGTAGTTACTGCCTCAGTAATAGACTTGCCTTGATTAAACAAATTCATAGAGTCCAAAAAAGATAATTTCGTATACTGTGGCAATGTTGACACATTCTTAAAATAACAGCCTATAATATCGGTTCTACCCTTGCCCAATTCTAATGATCTTCTTACTTCGCTCATAGCAGAGTCAAGAGCTTCTGGTATATATGGTTTATCCATTAACATTAGTTTCTTTTGGAACGCTTCTATATTTAAGCTTCCATCAGAATTATAAGAACCCTTTTTAACACAAGACTTACATATATTTACCGTTTTGCCATCAGTAGAAATATTACTATTTCTAGTAGTATAAAATTGTGACAGTGGCTTTTCCTTGCCACATTCTGTACATATCTTTGTACTTACAGGGGTTTTTACTTTTTTTCTTGGCATAATCAAGCCACTTCCTTTTTATTTATTAATTTTTCAAGTCTGACAAAGATTTATTATCTTCCTGCTTTACAATGCCGTCAGCAGTAAAATATTTTCCAAAATCATCAATGGCAGATTTGTCGTTGTAAATTTTAGTCATTTCCACACTGTTCCATGAAAAGAACTCTCTAACAACTTCACTAGGCAGATTATAATCACCAAGTAATCTTGTACATACATAATGTCGCAATGAATGATAATAAAAATCCACACCTAATATTTCTGAAAATTCGTCCGTCCAAGTGTCAAGGCTTTCACGCTTCACATATGTATCTTTATCCTTTTTAACAAACACCCATTCAGAATCAATACCTAATTCTTCACGTTGTTTCCTCCATAAATCCAAATACTTATCAACTTGCAACATAACAAATTTATTAATCTGTTTGCCCAACTTACCTCTGCCTTTAGACCTAATTTTGTCTGTTTTGTAAAGACAATCAAATACAATGTGATCTGGCTGGAAATATTCCATACGCATTTGTAAGAGTTCTGACTTTCTCATTCCCGAATATGCTGCTATCGCTACGCTACACGCCTTTTCATATTCTTTTCTTTCAACCAATGTGTCAAGCAAATGTTCCACTTGTGCATCAGATAAAACTGTTTTCTCTCTGACAGACTCATTTGCAGGAGACTCGATTTTCCTAATTATTGGTCTAAAATCCTTAAATTCCTCCTCATCGTCAAGAATATTTTCAATAAAATTACTCATTGAGCTTAAAGCGGATTTAACACGTCTTATTCTTTTGGGCGACCACTTCCACTCATTTATAGCGTAATTTTGAAACTTTGCAATTTCACGCTTTGTTAGTCTTACAAAAAATTTATTGTTATTATATTTCAAGTTCCATACGAAAAATATATATAAATCTGATTTGTAGCTAGTAACTGTTTTTGGAGAGCGGTCAATAGAAGTCAGATAGTCGAGAAAATCTTCCATAAGAGAAACATTATCAGGGTTAATTTGAGCAATATTTTCCTCGTTTGTGATTTGGTTATACACTGTACTACGAGCCATTTCAAACTCTCCTTTCTTCTTGTATTAAACTTTCTTTTAAGTGTCGCTTTTAGCACTTATTCTTCATTTGGGGTTTCTTTAAAGTGTTACCCTCGCACTTAATCTTCTTTATTTCGCCCGTAAGGGCTTGAACTTTGTTTTTTGAGTAATACAAAATCCACAAAACCATAACTCAACAACTCGCTGTTTTTCTGTCTTTAATCGTCTTTTGGAAACAACAAACCTCACCGACCACCTTTTTACAAGTTAGCCCTCTTGTACATTTATACGGCATTAAAATACCCCTCACTGGGACACATTGTTAAGAGGTGCGTGAGGTTGAATTACTTTGTAATTAAAACTAAGGATAGTCAACAAAACTTTGTCAACTATCCGTGCAAAAATCTCGTCAGATTTTTTCATTTAAAAGACTCAACGTGGTACGCATTTTTAAGAGGCGTGTTGAGTTCTGTTTTTGGCTGTCAGAGTGAGACTCGAACTCACAACCTCCGCATTAACAGTGCATTGCTCTACCGATTGAGCTATCCGACAATATGCAGGATAACGCTTGCTATCCTGCAAAATATAATAAAAGGAGTTGTATTTAACTACAAATTATTCGCTAATTGTAAAACCAAAATAAAGCTTTGGGATATAATCTTCTTCAGTAAAATCCTTGCCGACAAAATCTCGCTGAACGAAAACAATACTCTCATCACCAACAATTATTGGCTTATCGTCACGTCTTGCTCTTTCACAGAACAACTCATTTTCAAAAGTTGAAACAACAAATTCGCCACCATATCCGTTCCACTCAGGCGGATCAAGAGAAATGGAATTAATTTTAGTTTTATCGTCAAATGATAAAAATTTCTTGATAATCTTACAAGCCAACTTGTAATCACATAAAACACTAAAGCCCTCATTTTCCAGATATACATCTATTATATCCTGCATGAAAGTATCAAAATCGTTATAACTCTTTTTAATCATCATAGTATTCACCTACTTTACTTTTATATCATAGTTGGCAATCTTGCCAAATTCATTATCAAATATAAACAGGCTTGCACCTGTGTCAGAAGTCTTACCTAAGGACATAGCATAGTCATCAGTACCTACCATGGAACGTATTGTAAGCACCTCTGAATGTTTTGCATTTTCCTTTGAGGTCTGATGATGCACATGACCTGCCAAAACGTAATCAATGTTTGTATTGTACGCTCTTGAAAAAGAACTTGTGCAATTCTGTAAATCCTTTACTTCACCATGACAACCAAGCACGTTATAACCCTCAACATCGCTAAAGCAAAAGCCTGTTTCATTCTCAATTATGTTTACATTTCGATTATATTTAAGTCTTTCCCTTATGAAAGCAATAATCACCTTTGCCATGTTTTCATCAGGAAAACTATTCTTAGGCTGTCCGAGAAGTCTGAGTTGTGAATGATTGCTGTCCCTAACCATTTGGAAATTCACTTTCACATATTGCGAAAGATCATTAAGCCAATTGGCAAGAAATTCAGCATACTTTATTGCCGAATCTATGACACCATATCTAAGGTGCATAAGCTGAGAATTTAATCTGAGAAGTCCTGATATGCTGTCACCAAGTTCCCAAACATTAATTTCTGCCAAATCCTCTTTGGCAATTATGTCAACAACTTTTTCAAGCATACTCCACATTCTGCGTTCAAATATTTCTGGAGAATATTCGTTTATTACATTGCCAAATAGATCTTTTATGCAAAACTCTATGCCAAAGTGACAATCAGTAAATGCCAATATCGCAGATTTGCTATTATTTACTCCCGATAAATAATCAGGAACTATGATAGGGTCTATATCAGAAATTGCATTGACTATTTTTTCGGTTATCAATTCATCTCGTGCATTTTCTCTAAGCCACCTATTATTCTCCAACTTCTCTGTTTGAAGTTTGTATCGCTCTTTCTTTAATTCACGAATTTGGTCTTTAATTTCATTAAGGGCGTTTTCTGTATCTGCAAAAGTTTTCTGATTTGCATTGAACATTTTCTCAAAACATTGGAACTTTTTGCGATAAGTTGACTCGCCAAAATCAGCGTTAAGCAAATTATTTAAAATATCCCTGACATCATTCCAAGTACCTATCTTTTCCTTATCTTTGCACACTCTAAATATAAGCTCGTCATCAGACTCGCCTTCAAATCTTTTGTATGTAGAAATTTTAAATTCCTCCCACTATGCAATTTCGTCTGTCTGGTTTACAGACAGCTTTACTTCCTGACCGTTGAAATCTGACATAAGTTCCGCAAGGGCAATTTCGCCCTCAATATCTTCAACGCTAAATGTTATTTTTTCGTTTTCTATGTTTACAATGCCCTGTACCGACAGAACGTTCTTTTTTGTTATTTTAGCCATTTGCTTTAATCCTCCAATTCGTCAGCCCAAGTTGACACCCAACCTCTATGGTTAGTATGCAACTCGCAAATCTGACAATGTTCTTTTCCTGAAAAATGATTTAGATATTTGTGAACTACCGACCGTCTAAAGCCAGTCGGCTTCTTGCTTCAACGTTCTCGTAACCTACTAACTCCACAAGCGTAAATTCCGATAGTTCCTATCGTACTGCTTTATTGTTTAGGCTGATTTAACCAACCTTAATCCTTCATTTAATATATTAATAGCAGCATTAATATCTCTGTCATGGTGTGTGTGACAATTAGGACAATCCCACTCTCTTACAGAAAGATTTTTTGTTCCCTTATTAACATATCCACAGACATTACAAGTCTGGCTACTTGGGAAATAAGTATCAATCTTAATATATTGCCTACCGTTCCATTCAGCCTTGTACTGTAACTGTCTTGTTAGTTCATACCAACTACAATCAGAAATACTTTTTGCAAGATTATGATTTTTAACCATATTACTAATTTTCAAATCTTCGCTCACTATCAGTTGGTTTTCCTGAATTAGCTTGTGAGAAATTTTATGTAAATTATCAATACGGATATTTGTTATCTTCTCATGAAGTCTTGCAACTTTAATACGCTGTTTATTTCTATTGTTACTACCTTTTGTCTTTTTAGCAAGTTTTCTTTGTTCTTTGGCAAGTTTCTTTTCATACTTGTAAAGAATTTTAGAATTTTCAAATTTATCTCCGTCAGATGTAATGACTAAATCCTTAATGCCTAAATCAATACCGACCATAGCACCAGTAGGCTTCATTTGAAAATTTTCACAATCCACAAGGATAGAAACAAAATATTTATCACTTGGTGTTTGTGATATGGTGGCTGATTTGATAATGCCAACAAATTCTCTGTGAACCTTAGCTTTTACCCATTTAAGCTTTGGAAGTTTAATTTTACTGTTTTCAAAGTCAACTTCAATCGTTGGTCTACTATTATATGTACAATTAGTTTTATAAGATTTCCGATTATCTTTCTTACTTTTGAATTTAGGATAACCAGAATGTTCTTTGAAGAATTTCTGATATGCACTATCCATATTAAATACTGCGTTGTTAAGAGCAAATTTGTCAATTTCTTTAAGCCATACATATTCTTTCTTCAGAACTTGTGTACAATATGTATTGCAATCAAATTTACTCATAGATTTCTTTTCTGTTTCATAAAGATTTTTTCTATAAGCAAGTGTCTGATTATAAACAAACCTACAACAACCAAATGTTTTCTGTATTTGTATTTCTTGTGTTTTATTTGGATATAATCTGTACTTAAATGATTTAAGCATCGCCTCACCGCCTTTCTATCACTATCATATCACGGTGATAGCACTTTGTCAACACTGCAATGTAAACAAGTTGTAAACTTCAGCTATCACCTTGACATCACTTTTTGTATGTGTTATAATTTAGAAAAGGAGATGATATTATGGCAGTATCTAAAGATAATGTAAGAACGACACTTACTATTCCTAAAGATTTAAAAAATCAATTAGAACAACTTGCAAAAGAACAGAATCGTAGTCTAAACAATTTAATTTTAACTTTAATTAAGAAATCTCTTAATGAAAAGTGACTTTATCACCAGCCTAACCCACCGTCTAAAGTCAATGGGATTATGGCTGGTTTTTATTTTCAATGAGGTTATAAAACTCATCTACCTCGTAATCAATGAAAAATGTTCTGTTTTCTCTTGATTTCCAATAGTTGTACTCTTCAGGCGTAGGGTACTTTCTCTTATCCAAATTATCTACAATGGAAATTGGAAGTTCTTCTGTTACTGTCATAAAAAATAAATTCCTTTTCTAAATAAGTTAGTGGGATATACCCACCCTTACAGACGTGCTGTAAGATATTTTTTTAATCAGCTCTGTACTTGGCAAGCAAACTGACAACCGCAGATGTTTCCTCTGCATATCTCTTGCCACGATTAGAGCCATTGTTTTTCAGACGGCACGTTTTGAAAATCTTAACGTTCTTAATGTTCTGACGAAGATAATCCGCCTCGTCCTTTGTGACGAAAATCATGTGTAAAATAACCACCTTTTCAATTTTAATTTTGTACACAATGCCTATTGAATGTTGGCTTTGTGCGTGCTATAATATATTATGGATAAGTATGTTTATTTGCTTGAAAAGAAAAAATTACTCTTTAGATTTGTAAATTAGCAAAATACTCTTTCCATATGGGTAGCGATTTTTAAGCATTTTAGACAAAAAATACCTCGCAAACAACGTATTTGCGAGGTATTTGGCTATTTTCTATTTAAAACGAACTGGTCTTTTCTCGATAGTTTTTATTTATCCTGCTTCTTTCTTTTTTGTGGCATTCTTCACACCTAATTTTTCGACTTTGACTATCTACCGCAAACTCCTTACCACAATCACAGCAGATCAAAGTTTTTGTTTTAATTTTTTGATAGCCCTTGCACTTATCGCAATATTTTTCATTGGAACTATGTTTATAAAATCTTTTATGACATTTTTCGCATTGTATAAAATTACTACCAATATTTCTTTTTATGTTATTGTACACCTCGTCACCAAATAAGAGCCAAAATGTTTTCTTTAAAGCGGTACGCCTATTGTGGAACAAATCAATGATAATATTATCAATAATTACGTTTTTGGAATATGGTAAACTGAATAATTTGCTTTTTGCATCATCAAACACCGCAAGATAATTGTTCATTTTGCCATCATCTGTATGTTTAAAATTTAACGTACTTGATATTTCTTTATATTTGTCTGCAATGTTTTGATTAAATTCTATATCTGGATTATTCATCAAAACCTTATAATCAAATTTGCCGATATTTGAGTTTGTAAAATTAAAGTTGATTTTTCTTTTGGGACAAAGCATCTTAACTCTATCAACAGTGCATAAAGACAATGGTTTTACCTGTTCTTTCTTTTTGCCCTTGGCATACATAAAAAAATAAGGTATTTTGTTTTTAGTGTATTGCTTGATAATTTTGTCAACCTTCTCAGGTCTTTGTGGCTTATACAACGTTTTAGCATAGTCTATAGTATAATTTACTTCTGCCACTAACCATTTAACGGCTTGCATTTTTTCATTATTCATTTTGCCACTATTCCATATTTTCGTAATGTTGTTACTCGGTGTACCAATATTGCCTCCATTATATGCTAATAACAAGCCTTTGAATAAAGAACTCACTGATATTTCTTCTGCCGCTGCCTTACGCATATTGTAAAATAAAGGAACAATACCATCCATATTTCTTTCTGCTATGCCAATCAACGTTGGATTATTTGTCACAAGCAATTTATCTCCGTCAAAATCGCATTGTACTATTCTTGAAATAAGATCATGAGAACTTATGTAAATAGCATTGGTATCAAACCAATCAAATTGTGTTTTATTTATTCTTATTGGGTGTTCTATATACAGGTGTGGACTTCTAAGACAATCTAATTTTTCATTGTCATTGTATAATTTACAACATACTTCACCATTCTGTAAAAGACCCATTGGGTTTTTTATCCCCAAAAATAACCATTCACAAAACGCATACAAATCTGGTATGACAAAGCTATATTTACCACCCATATCAAAACGTGCAGACCATAATTCTTTTTCTTTTTTCTTTTTTATGTCTTTTAACATACTCCTGCAATATAAGTCAGAAAGCAATTCAGGATAAATTTCAAGACACTTTTGAAAACCAGTTTTATAATAATTAGATTTGTCGGCTCCAAAAACTTTAAGCATTGTTGGCACATCAGAAGCAATTTTATCTATTTCTTCTATGTTACTTTTTGCCAACTCTTTTATTTCGCTATCAGTCATATCAGCTAGAGTTTGTATCATCTGATAATTTATAACTGAGTCTGATATTACATTTTCTTCACGATTACATATACCTGCGGTACAGCCATATTTTTTAAAATTGTTTTTATACTCTTCCCAACTGTCAAAATATTTCCACATTTTTAACTGGCTCTTAGTGAAAATTATCTGAATATTTTCATCAACTATATTGTGAGTTGTACCATAAATATCTTTTACAATTCCTGTTGCGTTGTTATCCTTAATGAATTTTACGAAATCAAATTTAGCCAATAAACCCTTTATCCACGGTAGTCTAACCATAAAATTTCTATCAGTTAGATATGGTAAAATCATTCCACAGCCATCAGTTTGTGTAAAATCTAAATCTTTCGTTACTCTTGTAATCTCGTAGGTTTTATCGTCTATAAAATCAACCGTATCATGAATTACATTTTCAAAATCATTAACAACAATACAACGATCAATATCAAAATCTTCCCATAGGTCTGTTGCAGAATTGCATAAAGCCAAATATGCTAGATATTTGTTAATATTCATACCGCCCAACTTGTTAATTTTCTCCACAGTTAAACCAGCGGTCAAGGCGTTCCAATATTTAAGCAACAAATCTTCTCTAACCGCAACAAGTTTTTTTGTTCTTATCTGCCCTGCTGAAGCCGAGAAAAATTTATATTTATAGCCATTCATGTAAAAACCATTTTTGACAATACTCTCGGCTACATCGTAAAAATAAACCTTAATTATAAGTATCTCAGTATTAAATTCTCTTTCCTTTAAGCCAAAATATCTTGTCAAAGAACTATCAAAAATAGAAACCCTCTTTCTAATAGACGGCTCTCCGTTTTTGTCAACGATCTTATCCATTCTCACGTTTCGAGTTAGTCCTATGTTTTTATGTAATTCTTCTTTCAATTCAGACTTTAGCCTTATAACGAGTTTATTTAATTGCTGATAGAGCTTTTGTCTCTTTGGCGAAAGATTGCTTTTATTATCAACGTACCTCTGTTTAAATCTGTTCTTAACACGCCTAGCCTTTAGTAAATACCTTTCAATCTCATTTTCTTTATCAGTGTAAAAACAAGCTGTGTCAAGTCCATACACATAATATAGTTTATTTAATGCCATTTATATCTCCTATCTTTATATCTATCATAATCTGCGTTCTACCGTCAGGAACATACATTAATTGTGTTAAATTTTAAAGAGTAATACCTCACAAGTAAAATTATACTCAAAACAATATAGCTGTAAAATTAACACAATTAATGTACAATTTTAACTAATCTTTGTTTCTCGCAGCTAAAAGCTTTTGTTTATGTTCTTCTGAGATAACTCTTTTAGTTGGGTGAGCGTTTCTAATACTAATGGCTTTGGCAGGAGCAATAAATGTAGCTCCGATAAACGTACCGTCAGTGTGTCTTGTTTCATCAATCTGTTTCCAACCTTGCTTTTTGCATTTGTTGGCATACTTCTCAATACAAGTATACAAATTAGCGACCCACTCGCCATTCTCACATGAAATGTTAATTGTAACCTCACGTTCCTCTGCGGCTACTTTACTTGTTACCGTATATGTTTTCATAGATTTAACTCCTTCCAAATTCCTTTAAAATTTCGTTGCTAACTAACACAAATTTAGTAAACTGTTTTCTATCAGACAATATTACATCTTTCTTAGTCTTTGCCTTCTTCCTAGTCATTTGATTACGCCAACCCCTCGTGGTGTTTATCTTCTTATAAACCATAGACAGCGTGTGTGCATGATGAGCCGATCTATCATTCATAACCTCTGCCAGTGTTGCAACTATAAAATCAAAGCCGTCCTCTAAAGTAAACTGTGTAGCATTATAAGTACAACCATCATCAGATGTAAACCTATCCCCATTACCTACACAAACCATAAGCTGATTACAAGCCTGAGTAAACCAAGCCTGATATACATGATTATCCGCAATAGCATTTATAATACTAGGTTGTGTTGTAGTGCAATCACAGTTATACTTGTCTGTAAATTCACTAAGAGCCGTAGCAGTACAGAATCCAAACATTAAAGTCATCTGAGTATAAACTCTATGTAGCATATCTGCAAACTCGACAACCTCACCTGTAGTTTGTAAAGCATTATCCTGTAACTTCACTATAAGCGGAGTACCAATTTGTTTCTTCCATATGTTCAGAGCTTTTGCATTTGGTATTTTTTTAGCCGATAATGCAAGTAACATATTCTGAAGCTGAGTAACCGTAGCTTGTAATAGTTTTAATTCATTGTCCTTTTCCGAGCCTTCCATAATATAGCTGCCTGTCCTATGTATGGTTGGAAGCACCTCATCAAATATCCAACTCTCAAAGCGTTCTGCGGAAGGGAGTTTACTATGTGCTATAAGACGATAAACATCACCCTCTGAGATGAATAACATTTCAATTTCCTTGTTTTTAGATTGTGGGTGAGGTATACTGTGTTTTACAGTACACCTACAATGAGCAGATATAGAGTCATTTGGTCTTGCATATCCTAATGCCTTAGCTACATCAGAACCACAAAAGTAAATCTTGTTATCAATATCTACCATTCTCACCTTGCCGAAATCTTTGCTCTCGAATACTGTTATCATAGTTTTGTTATTTTCTGTCATTTTAATCTACCTTTCCGTTTTAGTTACTGTCATATAATTTATCATGTATCATTTTCTTCTGCCAAAGCTCTAGCTCCTGAACACTTTTAAATCTAGGAATATTATCCTTGTTTATATGTATGTGAAAATCTCTCAGCACTCTAAGGCACAATCTAACTTGCTGTTCTGTAGGCGGTTGTTTACGAATTGTCTCATTATTATTTATTCTTTTGGCTTCTGCGAGTACGCCATTGGCATACTCACTCTCTGTAAGTTTTGTTAGTCTAGGCATTGTTAATTACCTCCAGTCCTGATTTTAAAATACCCCAATTTATTAATTTCTTTATGACTAGACCTATTCCTTTATTATTGTTGTAATCGTCTGATATCCTAATAAATTTACAACCTAATTGCTCTTTTATAAAAGTTTCACGCATTATTTCTTCATCTTTGTTGTAAAGCTTGTGAGAATTTTCGTCATATTCAATGGCAACTTTTATAGTGGGAATGTAATAGTCGATTCTATATTTATTTCCTATGCGAAATTGCCTGATTCCTTTAATCAGAAAAACTGACAAAATCTCCTCCAAATCATTAATAAAATTCAATTCTTTGCGTTCTGTAATTACAACGATTTCCTTATTACCCATTTTGCTTTTGATTTTTGTCAATAAATTTTCTTTTAATTGCTCAGGTACTTGTGAATATTGAATGATAAGTAAAACACCTTGTAAATTATAAAATGTTCTTTTACGCTCAATCTGTCTATTTCCTTCAATTTGTTTTGAAGTGAGCTGAGTTGAAAATTTATCCAATCTTTCTTTATGCTTTAAATGAATATTTTTAATTGCATTTGCAGGATTTTTATAACCCAATGCCCTACCAATCTGTTCTCTTGTGACAAGATACTCATTGTTGGCGTTACCCCAAAAGTCACAAGTTGCGATTTCATTAAATACGTCTGTTTCTACAAGTTTCAAATTGTTCATTGTGTTGTCTCCTTTATTTTATCTTACATATAATCTTCTGCGTATGTATCGTCAGTTTCTGCAAGCATAGTCCAATACTCACTGCGAAACCTCAAATATTCTTCATTATCGTCCAGGGGCTTGTCCTGACCCTCGTATGTATAATCTTCAGGGAATAGTTGTTGTAAAGAAGTTGTTTTGCGATTTCTATTCATTGTTTTCACCGTCCTCTGTGTTAAAATGAGACTCATTAGAATCAATCTTAGAATTAGTTTTTGAGAATATCGTCTGATATTTCTTAGTCGCAATAATATCGTTTTTATCAGCCAAACTGTTACTGATTAAATACTCATTAATAATATCTTCTATCATATTGCGATATTGCGGAACACACTGATATGGGTCAAGAGGATAACATTTATCCAAGCAATTTTCATACAAGTAGTCTTGTTCTATTTGGTATGTATCAAGTCCGTATCTATTGGCAAGCTCTTTGAGAATTTCTCTGTACAATGCACCCCTAGTAATACCGAGACTATCTTCTATTAATTTATATTTGGGGTGCATACGACCAAACCATGGACTATATGTTTTCTTGGGCAATTTGTTTTTCTCTAATTCTTCTTTGAGATTTGTTACCTCTGCTTTTAATTCTTCAAAAGCCTGTGTATTATATGTGCCAGTTTTACGAAGTGAAGGAAGAACCTCAGAAGTTACCCAGTGTTTGAAACTCTTTGCGGTTGACAATTTACTTCCAAATACAAGAGAATATAGACCGCTTTCATTTATAATTGTCATTCCATAGTGGCTAATATTTTTAAGGTCACCATTTTGGTACGCTTTAAGTTCATCATAGTTTAAGAACCTTTTATCTTCAATATCTACATGATCTTTTATAGCGTTAGCTAAAGCCTTACTTTTAACTTTTCCATTTCCATAACCCAATATCATTGCCACGTCCTTGCCTACAAACCAAACTTCTCCGTTAATTTCAACCGTTCTAAGTTCTCCAAAGTCCTCGTTTTCAAAAACTATAATCTTATTATCTATCACGTTTATCAATCCTTTCTAATTTTTCTGTTCTTATGTACCATTGGTAGAAATTCATCTACCTTATAGGCGTACTTTAGTCTGTCAATAGCTTCTTGGATATGCTGTTGTGCGTTCAGGTCTGAGCCAAGCACATAAACGTTAGGAGCATTATAGACCCTACCATTCTTTTTATAAGAGCCTGTAATGTGTTTGACTATTAGTCCATTGTCACATAATGCTTTTAAATAGTTGTCTAGCTGTCTAACCGACATATGCAATTCTTCTGCCATTATTGTTTCTTTCTTGTAACAACCACAAACACTTTCTGTTATAGCTTCTGTGTTCTGAAAGTTCCATGACTTTATGTATAGGTAAACACGAAGAAGTATTGACTTAGACAGCCTATTTGAAATAGACATTAGCTTGTCCCATTCTGTGTCGTACAATATTACGAAATTATCTGGAGGATCAAACACTGCTTTGTTGACCTTAAATCTTAAATGAGCATTTGCATTGACATTATTTGATGATTTATAGTCACATTGGTTATCCCAAGTCAAATCTGACCTAGCAATAAAAATATTGAAAAGTGCTTTTATCCTATGAGTATTTTCTCTACTACTCTTACTGTAGAGAGAACAGTTACACAACTCTAAAATCTCATTTAAAGACGTGCTAATCACTTCTGTTCTGGCGTTATATAGGTAGCTAAGACAACGATATAATAAAATTTCAAAGTTGTCTGCTGAGTCAGCGTATATATATTTCTTGGGCATTTTTACAAAATAATTGTCAACTATAATTTATCACCACCTTTCACTATTTCATTATTAGTTCTCCATTTTTGCATTTAGGTACGCAAAAGTGTAGGTCAAAATGCAAAAAAGTTTGCATTTAGGTACGCAAAAGTGTAGGTCAAAGTGTAGAGTAGAATAATACTAGATATCTTTAATAATAAGAGAATCCTTACTGTGGCGTAAACGCCCCAGAAAAATTTATTGTTTACTACAATTAACTGACATTAAATATCACTTCCTATAACTTACAATTTTATAAACAATATTTACTTCTTGAATTTGATTTTAAAATATGATATCATTTCAAGTGTACTCGTTTAATGGTGAAAGGGTATACTAATAGAGCTGAGAGATAAATTGAAGTGAAATCATATTTTAAAAATTGCAATTTGAAATTGCAAGCAAATCAAGTAAGCAACTCTCAAACGTACTCGTTTAATAGTACATTTACAATTATAATGTACAATTAAATGGTTGTCAATATATTTATGCAAATTTATATGTAAACTTTTAGTGTATTGGTTATATTTATAATTATAATTTTGATTGTAATTATAAATTGTGAGTTTATGTGAGATTGTACAATTAATAGGAATTATGATACTGTGTTATTATGACAATGAAGTTTTGTAATGATGAGATATTGATTTCTTGTGCTGCGCACAGCTAGTCAGTTATATTCTCGCTACGCTCGTATATAACTTCCCTGCTTGATTATCGTTCCCTACGGTCACGCTAATCTTCACAGATATTTTTTTCAGTTAAAAGATTAATGTTTGTATGGATCGTCTGGCAACTGTTTAAATATTTTGTTTTCGTCTGAACATTTTGTTTCTGAGCGTTCGGTAAAATTACGATAGCTTATTCGTTGTTTTTGCTTGTAAATCAAGGTGTAAAAACGTTTTTTTCGTTTTTACGATAGGTTATTTTATAAGTTTTATAAATGATATTTTGATAGTTTTTTATTGTTTTAAGATGTTTCGGTGATAGTGTGTTATTTTTGAAGTGCAGTTTAACGAGTTGACAGTGAATTATAATTGAATTTTAAATGGGTGATTGTTTAAGTGTGAAACTTGATTTATAGCCATTTTAGGGCAAAAAAATAAGACCTATATAGTCTTTAATGGAGTATATTTTTTAGGAGTAATGGGTTCTTTTTTATGGTACAGAAATAATGTTTACAAGTTAGTTTTGGTATGTTTTGACGTATTTGGATATATTTTAAGGTTTGGAAAAGTTCAAAAAATAGCGTAGATACGAAGTTTACTCGAACGTGTTACCGAATGAAAATTGGGAGTTTTAATGGGATGGTGGGAGAGTGTGCAGGAATTTTAAAAAATGCTATTTTGATTTTGGATTTGGCTTTAGAGGCGTGTGGATAGAGTGGAACTACTAAGGGGATAATCTTGTTTCCATTTGTTCCCATAAATGTAAAGTCACCCCCTCCAAAGCTTTTTAATTAAGTATTTTAACATATCCATAAAACCGCCTATTTGCGTGGTTTATGTGCGTTTTTGCCAAAATCACATATATAAATAATTGTATCATAATTCATAGAATGTTAATATAATTTCTGCTAGCTCTGCTCAGGCTCAAACGAATTTTTAATACTTGATTTTTGTCAATTGTTGATTAAGTCAATAGTTTACCTTTTTGTACATTTGTTTATTATTAATATTTTATTTTTGTCAAGTATATTTTTTCGGTTGGTGCTATTCGATATACCGAACGCCCTTATTTGCTATCTTTAAAATTTGAACATTTTATATGAATATTTTAACCTATCAATTCCCTATTTCACGCCTTATTCACCGCCAAAGTGGTAAACACTCACTAAAATAAGCCTAAAATTTAATACTCAATCCCTATTTTAAACTAGCAATTTGCATAAAATTAGCCTTTAAAATTATGCAAATTAACTAATTAGCATTAGTAAAGGACCTTTGCAAAGGTCCTTATAAGTCCAAAGAATTGTACACTTATATAACGTAAAATCATGTTTACAACAGTACAAATATTTGTACACATACACATATATACATACACATACAAGTCAAGATCTCTTGCAAGATCTCCGCTTGCAAGCTCATAATATATAACGCACATAAACCATTAACCACGATATATAGTATACACGCACACATAATACGCTACAATACCACTATATATTGTATGCTCTAAAATCCATTCTAACGGCTATCAAGTATAACTATACCACCCATATATACAACAGTGTATAACGCTTGCTAGTAGCCTTATAGCTCAAAATACAAAACGTACTATATATTGTGTATTACAAGTAATAAATACTGTATTAACCGCTATATATTGTGGTTTAGTTAATCATCAAAATTAATATCATGATCTATGCAGTATTTGCAAGCACTTACAAAAAATTGCTTTTTTCTCATGTTGTATTTTTTTAGTACATTTTCAAGTAATTGCATTTCATCCGGGTTTAAATCCATATTTAATTGTTTAATTTGTTTACTATTTTTATATTTTTTGGTACGCTCTGTTTGTGTTGATTTTTTGTGCAAATTATCCATAAATACACCTCTATTTATTATATTATTTGTAACAACATACAAATATTTTATTGTTGTAATAATTCAGCTTCAGCCACTATATATAGTGTTTTTCACTACAATATTCTTTATTGCATACAATATGTTGTGTGTGCAAATTATATAATTGTAGCCTAGGTTATTTGTACATTTTACCTATTGTAACCTAGGTTATTATATGTTATACTATAGATATAGTAAAGGAAAAGAACAAAACAAGATCCTTTACAAGATCATCAAGTTTTACAATTGCACTTTGAAAATTGTCCAACAAAATAAAGAAACGGAGTTGAAAAAAGCAAAATCTGACGTAAAAAGCGTTAATGAAAAAAATGGGATTTTTTCATCAGCCTTGCAAGCTTGAAATTTTTGCAACTTGATAATTGAATATTTTCTATCCGAACCGGCTAAAACCGATTGAACAACGTCAAATGTACGATAGAAAAATCTTAAAAACGATAGGCTCAAAATGTTTTTAACCCAGTTTTCCGAATTCCTGGGATGACAAAAAAGGGATCTCGCTAACAGTTTACCTAAACTTTTAGCGGTTATATATGTAACCGCTAATACGATTGAATCCAGTGCAACGATCTGAATTTAATCAACCATATTTTTAAGATAACACAAAAAAATCAAAAAGTCAAGTGTAGAACAAAAGAAAAGAGACAACAAAAAAACAAAACAAGCAAAACAAAAACAAGCCAAAAAATGGAGGTAATTTAAAATGAAAAGATATTTTTGCAAAACAAACGCATATAACTGCGTTGTATTCGTGGACGAAAACGGCAAGGGGTTCATGATTTATGAAAACCTATTTGACGAAGAACTAACAATTGATGTTGCAAAGAACAGCGACTATAGCAATCTTGATGGCTGTAAGACTGCTGAAGAGTGTGCGCAGTGCATAGGTACGCCGTATGCAATGCAAGAGGTATTTATATTTGACCCGGACGAATTCGAATATATCGAAAAATTTTAATCGAAACGGCAAGCTATAAGGAGGTAAATTTATATGTACAAAACAGCAAAAAAAATCACAAACACGGATGCAAAAAACATAATCAGCGGTCAGGATGTTATTCTTGTTGATGATAGCAGCATTGCTGCCTATACCGATAGCACTAATTATTATAACGCTGGTGTTTACGGTTGGAACTATTCAATAGGCTATAGCACACGCCTTGACAAATACGTTATTTGTGGCTATAGAATCCCTCAAAGCGTTTTGAACGTTGCTAAAAGTGTTATAAAAATGAGCCAAAAAGAAGCGTATTTGCACGTTTAAGGGGCGTTTATACGCCCTATATATCCCATAAAGGCGCATGAGCCTAAAGGGATGCCATACATAATATAATATTAAATCAAAAGGAGTGCTAAACCATGAACATTATTATTGAAACACCTAATAATTACAAGGATCTTTTTACAATAGCCGAATACGACTGTATTCAGCATGAGGAGCGCAACCATTATCCAGCAATTGATGAGCGTTATGGCTATCCGCTGATTTCAGATTTTACAAACGAAATCGAAAACGATATTTTGAAAATATCGGCTAAATGGTGTAAGCATGAGAGCGCAAAATATTTCGGATCATGTGACGATCTGGATATTATTATAAACGTATATGTTTATGATGGTATTACATTCAAATTCATGCAATATTATCTTAGCGACTTTATACGCCGTGATAACAACGGCTATTTTCCTAAATATTTACACGAACTATCATAAATGCCCCGATGAGTCTTTGAAAATTAAGACGAAACGCCCACAAAAGGGCGTAGGCATAAAGCTAAAAAACTATTAAAAGGAGTGTATAAAAATGAGTACAAACATTAAGCACTATATCACCGATGAGGACGTCATCAACATCAATGATCTTGTATCTGAGCTTGCGGTAATCTTGCGGAAATTTGAGATCGACTTGAACCCATACCAAACGGACGTATATTTTTACTACGATCCAGATGCAAAAATAGGACGTCTTGAGACGTTTATAAACGTGGGCGGTCATTCATGGATAAATGACGATCACGTTATAATCTATAGAGACTTACCGAATTATGATGACGTTTACGACTATTTCAATGACATTTCAGAATTTGCGGACGCTTTGGAAATTTCTGAAAACGATCTTATAAAGGCGGTTAGAAAATTCAAAGATTTTGGGATTAATTTCCCCGTTGATCGTCGTGATATAATTGACTATATCAAGAGTGACGATAAACTTGTAAACAAAATAACCGCTTTTTATATTAATTATTATGTTGATGATTACAACGTGGATTTTTTAAGCAAGGCTCAAGAAATATTGAGCGGCATTGAGATTGAACCATTTTAAAGGGGTTTACGCCCCTTATATCCACAAAACTGCATGAGGTGGAGCGGATACCATAACCATTATTTACACGTTATAACAACTTTAAGACTTTGAGGAGGTCAATTATTATGAGTAACAAAATTAAGATCTTTGCACAAATTAAATATACCATGGATGAGAAGCATCCAGATATTAAGGGTGTGCCTGAATGGTATCCAGGCAAGATATTTACATTCAGCGATACATATACCATTAACCCCGATCATTTCTATGGAATGGATCACATTAAATCATATATTAGAGATGATCTGAGGGCGGTTGCTGGAGGTGGATATAATTCAGATCACATTCATAATGCGGAATTTACATTTAAAATGGTTTAGTGATAACCGCCCATAAAGGGCGGTATATGTGGGAATTTTCCGCACGAGGAAAATAAACACACCATACAACATAGTAAAAAAATAATCGATACATATTTGAGGAGGAATTATTATGGCAAAAACACGAACAATCTTTGGCACACATTTTTGTGGAAACGAAATTTCAGACTATGGCAAGCAAAATGGCTTTGTTGACTATGCAACGCTCGCAAAGTCATTTGATGCTGTTATGTGCAATGGCATCTTATCAACAACGGCTGAGATCGGCTACTGGGATATGGTTAGCGGGTCTGATGTAACTTATGAGGATTCAGACGGCAACATTCTTGACTATGAGGAATACACCAATAAACTAGAGGAATTGCAAGAACGTTTAGAGGATGCGGAAGCAGAAGATAATCTTGAATTAGTTTCAGAACTGGAAAACGAAATTGATAGCCTTGAAAATAGTGAACAATATTCAGAAATATATCAATATTTCATCATTTCCGAGCAAGGTGCTAGCATCCTTGAAGAATATACTAACGAAATAGTATACTACAATGAAACTTTAGGTCTATATGTGTGGGGCGTCACTCATTATGGCACAAGCTGGGATTATGTTCTTACTGATATCCCATGTGAGCGATCTGAAAAAGCATAATACACACGATCTGAGGGCGGTTATATAAGCCGCCCTATATACTCAAGATGACCGCATGAAGTCGTTGAGAGTACCAATAACACACATACATATAATATATTTTTGAGGAGGTCAAAATTTATGGAAATTACAAAAATTAATGGAGAGGAAATAAAAATCGGCAAGACGTCAATTACAATAAAGGGCGATAATAGCCAAACGATCGGAGTGATAAGGAACTGTACTATTATAAACAATTCATTAGCCCCTAGAATATTGTTTGAAATCTCACGCAAACTCAAAGAAAAAAATATTAATTTAATGAGCTTGTACAATAGGCTTATAGCCGTTGATGGGAACTATTATTTTCTCTATAATCTCAGAAAAAATGATTTTGTGGAAAAGTATACAATTAAAAATCCTGAGATATTTCAAGCCGATATTAACAAGGTTAAAGAACAAGACGAACTAGCCGACTTGTGTATTAAGTCTGGAATAATTCAAATCGTAAAATGTAGATATTAATGTATTAATGATGGAGGTAAATAATCATGAACACAATAACACACAAACTCAACGGAGTAACACGCATAAGCATGAGCGATCATGTTATAAAGGGCTTGCGGAGTTATTCGCCGCAAGGATGCCCCTTTGTGGGATATACCTTGTATGACCTTTTACAAGATCTTGTAAATATGTATAGTTGGAAAATCAGCAGAGGATATACAATACCTATCACGGAGTTTATTAAACAGCTACAAAACGAAAAGTATACTAAAGCTATTGTATATGGCAATGATATAATCAGACTAATTGAGAGATAATTAAGGAGGAATTAACCATGACAAGAGAAGAAATGATTGGAATTATAATAAAGATGTACAATGAGACAGCGGAAGCACTTGAGAAGGCAGACAGGGAATATAATAACGATAAGAAGAACGCTAAAAAGCGTGAAGTTTATCGTTATGTAGCTGCTCAAGAAGCGGTTTTGAGTGACCTATGCTATGAGTTGGAAATAGATGACCTTATTGATGATGGTCTTGACGATGAGGAGGCTTAACCTTATGAATAGTAGCAAATATGCAAGAGGAAAAGCAAAAACAAGAGAGTATGCAATGCAATTACAAGCTGATTTGTTAGAAAGCTCAATAAGCTATGCGGAATTAGCTGAAATGCAAAATAAACTTAAAAAGCTTAGCACACAATACGGACTGATAAGAGAGTTCAAAGAAAATGGATTGCTTTAACATTCTGAGGGGAATAATTCCCCTCTTATATACTCGGAGCAAGGGAGATACTTGTGAGGAGCACCATTCATTTATGTGTATAGCAATGGAAAAATATATTAACGGAGGTTTTATTATGTTAAACAAAAAGATTACTAAGGTTTTGGAAAATAATAGGGTTAAATTGTCGGAGAAATATGAAGTTGATAATAATGAATTTTGTCAAGATGTAGAATTTTATTCCGATGCTGGAGAAGATGTTGTTGAAACTGTTTTTTACAACGGCACTTCTAAAGACTTTATAAGAGCATTTAGAGAAATGGCGATGATTTTTGATGCTGATGAACACGCTGCAATGTTGGTTGATTTAAGAGGGAAAAGCGGAGTGCCTGACAGTATAAGAGTATTAATTGATGATGCTGATAGTATAAAGGAGTTTTTGCTAAAAGTCGCTGATGAACTTGAAAATATAAAAGGCAATGAGGAGGAATAATGTTATGGGAAAATCAAGAAAATGTACAATAATATTCAATACTAGCTGGGGATATTGTTTATACCCGATAGAATGTGAATCAATAGCAGAGGGCATTAAACTTGCAAAATCAAATCAAATGCCATTCAGAATTATGTCTGAGGGTAAACTGATAAGACAAGGTTGGTATGTTCGTTAAGTAGAATAAAACCATACTTTTAAGGAGGAATTTTAAATGACAGAAAAACAGAATAACATGGTGGTACAGCACCCCGATAAGCGTCTTATGGAACGTATTAGATCGTTGGAACGGAACGAGCGTATTAGATTACATATCACACAAATGAAGTGTAGCGGCTATACTGACGATGAGTGCAAAACGTGGTTAATAAAAATAGCCATACTGTCCGATTTTATGGACGTTTTCGACAAAATTCTAGTTGACTAATGAGGAATTTTGTAGTATAATTAATTAAACAAAGGAGAAATTTGTATGAAATATGGAATTTTCGAGTCAAGAGTAGAGTTAAGGAAGCTCCCTGAGAGATTGTTTGATATAGTTTCTTTGTGTGAAAACATAGGAAACCCTATTAAGATCTATGATAGCGAAGTGGAAGCTTTAGCAGAATTGAAGAAATATCATTCAGATATTATAAACATAACTAATTTTACAGTGTTTTCAACAAGGCGTTTTTTTAGATGTGAAGTCTATTTCGTTGCTGAATGTGAAAAGATAAACGAGGACGAGGGCGAGACTATCGAAAACCTAATTAACGGAGACGGCATTGAAACCGCACCGCTGGAGCGTGAGATTAGCTTATCTCTTGCTGAGTTCAAAGTTGACGGAAAAACTATCAAAGGCAGTAAGCTTGAGGGCAGTTATGAACCAATCTATATAGCTACAACACCCGATGACTTACAGTGTTATTTTAAAGAAGCATATCCCGATGAGGATATTGTATACAATATCAGAAATAATGAAGAAACTTATGACGAGTATGAGTTGGACGAGGAGGAATAATCAATGTTACTTGCTACAATAATTTTGCTTATTATCTATTTGTGGGTAAACCACAACGAAAATAAGCGGAGAGAAATTAACAGAAAATACAATCCAATTGGAGCTTTTGACAAAGCTCAAAAGATTTATGATGACGCCTTTTATAAGGCTATTGATGAGGGTAGAAGTCTTACGCTTGAGGAACGAAAAGAACTGGATAAGCAATGGCATAAAACCTATAGCCAAGAGTTGGCTTATCGAGAGAAAATGTGGGCTAAGATACCTGACAATAAGAAGTAATATAATATAATAGGAGATAAAACATGAAAGTTACAGTTGAAAACGAGACAATCAAGGTAAACAGTCCGTATAACAAGAGCTTTGTCGCAGGGGCAAAGCAGATACAGGGCAAGTGGAACGCCCCTTGCTGGGTCTTCCCAGAGGAGAACAAGGAAGCTGTCAAGGCGTTACTCATCGAATGCTATGGTGAATGCGGAGAACTTGGTGCGGTTAGCACTGTCACAGTAGATCTTGACCTCGACACTTATACTGAGGGTTACGAGGACGGAGAAATCAGAGTTGGCTCAATCGTTGTTCTGAAAAGACTTTATCGTGACAGAGAGGTTATTTTCTCCGACAATGCAATGCTTATAAACGGTGGCTTTGCCACTTCGGGTGGCTCTGTCAAAAGTCCTAGAATAGCGGCTGATAAGAACACAATCGTTCGTGTAAAAGGTGTTCCTGAAACGATTTATAGCAAAATCAAAGACCACGAGGGCGTTAAACTCGTATCTGATATAGACATGGAAAGCTTAAAAGTGGAGCGTGAAAAGCTTCTTAAAAGACTTGCAGAAATAGACAGGTTACTTGCGATATGAAAGCGATTGTGCGTATAAAACTAATATAATAAATATAAATACTCCTATTAATCACATTGATTGATAGGAGTATTTCTTTATGCAGGAATAAATATAGGAGGAATAAATATGAAAAATGAAAATACAAACACATTACTTTTCGTTCAAATGCTAGACAATGACCGCAAAAAAGAACTGCGGAAGATAGAGGAAGAACAGGAGTACAATATACGGAAAGCATACCTAAAAGCTAAACGCCGCCAAAGGCTCAGAGAGGAACATCAGAGAAAGGTTAGAATGATAGTAAGAAACGTTGTTTATGGTGGTTTTGGGTTACTCTTTACAGGCGTTATGTTGATAGCAGGGATAGTATTTACATTGTGTATATGAGGAGGAATGAAAAATGAATATTAGTACAGCTCAAACTTGCAAAATTTTCGATTTATCGGACAGACTTCCGTCAAGAATACAGATAGCAAAACAGCCAAAACGAAAAAAGGGTCACAGAAATGCTATTACAAAGCACGAGGAAAGCAAGCAGAAGTCTGCAAGCTGGTTCAGACCCGATGATCTGAATGTTCTCTTGGAAGATTTATTTCAGAACAAAAAGTATTTTAAAGCGAATATTATAATCTTTGCTTGTAACTCAGGCTATCGTTACGGAGATATAATGACCTTGAGGGTAAAAGATTTGACCGATAATGACGGAAAAATTGTAGATTACTTAACGCTACAAGAGGACAAGACGGACAAATGGAGAACGGCATGGCTTTGTGATACTGCGAAGAAAATGCTGAGTTTTGTGATTAAGCATTATGGACTTGATACGGAAGATTATATTTTTCAAAGCGGAGAACGTAAAAGAAAATATATTGAGGACATTTTCTTGAATGAGGACGGAGAAGAAGAAATTATATATACTAATGAGAAGTATGATTGGAACGGCAGACTACTCAGAATAGCTCCTATGGAACTTAATTCTGTTACAACATTTCTAAAGAATATAACCGCCAAACACAACATAGAAGGTAAGTACAGCACTCATAGCTTTAGGCAGACACATTCCGTGTATATTAGTTGTATTCAAAAAGGTAGCGAAGATGTTATTAGAGATTTGCGTATTGCCTGTCAGAGCCTAGGACATTCTGATCTGAGGATAACTGAGCAACATTATAGTGGCTGCGACAGCAGACTTGTAAAAGAACAAATGCTAAAAATGGAAGTGGGTAAGGAAGTTGTGGATAAATATGTAAAATAAAAAGGGACTTTAAAAATCCCTTTAGTGCTTCTTGTGACGTTCTTTACTCCTTTGTACTGCTAGAGCATTTTTAGATTGATTAACTTTGTATTGAGGTCTGTTGCGTGGGAGATAGGCTTTTACAACATTAACGTTCATATTCATTAAGCCGGCAGTCTCATTAGCTGACTTCCCTTCTTTGTGGTATTGGATAATCTTAGCGTGGGTATTATTAACTATAATACCTAAACTAGAAAGACTTTTAATAACTCTTTGCCACGAGATACCGAGTTTAATAGCAACTCCTCTTACGGATTTAATTGAGTCCCAGTATGATAAAATTTCTTGGTCTGTTATTGATTTAATTTCGGACATAAGAATACCCCTTTTGTTTAACTGTTAATTTCGTCTAATAGTTTTCTTTTAACATCAGTAATATGTTGACGGAAGAAATTGGGATTAGCATTTTCATAACTTAAAATTCTTTGGAGCTTATATTCCAGAGCAGACAGAAGATTGTTGTTTCCAATAACATATTGTTGTTTGTCATAACCCTCATAAATTCTGTCTATGTAGACATCTGTTACAGGAAAAGCATCACTAATAAAGAAAATAGATTTGGTGGTTGTCCTGCCAATGTGATAAAAGCAAGAAGCAATATTTCTTGGATCTTTGTTTATATAGGAATAAATACGATTAATAGCTTTAGTGTCACGATGATTTACTTTGCCTACAGGTATTGCCCAATACAATTTGGAATTTTCGGTGGACTTAATCAAACAAACAATGGGTCTTTCCTTGCAATCATTCCAAGTTCCTCCTACATCTCGAATAAGTTGATAATAGTCGGGTGTAATAAAGTACATACCATGTTCCGTCATATTTTAACACTCCTAATACAAAAAATATGCTGTCACTTCAGATTAACCAAAATGACAGCATCACTACAATGTTTCTGTGTCGCACATTGCGAAGCGTAAATTGAATACTACAATGTTACTTTGCCGTACATTGTGAAACGTAATTGTATCTACAATGTTTCTGTGTCGCACATTGCGAAGCGTAAATTAGAGATGACAGAAGTAATCTTTCATCATTTATAGTATAGCATACTATACTCATTTTGTCAATACTATTTTGTGGAACTTTGTAAAATTCATTCGTTAGTTTGTACGAAAATTAACGGATAAATTTGTGAAGGATTTTTATTTTTAAGTGTTGACACGTCTAAGGTACTATAGTATAATAGAACTAAGGATTTATAGTCCTTTAAAACTATAGAAAGGAGAAGATATCATGGCTAAAACGTACTTTGCTAATAAAAAAGCAACGATTAGAATACCTGCATCTCCACCGCATAAAAACGCAGAATATGTTATTTCTGTTGGTGATGAAGTATGGGAAGATGGTTTCCATAGGGTTGCAAAAGTTCAAATGGCTTATGAAGGTAAAATTTCGGGTAGAAGAAGTCCATCTTATCCAGTTGGAACTGATGACTACAAAAGAGTTCATGAAGCATTAAAGAGCTTGTTAGAAAATAATGTATAAAAAATACAAGCTGCCTCGTCCAAAAGTACAGCTTGTATCGTAAAAGGTATCAATACACACACTGTTATATCAGTGCATATCCTTGATAGATATATTATATCATAGGTATGCACTTCTGTCAAGTATTAGTTATGTTGGTAGAGGTGTATTTTTTATGCTTGCAAGCAGGAAATTTCAAACAACAATGTAAATTAAGAACAGAAAGGACAAAGAAAATGGACGGAATCAAAACATTCAAGAACAAGGAATTTGGAACAGTGAGGACAATAGTTAAGGACGGAGAGCCTTGGTTTGTCGGAAAAGATGTGGCTGAGATCTTGGGGTATGCAAAAGCAAGAAATGCCATTGCAAGACACGTTGATGATGATGATAAAAACGATGCCCCATTTCAGGGCGTCCTTGGTGGAACACAAACAGTGACTATTATTAATGAGTCTGGCTTGTACTCCCTTATTCTCGGAAGCAAGTTGCCAAAGGCTAAAACATTTAAACGTTGGGTCACTTCAGAAGTTCTTCCTACTATACGCAAGACAGGCGGTTATGTAGCCAATGACGAGATGTTCATTAACACCTATCTACCAAATGCCGATGCTCAGACGAGAGAACTGTTCAGGCTTAATCTGTCAACGATCAGACAGCTTAACAATAAGATAGAACAGGACAAACCTCTTGTGGACTTTGCAAGTCATATACAGACCTCTGAAGATTGTATTTCAATGAACGACATGGCAAAGTTGGCAACTAAGAACGGAATAAAGATAGGCAGAACAAGGCTATTTAATTTTTTGAGAGAAAAGAAAGTGCTAGGCTGTAGGGACGGTCATAAGAATATGCCTTATCAGAGGTATATAGACACTCAGCCATGGTTTCAGCTTAAAGAAAGCTCATACATACAGAATGGCGAAGTCAGAATAGGACTAACACCTATGGTGACGCCAAAGGGTCAGAGTGGAATTATTAGAATGTTGAGAAAGTGTAAAGCAACAAGCTAAAGTAAATAAAATGCAAGTTTTGTTTTTAAATCTTGCAAAATTAGAAAAGAAAGGAACAATAAACAAAATGAACATAAACAAATTTAAAAGGCTACTTGCCGAGCGTGGGTTTTCATACTCACGCAGAGGTAAGGGGTCGCATGAGATATGGGTAAATGAGAATGGAGAGTCTTTTTCATTCCCATCAACCCGAAAAGAAGTTTATATTGGAATTGTATGGAACTTCCGAAGAAACTATTGTCGCTGTTAAATCGTGTATTTATTTTTGGGAATAATTTATCATTGATTTAGACATTGAATGGTGATAGAATTGTGATAGTGGTAATTAGTATGGCAATTATTGCTGTACAAAATAAAGGACAAATATCCCTTGACAAAGCATTTGTTTTGTAGTATAGTATAAACATTATAGAACAGATGTTCGTTTTGAGATTGAATAAAAGGAGTGTATAAAATGAAAAAAATGACATTACAAGAGCTTATGACATTTGCTCGTGAGAATTTATGGAACAAATTTATCATCACTAACAACATAAATACAGACCACATTTATGGAACGGCTCTGAAATTGTCGCATGAGCCTGTTGTATACAAGTCACTAAAAAGCATAAGTGACAAATTAGTGCCGTATTTTGATGATCCTGAGTGGCTTGTCTTAGAACTAGATAGGGTACATGATTTGTTATTAGCCGATTACATAATGTCATTGGGCTTAGGTGATGATGTAGACTATCTCACTGAATTGTCCGAAATGACGGTTGAAGATAACAACAGTACCGTTATGATAAATTGTAAAGATATTGTACTAACCATAGTTGGAGAAAATGATGGAACACACGTTGTACCCTCACTTCCCTTGCCGCCTGCTCCTCAATCTTTGGATTGTTATAATTTAATGAATTTTCTTAAAGTTGATTACATTGATTTTACCAGAGTTAAAACAAATGAGCATGAAGCAATACTGCCAATTGATTGTTATACACTTGGTAATCTTTCAGAGGAACAGCTTGACGGTCTAAAAGATTTATATATAGATTTACAGTTTGGCGACACGGAGAACGATGAATATGATTATTCATGTACACCATATGTCATGTACGATTATGTACACGGGCTTGCATTTGCAGGTTTATGGAGTCTGCAAAATAGCCATCTTATCAGTAAAGTACCAATAGAAGTTATAGGATATGATAATTACGAGAGTAAAAATAACAAGGCACAGGTATTCAAAATAAGTTCTGAAGTAAAAAGAATTTTGAGCAAGTCAGAAGTCGGAAATCTAAATTTTAATATCGGTAATTTCAGTTTTGAAAACGTCCTGTTTCATAGATAATTAACATATCCGTAATCAAATAAACATTGACTATTATTAGAGTACAGATTATAATATAGAAAATACGACAAAAAAAGACAAATAGAGACAACAAAATGTTTAATAGAGAGGAGTTGAATGTCGTATGATTAACACCATAACACCAGTAATAACCACAGAAACAAGAGAAAGAAGAGTTAATAAAAATATAGTTACTAGAGGAGATATAATTTTGGTTGATCTGCCAAATGTAGGCGAGTCAGTTCAGACAGGTAGGAGACCAGCTATTGTTGTACAGAATAACATGGGCAACGCACACTCCCCTTGCATAATAGTTGTACCGATTACAAGTGCTACAAAAAAATATGTGCCAACCCATGTTAAAATCGGTGTTGAAAGCGGTTTACTGAAAACTAGCACCGTTTTGTGTGAACAGCTATTGACTATTAATAAATCTAGTGTTATTAAAACACTTGGGCATTTGACACCTAATGTTATGAAGCAGATTGAACAAGCGATTTATGTTTCGCTTGCCCTGCATCATTAATTGGTGAACACTTGACATTTAATCGTCCTTTGTGGTATAATACATATAATTATAGGCAATTTTTAGTACAATTATATGTAAGCATTATATCAGGAAAGGACGATTTTTATGTCATTAAACAGTTTTTACACTATAGACCAACTTAGAACAAGTGTAGAACATCATTTGTTCGCACAGAAAGCTTCCATTGAAGTTGTCAAAAGAAAATCTCAAGTTCTTTTGGGATTATTAAATAAATATAATGAAGATTTGTCGTTACAGGATAATATTTATCAATATTTATCAGGTGTATCAAAACGATCATATGATAGTCAATGTGGTTACTTAAAGCAATGGGTAATTGAAGAGGGAATAGATTGTAATTTTGAGATTAACTACAAAGATATCCCTCGAAATTATATGACAATAGAAACTCTTAACGAAAAACTAAATAAGTTATACGAAGATCCAAGTACTATTAGTCGTAACGTTATTTTCTATCTTGTTTACGCAAGGTTATACGCTTATTTGATTTGGATAGGTCTGTCTAACAAAGAGATTAAATCACTTAGAAAGGGCGACTATGATATCGATAATAAGGTTTTGTATATTGGCGATGATAATAGTAACGTTAGAACCATTGATTTAAAATTGCCCTATTACGACGATATTTCGGAAATACTGCACGATGAGCTATGCAGAAATATTAGCTCTAGAAAATTTGTTGACAAAGAATTTTTTTACAATGGAAGTGTAATTTGCATAAAAATGTACGATAATTCTTATGATGCTCATGGAAAAGAAATTGGATGTTATAATGACTATGACTCCCTATTTAGACTGCTAAATGATGACATAGGCAATAATAATGCTCTTGTCGCAAACGTTCGCCGCACTCTTGCCCCAATAATAAAAAGAGTAAGTGATATTGAAATTTCAGGGCTATTTTATCGAGTTACCAAACGTGCAATTGCAATGAAAAAAGATGTTACAAAATACAACTTTAATATAATTTTGGGCTTTTTCGGGTACGGAACAAATCGTAGGGGATTGTTTACCGAGTATCTAATTTATAAAGAGCAAATGTTAGATAAGTAATATTGAGTAATTGCAAACTATAAAAAATAAAAGTATTGTATCATCTCTTCCGATAATACAATACTTTTATTTTTGTTACTAAAAATATTAATATTTTGTAAACTATACAATATTGCTATTGACAACTATTAATTAGTGAATTATAATATAGTTACACTATTAAATGAGTATATATCTATATGTACTCACCATTAAACGAGTACACTTGAAACAAGTACACTTGTCACTGTGGTGGAATAGGTATACACAAGGAACTTAAAATTCCTCGGAAAAATCCATGCGAGTTCGAGTCTCGTCAGTGACACCAGTACAGTTTGCCAATACTGTACAAAGTAAATTGGCATAGCAGGTACAGAGCTTATCCCACCATAAGGGAATGTAGTGTGATACCTGCACTTGCAACTTTAGCTCAGTTGGTAGAGCATTTGACTTTTAATCAAAGGGTCAGGGGTTCGAGTCCCCTAAGTTGCACCAAGTCGGTTACGGTTGCCGACAATGATAACGGTTCATCGATTAGTTGGTTACAAATTGCAAACTGATTTGTAAAGGCAGGTGAATAAAAAGCACTGTGAAAGCAGTGCTAATATTGGACTATAGCCAAGAGGTAAGGCAGCGGACTTTGACTCCGTTATTCCGCTGGTTCGAATCCAGCTAGTCCAACCAAAAATATTTTGTAATTTATTTTAGGTTACAGATATAAAATAACGTAAAACAAAGGTGGTGATAAAATGATTAAACTTAATCTTATAGAGTGTGCCGAGAAAAGTACAAAAAACGAGTCATAGAAAACTACAGAACTTCACAGGAATGTAGTCGGGCTATGAATGATTACATTTCAAATAACAAATTAAGGAACGTAAAACCTTATAGGTGTTATTGATAAGAGGGTACGGAAACAATTATGGACTATGGTTCACATTGGAAATTCTTCAAACTCAAACCAACGTGTAATAAATCAGCCGATGAATTGTAAAAATGGGTCTGTGGCGATGAATAAACAAAAAAATAAGCCACTTAAAAGAGTGGCTTACGAATGAATATTAGATGTATTTATTGACTTTGTGATTTATAAATTTAAAGATACCTGTTACGATCGGGGCAATAAGAACAAATCCCAAGAATGGAACGTTGATTATTAGCTGTTTACACATATTGCCTATAAATAATATTGCACTTAGTAAACTATTGAATATTTCTAACATATTTTCACCACCTTTCGTTTACTTCAAGTTGTTTGCCTTTTTGTTTTATTATAACATGGGTCAATTAACTTGTCAACGCCATTAACGCATATCTCATCCTTTATACACAATTTATACACAAACTATCACATAGTTTACATTTTACATATGAGGAGAATTATATATGATTATACTTTTATTTATTATATCAATCACTATGCTTATTATTTCTATAATATTTAATAAGAAAGGTAATGAAGCTAGAAAGGATACGGCAGGTTGGTTTACTTCTTTAATCCTGTTCGGTTTTACAACAATTACTTGTTTATTTATAACATTAGGATTTACAGCTTCGGTTGTAAAATCTAAATATATAGTAGAAATGATTACCATGTATGAACAACAAAATAATCAAATTGAAGAACAAATTGATACAGTTGTAAAGCAATATCAAGAATATGAAAGTGATACATATGCAATGACTTCTTCTGAAAGTTCTATTACTCTTGTAAGCCTTTATCCTGATTTAAAATCAGATGAACTCGTAAAGAAACAGATAAAGGTGTATCAAGATAATAATAAGAAGATAACTGAGTTGAAGGAAAAGCAGATAAATGCAAAAGCCGCTAAATGGTGGCTTTATTTTGGAGGGTAAAAAAATGGGATATGAAATAGGAGATAAAATAATTTATATAAGTCCTTTTAATAAGCCTATGATAGGCAAGGTTGTATATAATGTAAGCAATAACTACCTTATTGACCTTTCTAATAATACTAGGCAATGGGTAACAGATAGAGAATCAAGTATGTATACTGAAAAAAGTGATTATCTCGAACTCTTTAATAAGTATTTAGAAGGTAAAAAGTGTAGATGTACTAAGGATTATACTTTTAGGGATTCTCCGTATGCTCCAGAGTGCTTTAATGAAACCATACCTGCGAATACGGAATTTACTATTCATACACTTTTTTCCCATTTAAAGCCTATGCCTATTAATCAAGTAGTTAAGATAAATTATGTTGCTTTACGTCCAGATACTTGGCAACCACGTTTTAAAATTACAACTATTGGTGGGACAGTGAACATTGTTTGGGAAGCTTTCGTAAAACATTTTGAACTTATTTAATTAGGGGGAAAATTAAAATGATATCAATGGAAGATATAGAGAAAATAGCAAAATTAAATGGGATAGGAATAATTGAAAATCCCACACAAGAAGAATTAGATGAACAAAGTAAATCTCTTATGCAGTCCATTGCAGATATAACAGACCCTGAACATAATCTCTGTAAATATTGTACTTGTAAAGATAATTGTAAGGGCAATACATTTGAATGTGCTATTTGTAATAGCAGTAACAAATGAAGAAAAGTAAATAAGGTGTGAACTAAAATGAATCTATCTATGGAAGGTATAGAAAGAATTGCAGAACAATGTGGAGTAGAAATAATTAATATTGATGATACCACAGAGGAACAGATAGAAGAACAACATAAATATTTTGAGGAATATTTAAAGAAAATAGATAAAATGGATACCGAGCATAACCCCTATTGTATACAATGTGGTAGGTCAGATATTTGTCAAGGTTCTGTTTCTAAATGTATTATGTGTAAAAAAGATAGTAATATAACAGAGGATTAAATAATTATGATAGACCTAAATAAAATATGCAAAAGAACTGATTATATTATAGGTAGACATTATGTATATGAGGGTGATATCATACAACTTTTACTGTCAGACATTAAAAATTATCCTTATGACTATTATAAGTTTTATACTGAAAAATTCGACCCACATCTTTATATTAAGGTTGTTAATACTGATAAGGACTATTTTGCTCTTGAAGTTTTAGTTGATGGTACACCTTATACAAAATATGATGAAGGTACTATTTTACCTATGTCATTTTTAACTCATACAGAAATTTACGATGCAAATATTATAAATAATGCTTTTGCAGATTTAATAAATAAAAGTAAATCTAGAGGAGAAGACAGGATATGAAGTTTGATGTCATACACAATATAAATTCTATAGCAAAAGAAGATATTGCAGAACTAACAATGTTATTTAGGTATTCTAATGATAATATAGCTTTAGATGAATGTAAAATAAATGCTTTAAATTATTTTATAGATGAAAGTATTTTGCAGGAATTAGATACTGACCAGATAACCGATTTGTATTATTTAGTTGAAAAACTTGTAGAAAACAAAATAGACAATATAATTAGAACCGAATGTAGAGAAATTAAACTTTCTGTTGGAACTAAAATTAAAATAAAATCTAAATATTGTAAATTAGATGATGTTTATAAAGAGAAACTTGGTGTTATTATAAATATAATTAGATTTCAAGATAATACATTTAATAATGGTTGGTATGCTTATGATGTTTTGTTTGAAAATATAAGTGATACATACAGATTTTATAGAAAAGAGTTTGATATAGTTGAAGCTATTTGAGTTAATGAAAGAATTATCTACATACAATAAAGATTCCGAGGTATTTATAACAACAAGAGCAAAAGACACAGATGAATATGTTGCAGATATAACTTCTATTGAAAACTTATTCGATTTCAATACTGTAAAAATAAATACAGATTTGTATTGTCATAATTTAGACAACAATAAACAACTTGCGGAAATAAGTAATAAAGATATTGAAATAAGCCTACAATGTCCTCATTGTAATACTGATATTTATGTTAATTGGAATGAGATAGACGAGCCTGAATATTGTGATAATGATGATTGGGGAAGTATTTATTGTCCTTGTTGTGGTAAAGAAGTTTCTTTGGGTAATTGGGATAGTATTTTTGATGTTTAATTATAGATATTGTAATTAGCAGCCATGCTGTTGACATAGATTTTAATTTTTGTTCCGCTCTGAAAAGAGCGTTAAAAAATACACATTTTATTGTAGAAAAAACAAAGGAGTTTGATAAAAATGAACAAAAGAAAGTTTAAGATTGGAGAACTTTATCGGGTTGGTTTAGATAGTTTCGGTAATAGAATGACCGAAACTGGAAACGTAATAAGAATTAAAACAATAGAGTATGTAAACAACAAGAAAATGGTTGGATACCAAACAATTAAGCCAAATGGTGGCGATGGTATGTTTTATATTTATAGTAGTTTTGCTAATTGTTTAAAGAAAATATCGTCTGATATTGACCGTGAAATTCAGGTTACATTTCATGATAAGACAACAGTTGCCAAAATGAAAGAATACGGCAAGGTAGTAAGAGTTGGCACTTCAAAATGTTGTTCTGATGATACATATAGTGCATATATTGGTGCTTTGCTTGCCTTGGCTAGAATATATTTTCCTAACGCTAGTTGTGATAATAAAGAGATACGTTTTTTTGATACTAAAATAAACCCTAAAGAAAAATCTGAGTATAGATGTGATAAGCAGTTCTCGCACTCTGATATAAATAAAGCAATATACAATTTAATTAGTAGATATGACATTGCTGATACATGGGTAGCAGAGTCACTGAATAATTTCGGAATTGCGTTACATGAAGAACTTGACAACATGAACACAAAGTAGTATCAACGATAAGAAAGAAGGCATGATAAGATGGTGTGATTTTGAGTTCACAAAATGATAATTTTATTTGACAACAAAATCTAACAAATACATAAAAGGAGAAATAAAATGGCTGAAAAGAAAAATAATAAGGGTCTTGGGCTTCAGGAAACAAAGGGCAGTTTTCAGATCAGAGGTAAGCTGACAGGCTGTGATAAGGACAAGTTCTATACAGAACTGACAACCTCTACAGGCAAGCCAATGAGAATGGTTAATGTAGGAGTTGAAATTGACAAGAATAAGTCTGTATATATAAATCTAAACGGCATGGAAAGAGACGTAGTATACTTCTCTAAAACCGAGGGCAAGGGTAAGGATAGAAAGACAACAACAGAAAAGGTGAAGTGGGCAGATAGGTTTACTTTTAACAAAAAGGATTTTAGACCTATTGGAATTAATCTTGGCTTGACAAAGGTGATTGACTCAACAGGTAAGGAAGTAAACGACAAGAAGATACTTGTTGAATATGATGCTTGTAAGTACATAGCAGATAATGCAAAGGACGGTATGTCCGTGTTTGTCAGAGGAAAGAATGAGTTTTCCACCTATCAGGATAGACACCAGACAAGATTTGTTCCGTCACAGATTTCACTTTGCAAGGACGTAGATTTTGATGCAGAGGACTTCAATGTAATTGGTAATTTCGAGCAGGTCATCGTGTTCATGGGCATTGAAAAGAATGACGAGGGTAACTTCGCTGTATCTGCGAAGATTGTAACATACAATTCTATAGAAGATGCCGAATTTATTATTGACAAGTCAAAGTCAAAGTTTGCAAGCACTCTAAGAAAGCTCAAACCATATACAGCTCTTAAAGTATTCGGAGATATCATGATAGAACATGATATTGAAGAAATTGAGGAAGATGATGATGACGGTTGGGGTGAAAGCAATCCTATGGATAGGGTAAACAATCCAACAAAGAGAATACTTCTCATTACTGGAGCCGATAAGGATAGCGTAGATACAGAACTTTATTCAGAGGAGATAATTGACAAGGCTGTCGCAAAGACAAAGGCTACCGAAAACGCAAATAAGGACTTTGGCTCTGATGATAATGATTGGGGTTCTGTTTCAGATAATGATCTGACAGACGAGGACGATGAGTGGTAAATTGTCACCACACACTACTAATAACAACAAAACGATAATATAAAGGAGAGATAAATATGCCTAGAGCAAGAATAGCAACACAGATACAGAGTAAACTTCAAATGTTAGCTTTTGGAACAGCAGGCACAGGTAAGTCAACACTTGCTTCGCAGTTTGCTTATTTTAAAAGACCTGATGGCAAGCCGTTTAGAGTGCTTTACATAGATAATGAGAATGGTTCTATTGACGATTTCATTGGTGGGCTTGAAGATGACGGTATTAACACTGCGAATATTTATATTGTGTATACTCAATCCCTTAGTGAAACGAGAGAATATATAAATAAGGTTAAGAATAAGGAAGATTTTCATGTTCTTGATGATGAGGGTAATGAAACAGACGAAATTGTTCTTGATGGAGACGGTGAACCATTTAGAGCAGATGTAATCGTAGTTGACGGTACAACTATTCTTAACCTGACAACTAAGCAGGCACTTGTGGAATTTTCCAAAAAAAGAAATACTGTTAAAGCTAAGAAGAAAGAGCTTACCGGCATTGAGAAAACTGTAACGATTGAAGGTGCAGGACTTGAGCTTAAAGACTATCAGACAATTAACTTTAAGGGTCAGGATTTAATACTCGACCTTATGTCTTGCGGCGTACATTTTATTGTAACCGCAAGAGAAACCGATGAAAAAATCAATGTGACGGATAGTAATGGTAATACCACAAATGTTTCAACAGGTAAAAAAGTCCCAGAAGGATTTAGACAAATAGATTATAATGTCAAAACAGTTATTAGAATGTGCATTGATAAAGATGGTAATTATTATTCTATTATCAGCAAGGACAGGACAGGTGTTCATAACAATGAAACTGTTGAAGATTTGTCACTTTTGGATTGGCAGGTCATTATTGATAGAACAAAGGACAAGAAAGAGTTTTCTGTTAAGAATGACCTCACAAAGGCTGTCGATATTGAACAGAATATTTATACAAAGGAAGTTATGGGTAAGGTTGGAGAGCCAGTTGATAGTATTGAAACAAATGAAAACTCTGCCGAAAATCAGACAACAGAACTTCTTGATAAGATTTCGGCTGTCATGAAGGGTCTTAATCCTATCGGCAAGACAAAGGTAAAGGAAGCTCTTTCAGCAGAAGATTTGCCTATTAAACCAACAGAAATGAAGAAGATCACCGATGTCAAAACTCTTGAAAGGGTTCTTGAAGTTATTTCTAAGATTTAATTTTTTTACAAATAAAGCGGTGAGGGTTGTTCCCTCACTTGCCTTTATTTAGTTATTTTGATTAAGGCGGTGAAATACTTGGCAAAAAGAAGAACAAAAGAACAGATAGAGAAAGACAAACAGGATAAAAAAGCAAGAATACAGTTTACAGATTGGTTGTACAAACAATATGATATTTCATTCTTGCCAAAATATTTTTTTATAAATCTTGATAAGGTATATAAAGGCACTTATAAGAATTTGAATAAACCTGTTCCTGTTGAAGATTTATGGGATATGTGGCGAAAGAAAATGTCATTTCTCCGCAAGATACATGAGTTTAATGCTCGTAAAGGTAAAAAAATTGAAGGTGTAGCATTAATTACATATGATCTTGCTATTATATTGTCTAAATATGATGGTTATTTGAAATGGAAAGAAGAACAGGCATTGACTAAAACAGGTACAAGTGAAGAACAAGTTAATATAGATTATGAAAAAATGGCAATATCAAAATCTCCCAAAGAACGTGATAAAAATAATGACAGCTTTGATATTGACAGCATCATTGATGAAATTTAGGTAGGTGACAAACATGGATATTATAACAAACGTTCCTACCGAAGTTTTATTTGTGGGTTGTATTTACAAACAGCCTGATTTACTGGTAAATTACGGACAATATATCCGTAGTAAATACGATTTTTCAGATGAAGTTACACGATTTTTTTATGATTCAGCCGAAATAATCTATAAAACTAGGACACAAACATTCAATAAAACTACTATTTTAACCTATTTTTCAGAAGAGCCTGAAAGACTTTCTTTGTATAAAAAGTATGGTGGTTGGAAAACTCTTGACAGTTGGATGAAAATTGCTATAACTGATGACATTGGTAAGTATCAAGAAATCATTAAAAAGTATTCTTTGTTGAGAGAGTATCAAAGAAATGGTTTTGATATTACAAAAATTGTAGAGCATAAGAAATTTGAACAGTTTACGGCTTCTGACATCTACAGATTAATTAGAGGTAAAGCAGATAGAATACATACGGTGATCTTGACAAACCAAGAAGCCGAAATTCTGAATAGCCACATTAAACAATCGCTTATTGCGTGTATGGAAAAGCCCGATTTGGGCGTGTCACTTCCCTTTCCTATTCTAAATGATATATTTAGAGGTTGCAAACTAGGCTCGACAATGGCTATTGGTATGCTTTCTAACGCAGGAAAATCACGATTTATGACAAAAATCATTGCATATTTAACGCTTGTAAAACATGAAAGAGTCTTTGTTATGCTTAACGAGATGGGTGTTGACGATCTTAGAAAGTGTCTGATTACAACGTGTATAAATAATGTTGAGTTTCAAAAGTTACACGGCATCAAATTAAAGAAACCTGAAAAGGAATTAACACTTGGTTTGTACAAGGATAAATCAGGTGAATACATATATCAGAAAACAGACGATTGGGGAGAATCAACAGAAACCTTGCAAGAGTATATTCACAGGGTCGCTGAAAATTCAGAGGAATATGTAAAAATAATGAAAATTGCCCAATGGATTGAGGCTGAAACTAATGAGCTTATTCTCGTTAAGGATATGGCTGGTGGTTATGATGACAAAACACTAGAGTTTGAAATAAGAAAAGCTAATCTAACTCATGGTGCAAAATACTTCTTTTACGATACCTGCAAGCAAGACACGCAAGCCACAGGAGATTGGGCAGCTTTAAAAGCAACAGTAACAAAACTCACTGATTTAGCAAAGCAGTTGAATATGTTTGGTTATCTCTCAATTCAGCTCACAGATGATACAGAGTTTTGTAAACCTGACGAATTAAATTCTAATAATATTGCTAATGCAAAACAGTTAAAGCATATTATATGGACTATGACACTGTTTAAAGAAATATCTGTTGGTGATTTTCATAAATATCGCTATGTTCAGCATGATGCTGAATGGGGCAAAGATGTTGAATGTGAACTTAAAGTTGGCAAGAGGTATTATGTGGGCAATGTAGACAAAAACAGATTTGGTTGCAAAAAGAAAGTTGTATTTGAAGTTGACCTAGATTTGAACACTTGGTATGAAGTCGGAGAACTGAGAAGAAAGTGAGGATAAAATGGATATTTCTGTCCTCAAAGAAAAGATACTAGAGAACAATTATGTTCCTGTCATACTTGACGAAATAGGTTGTCACCATATTTCCTGTAAAGCAGGTTATGTTCAGTGCGGCAATCCTGATGGCGATAATCAAGGGGCGATCACTGTTTATCTCAATGAAGGTCTTTTAACTGTTGACTACACACGAGAAATACATAGTAGTTCAAACTTAGATACAATAGATATTTTTGACCTTGTACAATTTTTTTGCAGTTGTACATTTTACGAAGCTGTTCGTAAAGTTTGTAATTGGTGCGGTATTAACTATTATAAAGACGAATATAACGATTTGCCTGAAAGCTTAAAGTTCACGAAATTTATTTCTGAAATGGCAGATGATGAGTCTAATTACGAAGAAATGCAACCTTTAAAGCCAATTAAGGAAAATGTTCTATCGTACTACTTCCCTGCCGTTAATGATTTCTTTTTAAGTGACAACATATCATACAGCACACAAATGCTGTTTGAAATAGGTTATGACGATGTTTCCAATCGAATTACAATTCCTGTAAGAGATGAAATGGGAACATTAGTAGGTGTTAAGGGTAGGCTATTTTTAAAGCGAGAAGAAATGACAGAAGAAGAGCAAAGAGTTAAGTATATATATTTGGAGCGTTGCAACAGAGCTAGAATATTATATGGACTTTATTTATCCGAAAAATATATAGCTCGGACAGGCTACGTTTATGTGGTTGAAGCTGAAAAAGGTGTTATGCAACTTTGGAATATGGGAATAAAGAATTGTGTGGCAACTTGTGGCAAGAAAATAAGCCAATATCAAATAAATATGCTGACAAGGTTGAGTTCTCATATTATATTTTGCTTTGATAAAGACGTAACCATAGACGAGTTAAACGATATAGCTGACAAATTTCTGGATTGTATTCAAATCAGTGCTATTGTTGATACTGAAAATTTACTGGAAGAAAAAGAAAGTCCAACAGATAATCCCGATAAGTTTAAACAGTTGATTGCCAAATATACGCAAGTTATAAAGAATGGGAAGTGAAACAACAAAACATGAATTATAAAATAATAGGTAATAATGATTATTGCCATATTCCAATATCTATTTTTACTAATAGAGGAATAACTAACGTTAGTGAATACACTCATTTAACCGATGATGTATTAATTTCTTATGACAATCTTGACAATATTAATGAAGCGGTTCAAATGTTAGATAAACACATTAAAAGCAATAGTAAAATAGCGATTATTGTTGATTGTGATGTTGACGGTCAGTGCAGTGCTGCTATGATGTATTCTTATTTGAAAAGGCTAAATAAAGAAATTGATATTACATATCTAATACATTCTGGAAAACAACATGGTATTTCTTCTGAGATAGAAATACCTGAAGGCACAAAATTGTTGATTGTTCCCGATGCAGGGAGCAATGATACTGAACAATGCAAGCAGTTGACAGAACAAGGTATTGATATACTTGTTCTCGATCACCACGATATCGAAAAAGCAAACCCATATGCAGTTATAGTAAATAACCAAGCTAGTTCAAAATACTCTAATAAAGAATTATGTGGTGCAGGAGTGGTCTATAAATTTTTACAATCACTTGATGATTATTATTGGAACGACTATGCCGATGACTACCTTGACCTTGTATCACTAGCTAATATATCGGATCTCGTGGATTTGCGTTCTTTTGAAACAAAAAGATTGATTGATAAAGGTCTTTATAACATCACAAATAAATGCTTTGAAGAATTTATTAATGCTCAAAATTATTCCATGAAAGGCAAGGTCAATCCTCATACTATTGCATTTTGCATTACTTCCCTGATAAATGCAATGTGTAGGGTCGGTGATATGGAAGAAAAGGACTTACTTTTCAGAGCATTTATCGAGCAGGACGAAGAATTTGAATACAAAAAACGTGGCGAAACTGAAACTACAAAAGAAAATATTTATCAAAGAGTTGTAAGACTCTGTAAAAACGCTAAATCAAGACAGGATAATCAAGTGAAAAAGTTACTTCCTACGTTAAGGAAAAGCATAACTAATGACAAAAATACAGTTTTATTCTTAAAGGGCAACAATATCTCAAGTGTATTTTCTGGATTAATAGCCATGAAAATGGCTAGTTATGCGAAAAAACCTTGTTTGATACTCCGTAAAGATGAAGAAAGTAATGTATATAGAGGGTCTGCTAGAAACTTTGATAACAGCTATGTGCCAGATTTAAAGGCTGAGTTACTTAAAACAGGTCTGTTTAATTGGTGTCAGGGTCACGCAAATGCTTTCGGTTTTGAGATAAAAGCTGAGAACGTGGCTGAAGCAATTAAAGTTTTAAATAAAAATATTGATTCAGACAATCCTTTACCAATAGATTTCTGTTTTGATTATGGCGAATTTAATATTGGAATGATTTCCGATGTTACATCATTGGAGAATTGTTACGGTACAGGGATTAAAGAGCCTTTATTTGTCATTAATAATATAGTTTTGGAGCATAGTCAAGGCGTTATCATGGGTAAAAATGAAGATACATGGAAATTCATTACTGATGATAACATTGCAATTATCAAGTTCTGCAACTCTAGTGACGATAAAGTATTAGACTTTTTGAATGGATATGATGATGAAATGTGTATTAATGCTCTATGCCAATTAAATGTTTCTGAATATAAGGGTGTAATTACCCCTCAGATAGTTATTTTAAAATACGAGGAGGCTAAAAATGTATAGTTCTTTGCATGACCATACCATGTATTCGTTATTGGACGGCTATGGCACACCAAAAGAAATGCTTGAGCAATGTCGAAAAGTCGGTATTAAAGCATACGCAGTTACGGAACATGGCAACCAATATTCATGGATATATTTCGATCAACTATCTAAAGAATATCCTGATATTAAGCTGATATATGGTGTAGAGCTGTATGAATGTTTCGATACGGCTGTAAAAGATAAAAACAATAAGTATTTTCATCTTATCGCTCTCGCAAAAAATGAAAATGGCAGAAAGGCTTTAAATAAAATTATCACTAAGTCAAATCTTGAAAATTTTTATTTTAAGCCTAGAGTACAGATTTCAGATATTGCTCCGTATGCAGAAGATTTAATTATTTGTTCTGCTTGTTTAGCTTCAAAATTAGCTAAAGAAGGTGATTTTAACACTTGTGTTAAATATATTGAAGAATACAAATCGTCATTTCCTAATTTCTATTTGGAAATGCAATCCCACACATCAGAGGAGCAGGCTAATTACAATAAAAAGATTTTAAAACTATCTGAGGTAACAAACACTCCATACATAATTACTACAGATAGTCACGCAGCCACAAAGGAAGATTTATACTATCAAGGTAGACACGTTCAGATCGCCCACGACACTGAAACAATGTCTGAAAGTTATGAAGGCTGTTATCTGCAAAGTGAAGAAGAAATTCATACAACTATGGATAAACAAATTGGGGTAAATAATGTTACAAAAGGCTTAAATCAGACTAATGCTTTAGCTGGCATGATAGAAGAAGTACATATGCCCTTTCAAGACCCACAGTTACCGACATATCCCCTACCAAGTGGATATGACTCTAATAATGAATTTCTTTTACACCTTATTGATGAGGGGTGGAAAACTAGAAATTTTGACAAGCTTTCTAAAGAAGAACAGAAGATAATGAAAGACCGACTTGATTATGAAATGAACATTATTCATCAAATGAATTTTGACGGCTACTTCATCATTGTATGGGACTTTATAAATTATGCGAAAACTCATGGGGTTAAAATAGGTTCAGGACGTGGCTCTGGAGCAGGAAGCCTTGTGTGTTACACAATAGGTATAACTGACCTAAACCCTATCAAATATGGATTGATTTTTGAGCGTTTCCTCAATCCTGAGAGAGTTTCAATGCCAGATTGATTTTCGGTCGAGCATATGGGAAACCATATGTGTTAAGTGTGGTGAACTTATAAAATATAGGGTGTTAATTAAACAATTGTTATAATTGTAACCGCAGGAAATGGCGGTGTGTTAATTAGCTAACAGGGAATATCTAAGTCGTTCTGTCTGACGATATGACAATCCTGTGCGAAGTTATATTTTATGATTTAATAAAAGGTATAGCACTTTGTCAAGTCATAAGTATAAAACGTCAAACGACTAGCTCAATGGAGCGTAGGGTCAAGTGAAATTCTTGGCTCGAAGTGCCACACACCTAAACGTATTGTTATAAGTGTAATACGCATGGTGAAGATATAGTCTATTCATTGCAGAAATGTAATGTAGTAAAGTTGGACATCGATGTTTCAGACAGACCTACAGTAATAAATTATCTCATTGATAAATATGGTGAAAATCGTGTTTGTCAGATTATAAACTTCTCGTATATAACACCTGTTGTAGCCATAAAAGATGTTGGTAAAATACTAGGTTTTAAATATGATGAAAGGGATAAACTATCCAAAAAGTTTTCGTACAATACATTCCAAGAGTGTATTGACAACAATATAAGCTACTTATCTGAACACCCTGAGTACAGTGAGTTGTTGGATATAGCAGGCAAATTAAGTGGTAGGGTTAAAACAGTTAGCTGTCATGCAGGCGGTGTCGGTATTGTTGATACTGATATTAGCGATTATATGGCAATGAAATTAGGCTCTGACGGTGAACACGTCATTCAAGTTGATAAAAGGCTTGTCGAACAAATAGGTATCATTAAATTTGACATTTTGGGTGTACAAACTTTAAAAATGGTGCAGGAAATTCAAAATGATTTGCACTTATCTGAGTACGATATAAATATCAACAACCCAAAATTTGAAAATGATAGAAGTCCTTTTGAACTGTTAAACAAAGCATTAACGAATGGTGTGTTTCAGGTAGAAAGTGCAGGTATGAAAGACCTGTTGCTCAGACTACAAGCAACTAATATGGAAGATTTGTCGGCTGTTTTGGCATTGTATAGACCTGATTCAATGGGAGCTTTGGAGGAGTTTATTAAATGCAAACATGATCCTTCACTTGTCACCTATATACACCCCGACATGAAGCCTATTTTGGAAAGCACTTACGGCTGTATGATCTATCAGGAACAACTTTTGGATATTGTAAGAACTTTTGGTGGCAGAAGCTACGGTGGAGCTGACTTATTCCGCAAGGCAATAGGCAAGAAGAATATTGAACTTGTTAAGCAAGAGTCAGAAAAATTGTACCAAGAAATTATTGACAATGGATATTCTCATGAAATTGCCAAAACGATTAGTGAAGAATTGAAAACTAAAGGTGGCTATCTGTTCAACAAATCACATAGTTATAGCTACGCTGTTCTATGCTTTCAAACTGCTTATTTAAAAATAAATTACCCTGTTTATTTTTTCAAAGCACTATTTAATTTGAACAAAGATAAGGCAGGCATGGTAAACAAGTACATAGTAGACTCTAAACAGTTTGGAGTATCTGTTTTACCACCTCATATCAATAAATCGCTAGTCGATTTTTCTATTTACGATAACAATGTGCTGTTTGGTTTTTCTGCGATTACAGGCATTGGTGAACGAATAGCCCAAGAGATTGTTGCTGAGCGTGAGAAGAACGGCAAATATAAAAAACTTCCAGACTTGCTATCAAGAACAACGCTAACAAAAACTCAGATTATTAGCCTAATCAAGTCAGGTGCAATACCTACGAAAGATAAAAAGAGTTGTTTGTTAAAGTATTTGAAGTCATTGTATAAACCATTAGAGTATAAAGAATTGTCTAAGTTACCAACGTATAACAAACTTATTGTCGAGTATGATATTGATATTGAAAAATATCGCATTGGTAACGGTAAGTATGACTATGACAAAGACACATTATTGACTCTTGCAAATCAGAAAAAGAAAGAAAAGTTTGACCTACAGCAAGAAGATAGGTTAAAACAATTTCTTTTAAGCAATAATAAATATCTTGAAAACGCTGACTTTTGGGAGTTTGAAGCATTACAGATATTTATACACAACAACCCATTTGAAGAAGCACTCCCCTATTTAACAACAGCTTTTGAAACCGTTGAAAATGACAATGATTGTGTTGTTGTAGGTGTTATTTCCAGAGTACAAAAGAAAAAGGACAGAAATAAAAAACCATTTGCTTTTGTGAATATTTACTCCACTTTCGGTATCATAGAGGGTGTTCTTTGGAATAGTCAACTTGTACAGTATGAAGATTTAGTCAAGAAAGGCTCTCAGATTGCTATTAAATGCAGAAAAACAGACGAAGATAAAGTTACAATACAGGCTATGCGACCATATGCTGAGTGGCTTTCAGAAAGGAAGAAAAGACATGACAGAAAAAACATTTAAGTTTAAAATCGTTCCTCAACAGGAGCGATTTTATAACGAAAATAGCAATTGGGGAGTGTATACATTCACAACAACTTCTGATGACATTCCATATTTTTATGATTGTTATGACGATCCCTTTGGTGACAATCCAAGGCAGTTAAAAGGTAGTACATTGGCAGGTAAAATGCAACGCTTGACAATCGGTGTCGAGTACAATGCCGAGGTCACTTGCTCTTTTAATAGCAAATATAACTCGTATCAATATACACCAATCTCCATTACTGCAAATGTGCCTAAGACCAAAGAACAGCAAATAGCATATTTGCAAACTCAAGTCACAGAGCTACAAGCAAAAAACATTTTAGCTGTCTACCCAAATGTAATTGATGATGTTATTCACAACAAAGAAATTGATTTTACAAAAATTAGGGGTATAGGTGAAAAGAGTTGGAATAGGATAAAAGACAATATATTGAATAACTATGTTATTTCAGATATTCTTATCATGCTTCAGCCGTTGGGTGTAACATATGCCATGATAAGTAAATTGATCTCCAATGAACCTAATCCTCAATTATTAAAGGAAAAGTTACTTGATAACCCTTATATTATGGCAGAAATTCGTGGTTTGGGTTTTAAGAGAGTTGATGATTTGGCATTAAAGTTAAATCCAAATATCAGAATATCAACCAAAAGAGTTGTGGCATTTATCAAGTATTATCTTGAGAGTATTGGAAACAATGACGGTCATTCATATGTGCTAGAATCAGTATTGGATAGTGCAATAAGAGATAACATAAACGATTGTTATGAAATGTACGAGAATTTTAAATCCGCACAAAAGCAACATGAGATATTTCTACATTTTGAGGACGATAAGGTAGGGCTATTACGCCAATATAAAACTGAAATATCTATTTTGGATATCCTAAAAAATCTCAATGAACAAGAAACAGACTATAAGATTAACATTGAAAAGGGTATCTCAGAAGCAGAAAGAGAACAAGGTTTTTGCTATACAGACGAACAAAAACAAGAGATATATAAGGCTTGCAACAGCCCTGTAGTGCTTATAACAGGTAGAGCAGGAACAGGTAAAAGCTCAATTTTAAGAGGGCTCACAAAGATATATAAAAGCTATTCTATATCAGCTTGTGCTTTGTCTGCTAAAGCTGCGATTAGAATAACCGAGGCAACAGGTTTATTTGCAAGTACAATTCATAGGTTGCTTGGTTTTAACAAGACAGGTTTTGTTTATAACTCTGACAATAGATTGCCTAGTGATATTATCGTACTTGACGAAGCTTCAATGGTTAATTCGTCATTATTTTATAGCTTGGTTTCTGCTATAAAAGAGGGTGCAAAAGTAATTATTGTAGGCGATGATGGTCAGTTGCCACCAATAGGCTGCGGCAATATCTTTCATGATTTGCTTAATTGTAATGCGTTTACTTGCTGTAAGCTGACTAAGATTTTAAGACAGGCTCAAAAGTCAGGTATTATTTCGGACTCAGTTAAAATTAGAAATGGAGAAAACCCGTTGCCTGAACCGAAACTGAAAGTTGTTACTGGCGAACTACAAGACATGACCTATATGTTTAGAGAGAGCCGTGAAGGTATGCGTGAATTGGCTATTAAATTGTATACAATGGCAGCTAAGAAAGACGGCTATGATGAAACGATTATTTTGACACCTTGTAAAAAGGACAGGATAAATAGCTCTTTTGAAATTAACTCTATTTTACAAGATATGATAATTCCACCCGATACTGCACCTGAGATCAGGTATGGTAATAAGACATTTCGTCTTGGGTCGAAAGTTATTCAAAGAACGAATGACTATGATAGAAATGTTTTCAATGGAGAAATGGGTTATATTACAAAAATTGAACAGACAATTAAAGACGGTAAGAAGCAGAATGTTGTTACAATTAAATTTGCCGACAAGGAAATTGATTTCTTACAAAATGATTTAAGTAGTATTGAGTTGGCTTACTGTCTGACTTGCCATTTAACGCAAGGTAGCGGTTTTAAGAATGTTATCGTACTGATCGACAATACCCATTATAAACTGCTCGATCGCTGTATGCTTTATACTGCGATTACCAGAGCTAAAACCAAATGTGCATTGATTGCCGAGCCTAGTGCTTTTCAGAGATGCTTGAAAATGCAGGCTTCACAAAGAAATACTTGGTTAAGCTTATTGGGCGGTTAATATATAATTAACAAGTTTATCTAGCAAACTTTGTATACTTTGCCATATTGACAACTATTAATTAGTGCATTATAATATGAGTATACCATTAAACGAGTACACTTGAGTATATACCTATTATTAATTAAGTGCGTTTTATATGCACTCACTATCATTCGAGTACGCTTGTTAGAGATAGAGAGGGTGATGATATTGGCACAAAAGATAAAAGCTTTGTTTTTTAAGATAAAGAATTTTATAAAGTATAAGAGATAGGAGGAAATATTATGAAAGAAATGATATATAAAGGTTCTGTAGAGAATGAACAAAAGGTTATTGATATGCTTGACGAGGGCATTTACAAGGGTTTTCATTATGTTATAGTTTCTTACGGCACTCATCCTTGTGCGTATATAGAAATTCCAGAGGGACATAAGTTGTATAATGCTAGTAACGAATATGAGCTTGTTGATATTGATTGTCATTGCGGTATTACTTATGTTTCTAAAACAGGGCTTATTAAACCTAGCAATAAGAACCATAGAGATGGGCATTGGATAGGTTGGGATTACGCTCATTTTGGTGACTATACTTATATGCCTACTAATTTTGAAATTTGGAATGAGGGCAAGAAATGGACAACCAAAGAAATATTTGAAGATGTTAAGAATGTTATAGAGCAACTTATAAAAAGTTGATTTTATACACGTCCCTTATGTAAAAGAAGAACGTTAATAATAAAATATAGAAAGGGAGTACATAACGAATGAGAATAGTTACAAATACTCACACAGGAAAAATTGTATCTGATACAGATATGTGTCTTGAATATCTTTATGTAGGAGATTATGGAAAAGAAAACAATATTAAAGCTGATTTCCTTGGGTATACAAAACGTATTGATAAAGTTGAAAACAAGCCCGTTGATATTACTGACAAGCTTGTTGTAACTGTATCTAGTCAGAAAGGCTGTCCAATGAACTGTAACTTCTGTGATTGTCCAAAACTTGGGTTTCATGGAAATGCAAGCACGATAGAACTTGTGTCAGAAATTACAACAGGAATTGCTCTCTCAGGCATTAAACACGGAGAACGTCTTAATGTACATTATGCTCGTATGGGTGAACCTACATTTAATCCAAATGTTATTAAGTCCGCTAAAATTATTTTTCAAATAATAAAAGACAATAATGCAGATATTTCGTTCAATACATATCACCCTGTTGTTTCCACCATGATGCCAAAGTCTAACAAAAACCTTGAAAAGTTCTTGCACGATTGGGTTGATACAGGATTTATTTATGGTAGCGAAGACGGTTTTGGTTTACAGTTTTCCATTAATACACTCGATGAAAAAGAACGTAATAAGATGTTTCGTAACAAGTCTCTTTCATTGCAAGAAATAAGTAATATTATTAAGTCACTTCCAATGCCTAAGAAACGTAAATATACATTGAACTTTGCTGTTACTTCTAAATGCAATCTTGATGTTGACCTTATGAACAAGTATTTCAACAAAGATAAATGTATTGTAAAGATTACACCTATTCACGAAACAGTAGAAGCAGTTAATGAAGGGTATGAAATTGTTAAGGATTTTGATGTTTATGAAAAATTTGAACAACCTCTTGTAAAAGATGGTTGGGACGTTATTGTCTTTGTACCGAGCAAAGAAGAAGATGCTGACCGTATTACTTGTGGCAATTCGTTGATTGCTCTTGCAAATAAATAGGGTAAACGAGAAAGAGGTGTACATTAAATGGCTGAACAAAAATTTAAAGTAGGCGACAGAGTAAAAATCACAGATTTTACAGGAACGATTGTTGGCACTAAGCTTGAAGATAATTCTATTAAATATCATGTAAAAATTGACCAGGGTCGAATTTATACTTGGATATTTCAAAATTCACTTGAACGCATGATCTCCGAACCTGTTAATTTTAAGCCGACAATTACTGTCGAAACTGAAAGAAAGACTGGTGAAACTGTCATAAGGATATCAAATCCAAGTCCTACAGTTGACAAGCCTACAGTAAGAGGCACAATCGTTGGTGATGTGGTAAATAAACCAAGTGAACCAAAGATAACAGATGAGCAGAGAACTGTTTTGGAAGGACTTTGTTTACTCGGCTACAGATACTTGGCTTGTGATTGTATTCATAATGCTTTGAAGGCTTACAACACACGCCCTTACAAATTAGAAGCAATATGGTACAGTGAAACGCCTAAAATTAGGGTTAATAGCATTACAAAGATGTTAGAAAATCTTTGCTCTTGGGAAGATGAAAAGCCTACCTCTATTGAATGGCTACTTGGTAAGAAAGATAATAATGAATAATATAAAAGTTTTCTTTTATTGAGGTGAATAAATGAAAAAGAATAATAGGCTAACAAAAAGTAAAATAGATTATTTTAATCTTTTAGATTCCTATAATTCAAAGGAAAATCTATATGCACCAGCAATAGATGCAGAACTAGCAATAAATGTGTTATGTCAATATTTATTAGGCGAAGATTACTACATTGAGGATCCTTTATCATCGCCACAAGCTGATACAATTATTGTGCAAGATATTCTACATAAATATTGCAACAGAGAAGTTACCAAAGACTATAACAAATATAAAAATGCTAAGGAAATATTAAACCAAGAATAATGACAATAAGAATAATGACAAAAGTTTATACTTGATAAGGAGTAAAACGGAAATGGATAAAGAGATAAGAAAACTTAAATGTAGATGTTGTAGATGGTATTATGATAAATTTAATGACTTTCATGCCTGTGAAGCTATAGATTGCGAAGATGACTTTGAAATATCATTACTGAAAATAAAAAATGTTGCAAACGAGGAAGGTATGTCTGTAACAGATATACTTAATCTTATTAGTTTCGCTTAAATTGTAGAAATGATTTTGTGAGTTGAAAATTAAATAATACAAAAGATACTGAATATGAAAAACGTGAACAAGTAATACATAAAAATTTAGTTTTATTTATAGAAAGAGGTAGAATATGACGACGAAAGAGGAGATTTTGGAAGCAGCAAAGCACTGCGTAGAAACAGTAAGTAATTGTGACAATTGTCCGTTTCGTATTAATAAAACAGGTTGTGAACTTATCTTCGCCAATTACATAAAAGAAAATGAGTCTAAACCTGTAATAAAAAATATACCTTCGGCAGAAAGCAACACTAACACTATTTGCGAAAACGCTAAAATAACTGATGTATCACTGGGAATAGGCGACCATTGTTGTCTTACCTTTTCTATAGTATTTAAAGGCTTAGGCTGGGGAGCTAGTTTTGGCGGTTATAACTTAGCTTTTTTCAACGGAACATCGTTTGAAGGTTCTGAAAAGGGACTTGAAGCACTTACAAGAATTATGGATGTTGTGGGTGTTGCAAAATGGGAAGATATAAAAGGTCATTATGTTAGAGTAAAACAGGAAGATAGATTAGTTGTCGGAATAGGAAATGTCATTGAAGATAAATGGTTTGAACCGAGAGAGTTTTTCAAAGGAGATTGAAAAATGAGTAAAAAAATATACATGACTTACCTACACGTTGCGTAGACCCTGTAATGAAGTGCTGTCAGGATTGTGCTTGGGGATATCGTGAATATGGTGATGACGTGGAATGCTCTGCCGACCTAGCAGGTTGTTGTTTTGAATGTGGTTGTACACTCGGTTTTGACCAAGGCAGACCTGAGGACGAGCCGACAGATGAAGAACTGCAAGAGTTTAAGAAGGCGTTTGAAAGTTACTGGAAGGAGAATAGCAAATGTCAAGATATATTGACGCAGAAAAATTAACAGACAGCATATTTGATTGGGATATGACCATAGAAGACCTTTATTATAGCCTGTGTAAACTGGTTGATGATGTACCTACCGCAGACGTGCAGGAGGTCAAGCATGGAACATGGATATTTCACGAACGCACAAAACTTGTACCGACTAACAAACTTGGCATAAAAGAAGAGTACACTAATGGTCATAGCTGTGCTATTGTAGATGATAAAAGCGTTAATCAAAAAATTATGATTATGATGAAACGTATAACATTAAAAATTCCTGTATGTTCGGTCTGTGGTTGGTGCGGATATGATGAATACAATGCAACGAATTACTGCCCTAACTGCGGAGCAAAATGCGATATTTGAAAAGAGGAAAAGTAATGATACATAGTACAACAAGTTATACACTTATCAAAGGTGAAGAAAACATTACTTTTAATTCTGAAAAAGATGCTTGCAAATTTTTAGGAGTAGCGAAAAGTACAGTGTCTTCCTGCTATAGGAAAAAATCAAAATGTAAAGGATATTCAATTATAAAAAACGGAATAACAACTCACCACGCTACAAAAACACGTCTTTATAAAATCTGGGACGGTATGAGGGAAAGGTGTACAAGAGCGAAACACCCTTATTATCACTCATATGGTGGGAGAGGGATATCTGTATGTGACGAATGGCAAAGCTTCTATGATTTTAAAAATTGGGCAGAAAACAATGGATACTCTGATACTCTCACCCTTGATAGGATAGATGTCAACGGAAATTATTTTCCTGATAACTGTAGATGGGTTACTATGAAAACACAGGCAAACAACAAATCTACAAATCATTATATTACTATCAATAACGAGACTATGACATTATCAGAATGTAGTGAACGCTTTGGAATACCAAAATCTACAATTCGTTGGAGAGAAATGAATAATAGAGACATAATTAGCGGAGCAAGAATGGACGGTGGCAGCAATGACGGATAAGCAATACAAAAAATATAAAGAGATTGAGGAAGAAATAAGACCTATACAAACATTTGTAAAAGGATTTTGCACTCGTTCCAGTTCTTGTGCAACTTTGATTTTTACAAAGCCAAAGTTTAAATTTAAAAGAAGGCAGACTTGTGTTCCAGACGTTTGCGAGATTGAAATTTCCAATGAATTGCAAAATAGGATACTAAAAGTTATCAAACAGTATATTGACGAGAAAGAAAAGGAACAGAAAGAACTATAAAGGAGAGAGACAATGCGAGAAATACTATTTAGAGGGAAACGTGTAGATAATGGTGAATGGGTTCAGGGCTATCCCTGCCGCTATGGTTGGGTAGGAAAAGAAAAAGACTATATCATTCCCAATTATGCAAGTGCATTATATACATTCAAAATTGACCCTGAAACTGTCGGTCAGCACACAGGGGTGACGGACAAGAACGGCAGGAAGATTTTTGAGGGCGATATTGTTATATCCGATTACATAGATTACGAAGATGAGCGTGGCGTAGTTCAATGGGACAGTGATATTGCAAAATTTATTATAACATTTTCTACGTTTACGATAGATTTTGATAATGTGTACGGACGTGAACTTGAAGTTGTCGGAAACGTTTATGACAATCCTGAGATGATGGAAAAGATTGAGGAGGATTACGAATGACTAAAAGAGATTTGAGTGTATGGTTTAAAGAGACAGTTAAAAATGTAATAGATGATATTTCAACTGATTATTTGTTCATAAAGAGAGATGATTCATGACAAATGAAGAATACATAATATCAAAAATCTCAGAACGTAGTTTAGCCGATATGTTTAATACTGGTAATTATTATTATGATAATTTAAATGATAGAATTTATAAGGCTTTTCAGTATTGGAAAGAGTCGTATCAGTATAAGCGTTCTGGTAGACTCTTATTTCAGCTATGGCTTACATTCCAATATAACTCAGAAGAATGGGATTTAGCCAGACGAATAATTCATGAAGAACACCCATCTTGGGTTATAAAATGCGAAACATAAGAGGAACAATGTAGTTTAAGGAGGAAACACACAATGATTGATGCCAGAGAAGTAAAAAGATATGGGAATTATAAAATATGAATGATATAGAACTGTGGCAAGGAGATTGTTTAGAATTAATAAATAATATTCCTGACAATTATATAGATTGCATTATTACAGATTTACCTTATGGGTCAACTTCTTGTTCTTGGGATAATATAATTCCATTTGATAAAATGTGGAAACATATTAAAAGAATAATTAAACTCAATAGCCCTATCATTTTATTTGGCTCTCAGCCTTTTACATCTAACTTAATAATGAGCAATGTGAATTGGTTTAGAGAAGAACTCATTTGGCTTAAAAATAAACCTGCTAGCGGGATGCAATGTAATCAAAAACATATGAAAATTCATGAGAATATAATTGTATTTAGTAAAAATTCAAAATATACTTATAATCCTCAAAAATGGCTTATTTCAGAAAAAGAATTTATAACTCAGAGAAAAACATTTATAGAAAATGAATATATAGGAAATCGAATTTATGGAGCAACATATAGAACAAGGAAACCTGATACAGGAGAAAGAAATCCTATCTCTATTTTAAGTTGTAAAGTGCCTTTTACTCCACAAAATGGTAAAAATTATTCTGATACAATAGATTTACGTTATCATCCTACTCAAAAACCCTTAGAACTTTTAGAATATCTGATAAAAACGTTCAGTAATGAAAATGATGTGATATTAGACTTTACAATGGGTTCAGGATCAACAGGAGTTGCTTGTAAAAACCTTAATAGAAAGTTTATAGGAATTGAATTAGATAAAGATTATTTTGAAATAGCTAAGAAAAGAATAAATGTCCCCGCTCAACAACCCACCACCCTACCCAGCCAACTCCAAATAGAGTAAATTAGATTTAATCAAAATGGAGAGTATAACAGTAGTTGGAACAAAGGACACATCTATTATACGGAAAGGCAAAAAGAAAGCATAAAGCAATTAATTTTAAGAATTACAAGTTAATGAAAATACGCTACTTTAGCATATCCTAAAACAGCGTAAATACGCACTTTTAGACACTTAAAATTTGAATAAAAGAGAAATTTTATTTAGGAGATGATACTGATAAAGCAAGAATATATAAAATCACCACTTAATTATGTGGGTGGCAAATACAAGCTTCTACCACAGATATTACCATTGTTCCCGAAAAATATTGACACTTTCGTTGATTTGTTTGGCGGTGGGTTTAATGTTGGAATTAATGTTCCTGCGAAAGAGGTTATTTATAATGATTTGAATTTGCCTGTAGTGCAAATACTTGAATACATACATAGAAACGAAACCGATAAAAGTCTTTGCGAAATAGATGAGATAATCAAGCAATATGACTTATCAAAGATTAATAGGGATGGGTATTTGAGACTCCGTAACTATTTTAACGAGTCGGAATTTAAACAGCCCGTTATTTTATATGTGCTAATTTGTTACGCCTTTAACAACCAAATTCGTTTTAATTCAAAAGGCGAATTTAACATGCCGTTTGGGAAAGACAAAAGTAGCTTTAACCCTACATTAAGAGAAAGGTTTGTAGAGTTTTCGGAAACAATCAGCAATAAAGACTGCAAGTTTACCAATGCTGATTTTCGTGAGTTCATCGGCGTAGCGTTTGGCGAAAATGATTTTCTGTATTGTGATCCTCCGTACTTTAATTCCACGGCAACCTATAATGAAAATGGTGGATGGACTAATACCGACGAGGAAGATTTGAGAGATATGCTTGCGGTTTCAAATGTGAAATGGGCATTATCGAATAATTTAAAAACAAACCCGACATTAAAGAACTGGGCAGAAAATCATGATTATAAAATCCATTATCTAAACACTACTTACGGAAACTGTAATTACCAGAAAAAAGACAAGGCAAAAGACATAGAGGTCTTGATTACAAACTATTAAAGAAAGGATATATTTATGCACTGCTGTTTACTTTTAATCACTAGAGAAATGCCTTCGGAAAATAGAATTTCTGAAATTTTAAAACCTTATGATGAAGAAAACTTAGAATGTGATGAAACTGGCGAGATAATTTCCTTCCCAATATTTACATATGATTGGTGGGAAATCGGAGGTAGATATTCAGGCAAATTGAAATTAAAGATTGATAATTGTTACCCTGTAACGAAAATAGCATATATGAACGGAGCAGGAATAGATAATTTAATTAATTTTGACGAGATAGATTGTTTTGTTTGCATTGACTTTGATGAAAATGTTATTGCTCGTGAAACTTGGAACGGACACGCATTTGTAAAAGACGAAGATTTCGACAAAAAGCTTGCTGAAATAAAGATGAAAAGCAAAGGTATGTTTGCTACTATTTTAGATATTCATAGCTAATTTAGTTTATTTAAAAGGAGCTGTATCTTGAAATGGGGTTAAAGGACATAAATGATTCCAAAGAAAAATCTTAATGCTCTTACGAAAGAGCAACTAATATTCCTAATAAATCAATATCAGCATATGGAATTTCTTATCTCAGAAATCTGTGTCAACGAGAGCAAGCAGCATATTCCGTCTGAGCAGGCGATAGAAAAGATAAGGAAAGAACTTCACAACTGTAATCTCCCCTTTTGTACTTCTACAGAAGAATTTATATCACTTTTAGATTATAAAATGGGCAAAATTACACTTGACGAATACAAAGGAAAAATTGGAATTGGCTGAAAGGAGACAGAATGAAACTTCTTGAAAGTATAAAACTTGCAATGCAAGTTTTTCCAAATAGCTTCATTAATCGAAATAACGAGATTATTCTTATTCCAAAATTCAATGTCTATATTCAGCTTGACGATGTGAAAACAAATGAAGATTTCAAGGTAAAACTTTGTGAGTGGCTAAGTCGAGATTGCTCTTGTGCGTTAAGATATTCACGAGACAAAAGGCTTATAAGATATTGGCAAGATAACACCAATGCTTTTAATAAAATTTGTGGAACTAATTTTACAATGGAGCAAATGAGTTATATCTATACGCACTTGGGTAATGGCATAAAACATGATCTTACAAGACAGTTCGTAAGAAACGGATTTGACCTTTTTGTTATAGAGAAATTCGTTATAACAAGAGAACTACAGGAAGGAAATAATTAAATGAATAAATCTAGCGACAAAATTGTTAAATTAAGGAGAGTACAAAATAACGGTTTTGAAATAGAAAAACTTAAATTGGAAATTGAAAAATTGAAAAAAATTATTCGAAATTGAATAAAAAGATTAAGAAAATGAATAAGAAAATTAAGAAAGTTGTGCTATTGAACAATTCAACATATGTTTACGAAGATGAAAGCGATGGAACAAAACTATCGCTATAAAAACTTGGTAAGAAAGGTGTGTAGAAAATGGCGTGTTACAAGGCTATTGAAGAAGCGGTAAAGAATGGTAGACCAATCCCTGACGATGCTATTGATTTGCCAACACATTATGATGATAAAGCGGAGTCTTGTTCTTCAAACGGTATAAGTTGGGAAACTCTTATTAATGCAGATTATGAACATTGTTTGGGCAGAATTAATTATTTACAGAAATACATTTCATCTTTGGAACAAAGAGTTGAACTTTTGAACGCTCAAATTGCACTACTAGAAGCAAAAGGGTTAAAAGTAAAATTAGAGAGGAGACATTGATGAAAGAAATTAAAGTAGTGAAATATTCTAAACAATGGTGCAAAACACGAATGACAATATATGCTATTATTTGGATTGTTTCTTTTTGTGCTTTTGTTTTGATAATGCCAATTATGGCGTATTGCTGCTATGACGAATACGGCTTACATCATGTCAAAACTATAGTAAGTATAATAATGGTTTTAACCATTTTTGTGATATGGGTATATTGCTATTCAAAGTGTTTGCAATTTGAGTATTATGAGAACTACATATACAACCGCATAAAGAAGATTAAGCGTAAACAAGATAGAAAATATAGAAAGTGGCTGATGTAAAAGCAGGAGATAAACAAAATGGATTGTAATATTCAAAATATAAAATGTGAAATCTGCGGTCGAGTGTTCCACAAAGTCTGCCATGCAGAGCCTTTTGACAAGGTGTGTGATAGTAGCGAATGTTTCCATAAAAAGTTCTGGCTTGAAATTATAAAAGAAAAGGACGAACACGTTATTATTAATGGTATTTGCTATTACTTAGACAAAGCTCACCCAATGAGTGATAGTTCTTTTAGGGGATATGGTGGTAGAGAATTTAAAATTAAATTAAATACAGGTGAAATTATCGTAACAAATAATTTATGGCACAATGGTGAAGTACCTAAAGAATTTCGAGATAGATTACCTGATAATGCAGAGTTTATATAATTGTAGCAGGAGTTAATTGACGGAAAATGGAGGTAATAAATGTTTGTAACCAAATTGGGTGAAAATTTTATTGAGGACATAACACTATTTAAAGGGCAATGTAAAGCTTGTAATTCTGAGTTTTATTTTGAGGAAAAAGAAGCCAAAGAATTGTATGAAAAAGGTGAAATCGGTCACTCAGAAGAAGAAATGCTTCGAGTTTCAATGGGTGAGCCTTATTACAGATATGAGTTTGGAAAATACCCTCCTTATAAAGTGCCAATTCTTATAACACGTTGCCCTTGCTGTGACGAACTTGTTAAACTAGACCGAGTAACGTGTATACACGAAACATATGCTGAATTGAAAAATAAGCATAGAATTACATTAGAACGTCTTGCGAAATATAACGGAATATATCCTTTGATATTTAAGTGTTCTAATAGTAGATTGTCTGTTGATATGAAAAATAGGATTGAAAAGTCAAAAGCATTAGTAAAAGCATTAGCTGGATCGTGAAAAAGTTGAAAACAACTAAAATATAAAACAAAACGGAACGCTCAGATTAGCTACCTGGGTGAATATGATAATTGCAATTATCTTCCAATAAAGAACAAATTGGAGGATTTACAAATAGTGAAAACGGAAAAAATAACAGTAAACGAATTATTTAGTGGCATAGGAGCACAAGTTTCAGCACTAGAAAGGCTCGGAATACCATTTGAAATAAAACATACATCTGACATAGATCATAATGCTGTACTTTCTTATGCCTCTATACATTGTGGACTTACAGAAGAAGTAATAAATACATACACTGAATATCCTACAAGAGAAGAAATGGCTAGGCAGCTTACAGAAATTAATCTTGGATATGATTTTCAGAAAAACAAGCCTTATAATTGGTATAGATTTGTAAATAGTAAATCAAAAGAGCTTGAAAAATATTGGCTTGCTAATAAACTTTCTAGGAATTTAGGTGACATTAGTAAAATAGACAAACTTGAATATGCTGATTTTTGGACAATCTCATTTTGTTGTCAGGATATTTCTAACGCTGGCAAGATGAAAGGGTTTAAATTGGGCAGTAATACAAGAAGTTCTTTACTTTGGGACAATATCAAGTTACTTAAACAGGCAGTAGATTCTAATAACGCTCCTAAGTATGTAATGTTTGAAAATGTTAAAAATTTAGTTAGTAAAAAATTTATGTCTGATTTTAATGACTTGCTTGATGTTCTTAATGAACTTGGCTACAATACATATTGGAAAGTTTTAAATGCTAAGGATTATGGTGTACCTCAGAATAGAGAAAGAGTCTTCGCAATAAGTATTCGCAAAGATACTGATGATGGCAAATTTAAATTTCCGCAGCCTTTTGATAACGGAGTCAGACTTAAAGATGTACTTGAAGATAATGTAGATGAAAAGTATTATTTAAGTGAAGATATACAAAATAGACTTATCATTACTGACAAAACATTGACTAAGAATATTATTGGAACTACTAAACCTAGTTTTAGAACCATAGGACAACGTGATGTAGTGTATTCTGAAAATTCTATTATGGGTACTTTAGTTGCAACAGATTATAAACAGCCTAAACAAATTTTAGAAATTAATTGTTGCGTTAAAGTTGGAGACTTAAATTATTATCCATATGAAACATCGAACAGAGTTTATTCAAAAGAGGGAATAAGTCCAACATTGACTACAATGCAGGGTGGTAACACCGAACCTAAAATAGCAGAGCCAATAGCCTATGTGAAAGAAGCAACCAAGAAAGGCTATGCAGAAATTTATGAAGGTGACAGTGTAAATCTGGAGCAACCTAATTCTAAGACAAGAAGAGGTAGGGTCGGAAAGGGTTGTGTACAAACATTGACTACAAGTTGCAACCAAGCTGTAATTGAACCCGATGTCAAAAGCTTTAGAGTTCGTAAATTAACTCCTAGAGAATGTTATAGGCTTATGGGATTTACTGATGAACAATTCGATAAATCACAAGCTTTTAGTTCTGACAGTCAACTTTATAAACAGGCAGGTAACTCTATTGTGGTTGATGTACTTTATTACATATTTGGGAAGCTGTTCGGGGTTGATACTGAAATTAGAAAGGAAACAAAATGTTAAATAATGCTTGGAATACTCTCTTGAAATGTACATGGGTGGCTTGCTTTGACACCCATAATTTTCAGGAAGGGAAAATATACGAAGTAAAAAATGGCAGACTAATAGACGGTCATGGCAGAAAAAGTTGTAATACATATGACAATGTTTACGATATTAATGACAGCTTTTATGCCAGATTTAAAGAAGTGAAGGAGTGAGTAAAAACATGGCAAGTGAGATACGAAATGATTGTGTGGGTTGCACGGCTCTTGGACTTCCCTGCCGTCATTGTTATATGGGTCGAGATTATCGTGTTTTAATATGTGACAAGTGTGGAACTGAGGTTGATATGCTTTATATTATTGATAATGACTCGGAAGAACTTTGCAGCGAATGTGCCAAAGAAAAGGCTATTGAATATTTGTCAAATCATAATATGGACGTTGACGATTTGTGTGAATACAACGATATCCCTTGTGAAAAAATGAACGGAGAAGATTATTATAACAAATATTGCTATTGTGATGATGAGGAATAAATACATATGAACAAAAAGAAAGACGAGATGGCAAAACAAATAATACAGCTTATAGTTGCTGTTTGCGTAATAGTTATCGGTTTTGGAATTGTAAAAGTTATTGGTATTAACGAAAACTACAGGCACAATTTTGAAAGAAATAAAGCCGAAAATTCAACAGTTAATACAATTACCACTACCACAAACACTATAACTAAAGATACAAAAACTAGATCGGTAGAAAATAAAAAAAATACAATACAAACAAATACTAAATCTGCCACAACCACTAAAGAAACAAGAGCTACAAAGCCGTATAGCCATAAAGTAACCGAAACTACAACGATAGTTACTAAGTCTGAAGCAGAGCCAAAAATAGAACTTGTTTCTTACAATATTCCAGCAGGTGATACTTCATTTCACGGCTATATGGATTATGCTTGTATTACGGACATCAATTCTCTACAATATCAGTTACAACTGAATTGTTGGACGGATAGTCAGGGAATACGCAGACAAGGTAACGATGTTTGTATTGCTTTGGGGAGTTATTACGGTACAGAAATAGGTACACGCTATCTAGTTACAACCGACATGGGCAATTCATTCACCGCTGTTTTAGCCGATTGTAAAGCTGATATTCATACTGACTATAATAATCAGTACCGAGATACAGGCAATGGTTTTAAAAATGTGGTTGAATTTATAGTTGATACATATGCACTTGACCCTGATGTTATGAGTAGTGGCAACATTGGTACTTATAGTAATTATTCTGGTAATATTGTATCAATTCAGAAAATTAATTAGAAAAGAGGTGAATTTAAAAATTGGCATACGATAAAAAAGCAGGAAAAAGAAAGCGTTTAGCTAGAGAGGAGGAAAACAGGCAGCTAAAACGCTACAAGTCAGAGTGTAGAGAACTAGATACATATTTTATGAGTGAGGATGAACTCATTCGAGCTAAAGAAAGACAGAAGATAACAAAAGCTAGAAATAAAGCAATCGTACAAAGAGCTTATATGATTGCCATGGCAACAAATTAAACAAAGAAAGGACAGATGAAAATGGTAACGGAGTATACAGCATATAAAATTAGATTTACTACAGTAAAAGAAGTACAGCAGTTTATTAGACTTGCAAATATGGTTGATTATAACATAGACCTAAAACAGAGTCATTATTGCGTAAACGCAAGTAGTATAGTAGGCATATTTGCACTTGACCTTGAAAACGAGGTAATAATGTTTGTGCCAACAGAACACGAAAAGAACGCAGAAAAAATATTTGCAGAATTTATTATAAAGTAGAGGAAAAGACGATGAAAGTAACAATACTTGAATATCCAACTAATGAAGATTGGATTGCAGTAAAACAAAGAGCCTTGGTGACAGTAGGGCTAAAGGCTAAAACACCACCGACAGACGAGTGGAAATATAAAATATTAAAAGCAAGACATTCACCGATACGCAGATTAAGATTTTCGGTACTATTTGAAGATATCCCTAATTGGGTAGCGGTACATCTTGTGAGACACGTTCACGCACAACCTTATGTGAAATCTCAGAGAAACGATAGGCAATCTGATTACGATAGGACTAAAGCCCCACAGGACGCTCCTGTAAATATGATATGGGATTGCAATGGCGAAGAACTAATGAACATTGCCAATAAGAGATTGTGTAATCAGGCTGCTAAAGAGACAAGAGAAGTTATAAAAAAAATGTGCGATAAAATTATTGAACTTGATGATATTTGGAAAGATTTTTTAGTTCCTATGTGCAAATACGTTGGAGAGTGTAAAGAAATGTTTCCATGCTATTTAAAGGAGAATGACGGTAAATGAGTAAACCATTATTTTGTATACTTGGAGCTTCGGCAAGTGGCAAATCAACACTTGTACAAATGCTTGAAAAAGAATTTAATATGAAGCAGATACCCTCTTACACAACTCGTTCTCCGAGATACGAAGGTGAAGCAGGTCATACCTTTGTTTCAGAAAAGGAATTTAAGGCACTTAATGATATCGTGGCTTATAACTATTATCTTGATAATCATTATGGAGTAACGGCAAGTCAAATTGACGATGATACATATGATCTTTATGTTGTAGACCAAACAGGGCTTAATGAACTCCGTAAAAAGTACAGGGGGAATAGAGAGATTTATTCTATCTTTATAGATTGCTCGTATATCAATCGGTACAAGCGTTTGTTTGGACGTTACCATAAAATGTACAAGAATTTTGAAAAAGCACTTAAAGAAACCTGCAAACGTACTGAACGGGACAAGATAGAATTTAAAAACTGCAAATCATCTGTTGATTACGTTATCAATAATGATGAAAATATCAACACAGCTTATAAAAATCTAAGAAAGTATGTAGTAGGACTTACAACTAAGCAGGAGGGAGATAATGATACCGAAACCGAACATAATTAACAGAGAACATTATAATAGTATTGTTTACTTATCTCACCCATATGGTGGCAAGCAAGAAAATTTAAGTAAAATAAATGAGTGCCAAAAACTATTAACTATAATGCACCCTGAGAATTTGTATCTCAATCCCATTGCAATGTTTGGTAGCCTTTACGATTGCACCGCTTATGAGCAAGGGTTGAACATGACTCTGTTGTTACTTGAAGAACTTGCAGATGAAATGATTATTTGTTCAAGTGTTCTTTCAAATGATTGGCGATCCTCTAAAGGCTGTTACACGGAGGTTGTGTATTGTGAGAACAGACATATACCGTATAAAATTTATACTTTGGAACAAATTAGAGATGAATACGAAAAATACAGAAAGGAACATGATAAAAATGGCTAATTTTATTATTGGTGCTTTGGTTGGACTTGTACTTGGTTTTCTAATAGCCTATAGAACAGTAACCGAAATGCTGGATGAATTAGACGAGAATGATAAAGAGGAAAATGCCAATGGAACTGAAAGCAAATCTGATAAGACCTAGACCGTGGCGTATTGGTGTGGATTGTGATAATGTCATTAATAATCTAGCAGAGAGTATTATTGATGTTTATAATAAGGACTATAATGACAATTTGTCTATTGCCGATATAACCGCCTATAATATGAGACAGTTCTTTAAAAATGTATCTCAAGACAAATTCTGTGACTATTTCACGGATAAGAGGGTATGGGACAACATAAAAGTGCTTGAAAATTGTGTTGCTACATTGAAGAAATACCATGATTTAGGTTGTGAAATTTACATAGTAACAGCTACAGCCCCACAGAATATTTCTAGTAAGGCGGCTTGGTTACAAGAACAACTTCCATTTTTAAATATGTATGATAGTCTAATAGTCATAAAGAACAAGCAAATGCTCGGTAGGGGTATTGATATTCTAATTGATGATTGTGTAGATAATTTAGTTGATGGCTATTACCATAAAATTTTATTTGATTATCCATGGAATAGACATGGCTTTGAGTCATATGGTAATATTCATACGTTGTATCAAAAATATCGTTGTAAGAATTGGAACGATATTGACAAGGCAATTGATACTATTATGGAAACTGAAATTGGTATAGAAATATATTTGTAGAAAATACAGAAGGAGCGATAAAATGAAAGTAATAAAAAAGGACGGAACATTAGAAGATTTTGATTATCAAAAAATAATCAATGCCTGTAGCAAATCAGCTAACAGGGCATTGGAAAATCTTTCAGATAAAGATTATGAAAAAATTTGCTCTGCTGTTATGGATTACATAATGGAAGAAGATCTAGAAAATGATTGTATTTCGGTTGAGGCGATACATGCAATAGTCGAGCGCACCTTGCTTGACCTTTACCCGAAATCAGGTGAATGTTATAGGCAGTATAGAAATTACAAAAAAGACTTTGTTCATATGATGGACGATGTATATACTAAATCTCAAGGTATTCGTTATATTGGTGACGTTTCAAACGCCAATACCGACTCTACTATGAACAGCACACAGCGTAGTTTGATTTATGGCGAGTTAAATAAAAATCTGTATGATAAATTTTTCTTAAATGTCGAAGAAAGACAGGCAGCGAGAGAGGGCTATATCTATATTCATGATAAGAAAGACAGACTTGACGGCATAAACTGTTGTATTTTTGATATGGCAAATGTTTTGTCTGGCGGCTTTGAAATGGGCAATATTCATTATAACGAACCTAAGACACTTGATGTAGCTTTTGATGTCATAAGTGATGTAACAATGTCAGCAGCTAGCCAACAATATGGAGGATTTACAATGCCTAGAGTTGATACTCTTTTAGCTCCATATGCCGAAAAAAGTTATCAGAAATATGTTGATGAATACCTAAGCATATGTGATAATGGTAATAAGAATAAAGCTGACGAATATGCAACCAGAAAAGTCTATAGAGATTTTGAGCAGGGTTTTCAATCATGGGAAATGGCATTTAATTCTGTTGGATCGTCAAGAGGCGATTATCCTTTCATCGCTATTAGTTTTGGCATAGGTACAAGTAGGTGGGAAACCATGGCAAGCGAGGCAGCATTAAAAACACGAATGGGCGGACAAGGAAAAGAAGGCTTTAAAAGACCTGTACTATTTCCAAAGCTGACGTTTTTGTACGATGAAAATTTACATGGCAAAGGCAAAAAGTTAGAATGGCTTTTTGATGTTGCCATTGATTGTAGCAGTAAAGCGATGTATCCAGATTTTTTATCCTTGACAGGGAATGGTTATATTCCTGAGATGTATAAGAAGTACGGAAAAGTTGTCAGTTTGATGGGATGCCGGGCGTCACTATCGCCTTGGTTTGTAAGGGGCGGCATGAAACCAAAAGACGAAAATGATTACCCTGTCTTTGAGGGTAGATTTAATCTTGGTGCAATATCATTACATTTGCCGATGATATTAGCAAAGGCAAGGCAGGAGAATAAAGATTTTTATGAAGTTCTTGATTATTACCTCGAACTTATAAGAAACCTGCACAAAAGAACGTATGAATTTTTAGGAGAGAAAAAGGCATCAACAAATCCAATGGGATTTACTCAAGGTGGTTTTCTTGGTGGTAATCTCAACCCTAATGATAAAATAAAACCAATACTTCCAGCTATGACTATGAGTTTTGGTATCACTGCTTTAAACGAATTACAGCATTTGTATAATGGCAAGTCACTTGTAGAAGATAGTGATTTCGCCTATGAAGTAATGCAATACATAAATGACAAGACAAATGAATTTAAAGAACAAGACCATATACTATACGCAATTTACGGCACTCCTGCCGAGAGTCTGTGTGGGCTTCAAGTTGAACAGTTCCGCAAGAAGTATGGTATAATAGAGGGCGTATCAGACAGACCATACGTTTCCAACTCATTCCATTGTGGCGTATGGGAACATATTACCCCAGTTCAGAAACAAGATACTGAAAAGCGTTTTTGGAATTTGTTCAATGGCGGAAAGATACAGTATTGTCGTTATCCTATATCGTATAATAAGGAAGCTATAAAAACACTTGTAAGACGTGCTATGGATTACGGATTTTATGAGGGTATAAATTTAGCATTATCATATTGTGAGGATTGCGGTTATGAGCAACTAGAAATGGATAAATGCCCGAAGTGTGGGTCGGAAAATATAACTCAGATTGATCGAATGAATGGCTATTTAGGCTTTACTAGAATACATGGTAAAAGTAGATACAATGCCGCAAAGATTGCAGAGATAAAGGATAGGGTGAGTATGTAATGAACTATCATAATATAACCAAGGATGATATGTTAAATGGTGATGGGCTTAGAACTGTCCTTTGGGTATCGGGCTGTAATCATCATTGTAAAAACTGTCAAAATCCTCAGACATGGAATAAAGATAGTGGTATACCATTTGATTTTGATACTATCTTTGAAATATGTAACCAGTTAGACAAGTCGTATATTTCAGGTATAACATTTTCAGGCGGCGATCCTTTGTTTCCTGATAATCGTGAAATAGTATGCACAATATCTGCGCTAATAAAAGATTGTTATCCCACAAAAACGCAATGGTTGTACACAGGATATAAGTGGGAAGAAATTAAAAACTTACCCATTATGGACTATCTTGATGTAGTCGTTGATGGTCAATACGAAGATGACAAACGTGACATAACATTAAAATGGCGAGGGTCAAGCAATCAAAGGGTTATTGATGTACAGGAAAGCCTAAAGCAAAACAAAGTAGTATTGTGGTGCGATTAACCATACAAAAATAAAAGGGTTTACATATAAGCAAACCCTTTGACAAGTCATTAGCCACCATAGAAATTATAATGTGTTCAATATTATGTTTCTGAATGGTGGCGACTAATGACTCTATTAATTATAACATAAAGCAAAAGAAAAGTAAAGGAGATAAAAATGATAACAACAGTAAAATTTGCAAAGACAAAACCAAATGCAATTATACCAACCAAAAGACTAGAAGATGCAGGCTATGACGTTTATCCTTGTTTTGACGAAGATTACATAACAATAAAACCACATACTACGGTTATAATACCGACAGGCATAGCTTCAGCTTGTGATACAGATTACTGTTTCGTATTGCACGAGAGAAGTTCAACAGGCACTAAGGGCATGGCACAGAGGTGTGGAATAATCGACAGTGGCTATCGTGGCGAGTGGGGTGTTCCAATTACTAATACAAATGACGTACCGATAGTTATTTGCAAGAAAGAGTCTATTACTACCTTTAACGATTTTGCTAGTATTTTGTTGCTTCCATATGGAGAAGCTAATTACATTTTATATCCATATGAAAAAGCCATTTGTCAGGCTCTTGTACTTCCTGTTCCAGAAGTTGAGATAGAAGAATATACATACGAGGAGCTTAAAACCATTCCGTCAGAAAGGGGTACAGGTCGCCTTGGCAGTAGTGGAAAGTAAGATTGTGAGTAAAAAATGAAAAAAAGCAAAACAACTCTGGTAACAAAGGGCAAAAAGAAAATACCAATAAATATCATTATACATAATCCAAACAACATGGATAAATTCAATAATTATTATTCATCTGTCATTATTGATACAATAAAAAAAATAGCATAAATATAAAGGTGTCCGACAATATTTGCCATTGTCGGACACCTTTATATTTATTGACTTTTTTCAGAAAATATGCTATGATAAAAGACTATCTACAAAAAGGAGACATATAAATGAGAATAGCAATATATTCAAGAAAATCAAAATTTACAGGCAAAGGTGAAAGTATTGGAAATCAAGTTGAAATGTGTCGAGATTATATCGCTACAAATTATAATGGCGAAGAACATTCCATACAAGTATTTGAAGATGAAGGCTTTAGCGGTAAAAATCTTGACCGACCACAATTTAAAAAAATGATAGAAATAGAAAATGCCATACCATTTGATTTAATAGTTGTGTATAGATTAGACAGAATTAGCCGTAATGTAGGTGACTTTGCTTCTTTAATTGAAAAGCTAAATAAAAAGAATACGTCCTTTGTATGCGTAAAAGAACATTTTGATACAGGTAACTCTATGGGACGTGCAATGATGAACATAGCTGCGGTTTTTGCACAGTTAGAAAGAGAAACTATAGCAGAGCGTATTAAAGATAATATGTATCTTTTAGCGAAAGAAGGTCATTGGCTCGGAGGAACAACACCATTAGGCTATAAATCCATTGAAGTTACAAATGGTAAAAGGACACATTTTGAACTTATCATTGATGAAAGTCAAATAGATTTGGTAAATATAATTTTCAGTAAATATAAACAGCTTGGTAGCATTAACGGAGTAGAAACATATTTGTTTGTAAATGGTTATAAAACTCAAAAAAATAACTATTGGCATAAATCTAATGTAAAACGCATTTTAACCAATCCAATCTACTGCATTGCGGATATTGATAGCCTAAATTATTTCACTGAGTTAGGCTGTAATGTTTGTTTTACACTTGACGATTGCAATGGTAAGAAAGGCATTTATCCGTATAATAGGTTTTCAGGACAAAAAAGAGAAATGCAATCATATGATCGATGGATTATTACTATATCAGAACACCAAGGAATTTTGGCAGGCAAAGAATGGGTGGCTATTCAGCAACAATTAAAGGCAAATTCAAAAGATGGTTTCGGTGGGAAGGCAAACGAAAGACGTTCCACTAGCAACACTTCACTTTTATCGGGCGTACTGTTCTGTTCATGCGGAGCTTATATGCGACCAAAAAAATATCCATCGGGAAATACCTTTTATATTTGTGAAAACAAAATGGATAAAAAAATAACTGAGTGCAATAATTCTAACATCAATGCAGACGAATTAGATAAAATAATCTTGAACGAGTTATTTTCTTTCGATATAAAAGATGGTGTTGTTGATTCACAAATTCAAAATCTAAAAGAACAAGTTGCAAATATTGACAATGATTTGCAAAAACAAATTGGACGTTTAAAAAAGCAAATAGAAACTAATAAGAACACGGTGAATAAATTTATGAATATCGTGGCTCTATCTATTGAAAATGATACGCCAGAACAAGTGGTTGAAGTTTACAATCAGAAAATAAATGAGTTATTAAATCAAAATAAAATAACTCAAAAAAGAATTGACGAGTTGCAAGATACCAATATTGTTCAAGCAAAGATGAATGATAGGTTAAACAGCTTAACAGATGCTATGGCATATCTTAAAGAAAATTTTGACAAATTAACCATTGTAGAAAAAAGAGGGTTTGTTAAAGAGATAGTTGATAGGATAGTTTGGGACGGCAATAATATCAATATTTTTATTAAAGGTATTTCAGAATTATCAGAATAAGCCAATTGAAATACCTAAAAAAATCATTTCCGTCATGTGTCAACAGCAGTTGCAGTTGAAGAGGCTATGAAGTAAGGTTTTAATCCACTTCACAAGTCTTGTAATGTGAACAACGATAAGACTTCGTGTTCAAAAGAATATCAGTAAGGCGTTAGATTTTGTTCTAACGCCTTATTTTTACGCACAAAAAGACCTCCCCATGCTGTAAAAAAGGTCTGACGACCAAGCTAAAGCGCAGGAAGGTCAATATCACAAATACAAGCAAAAAAACTGCATAACTCCCATATTAAAAGAACTTTGCGATATCCTCAACAGCTCTCCTTTTAGGTCTAGCAGGGGCTTCTGCAGGATAGCCAACGGCTATAACCGATACTACGATCTCGCTTTCAGGTATTTCAAGCACCTCACGGAGCTTTTCTCCGTCCCTGATACCCATTACAAGCGAGCCTAAGCCAAGCTCAGCCGCTTTGAGAAGAAGTATCTCATTGTGCAGACCAAGATCGTAAAAACCCCAGCCATTGCCGACTTCATTATCAGGATCACCCTCTTTGTCAAAACCTGCTCTTGTATGTACAAAAGTCGTTACAAGAAGCGCCGCATTTTCAGACCTTTCTCTGTTAAATCCAGGCAAGCATTCCTCTCTTACCCTCTTTGTCATCTCGTCGCTGAGAACGCAGTAATACCTTGCAGTTTCAGAGTTTTTCCACGATGGTGCTTCTGTTGCGGCAGATATGAGCGTTTCTATCTGCTCTTTTGTTACCTTTTTACTGCCGTCATATTTTCTTATGCTTCTTCTGCTTTCAATAAGCTTCTGAAATTCCATTTATATCTCTCCTTGTCAAAATGTGAGGCTCACGCCTGTTTCAGATACAATTATAACATATCACTTCCACCATTTCAAGTAGCAAAAGCCCTTGAAATGTTCATATTATTGTGATACAATAACGTAAAGACAATATGGGGGTGCAGACTATGAGCTTTGTAAAATTCGAGAACGTTTATAAAAGATACAAAATGGGCGAGATAACCATAAATGCCGCAGACGGTGTTTCATTTGAGATAGAAAAGGGCGAATTTGCTGTTATAGTAGGCGCAAGCGGTGCAGGAAAAACTACTATACTTAATATGCTCGGCGGCATGGATACCTGCGACGAGGGCAAGATCCTTGTTGACGGCAAGGACATTGCCACTTTTAATAAAAAGCAGCTCACAACATACCGCAGATATGACATAGGCTTTGTTTTTCAGTTCTATAACCTTGTAAATAACCTTACCGCCAAAGAAAACGTTGAGCTTGCCACACAGATATGCGCACATGCCTCACAGCCTGAAGAAGTGCTGAAAAAAGTGGGACTCGAAGACAGAATGAACAACTTCCCCTCCCAGCTTTCAGGCGGCGAGCAGCAGCGTGTTTCTATCGCACGAGCATTGGCGAAAAATCCTAAGCTTCTTCTTTGCGACGAACCAACGGGCGCTCTTGATTACAACACAGGTAAAAATATCCTCAGACTTTTGCAAGATACCTGCCGAAATGACGGTGTGACAGTTATAGTCATCACCCACAACTCCGCTATCGCACCAATGGCCGACAGAGTTATAACCGTCAAAAACAGCAAGGTAGATAAAGTTGAGATAAACAAAGACCCTGTTGACGTTTCTACTATCGAATGGTAACGGAGAAATATATGAAAATTCTTTCACCTATCAAATACGAATATGGCAATCTGAAAATAGGCGGAGGCGGCTTTGTGACAGGTATCACTTTCCACCCCACCGACAGCAAAACACTTTATATACGCACCGACATCGGTGGCGTTTATCGCTATGACTTTGATAAACAAACTTGGGCGTATCTGGCAGACAAAGTTACCGCAGACGACCCTGCTCAGACCTATCCCCTTGCAATAGCCCTTGACGAAAACGACCCGAATAAGCTGTTTTTCACCTGCGGAGATAAACGCTCAAATTATCTCTGCATATCTGATGACAAGGGAGAAAATATAATACAAAAGCCACTGCCATGCAGCGTTCACGGAAACGAAGTTGGCAGAGCCACAGGCGACAGACTTATTTATAAAAACGGCAGGATGTATTTCGGCTCTCAGACCGCAGGTATTATCTATTCTGAGGATATGGGCGAAAGCTGGCAAAGCATAGACCTGTTTGGTGAGAAAAACATCTCGCTTATATGGACAGACAGTGAGGGCAAACTTTTTATCGCAGGCTGTTCAGGTGAAGCAAACTCCCCTGACGGTGTAACAAGAGGTCACACTCTGTATTGCTCCACAGACGGCGTGAAAAGCTTCGTTCCCCTCACCGCCCCCGACCCTGTAAAATACGAAAACTCCTCCTATTATGGCTTCGTGCCACAGCGTATCACCAGCGACAGCCGATATATATACATCACTTTTGCTTCAAGCGGAGAAGTATTCTACGGTGGCATGGGTGCTTATGCTTGCGACACAGGCTCGCTTTCAGGCGGCAAGGTATACAGATACCGCATCGAAAATGGAGTGACTGTTTTTGACAAAGACATCACCCCCGAGGACCATATCCCATGCGGCTACAGCGGAATATGTTCCAACGGCAAAATGCTTTTGCTATCAACTGTCTGCCGGAAAAATGGCGGAGATATAATCTATACAAGCACCAACAGCGGTGAAAGCTGGAAGATAATAATGAATGGTCTTGACTACAGCCGCTTCGATTGGAATATCCCATACATGAAACCACGATACAACGGCGGCGGAAACTGTGTCCACTGGATAAGCGACATAAAGCTTTCACCTTTTGACAGCGACACAGCCTTGTTCAACACAGGAACAGGTCTGTTCATGATAACAGGTCTTGCAAGCGGAGATGTGCTTGTCAAACCATTCTGCGAGGGCATAGAGGAAACTGTTCACCTTAATGTATACACCACTCCCCATGGCAGGAATCGCATTATAGATATCATTGGCGACCTTGGCGGCTTTGCCTTTGAAGATTATGACAGTGAGTGCGAAAATTCCTTTGCAAACGAAAATGGCGACCGCTACATCACCTGCCTTAATGCTGATCTCACCCTCAGCGACCCCGAATACATCGTCGCAACTCCCCGTGGCAACTGGACGGGCAAAACAAAAGGTGGTCTGATCTTATCCAAAGATTGCGGTTCAACGTGGGAAAGACTTCCCATGCCCCGTGGGCTTTCTGAGTTTATAGACAAAAAGCTTGACAACATCGAAAAGCCTAATGTAGACTCAGGTTGGACAGCGATATCTGCCGACGGCAAACGCATAATGTGGGCTGTTGCAGGCGGCAGAGGCTTTTCTAACAAGGCTGTCTGCTATACCGACGATGAGGGAAAAACATGGCAAAAGTCCATTTTTACGGACAGCAGCGGAAACTCAGCAGATGAACACAACGTAAAAATTTTCTCAGACTATTACAACAGCGATCTTTTCTTCGCCATAGCAGAACGAGAAAATCTGGGGCTTTACATCAGCCGTGACAAAGGTGCAACTTTCAGAGAAGTGTCCATAAAAACGGACATAAAGTGTCCGCGATACGCTCACTATCAGCTTTCAAGACAGCCAGATAAAAGCGGAGTATTCTGGCTTGCAAACGGCATAAAGGGACTTTACCGCTTTGAGATAAAGAACGACAGCGTGCAGATAAGCGATATTCTCCCTGAGGACAGGATAAACTGTATAGGCTTTGGAAAAGGACTTGAAGAAACTCCTGCTATGTATGTCACAGGAAATATCAGTGGCGAATACGGCTTTTATATTTCTGATGATCTGGGCGAAAGCTTCGCACGTATAAATACCGATAGACAGCAATACGGCGTTATACACTCAATATGCGGAGATATGCGTGAACACGGCGTTTTCTGCCTTGCCACAGGCTCTCACGGACTTATGTTCGGCAGGCAAAAAAACCTTGCAAAGCCGTGAAAAATGTGGTATAATCAAAGTAACATAATTGAAAGGAAGTTCAATATGACCTACAAGGAAGAATTTATAAAATTTATGGTAGACAGCGGAGTTCTAACATTTGGCGACTTCACTCTTAAAAGTGGCAGAAAAGCTCCATATTTCATCAACTGCGGAAACTATAAAACAGGCGAACAGCTTGCAAAGCTGGGCGGCTTTTACGCTGACTGCATAGCTGACAACAAAATACCTGTTGAAACACTTTTCGGACCTGCATATAAGGGTATCCCTCTTGCTGTTTCAGCCGTTATCGCGCTTGCAACCAAGTATGGCATTGACGTTTCTTACTGCTTTGACAGAAAGGAAGCTAAGGATCACGGCGAGGGCGGAATGTTCGTTGGAAAGAAGCTTGCAGACGGAGAAAAGGTAATAATCATCGACGATGTTATGACATCTGGCAAGGCTCTCAGAGAGTCAATGCCAAAGCTCAAAAGTGCCGCAGACGTAAACGTAACAGGCATGGTGATAACAGTTGACAGAATGGAAAAAGCACTGGATACTGACCTTTCAGCTGTTGAACAGGCTTATAAAGACTTTGGCGTAAAGGTATACTCTATCGTAAACATCAACGATATTATCAAGGCTATTCAGGACGGTGTTGTTGAGGGCAAAGAGTATCTTGACAAAATGCTGGAATACCGTGCAACATACGGAGTTGACCACGAATAATAAGCCTGCTTTGAGAAAAATTTAAGGTTATTTTAAAGTTACAAATTGAAATAATTTGTAACAGTATTGTAGTGAAATGTAACTTGTCTGTTCTTGAAGTTACAGCCCCTAAAGGCTATAATATGTAATGTAGAACAGAGAAAGAAAAAAGAATGTAAACACTAAGATCAAACTCTTAGCTCGTTTCATCCTCTCCAAAATTTTTACACAAGCAAAGGGCAGCCGATGGGTTGCCTTTTTGTTTTGTCGAAATGAGCAGGATAAATGTAAAAAAAGTGTTAAGTGCTTGACAAGTGACGTATATAATGGTATAATAATAAAGCTGATTTGTTCAGCATATTGATAAATACTACATAGAACTACTGTCTAAACTGAAATGATGGGCTTCTATGAGTCATAATTTTAGTTTGGAAGGAGGAAGTCAAATGAGAGAAGGAATTCACCCAAAGTATGAGGAAACAACAATTACTTGCGCTTGCGGTAATGTTATCCATACTCGTTCTACAAAGAAGGATATCAAGGTTGAAATTTGTTCTAAGTGCCACCCATTCTACACAGGTAAGCAGAAGCTCGTAGATACAGGCGGACGTGTTGACAGATTCAAGAAGAGATTTAATCTTGACTAATTTTCAAAGGGAACGGATAATTCCGTTCCTTTTTTCTTTTATATGAGGACACCAAATGGGATATACAACAATCTATGAGGAAGCTCAGGCGAGCTTTACGGAGAAAAAGTCCGAATTTATCGGGCATATCGCACCTGTCAGCACCGCTGATGAGGCTGTCGCATTTATAAACAGAATAAAAGCCGAAAACCGCAAGGCTAGGCACAACGTCTATGCCTATGTGTTGAGAGAGGGAAACGTTTCACGATACAGCGACGACGGCGAGCCACAGGGTACAGGCGGAGTGCCTGTGCTTGATGTAATAAACAAATCTGGGCTTACAGACGTTTGTGTGGTGGTGACACGATATTTCGGTGGAATACTTTTGGGGGCAAGCGGTCTTACAAGAGCCTATTCTCAGGGTTGTTCAATGGCGGTGAACGCTGCAAGAAAAATGAAAATGTGTGAGTGTTCAAGAATATCCTTTTCCTGCGACTATACACTTTATGGCAAAGTCAGCTATGCGTTGCCTGAATATGGCGTGATAATGGAAAAAGAGGACTTTGCCGATTCTGTAAACCTTGCGTTTCTTGTGAAGTCTGAATTTTCAGACAAGCTGAAAAAACAGCTTACGGATATATCCTGCGGCAAGCTTGAATTGTCAGAAGAAACAAATCTTCTTGCTGATTTTGCATGAATTTTGTGCGACTATACAAAAACATTCAGCCTTTATGTAAAAATAAAGGCTTTTTTGAACTATTATAGTATATATTATATAGAGTTAGTATGTTTTATATACTGTAAGGGGGAATTTTTGTGCTGCCAAGAGAACAAACCGAGTTGTTTGAAAAACAATTTCTGAGCGAAAACGCCTGCTTGTCTGTTGATTCAAAAGGGCGTAAAGAGCCTTGCGAACCTTGTCCGCTGAGGACGTGTTTCCAGCGTGACCGTGACAGGATACTTCATTGCAATTCTTTTAGACGGCTGAAGCATAAAACTCAGGTCTATCTGTCCCCTGCAGGCGACCATTATAGAACACGACTTACTCATACCCTTGAGGTAAGCCAGATCGCACGAACTATCTCACGGGCTTTGCGGCTCAACGAAGATCTCACCGAAGCTATCGCACTGGGTCATGACCTTGGTCATACGCCTTTTGGTCATGCAGGAGAAAGGGCTCTCAACGAGCTTAGCCCTGACGGCTTTCACCACTATGAGCAAAGCCTGCGTGTAGTGGATATTTTGGAAAAAGACGGCAAGGGTCTTGACCTCACAGAAGAAGTCCGTGACGGAATATTAAAGCACACTAACATGATAGCCGACACGAAAGAGGGCTATGTTGTGCGCTTTGCAGACGTTATCGCCTATATAAATCACGATATCGACGATTCCGTTCGTGCAGGCATTATGACCGAGGAGGATATCCCGAAAAACATCACAAAGGTTCTTGGCGGATCCAAGTCTGAGAGGATAACCACTCTTGTGACCTCGCTTATCAAGGGCGGAGCTGAAAGCCTGCATATGGACGACGAAGTGAGTGACGCCTACACTGCACTGCATAGATTTATGTTTGACTTTGTGTACACAAATCCAAAGTGCAAATCAGAAGAAGTCAAAGCTAAAGACATGATAGCAAAGCTCTATGACTACTATGTTCATCATATCGAAAAGCTGCCTGCCTTTTATATGAATCTCGCCTATCAGTTCGGAATTGACCGCGCTATCTGCGATTACATATCAGGCATGACAGACGGCTTTGCCATTGAGACCTTTAAAAATCTGTTTATCCCATTGGGGTGGACAAAGTATTAGCGCATACCCAAGGAGGAAGAAATTTGCCGCTGCCTATAGATTTTATAGAAAGACTTAAAGCTGCCAACCCTATCGCAGAGGTCATGAGCAGCTACGTCACCCTCAAAAGAACAGGCAGAGATTATGTTTGCCTCTGCCCTTTTCACAACGAAAAAACCCCGTCCTGCCATATTCACCCTGACAAAGAGTATTTTCACTGCTTTGGCTGCGGAGCAGGCGGAGATGTTATCACTTTTACAATGAAGTACAATAATCTGGACTATTGGGAAGCTGTCAAGCTCCTTGCAGAACGTGGCGGAGTGCCGCTTCCGGAGGATAACGGCTATGACAGCAAGCTCACCGATACCAGAAAGCGCTTCTATGAAATGAATAAAACAGCCGCAAGGTTTTTCTATCATCAGCTAAAGACACCACAGGGCAAGGAATGTCTTGACTATCTTATAAACAAACGTAAGCTCAGTATTGAAACCATAAAGAAATATGGAATGGGCTTTGCTCCAAACAGTTGGTCTGCCTTGAAAAGCTATATGCTCTCTGAGGGCTTCACCGAGGAAGAATTGGAGCAAGGCTCGCTTATCTCACGTTCACAGAAGAATACCCGAAATACGTTCGATTTCTTCGTAAATCGTGCAATGTTCCCTTTTATCGACCTTGCAGGTCATATAGTGGGCTTTGGCGGAAGAGCGCTCACACCTGACGATAAGAGAAAATACCTTAACTCAAAAGATACCCTTGTGTATTCAAAAAACAGATTTCTTTTCTCCATGAACTTCGCCAAAAACGCTGCAGTGAAAGATAAGACCATTCTTCTGTGCGAGGGTAACCTTGACGTTATTTCCCTTAATCAGGCAGGCTTTGAGAATGCCGTAGCTTCCTGCGGAACTGCGCTCACCCCTGAACAGGCGAAGATAATATCCAACTATGCAGACAACGTTGTCATATGCTATGACGCAGACGGCGCAGGTCAGAAAGCCACAACGAGAGCAATAAAAATTCTCGGTGAAACCGGTCTTAAGACCACCGTTATCAAAATGAACGGTGCAAAAGACCCTGATGAGTACATAAACAAATTCGGGGCAGACCACTTTCGCCATTTGCTGAAAAAATCAGACGGTGCAATAGAGTTTGAGCTAGAAAAATGCAAAGACGGCATTGATATGGACACTGATATAGGCAGGATAGATTATCTCAAAAAAGCCTATAAAGTCCTTGCGGATATAAGCTCCCCTACTGAGCGTGAGATATACGCAAAAAAGGTGGCGGCTGAACAGAATGTGAGCATCACAACTGTCAATGCAGAACTTAATGCTATACTTAAAAACCGTCGCTACCAGTATAGCAAAAAGGAATGGACTCGCACTATAACTTTCGCTGACAAACGTGACACCATAAACCCCGAAGCCAATGAACACAGACGAGAATCCGCCGCCGAAGCGGGTATCATATATTATCTCTACAATAATCATGACGCCTGCGGAGATGTTCTCAAAAGGCTTCCGCCCGACAAATTCGTTACCAGCTTCAATAGGCGTGTTTACGAAAGCCTGACGAGCAAGATAACCGATTTGCAGGATTGCTCTGTATCATCTTTTAATGGTGAATTTTCACCCGAGGAAGTGGGTAAGATAACGGAGATACTGGAAAAATACAGCGAACTGGGCATTGACGCCAAGGTCGCTGAGGATTATATAAATGTGCTTTTAAACTACAAGCCGAAGGAGAAACAGGAGGATATATCCGACGATGACTTCTTCAAAAAGTTTGAAGAAATGCGCAAAAAGAATTAGCAAAGATCAACCGATGTAAAAATTGAGATTGGAGTGTTTGAAATGACAGACAAGAAACAGATACTTGATAACCTTATGGAACACGGCAAAACTACAGGCAAGCTCACTACAAAAGAGATAACTGACGCTCTTGAAAAGCTCGACTATGACGTCGAGCAAATGGACAGCTTCTATGATAGCTGTGCCGCAAATAACATTGAGATAATTGATGATATCATCACCGACGACAGCCTTGACATGGTAAACCCGGAAGACGATCTGGATCAGGACGGCGTTGATATTTCCCTTTCAACTGACGGGATCGCTATCGACGACCCGGTTAAGATCTACCTTAAGGAAATAGGCAGAGTGCCGCTTCTTACCTCCGAGGAGGAGATACAGCTTGCAGAAAAGATGTCTAGCGGCAATGAAAAGGACGCTAAAAAAGCAAGAAAAAGACTTGCAGAAGCAAACCTCAGACTTGTTGTTTCTATCGCAAAGAAATATGTGGGCAGAGGAATGAGCTTCCTTGACCTTATCCAGGAAGGCAACATGGGTCTTATCAAAGCCGTTGAAAAATTTGACTATACAAAGGGCTTCAAATTCTCCACATATGCCACATGGTGGATAAGACAGGCTATAACAAGAGCGATCGCCGATCAGGCAAGAACTATCAGAATACCTGTACACATGGTAGAAACTATCACAAAGGTAAAGAAAGTATCCTCACAGCTTCTCCACAAGAACGGTCATGATCCGTCACCTGAGGAAATAGCAAAAGAGCTTGATATGAGCGTTGAAAGAGTAAGAGAGATAATGCGTATCGCTCAGGACCCTGTTTCTCTTGAAACACCTATCGGTGAGGAGGAGGACTCACATCTTGGCGACTTTATCCCTGATGATGACGCTCCGGCTCCGGCAGAAGCCGCTTCACTTGTGCTTCTTAAAGAGCAGATAAATCAGGTGCTTTCCACTCTTACAGAGAGAGAAGAGAAGGTGCTCAGACTGCGTTTCGGTCTTGAGGACGGACGTTCAAGAACTCTTGAAGAAGTAGGTCAGCAGTTCAACGTTACCCGTGAGAGAATACGTCAGATAGAGGCAAAGGCTCTCAGAAAGCTCCGTCACCCTAACAGGAGCAACAAGGTAAGAGATTATCTTGACTAAGTTTCGGAGGAAATAAATGTTTATAACACTTGAGGCGGATTACGCAGTAAGAATAGTATCCGTTCTATGCCGCGAAAAAGACAAAATGGACGCAAAGACCATTTCCAATGATGCCTGCGTTACACTTCGATTTGCGCTGAAGATACTGAGAAAGCTTGTTGCGGCTGATATAGTGAAGTCATATAAAGGCACGCAGGGGGGCTATATCATAAATAAAGACCCTGCACAGCTTACCTTGAAAGAAGTTCTTGAAGCCATAGAGGGTACATATTATTTTTCAAGATGTCTTTCCCCAGATTGCACCTGCAACAGAGGTGCAGACGGTATCTGCTGTTATCAGAAAGCTTTTAACGAGATATCTGAAATGGTAAGGAACAAGCTTGACACATATACCTTTGCGGAGCTTATCGCAAATTCTGAGGAATTTAACCGAGAGGATACTGCTAATGAAACGCAGCAAGAAATTCAAGCTTGACAAGGAAGCTATAAACAAAATAGACAGCGAATATGACGATCGTGACCTTTCAAACTACACAAATTACGAGGTCTACGAGGAAGAAAAGTCGCGTCACAGATTTCTGAAAAAGCTCGTAAAACGGCTGATAATACTGTGTGCAGTTGTGCTTGTGATAAACCTTGCGGTGCTTTTGTATACAGGCAGACTGTGGTTCAATGAGCCGAAAAAGCGTGACTATCCAATAAGAGGACCTGTTGTAACAGAGTCAATGGGCGAGATACGCTGGAAGAGTTTTGCTAAGCAGAATATCCAGACCGCCTATATAAGAGCCACCAAAGGCACTACCTTTGAGGACGGTGCGTTCCGTGACAACTGGAACGGCTCAAAGGACACTGATATATCAGTGGGAGCATATCATGTGCTTGAGCTTGATACTGACGGCACTGAGCAGGCAGAGCATTTTATAAATGCTGTGGGCGAGGATCTAAGCGGCAGGCTTATCCCTGCAGTGGAGGTAAGACTGAGAGGACTTTACAGACTTTTGCCACCTGACTATTATGAAGCCGCAGATAACCTTGCAGACTTCTGCGACAGGATAGAAAAGCAATACGGCGTAAGACCTGTCATATACTGCACAGAACGGACGTACAAAAACATCGTTGCTTCAGACAGCAGATTTAACAAGGACAAGATATGGTATGAGAGCCTGTTTTCAAAGCCTGACGAGGATATGGATTGGACGTTTTGGACTTATACCAACCGTGTAAAATTCTCATTCTATGAAAGCGGCGAATATCTCCACATGACGGTATTTAATGGCAGCGAAGATGATTTCAAAAAGCTTATAATATAAAAAAGCGTGTATGTTTTTTTGCATACACGCTTTTTCTATCACATAAAATAAAAACAGGACAAACACTTTCATGTCCGTCCTGTCTGTTTCATAATATTACTACAAATATGTAATTACTTAGCTTCACCCTTGAGCTCTGCCATACAAGCTGCACAAATTGTCTTGCCCTTGTATTCAACGCACTCTTCACCGCTTCCGCAGAAGATACAAGTTCTCTGGAACTTCTTCAGAATGATCTTGTCATCATCTGTATAGATCTCGATAGCGTCCTTAACAGCAAGGTCGTAGGTTCTTCTGAGCTCGATAGGAAGAACTATTCTTCCAAGCTCGTCAACTTTTCTTACAATTCCTGTAGATTTCATAAAATCAATCCCCTTTAAATTAATTTGAAACACAAAATAGTATTTCATTTAACATAAATCTTATGATAAACATATTATAACAAACATAATTACATTTGTCAAGCGTTATCACCAAAATTTCACACTTATTGTCAAAGTTTTTTATATATTAACTTGATATGAATACTAACTGAAAGGAGTGTTAATTATATTAAGCGTAATAATTGTGGTATTGTCCCTATCCGCCTTGTTATGCGGTTTTCTTAAAGGCGACATGACAGCAGTATCAGCGGCTTCTCTTGAAGGCTGTAACAAAGCAGTGGAGCTTGTCATATACCTGAGTGGCTCGATGTGTCTTTGGGGCGGACTTATGAAGATATGTGAAAAGGCTGGCATAACAGCGGTCATTGCCCGTATGCTATCCCCTGTCACAAGGCTGCTATTCAGAGATGCCGCACACTGCCCCGAGGTCATGAATGCCGTGACAATGAACCTGACCGCAAATCTTTTAGGATTAGGCAATGCCGCCACACCCTCAGGCATAGCCACAGTGAAAGCCATGCAGAAGCTTCCGCCTGCGGCACGAAAGAAGTGCATTTCTATGCTTGTGGTGCTTAACACAGCTTCCATTCAGCTTATTCCCTCCACCATTGCGGCAATGCGCCTTGAACACGGTGCAGTATCCCCCTTTGACGTAACGCCTGCTATCATTTTCTCCTCCCTTATCTCCGTGACCGCAGGCTGTCTTATGGTCTATGCCCTCAACCTCAGAAAGGACGAACGCCATGAATTTCGGTGACCTTTTCGTGCCTGCGCTTATGGTTTTTATACTTTGCTATGGGCTTGTGAAAAAGGTGGATATAGTGAATGTGTTCTGCGAGGGTGCGACTGAAAACCTCAAAATCGCCGTGGGGCTGATACCAATGCTCATTCTGCTTATGACAGCAGTGGGAATGTTCACATCATCAGGTGCGGCTGATATTATAGCAAAACTGCTCCGACCTGTGACCACTTTTCTAGGCTTTCCAGAAGAGTGCATACCCCTTGCCATAGTCAGACCCATTTCAGGGAGCGGCGCACTCGCCTGCCTTGAAACCATTCTTTCAAGCGTTTCCCCTGACAGCTACAGCGGACGTGTGGCAAGCGTTTTAATGGGGTCAACGGAAACGACATTCTACACCATAGCAGTATATTTTTCAGCCATAAAACAAAAGGCTTATCCCTCGGTATTTGCGGCGGCGTGCCTTTCAGACCTTATGGGATTTGTGTTCTCTGCACTGGCAGTAAGGCTGTTTTTCTCATAAAACGCAGGAATAAATTTCACATATCGGTACATAATAGACCTATCACAAATATACGGAGGTCTTACCAATGAAAGATATGTTTTGTTTCCAGTGTCAGCAGACTGCACACAACACAGGCTGTGACGGAAAAGTAGGCGTATGCGGCAAAAAAGCCGACACAGCAGTTTATCAAGACGAGCTTATCGGTGCACTTATCGCCCTTGCAAACGCCGCAGAAAATGGCTCATCAACTGAAAAAACAGATATGCTCATACTCAAAGGGCTTTTTACGACTATCACGAACGTGAACTTCAATAATGTCACCATAAAACAGCTCACAGAGGAGATACACATTGAGCGAAACCGCATCAACTCTCAGAAGTTTGATGACTACGACATGAAAAAACTGTGGAACGATCATGAGGATATCCGCTCGCTGAAATCACTTATCCTCTTCGGAATAAAGGGTATGGCGGCGTATGCTTATCACGCACAGGCACTTGGCAAAACTGACAGCGAGGTGACAAGCTTTTTCTACAAGGCTCTGCGTGCCATAGGCAGTGAGAACGACTCTGAAAAGCTGTTGGGGCTGGTGCTTGAAACAGGCAATGTGAACCTGAAATGTATGGCACTTCTCGACGCCGCAAACACTGACGCATACGGCGACCCTGTCCCTACAGAAGTTCCACTGACCATTGAAAAAGGGCCTTTTATCGTCGTGAGCGGTCATGACCTGCACGATATGAAACTTCTCCTTGAGCAGACCAAAGATAAAGGAGTGAATATCTACACTCACAGTGAAATGCTCCCTGCCCATGGTTATCCAAAGCTCAAAGCCTATCCGCAGCTAAAGGGCAATTTCGGCACAGGCTGGCAAAATCAGCAGACGGAATTTCACAATATCCCTGCACCGATACTTTTCACAACAAACTGCATAATGCCTGTTCGTCAAAGCTACTGCGACAGAGTTTTCACCACATCTATCGTGTCATATCCTGAGCTTGTGCACATTGGCGACGACAAGGATTTTACGCCTGTTATAGAAAAAGCCATTGAGTGCGGCGGCTATGATGAGGACAGAGAAATGACAGGCATGAACGGCGGTCACACAGTAACAACAGGCTTTGCACACAACGCAGTGCTGTCAAATGCTGAAAAGATAATAAGCCTTGTGAAAGAGGGCAGGATAAAGCACTTCTTCCTCATAGGCGGCTGTGACGGTGCGTCACCGAGCAGAAGTTATTATTCCGACTTCGCAAGACTCACGCCGCCTGACAGCCTTATCCTCACTCTTGCCTGCGGAAAATACCGCATAAACGATATGGATCTTGGCACTATCGACGGCATACCAAGGATACTTGACTGCGGACAGTGCAATGACGCATACTCAGCCATAAAGATAGCCCTTGCACTTGCCGAGGCGTTCGACTGCGGAGTAAACGATCTGCCGCTGACGCTTGTGCTTTCATGGTATGAGCAAAAGGCAGTGTGCATA
>OGHH01000010.1_pt1 | contig 187787 bp, 132 predicted proteins | sample 1571471 | NCBI WGS metagenome assembly OGHH01 (sample SAMEA2581936, study PRJEB24529) | metagenome | biome: Human gut stool | place: China | collected 2011
AAAGAACTAAATTATAAACAATTGAAAATCAGCTGGGACTAAGTGCCCAGCAGTGACAGAAACCCAATCCGACATCAAGATTCCTTTAAATCCCCATGTATCTCTCAGTATATCAATATTCAGCCAGCGATTTTCGCTTGCATGTACCCCATTCAGTAAATTATAACTATTCATCACAGCTCCTACATGGGCCTCTTTCACTGCTTTCCGAAAAGGTGCAAAATAAACTTCCTGCAAAGTACGCTCATCTACTTCCGAACTGACATGGTGGCGATCCCACTCCTGATTATTAGCTGCAAAATGCTTGATTGTAGCAATCACACCTTCCGATTGTACTCCTAATATGTACTGTTTGGCAACTTCACCCGATAAATAAGGGTCCTCACCAAAATATTCAAAATTGCGCCCACACAACGGAGAACGATAGATATTCACCCCCGGTCCTAGCAGAATGCCTACACCTCTTGCCTTGGCATCTTGTCCCAATCCTCTACCAAGCCTGTAGTTCAAATCACGATTCCAAGTGGCAGCAGACAAAATACCGGATGGATACATCGTACTTTTTGTATTGTTACGGATACCCTGTGGACCGTCTGCCATAAATACCTCCGGCAATCCCAGACGGGGAACCGGGCAGATTGAAAATCCGCCCGTATAGCCCGATATATACCGTAGTTTCTCTTTTAAAGTCATTTTCGCAATGATCTCTTTTGCACGTTGCTCCGCCTCGGAAGTGATAACAACCTGAGCGTTCAGAATGCCTATTCCGCATAACAGGATTCCTATGATAAAACACCTTCTTATATTCATCTTCAATCTCTATTTAAATTATTCAAAGTATCATACTACTTATCCCAACCCGGACTCTGAACCAGATTCGGATTATTATCCATATCTCCCTGAGGAATAGGGAACCAGTAGAACTTCTTATCAAAAACACGGTTCTGATAGGATGAACGCTTATAAAAATCCTGCGTAGTAGTGGCCTGCCTGTTCATACCGTAGAATTTAGTATTCAACGTCTTCTCACCAATCATCCAGCGACGAATATCATTGTGACGGATTTCTGTTTCACAACACAACTCCACGCGACGTTCACGGCTGATAATATCACGCATTTCTTCCTGCGTACCGGGAGCGGGAATCATTCCTTGCCCATTCCCGTATTGCGGAATGCCCGCCCGTTCACGAATCAGATTCAGATATGTCAGGATATCAGGATTATCAGGATCTGACTCATTCAGAGCTTCTGCATAGTTCAGATAAGCTTCGCCGAGACGGTAAAGGATGGAAGGATAGTAATTCCATTGCTCAATGACAGGATTATTTTCCGGATGAATCAGTTTACGCATCAGATAACAGGACTCGGGACAGTCAGGATTGTTATTCTCAGGCTGGCCAGAAAGAAAGTTCAACGGTCTTTCCAACCTGTTATACCAACAGCCGTTGTACAAAACGGAAACATAGAAGCGGGGCTCACGTTGACAATACATTTTGTATGTACCTGCGTTCGTAATCATGCCATGATTGTTCTCCACATCATTATTCCAGCATCCTTCGGTCCAGTTTGTCATACGAAACTCAGGAATAGTAGAAAAACCAGATTCACTATAACCACTTTGAGCGTTGATAATGGGACGCCCCACATCATTGTTCTCATACCCCAGAATAGGTGGGAGTCCATTACTCATAAAGAAAGCATCAACCAACGATTGGCTAACTCCCAGTCCGCTGCCACGGCCCACACCACGGGGTGCTGCCAGAAATGGAATAGCCCAATATGCCCAGTTGGGACGGGCAAATAAGATTTCCTTGTTTCCTTGCGATTCCTTTTTCCACATCATATTCTGGTAAGACAAGAATGGATCTATCTCTCCGTTGATGTATTCCTTATAAAGTCCTCTTCCTGCAGAATGGGCGGCATCAATCAATTCTTTAGCAGCCTTTGCAGCACGCGTCCATTTGGAAGCATCATACGTACTGTTGAAAAGCTCAACTCCATCTTTATTTACATGCCCTTTATACTCCGCATTTCCATTCACTAACGGACTGGCAGCAAATAACAAGAGACGGGAGCGGACAGCAAGACACATCAAGGAAGTAGCACGGCCAAATTTCTCAGCCTGAGGATAGACAGCCGGTAAGCCCTTGGATACTTCCAGCAACTCATTATCTATCCAATTAACAATTTCGTCGAACGGAGTCTGTGTAGCCAACAATTCATTGGTAGGTGTATCAAGCGGCCACAACTTATCAGGATTAAAAGGTACAGGACCATATTTCTCAACCAGTAATGTATAATAATAAGCTATCAGAAAACGAGCCTCCAGTTTCATATATTCCACTTCCTGACTTGTCAATAACTGGGCTTCATTAGGCTTCACGTTTTGAATGAAAATCAGAGAAGAACGAATGCGTTTCGGCAATACACTCCAATAATCACGGTCGACAGTACTTGCAGGATTCCAGTTTCCGGATTGAAAATAGATACAAGGCCATCCCCACTGCGCCCATATCGTATTCGGAGTTACATCATCCGCCATTATTCCCTCCTGATGGATAAACCTCTCATGGTCAGGGATACTGGAATAACATCCGGCCAGCCATTCTTCCGTATTAACCTTATTTCCAAAAACCATATCCAACGTCTCCATATCATCCGGAGACTTATCCAGAAAATCGGTACAAGAAGCCAACAGTAAAGCTCCCAGTAAGAAAATATATTTGAATGTTTTCATATCATTATCATTTTATATTTATTGCTTCTTAGAAAGAGACATTTAAACCAAGTGATACAGACTTCGTGATAGGATAACACTGTCCGTTCGGAGTATCCAACTCGGGGTCCCACATTTTAAACTTTGAAAATTGCAGCAGATTAGATCCGGCAATGAAGATACGCGCACTTTGAATAAAGTTCGGTAACAGCGTCTTTTTAGAGAAGCTATATCCTACCTCGATATTTTTCAACCGCAACATGCTCATATTACGCAGCCACCAAGTGGATGACTGTGCATTATTCTTGTTTTCCATACGCGAAAGACGAGGCCAAAATACATTCTGACTTGGATTTTCGGGAGTCCACCGATCATTGTAATTGGAGTAAATAGCCCCCCAACCGTCACCGCTTCCCGGAATAAAAGCATTCTTACCAGCACCAATCACACGGTAAGTCTCGCCATTACCCTGAAAGAAAAAGCCAAGATCAAATTGCCGGTACTTCACAGTCGCACCAAAACCATACACCAATTGAGGATCTATTGTACCACCGATAGCCGTTTCATCAAAACTATCTACAACGCCATCATCATTAAGGTCTTTATATTTGATATCGCCTGGGCGTACCGGTCCGAAGGTATGCCTAGAAAGTCCCTCCTTCAGCGAACCATCTGCCTTGAAATCATCTTCTGTAAACAACCCATCGTCTACAAGTCCGAACAATTGATTGATACGGTGTCCTGTGCGGGCACGATTTGTTCCTACTACAGAAAGCGGTTCATCCATTTCCCTTATTTTACTTTGTGCATAAGTAAAAGTTCCCTGTAACATGATAGTCCAGTCCTTACCCAATTGCTTATTAAAGGCCAGTGACAAATCAACACCTTGATTGCTCGCCTCACCATAGTTGGCAAAAGGTACTTGAATAAATCCAGCGGTAGAAGGTATAGTCTGACGTTGCAGGAAAATATCATAACGGAGATCATAGAAATAATCGACAGACAAATCTAAAGCATTCCATAGCCCCAAATCGATACCGACATTGAGTTTCTTTACTTTTTCCCAAGTCAGAAGAGGAGAACCGGCCAATCCCTCTTGTTTACCATTTGCATAACCATAGTTGTTATCAACACCCCAGTAGTAACCATCCGTCACATCAATTGTAGTCAGATAAGGAAAACGGATGTCCCTGCGGTTCTGACCGAGACAATCATTACCGACCAATCCATAAGAACCGCGAAGTTTCAAAGTAGAAAGAGTATTCTTATAGCGTTCCATAAAGGGTTCTTCTGATATCACCCAGCCCAGAGCTACTGAAGGGAAGAATCCGAAGCGATGTCCACTGGCAAAGTTCTCAGAACCGTTATAGCCAAAATTGACTTCACCTACATAACGACTGTCATACGTATAAGACGCACGTCCTGCTATGCCCTGAAAACGGAATGGCAGTTTCTCGCCTTCATCAAGGCTACGCTGGTTATACATAAACATTGCACTAATGGCATGCTTGCCGAATGTTTGGTCATAATTGATTGAACCTTCAAGATAGACACTCTTCGTTCCAAACTCGGCCTCTTTCATGTAATCAAGATAGGGCTTACCATAACTCTGAATAGTAAGATTAAGCGTGCCGTCCGGATTACGTCTGGTGGCTGCTGCATCGTAGTAATTCGGTTCCTTGGTACGAAGCACAGAGTTAGCGGAATAACTATCGAATGAGAAAACTCCTTTCACCTTTAATCCCGGCAACAGGAACTTTAAGTCTTGTTCAACAGAGAACAAAGACTCTATCTTGGTAGTATTGGTATTTTTATATCCATTTTGCGTCGTTACAGCCCATGGATTATTATGTTGGCCATGTTTGGGAATCTCACCAGTGGAGTAACGTGTAGGATGTACATAAGGGGGAGTAAAAAAAGCATCTTCATACAATTTCGGAGCTCTGTCCGGTGCACTTGTTCCTTCCTGTAAATACCCGCCGATGCTAACACGTAACAGAGTGGTTGGTGTCACATTCACATCCACATTCGAGCGTAAGTTATAACGGCGTAGCCTAGTAGATGAATCCCACTCCTGGCGTGAATCATTCTCAAGAAGTCCCTTCTCCGAATAAACTGAAGCAACCAACGAATAACGAAGAATCTCACTACCACCACTTACTTCAAGGTTAGCACGTGTGTTATGCCCCATATCTTTCATAATTGCATCTATCCAGTCTACATCCGGATAGAGGTCAGGGTCTTCACCCGTACGATATTTCTCAATATCCTTATAAGGTGCCGGTAAACCTTCGTCAGCATACAGTTCGTTCATCAGGCTCAGATAGTCATACGAACCGATTAACTTAGGTGTTTTTCCCAACATGGTAACGGCCTGCTCAAAACGTACATTCACTGAAGGCTTTCCTATTTTACCACGCTTCGTATTGATCAGGATAACACCATTCGCACCGCGGACACCATATACTGCGCTGGCAGATGCATCTTTCAGTATGGAAAATGACTCTATTTCAGCAGGATCAATATTATTCAGATCTCGTTCGATGCCATCAACAAGAACCAAGGGATTATTGCTTCCTTTGAAAGACGAGATACCTCGGATAAAGAAAGTGGAATTATCATACCCCGGTTCCCCAGTACGTTGCGCCCCAATGACTCCTGCCAGTTGTCCTATTAAGTTAGTACTCATGGAACGACTTGTACCTACCTGTAATTTCCTTGGCTCGATAGTAGTAACGGCACCCACCACAGAAACTTTCTTCTGCTTGCCAAAACCTACCACCACCACCTCGTCTAATGTCTTTGCATCTTCTTTCAGTGCCACATTGACATTCAACTGATTCCCAACAGTGATTTCTTGTGACTCGAAACCTATATACTGGAATACAAGTACGGATTTCTTATCCGGAACAGTAATAAAATAGTTTCCGTCCACATCAGTAACAGTACCCGATGTTGTTCCCTTTATGACGATATTCACTCCCGGTAATGGTTCACGCTGCGTATCCCGTACGGTACCATTTATCGCAATTCCTTTCTTTTGCTGAGTAACTTCCGTTACACCGGCATTGTCAAATGTATGTGCTTCCATAGTCGATATCGATTTAGTATAGTCATCCTCAGCTGCAAGAGGAAAACTCACTAAACCCAATAAACCGACAAAGCATACTCGCTGTAAATTAATAATCAGTGCTTTCTTGTACATGATTAGATTGATTTGATTAACATTAATAGTATACATCTCTCTTGTATATGCTTATATCAAAGCATAAAATATTTAAAATCGTTTCTGTTTCTTCTTGATCATTGCATAGGCACTACATCTTTTAAAAGTTAAACTTATTTCTATCAATTCATAAATTCTCACTTAATTCTTCCAATGACTTGCCTTTCGTTTCGGGAAAATATAGCCAGGCCACCAGCATCTGCAACAGCATCATAATGGAGAAAAATCCGAAAGTGAAAGCAAGTCCGGTCCCCCCATTTTCCGCTATCACCGGAAAACAGAATGTTATCAGGGCCGCGAAAAGCCAATGGGTCAAACTGCCCAACGATTGTCCTTTGCTCCGCACTGAGTTAGGAAAGACCTCAGCTATCAGTACCCAGATTACAGCACCGGTAGACATACCGAAGAAAGCGATATAAAATAAGATTGAAACTAACAGAGGAATGCCACCCAGATCGAAGACAAAGAATATGTAAGAAGCAATGCCCAAACACACCGCCATACCTATTGAACCAAACATAAGCAATTTACGCCGACCAGCTTTATCTATCAGCAGGAAACCCATAAATGTAAAGACCAGATTCACGATGCCAATAGCTACAGATTGTAGCAAAGAATCTTCCGACGATAAACCACTTTGCTCAAATATTCTCGGTGCATAATACAAGATAGCATTAATTCCGGAAAATTGATTAAACATAGCAACCAGAAAAGCAACAATGATAGCTTTCTTATTATTTTTAGTGAAAAGAGCACCTTTTTGGGTAATATTCTTCCTAATCTGTTGCTGTATAGACCCGACTACTTGCTCTACCTGCGTATCATCAATCTGCATCAATATCTCTTTGGCCTGAACTATCCTATTCTTCATTACCAGGAAGCGAGGACTTTCGGGAACAAAAAACAATAGGATGAAATAGATTAAAGCAGGAACTCCCTCAATACCCAGCATGATACGCCATGAATAATCCGACAAATCATATAGCAGGTAGTTGGAAACATAAGCCATCAGTATACCGAATATCACATTGATCTGAAAAATAGCAGTCATCTGTCCTCTCACTTTAGCCGGAGCCACTTCTGATATATACATAGGTGCTACCACCGATGAAGCACCCACACCCAACCCGCCAATAAAGCGGAAAAAGATTAAAGAACCTGCATCAAACGAAAAAGCACATCCTACAGCAGAAAGTAGATAAACCGACGCTATAATCAGTAACATGGGACGCCTTCCATATTTATCTACAGGCTTACTAATCCCTAAAGCCCCGATAACCGTCCCGATTAGGGCAGAAGAAATAGTAAATCCATGTTCTACAGAGGTTAAACTGAATATAGACTGAATGATCTTTTCTACACCGGAAATAACCGCTGTATCAAACCCGAAAAGGAAACCGCCTAAAGAGACAATTACCGACCAACTTAATATACGAAAATAGTTTTTCATGGTATCCATTTATTTTATGATAATAATGAAGAGGAAATCGCTGCACAAATATACCCGCCAGTAGTAAATATGAGTATCAATATTGTTTCGTATACTATCACCATTTCAGTTCCGAAACATCCATTATAGTAAATGAAACATGCCACTTCGGATCAGGTACAAATATTCCTTTTTCAAGTTATCACTTATAAAGAATCTTCATTCTTCAATGCCATACGTTTAAGAAATGCAGTAGGCAATTCCTTATAGAACTCACGATAACATTTAGTGAAATAGGCTGGTGATGAGAACCCTACCCGGTATGCAACCTCTGCAACAGCAAGATCTGTTGTAGACAATAGTTTTTTAGCTTTTTGCAAACGATACACCCTAAGCAGTTCATTGGGCGAATAGCCGGTCTGTTCTTTTATTCTTCGGTAAAGTTGTACGCGAGACAAGCCTATAGACTGCCCGAAAGCCTCTACCTTAAAACCACTATCGGCTATGTGACTATCCATCAAAGCATATATCTTTTCTATGAACAGACGCCCTTCCAGTTTTGCCCCGTCATCGGGTGCAGGATCTGTATCATTCAAAATAGCTTTTGCATCCTTCCTGCTTTTAATCAAATTCTTGACGTAAGCTAGTAAAAGAGACGAATCGAAGGGTTTCTCAAAATAAATATCCGCTCCGCAATCAATGCCTTTTATCTTCTGGCTGCTCAATGTCAAAGCCGACAATAAAATGACAGGAATATGACGCGTTATCGATTCACCTTTTAAGCGCCGGCAAAGTTCAAAGCCGTCCATCATAGGCATCACTACATCTGCAATCACCAGGTCAGGCAAATACTGAGAAGCCAGTTTAAGTCCATACTGACCATTCTTCGCCAGCAAAACAATATATTCTGTTTGCAGCAGGTTACAAATGAAATTCAGTATATCCAGATTATCATCCACCACCAAGATGACAGGTTTATTTCTCTCATTCAAAAGAAGTGTTTGATTGCCAAGGTCTATGTTATCCCCTTCTTCATCATCGCTTTTAGTTTCCAACGAGAAAGTCTGTCCTTCTATGGTTGCATTGAGATAAGGTAGAATAACATAAAACTCCGATCCTTTACCTACTTCACTTTTTACCCGGATATCCCCTCCATGAAGTTCTGCAAAAGCTTTTGCAACAGCCAGACCGATACCAGAACCTGATGAATAGTTATCGACTTTGAAAAAGCGGTCGAATATGTTCTCTATATATTCAGGATCAATTCCGACCCCGGTATCGGAGATTTTAATGACAGCCTTCTTCTCATTTTCGTCCCATTCATTATACAAATCCACTCGTATGGTTCCTCCCTGATTTGTAAATTCAAGAGCATTCGACAATAGATTGTAAAACAGGCGTTCTATCTTATTGTAATCAAGAGGCATTTCAAAATTCGCAGCATCTTCTGTTGCATGAATACAGAATTTGATGCTCTTCCGCTTAATGGCAGGACAAAAAGCCTTACTCCATCCTTCGATACAATCTTTCAGATTCGCTTGTGATAGATTCAGTGCCAGCTTTCCATTCTCATATTTCCTAAAATCAAGAAGTTGCTTAACCAAGCGATGAAGGATAATAGCATTCCGTTTTACCATTACCAACAGGTCATATTGATCATGCTTCATCTGATGATTCTGCAACAACAGTTCGACTGGCTCTATAATAAGTGTCAGGGGAGTCAGAAAGTCATGTGAAATGGTAGTGTAAAAGTGCAATTTCGATTGTGTGGCTTCTTCTATTTGTTTCCTCTGCAACTCAAGTTGCTCATTCTTATCTTCAATATCCTTATTCTTTTGAGATAATTCATTGTTATGTTGTTTATTCTTCCTGAATGCATTCATCAGCAGATAAAGAAATAGCAGTAACAAAATCAAAATAATGACAGAACAATATAACAGTACCTGCTGGCGTGCATACAACGAGATATTCTTATTAATGTCTTTATTCAGTGAAAATATCTTATCGCTTTGCCCATTCATATACCTTGCCTGGAGCTTCAATATTCTGGCATTCGTATGATCCACCTGAGTAGTAGGCAGGATTGTCTCCCGTTCAAACGGCTTATTTTGCAGGATATTCATGGCCAGCTCCATTATCTTATCCCCTCCTGTAGCATTCACAAACGAAGCTGCTAAAACTCCATCCAATATCATGTCAACACCGTATCCATCTTCAGCAAGTCCATCGATACCCACAAAGGTGATCTCTTTCTCTCTTCCCTTCGCTTTCACAACTTTATATGCCCCCTTAGCCATCCGATCATTGTGAGCAAACACCAGATCTATTTCCGGATTCAGCAGCAATGCCTCTTCCATTTTCTTTTCTCCAATGCTTTCCAGGAAAATACCACTCTCCGAATAAATAACCTCTATATCCTTATATTTATTGACGACGGACATAAACCCCTCATGTCTTTCAATTGTAGGAGAAGCACCTTCTGTACCCTTAATCTCAACAATCTTGCCTTTTCCTTTCAGGTATTTCACTATAAATTCACCTGCCAAAGCTCCTATTTCATAATTATCAGGGCCGATATATGCAGTGAACTTATCTGAACGTATCTTCCTGTCGCTGATAATAATGGGAATATTACTTTTGTATGCCATCTCAACAGCAGGAGTAACAGGTGCAGATTCATTAGGAGAGATAATCATGAGATCCACCTTTTTCTTTATGAGATAAGCTATATCTTCAGCCTGTTTAGCATTATTGTCATTAGCAGAGCAGAAGATAACATCTATATTCCCCCTAAACATCGCTTCCAGAAAGATTTCTTTATTCAACTTGTCACGCCACTCGTCATCACTGCATTGTGATACTCCTATCAAATATCTTTTCTCCTCACTTTGCTGACAAGAAAAAGATATCAGCATCAAAAATGATATTCCTATCAATAATGATACTCTCCTTAATTTACATTTAATTCCTATCATCATGTTCTTCATGTATATTGATTCAATAATCGCAAACATAATGATTTAAACAGAAGTTCAATATAACAGATGATTCATATAATATCATTTATCAAGGTTTCAGAGAAGGAAAAAACAACAATATCCTATCATGTTGACACAAATATAGGATTCTGATAAAGTATTGATATATTGCAAAATCTTGAAGGAATATAAAAATCCGGATACTGATAAGTCATACTAATCAACCGGGAAGTGGTGAAAAGTATCAGAAAACAGGAATGACAGTACGCTTACTGGTAGCTAAAATGAAAATAATATAGATATATCCACCTATCTCCTGTTTATTCTTCACATCGACACACAGAAAATAACACGGGTACCTTGAGTGTACCCTTTATCAATCCTCAGGTAGCCACCCAGCCTTTCGGCAACAATACGACAAATGGACAAACCGAGCCCTGCTCCCTGACTAAAGTTATCCAACTTCACAAAGCGCTCAAAAACACGTTCCTGTTCCTCAACGGGAATACCGATTCCGGTATCTGTAACCGTGAAAATCAATTGATTCTCTTCTTTCTTAACCTCATAGGCTAATGTAACGGAACCCTCATGAGTGAACTTCGATGCATTGCCCAACAGGTTATCAAGTACCTGCACTATATAATTATAATTACTGTTTATGATCAGCTCGTCACAGGCAGGTTCAAAAATGAGCCTTACGCCCGGATCGAAAGATGCCCCCGCCGCATCTATCGAAGCCTGGCAACAGGCATTGACATCAACAGCATTATGCTTGATTTCAACTTCACTGTCGAGAATGGAAATATCAAGGATATCACCTACCAACTTCAGCAATAACTTGCTGTTACTCTCAATCAATGCAACATACTGCCCGATGTCTTCCTTTTCATCAAGCATATCAACCAATACCCCGGAGAACCCGACAATGGAGTTAAGCGGAGTACGGATTTCATGGGACATATTCTGAATGAACATTGTTTTCAACCAATTGCTCTGTTCAGCAACTTCCTTGGCTTTGCGCAGTTCCTCCTCGGCTTTGATTAATGTACGATTCTGCTCATCCAGCTTATTTTTTGCCCGATGCAACTTTGCATTGAGTTTTCTCTGTTGCCACAAAAAGATAACGACGATACATAAAAGACCTAGTACAGAGAATAAAATAGTCCGGGTATTTTGCAGTTGTTTCTTCTGAGAAATCTTTTCCAACCGTACCTTCTCAGCATTGAGCTGTTGCAAGTTCAACATGGTAGCAAACTCACTGGTAGTGATTTCTTCATTCCTTTCTTTCTCCTTCTTCTGTTCCAACAGGAAATCGCGGTACAGCCCGGCTGCTTCTTCTTTACGGTTCATATCCCAAAGAATATCCGCCTTTGTTTTTCTCAATGCCATCAAAGTTGTCAGATTGTTTTTCTTCCTCAATTCGGTTTCCCGTTCATCCAATACACTAAGAGCCTTATTATAGTCGCCCACCCTCCAGTTATAATCAATCTCTACATCATACAAATAGTGTATATGACGTTTCATTGAAGGTTCTCCCATATACATTTGTCTACACTCCTCCAATGCCTTGCGGGCAGCTGCCGTATCTCCTTGCGCAAGATAGAGTGATACATAAACCAGCTTGGCCGTCACTTCATGATAAGTAGACTTAGAAGTTTTGAGTGCCTTTTTAAGCAATTCGGGAGCTTTTTCTGCTTCGCCCAGATCAATGTATATCTTTGCGGCATCACTATACTGGCAGGATATATTATATCTAAAGACATTGGCATTCTCAAAAATATCAATCTCTTTAAGCATAAACTCCTGAGATTTTTTTACTAAACCTTTAGCCGTATACACATTGGCCAATGCATAATAACACTCAGCAATACTTCCCTGCTTTTTCTCACCTTTGGCCTCCTGCAACATCTTTTCAGCTTCAAGAAGAGCAATGTTATATTCTCCCTGTATAATATAATAGTTAACCAACCTGGCAGCCCATGCCCAGTAGTAAAGTTCAGCGTTACCGACACTTCTGGCATATTGTTTTAAGCGATTTACTCCGGCTATGATGCTATCCGTGCGGTTCTCGCCCTGTCCGTAATAGTAATAGTCTACCTTGGCTCCCAAAGCTATCTTAGCCATCACCGTATCATTGCACCTGATTGCCATATCAAATAATGTATCCGATGCTGTCAGAACAATGGGATCAGTCGGATCATTAAAATACTGTTTATAGTAAGCACGCATGCTTTTAATATCGATAGAATCTATCTTTTGAGGTGAAATAGTTCCTACAACCAAATGCAAAAGAACACAGGCAAGAATCGTTTTTTTCAGCATAAGTTATTTGTCTGTTGTATGTTATACGATGATAAAGATATATTTTATCTATGAAATAAAACATCCCCCTATCTCACAAGACAGACCAATTGATGATTTTTACCTTTTTATTGCATATAATAAGCATTATTTAGAATAACAACAGCCAATAAGTAAGCAAACGTTCGTCTTCACAGTATCTATCGCCAAGTGGCATCAAAAAGAACTCCGCTTATTATCAATAATTTACAATTGATAATAAGCGGAGCCGCCATACAACCAAACGCACTGATTATTTCTGCGTCACCCCTTTCCAATCATCCGTACGGAAAGGTGAAGCCGGGAGACCGGCACCATTATATAAGTTACAAACCGGATTGTTGGCCCATGCATAGCGCACAGCAACCGGATACGATACTTCGGGAGAACTCACCACAATCTTATCACCCTGTATTTCTGCCTTCGCCCAATGGAATTTATGATCACGACCGGCAATGGCAAAGCCTTGCAATGCTTTCCCATCACTACTCTTTAAGCCACCATCTGTATGATCAAAAGAAAGGATAATCTTATCTCCATCCACCTGATAGGAACGATAAACGGGACCGGAATAAGGTATTTGTTCTCCATACGTATTAGCACGGGCTACCAACGCCAAGCGATGTCCAACGGCCTGTTTATCTTTCGGGTGGATGTCATTGGCATCGCCCTTATCGATGATTACAGCCATTCCGGTATTCGCTACCGACAATGTGCGCGCTTGTGCTTCGCGGAGTTCCGCCCAGTCAGAATCAACGGGGTTGGGAGACACTTGCATGAAGTTGGCTAACTGCACAAAATAGAAAGGAAAATCCTGTCCCCAGTCCTTACGCCAGTTCTCGATAACCAGCGGGAAAAGCTCACGATACTGATAGGCACGGGAAGCATTGTTTTCCCCCTGGTACCAGATAGCACCACGGATACTGTAAGGCACCAATGGATGGATCATAGCATTGTATAAAGATGTCGGCAGATTGGGGTCCTCGGACATATCCTTCGGAAACATACCCTCTTTCCGGGCATCGGCCGCTATCTGATATTTCCATTCACCGGCCAGACTAATTTGTTCTCCATTGTCTGAACGGAGATAAAGTTCATCCGGCATACCACAACCACCACCTGTATCTGTCACACGGATAGCCAATGTAAGCGGTCCTGCTTTCACCAGCTTACCCGGAACGGTATAATTGCGTTGAACAGAATAACCATCGGTACGGCCCACTTCCCGACCATTCCAATACGTTATATCATTATCATCAATAGCCCCTAAAACTAACTGCACTTTCTTACCTGCCCAGGATGCAGGAATATCAACAGTGCGGCGAAGCCAGATCAGTCCGTCAAAATCACCAAGCCCTTGCTGGTCCACCATTCCGGGGAAGTTCAGCTTGCCCCAAGCCTTATCATCCAAAGAAACCTCAGCCCGTACCGGTTTCCCAGCAGCGAAACCTTCATCAACACGATTGTTCCAAGCTTCCAAAGCTTTCAAATAGTCCGCTTTCATCGCAGCTTTATCAGGCATTGCACGAATATCTTCCACTACTTTACTGAAGTCCGGCATTTCTTGCAACACCTTTCCGCTTATCCAGGATTCTACATTGGTCCCTCCCCAGGAAGTATGAATCAACCCGACGGGTACATTCTGTTTTTCAGAGATTTCGCGACCAAAGAAATAGGCGGTAGCCGAGAAATCAGGAACGGTCAGTGGTGAGCATACCTGCCAACCATTATCACGGATTTTGATATCCGTCTCCGGCTGCGTACTGGTAACATGTTCCACATGCAATAAACGAATATTGGGATGATTGGCTGCGGCTATTTCTTTCTCATAATCCAGAACCTTGCCCCAACCTTTCAGCGGCATTTCCATATTGGATTGTCCGGAACAGATCCATACCTCCCCAATCATTACGTTCTTCAACACCAGTTTCTGACCATCGGTCAGTGTAAGCTCATACGGGCCACCCGCTTCAGGAGTACGAACGGAAAGCTTCCATCGCCCTTCCTTATCAGCCAGTGTTTCATACGTCTTCCCATCCCAGGAAGTGGTTACTTTTACCGCTTTCATCGGTTTTGCCTCACCCCATATAGGGGCATCCGTCTGTTGCTGCAACACCATGTTATCCGAAAACATCGGCGGCAACACAACCTTGGCCGAGATTGTACCGGATAACAACAGCAAAGCTGCAATTAACATACATTTGTTTTTCATATCAGTTAATTATTTTATGAGAGTCCGGAGTTAGTAACCTCTTTAACTCCTTCTCCCTCTAATTCCGTCGCAATATCAGAAAGCAAAGATAGCCAGAATTTCATATTCGAAATAGTGTTATTGCCCTAATAAATGCAATAATCTTTCCATTTATCACGCTAAATAGAAAGATATTCCTACTTTTGCACGAAAATCAACGCGTTATTTTATGATTTTAAATTACATTTGGGTAGCATTCTTCGTAATTGCTTTCATTGTGGCACTCATCAAGCTCCTGTTTATGGGCAACACAGAAATCTTTACGGAGCTTGTCAATTCAACATTCACTTCCTCGAAAACAGCCTTCGAAATATCGCTGGGCCTGACGGGTATCCTTTCTCTATGGCTGGGCATTATGAAGATCGGCGAGCAAAGCGGCATGATTAACGCATTATCCCGCTGGCTGAGTCCGGTGTTCTGCCGTCTTTTCCCCGAAATCCCCAAAGGCCACCCTGCCATGGGTTCTATCTTTATGAACCTCTCCGCCAATATGTTGGGACTGGACAATGCCGCTACACCAATGGGATTGAAAGCTATGAAGGAGCTGCAAGAATTGAACCCTCAGAAGGATACGGCAACCAATCCGATGGTCATGTTTCTGGTGCTCAATACTTCCGGGCTGATCCTGATTCCTATCAGCATCATGATGTATCGCGCTCAGATGGGCGCTGCACAGCCTACCGATATATTCATTCCCATACTGATCACATCAGCCGTTTCCACCCTTGTAGGAGTGATTGCTGTCAGCATTGCTCAACGCATCAATCTGATCAATAAGCCCATCCTTATCCTCATCGGTTGCATCAGCCTTTTCTTTGCTGGACTTATTTACTTGTTTATGCAACTCGGTCGTGAAGAAATCGGTACATATTCCACATTGATTGCCAACGTTATCCTGTTCAGTATCATTCTTTTGTTCATTATCTGGGGATTATGGAAGAAAATCAATGTATATGATGCCTTCGTAGAAGGTGCCAAAGAAGGCTTTACCACGGCCGTGCGCATCATTCCATATCTGGTAGCGTTTCTGGTGGGTATTGCCGTATTCCGCACTTCCGGTGCGATGGATATGTTAGTAAGCGGCATCGGTTACATAGTAGGATTGTTTGGCGCAGATACCAGTTTTGTAGGCGCCCTACCAACCGCATTGATGAAATCGTTGAGTGGCAGCGGTGCCAACGGATTGATGATTGATACCATGAAGGAATATGGTGCAGATTCTTTTGTAGGACGAATGAGTTGCGTAGCCCGTGGTGCTTCGGACACCACTTTCTATATCCTGGCTGTTTACTTCGGAAGCGTGGGTATTACTAAAACGCGTAATGCCGTCACCTGCGGACTGATAGCGGACTTTGCAGGTATCATCGCCGCCATCATCATCAGCTATCTGTTTTTCTTTTAACTTTTAATTATTAATTGATATGATTTCCTATCAAACAGACGGTGTAGAAATGCCCGCCATCAAAAAAAGCCAAACCACAGAATGGATTAAAGCCGTTGCTGCCACTTACAAGAAAAGAGTCGGTGAAATCGCCTATATTTTCTGTTCTGACGAGAAAATACTTGAGGTAAACCGCCAGTATCTGCAACATGATTACTACACGGATATCATCACTTTTGATTATTGCGAGGGCAATCGCCTCAGTGGAGATTTATTTATCAGCCTCGACACGGTACGTACAAATGCAGAGCAGTTCGGCAGTGACTATGAAACGGAGTTACACCGGGTTATTATCCACGGCATTCTGCATCTTTGCGGTATTAATGATAAAGGACCGGGAGAACGGGAGATTATGGAGGCAGCAGAGAATAAAGCGCTGGCTATGCGATGAAGAAACGAAAGAAAGTAGCTGTTTAGAGCATCTATAGATGGGATGCGCAGGATATATAGATGGGACACGCAGGACATATAGATCGGACGTATAGGATATATAGATCGGATATGCAGGATATATAGATGCAACGTGCATGAGATTATGACTCATGCACGTTGTATTTTATATCCATCTTTTTATTTCAATAAGAACTTCTCCGCACGTCCCGGAGAAAAGAGTTCCCACAGGGAAGCAACTGTCCAACCCGGAGCAAAGATATTATTATAATATCCCTTTCCATTGCGACCATAATCCCAGTTGGTGTGCTGAACAACTTCGGGATAAAAGCCCACTTTAGCCACACCACACATGTGTCCTTCGTACGGTAACAATTGACGCATAGAGGTAGAAATCACTTGGGCAAAGTCAGAGAAACGAGGTTCATCGTATTCTTTCGAAAGCCAATTCAATACATCGGCAAATTCAAAAACAAACACATCTATGTGGTTATTCTCCACCGATACATTTCCCCAGCCACGAGTTTTCAGGCCAATATCACCCAGCATCTGTCCTTCGGCAAAAGGAACGTCCCAAGTATAATACCAGGATAAAGCAAAATAAGCTGCTTTCTTCGACAATTCTGCATAATGCGTACGCTCCGCCCCTTTAGTAACCAGCGCCAGATAATACGTAGCAGTAGCGGCATACAGAGAAGCTTCTTTATCCTCACAGTTTGCATCCAGGGTTGAAGAGAAGAAATCCGCCTTAGATATAAGTTCTTTCTCCAGATAGCCCACCGTACGTTTCGCACTCTCCAGATAACGTTTATCCTTGAAATACTTGTAAGCCATCACCAAAGGCAAGGTAGCTGAAGGGGTGCTTCCACCCGTTCCATCTACAATGGAGAAGTCATCCTTAAACTTACGCGGGAAGCTACCATCCTCATTCTGCAAACGCAGGAAGCTATCCAAAATTCCTTTGATACGCTTCTCCCACTCAGGATGTTTGCGCTTCTGCTGCTTTTCGTAAGTCAGATAATTCAGCACGGCATACACACCCTCTGATTGGCGGCGGATACTGTGCTTGGATTCTTTAAAGCCACGATTATAATGTACCACCTCATTGAAAAAGCCTGCCGGAGAGAAACCGTTCTGAAGATACGTATCAAAAACACTGTTGGCACTATTCATCAATTCCTGGCGGTTCTGTAACGCACCATATTCCAGTGCATTGAAAGCATTGAGCAACGTACGTCCCACAAATCCGATTTCAGCAACATCCACATGATCGCAAGTAGCCGTTTTCAGTTCCACACCGGAATAGTAATGAGTAGGCGTATTGTCCACATAACTTTCCACAAAGAAATTACTGAGTACTTCTTTCATTCTGTCTACCGTATAAGGTGTGTCGACAGGCTGCGGACGGTTCGTGTCATAACAATACTCCCAAGTGCGCTGCACGCACTCAGAAAAATCAGCGGCATCTATTTCCGCCAACTCCCAGGTCAGAGTAATGCTGTCTCCTTTGCGAAGCAACTGAAAAGCCTCAACAGAAGGAGCTAAAGTCAATTTACGAATATAAGTTTTCGGAGCTTCCCGATACGGAAAACCGTAAGAAAGCACAGTCATACCTCCCACATTTTCAAATCCGGTATAGCCTATGGATGTTTCTCCGGACACAATGACCTCTCCTTCTTTGTGAGTGGCCAGCGCCTCCTTGTCAAACTTATCAATGCGGATAACCGACATTGACTTACCATTTGCAGAGTTGAAAGCTGCTGTAAGCGGAGTGCTCAAACGGTCCTCGCGCACCAACCAACTATCCGAAGTATGGAATGAAGGCGCCTCTTTGGGCGAACGCAGGTTACGACGATACCAGAAACCGGGCATATAAAACTGACAGTCACCATGCTTATAACCGGTTTTTATCTGCTCTCCATAATTGAAATACACATTCTCCAAGGCTTTGATGACAACATTGATGCGTTGTTTTCCATCTTTCTCCGTAACCTGACGGGTAATGACCAGCGGCAGATTTTCGGAAGGCTGACAATCGTACACACCATCCTGCACTTTCCGGAGAGTTAATGAATAGTGTTTGGCATCATTTCCCGGAACTTTTAAAGATACAGAAACATTCTCAGGAGTATAGTTTGCCGCTCCAATATTTGCAATGCCCGCAGAAAGCATTATCCCTAAAAACAATCTTTTTAACCTCATATTCAATCTTCATTTTACTATTTTACAATACAGGTCTTTCGGATTCTGATGACGGAGAATTGCCAGACACGGATGGCCACCCGTCTTTCCAATCAACCTTATCTAGCATCAACACACGGCCTCCGGGATTCTTGGTACTCACTGCATGATAAAACACCCAGTCATTACCCGCCTTATCCGTTACAATCTCTGAGTTATGTCCGGTACCTACAAAAGCCTCATTCTTGTGAATCAGTATTTCATGGTGGTTATCCAGCATCTTCTTACCATTTTTATCCACATAAGGTCCAAAAAGTTTCTTCGAACGACCTACAACCGTAGTATAAGTACTTTTCAATCCTTCACAGCAAGTTCCTATAGATGCAAAGAAATAATAATAACCATCTTTTTTATGAATATATGTTCCTTCATAGGCTGTTCCTGCCACCCGGCGGAGCTTGGCACCTTTCCTAACAGAAAGTCCGTCATCCGACAGTTCAATGCCGTAAATTCCCCGGAAACTACCCCAAAAGAGATATTTCTTTCCTCCATCCTCTATATAGAAAGGATCAATGGAATTCTGTACATTGATTTCATTGCTGCGGAACATCTTTCCATGATCTGTAAAAGGACCTTCGGGCTTATCGGCAGTGGCACATCCGATACCACAGGTCCATTCGCCACCCCAGACAGACATGGAATAATAAAGCACGTATTTATCACCTATTTTATTGATATCAGGAGCCCAGAGTCCTCCTTTAGGTTCAAAATCCGGACGAGTGCCTTTGGTAAAAGCAGTACCCACATACTCCCACTCCACCAAGTCTTTTGAACGATGGATAGGCAAGTTTCGGATATCTTCGGTGGCATACAGGTAATAATAACCATCTTCCCCTTTGATAACAGAGGGATCGGGCAGGCTATAATTTACAACCGGATTCTGATAGTTTTTGACGGGCCCTTGCGCCATAAGCAAACAGCTTATGGCGACAAAGGCTCCGATTAACAATATTTTCTGCATATATTCACTATTACTTATTTACAAACCGGAGCTTCTGCCTCGGTAGATGGACTATTACCGGCAATCACCGGCCAATCATTCTCCCAAACAATCCGGTCAATCATCAAATAGCGTCCTTTGCTCGGGGTGTGTCTGTCATAACTATGATATAGCATCCATTCATTACCCTCACTGTCCGTTACGATTTCCGAGTTATGCCCCGGTCCTACAAAACGATCATTGGCTCTGATCAGCACTTCATATTTATTGTCCAGCATTGATTCTCCGTTCTTATTCACATACGGACCTAAGAAAGAAGTGGAACGGCCAACAACCGTAGTATAAGTACTCAACATAGAGTTACAGCATGAACCGACAGATGCAAACATGTAGTAATAATCGCCACGTTTATGAATGTAAGGTGCTTCAAAAGCAGTACCCGCAACCTGCACTCTTTCTTTCTTGGCTGTTGCAATGTCAGGGTATACTCTCGTACCGTCTTCATTCAGCTTCACAGCATACAAACCGTTGAAACTACCCCAAACCAACCATTTCTGTCCATTGTCTTCAAAGTAGCAAGGGTCGATGGAGTTTCTTACATCAATTTCACTTGAAGTGAACAACTTTCCTTTTCCGTCTACCGATATATCCAATGTGAAAGGACCTTCGGGAGAGTCAGCCGAAGCAATACCGATACCGGCAGTTGCAGGCTTGCCCATGGCAGACATGGCAAAATACAAGATATATTTATCACCCACCTTTTCGATATCCGGTGCCCAGACTGCTGCACCCGATTCCGTAACAAACGTAGGTTTTGTTGCAAACATCTTGCCTCCGTCCGTCCAGTGAATCAAGTCTTCCGACTTACGGATTACAGATGTATTGGTGGCATATACATAGAATGAATGGTCATTCTCTTTCCAGACTGTAGGGTCAGCTGCGCTGTAATCAGTCAATGGGTTTGAATAAGGATTCTTATAGTTTGCTGTTCCCTTATTATCGTCGTCCGAGCAGGATGCCAAGGCTCCTGTCAGAGCCAAGGCAAACAATATATATTTACTTCTCATATATTATCTTATTTATATCTTTGTTCAAGTTCTTCTACCGGGATATTATCTTCATAACCGTCGTAACCATAGTTCTGATTGATACGGCCTTGAGTGTTGGATTCTATGGCATTACGCGGAATGGGCCACAACACGTGATACGGCTTCATGATAAATGCATTGGTTGAATAATAATATTCTGTTGCAAAGAAATTATTCTTCTCCATCATGCGGTCATAATACCAGTTCTTTTCTGAAAAGTTATTGAGTGAATATCCATCTATACCCTTTTCTGCTTTCAGGAAGGCAATACGAGTCAACTCAGTCTTACGATGGTCTTCCAGGAACAATTCTCTGGCTCTTTCATCCAGGATATCTTCCAGTGTAACGGATGAGAGTTCCGGTGCATTCACACGGCGACGGATTGTATTCACATCCTCAGTAGCCAAATCGTTCTTGCCTAACCACCAGTAAGCCTCAGCTCTATTCAAGTAAGTTTCGGCAAGGCGGAAAATATACTGGTCTGTGAAACCACCTACAGGTACTTTACCTCCTGCATTCGGATCATCTTTATCAATCAGAACCTTCACAATCGGGAAAGAGAAATAACAGCGCATGGTATCGGTACAGTAAGCAGGATTAACCGGTTGACCGAAGTAAGCGGCACTACCACCCTTTGAAGCCGGCAGATTGTATTTGATACGTGACTTATCATACCAGTTATTGGAATTATGACGCATATCATCTCCACAATCCTTCCACAACTCATATTGTGCATAGTTGGTAGGACGTATCTTGGCAAGACCTCTACCCAGTTCTTCCAACTGTTCGTATCCATCATAAATACCTGATGCATCAGTCGTTCCGTTCTTTCCGTCCGGTGTCTTCATTTTGCTTCCGGCATGCCACTGCGGCACGAAGTTACGCTTACGTTTTGAACCACTTGGAGAAGAACATCCGTCCAGACCGTAGATTTCCTGACCGATCATAATGCCTTCTTTGTTCTCAACAATACTGATATTCTCTTCCTGGAATAGGTCGTTGTATACGTCCTTACTCTTATCATCCATATTGATACCGAAGCGTTCGGTCATCAGACGCAATCCGTAATCATTGATACAACGAGTTGTTGCATCTACCGCCTGTTGGAAGTCACCGGTAGCCAGACATATCTTAGCCAGTAAATGTTCACCTGCGGCTCTGCTCACAGCACCACGGATTACTTCTTTAGGTAACCATTGTACAGCATATTCCATATCTTTCTTGATATTCGCCAAGATAGTTTTGCGGGAAACGGTATTAAAGTCCAGTTTTGCACCGGTAATTTCTTCTCCGATCCAAGGTACATCTCCAAATTGGTTAGTCAGCAGATAATACCAATAAGCGCGATGGAAATATCCTTCTGCTAAACAAGCGTTTCTGTCTTCTTCCGAAGCCATACCGTCAGCTTCAGGAGCACGGGTAATAACCGTATTGGCATACTTGATACCGTTCCAGCCGAAAACCCAGTAACGAAGGTGCAGATACATATTGGTGGTAGGGGTCAACTGAGTCACCATATTGTGGATTTCCTTCGTTTCAGGACCTCCCATAACAGCCAAGTCAGACCAAGCATATTCATATACAGAATAGGTTTCACAGTTTCCAGAGTTGAAAGCGTCTCCAAACCATTCAAAATTCATCTGTTTACGGCAGAGGCGAAGCATGGTTTCCAAACCTGCTTTATCAACAAAAGTGTTCTCCGGTGTCAGGAACGACATCGCCTTCGGTTCAAGATCAACACAAGCAGAAAGACTGGCAGCTATCAGGCAAGTTGCCAGACCTTTTAGTATATATTTCTTTGTTTTCATTTGAATATCTTTATTTAATTATCGTTCTATCAGATTATAAGGTAATGTCTACACCAAATGTCCAGATGCGTGGAGTAATGGCCTTAGTCAAAGGATCAGAAGTTCTCCATTTAGAAATAACGAATGCGTTATCCACATTAATACTGAATCTTAGATTATCAATCATAAACTTGTTGATCAACTTCTTCGGGAATGTATAAGACAATGCCATATTCTGCATTCTTACGTAGTTTCTCTTTTCGTAAATGTTCACGCCCGGGCTATCGATGTTTGCACCCAAACGGGCATATTTGCTATTCGGATTCCATGGTGTCCAATACTCGGTCCAAACAGAGTTTGAAGTATTGTAGTAACGGTTAGTTTCGTTTCTCGGCAGGTTATCAATATCCATCCAACCGAATTCTCCACGCAGTACAAAAGAGAAATTGATGCATTTGAATAAATTCAGGTCACTGCTCAACGTCATACGATGCTTCGGAGTTTTTGTACCCAACCAGAGCTTATCGTCATCATTGATCTTACCATCGTTATTAACATCCAGTAGTCTCGGGTCACCCGGTTGCTTACCATATTTTGCAGCTTCCAATTCTTCACCCAGTTGCCATACGCCAATCCACTTATAATCATAGATTTCATCAATAGCATGTCCGATATACCAACCGTTCTGTACATCATCGTCTTCACGCTGACCGATAACATTACCATCGGCATCCAGCACATCAATCATATCACCGTACAGGTGTTTGATTTCATTCTTATTAGTAGAATAAGTGAAGGTGGTATTCCAACGTACATTAGAAGTATTGATATTTACACTTGACAAAGTTAACTCAGCCCCCTGGTTAGCAATTTCTCCCAGGTTAGAAGCGATCTTACCATATCCTGAAATTTCAGGCATAGCACGGTCCATCAACAAGTCATTCGTCTTATTCTTATAAAGTTCTACAGAACCGCTCAGTCTGTTTTTGAACAATCCAAAGTCAACACCGAAGTTGAACCCGGTAGTAGTTTCCCATTTCAAGTCTCTGTTAGCCAAACTTGAAGGATATACACCTTTATAGTTTACCCCATCCTGAATAACGTTGGTAATAGTTAATCTTGAGAAAGCAGCATAACGGCCGATGTCACGGTTACCGGTTTGTCCCCAGGAAAGACGCAACTTCAGGTTGTTAATCCATTCAACATCCTTCAAGAACTTCTCTTCTGATATACGCCATCCGGCAGCAACTGTAGAAAATACACCGAAAGGATTATTCTGTCCGAAAGCTGAGAAACCGTCACGACGTACAGAACCTGTCAGCAAATAACGGTCCATCAAAGAGTAATTCAAGCGCCACAACAAACCATTACCAGTCTGCATTTCGTCATTTGCACTGACAGTAGGAGTAATACCGGCCTGAATACCATGATAACTCAGTGCGCCATTCGGCTGGAAACCTTCATTGTTTCCCGTACTTTGCCAGTTCTGATATTTTTCAGCAGTATATACAAAAGTGAAGTCGAAATTATGTATATTAGCAAATGTACGGTTCCATTTCAACATGTTATCAATGCTCCATTCATAGTCTGAATAGTCCACACGTTTTGCTTTACCACCTGCTACTACACCCGGCTTGATATCAGAATCAAAATAGTAATCCTTTCTCCAGCCGTAACGCACATTGAAAGTTGTCTGCCAGGTAAATCCAAAAGGAAGAGTTAACTTACCATAAACGCTTGAATTAAACGTCTGCGTTCTGTAGTATTTTTCGTCCACTGAACGGTTCAGTAATGGGTTGGCAATACGGTTGTCATCCCAAGGTCTAACCTTGATACTTCCATCAGCCTCATAAACGTCTCCAAAGGGGCTGGCTGCTTTAGCCGCGCCCGTATCTGCCTTAATATCATCCGAGCCTTTATGAACGAACTGCGCATTCAAACCAATATTCAACCATTTCGTAATCTCAGTATCCAAATTCACACGCGATCTTGAAGCACGGAATTGATCACCTACTACGATACCATCATTATTAGTATAACCCAACGACACATAATAGTTGGTTCTTGCCGTCTTACCGGAAACAGAGGCATTGTAATCCTGTCTCAAACCATTCTGATAAACGAGGTCCATCCAGTCAACGAATTTACCGGCTTTATAGTTGTTAACCTCAATAGGATTGAATTCCAGTCGTTGCATCCAGGTTTCAATATAATCACCGGAGAAAGAGCTGTCATAGCTTGCCCATTGTTCACGAGAAACGCCATCGGGCAGACTATTGGGATTATCATAATATCCCAAACCATGCTGTTGTTCGCCCGGCTTAAAGTAATCAATTGTTTTGAAGTAATCAACACGTCTCTGCATATACTGTTCAGCAGTAGGCATCTCCGGCATAAAAGTAGCTTGTGAAACACCTATTTTTGTACTTACGTTGATAATGGGCTTCTCGGAAGAACCTCTCTTGGTATTGATAAGAATAACACCTGCCGATCCTTTGGAACCGTAAATAGCAGTAGAGCTGGCATCCTTCAGGATATCCATACTTTCAATGTCATTCGGATTAATATCATCAATGTTACCATAGAATACCACACCATCCAAAACAATCAAAGGAGAAGTACTGGCCTTCAACGATTGTTTACCACGGATCAGAAGCCCGGAGGCGCCGCCACCTGCATCAGTAGAAGGAGTGATGTGCACACCGGGAACCGTACCAACCAGGAAGTCAAGAGCATTTGTTGCAGCTCTATTCTTTGTCACTTCCTCGCCAACGTGTGCCACGGCGCCTGTTACATCCTTTCTTTTCATCGTACCATAACCCACCACAACAACTTCATCCAGCAACTTAGAATCTTCCACTAATGTAACGTTCAGAGTTCTTGCATTGGCATCAATCGTTTTTTCTACCGTTTGGTAACCAATGAATGAGAATACTAAAGTAGATTTTTGCGCAGGAACGTTCAATGAATACTTACCATCTAAATCGGTAATAGTACCCAAAGCAGCATTACCCTTTACAGTAACGTTTACACCGATTACTGTTTCGCCTGTGGCATCTTTAACGACACCCGTAACGATTCTGCCCGATTGGGCTTGAGCATAAATTGTAGAAATCAGGAGGAGGAGTAACATCCTAACCCTTGCATCAAAAAAGCATTTTGAAATTTTCTGCTTCATAATATTAAATTTTAAAAAAAATGTAAAGACTTACTTGGCTTTAAAGCAAGACAAAAATAGATATTCAAATAGGCAATCAATAATACAGTTATCTCTAAAAAAAGAAAAAATGTCCCAAATCACGCGTTAGAAAGGTTTAAAACAGCAATAGACACAATAATCTCAATTATAGGGACGTATCTATCATTTTATTCATAGGCTGTAAGCTGTGAAGCTAGTCAATTTTATAAAGTTTCAGAATAACAACAAAGGCGTATCCTTAATAGAACACGCCTTTGTTCTAGAGATATCGAATCTGAAAGAAAATATGCCTCTCGCAGAAAATAATCTAATCAAGAGTTCGAACTTCAAGTTCCCCTGTTTTATTCGTAGCCGGCAGAGTTATTTCTAACATTCCTGCATGGCCAGACCTATACTGAACCGGCTTTCCGTTAAAGAATACTTCATATTGATGCCCTGCATCCATACAGACAATCATGCAACGCTCATGAGGTTTTGTCGAATCATCAAAAGAAAGTTCAGCCTTATATCTGGAATGATTCTCATTAAAATCACTCTTTGTAATCCATACCTCAAAACCGGTGGAGACTTTACCCGGCCTATAGTATGCTGCAAACCAATTTAATATAGGAGATGAAAGCCCCGAGAACTGGTGCCACCCTGCTCCTCTCCCCGACGAAATGATGAAATGCTCGAATGTGAAATAGCTTTCTTCACACTCTTTCTCCCAATTATCCAGAGCTGTATGTGCCACTCGGTAAGCCTCTTCCCCTTTACCCAAATCTAAAAGAGCCTTCCACATCATCCACTGATGGGGAAACCAGACAGCACCGTTCCAATATCCATCTTCTTTATAATAAGGAGCAGACTGATCGACCGTTGAGAGCCCGACTTTAGTCCACAGTTCGTCAGGAGAAAACAAATGTTCCATCAACCGGCCCACTTGAGCGGGAGAACAAATACCTGCTACCAAAGGGGTGACCCCATCCAGTCCCTTATTAAAATTAGATTGATCCTTATACCGGAAAATATCTGTCGCATTTCCCAGAGAATCATGGACTACATATCCGAAGTATCCGCTTTCTTCATCCCAAGAGTAAGTTTGCAGGGCGTACGACAAAAGTTTGATGATCTGTTCATACGCCTTCACATCCTTTTTCAGCCCCAGTTCCTTCGCTGCCAGGCGCAGAATCTTCGCCGCCCGCAGATAATAAGCAGAGGTTACCACAGGAGCCACCGATTGATACTGCGATTTATTACCGCGTAATGCATGTTGAGGCGGATAATCGTCCCATCCACCGGAATTATAGAAATAATCCCAGGTACGAAGCAGACCGGAACCTGCCATTCGGGTAGGTGAATACGGATCAGCTCCGACCATAAAATCAAAATATTGTTTCAGCCTGGGATATAAGAATCTCAGCGCTTCCTGTGACAGGCTGTTGTTCCACAAATCAGCATAAGCATACATCTGAATGGGTAATGGGGTACCGTGATGGATGAAAGCCGATTCACTCCCCACCGGAGTCGTATAAGCCTTGATACATTCGAAAGCCTTGACCGGGTCCACATCAATCAGTCCCAACGCAATGAAGCCGGAATCCCAGGTATAAAGACTGTTCCAATTCTTACCCGGCGTAAAATGTCTGATGTATTCCTTCTGCGTATAAACCGGATATACGATATTCGACAAGAGTGAGGCTTGCAGCAAACGATTCCCCAGAAGATACTTCTCTCCGCCTGGCAACACCTGGTCTTCAGGCTTCGCTTTTTCCGCAGAACTGATCCGTGCGACCAGTTTATCCGGTGTCGAATGGAAATCTTGCAGTTCCTGCTTCACCTGTTCTTTATTCCCACTGCACACCAGCATGTAAATGGTCTGTTCCGAGTCAGGTTCCAGTACGATAGGGCGCAAAAAAGCATTGGCATAATGCCAGTTCCTGTCTCCAATTAGTCTTGAAGATACATGTTCATGCACCCTTCTACGGAAGAAAGACTCCAATTCACCGTTCAGTATCTCCCTCACTTCCGAATGTTGGTAGTTCCAGGCCACGCCATAATAGTTGTCACAATCCTTGTATTTCAGTATAAAATCCTGTTTGGTTTCTCCCACCTCCATTACAGGAGTGAAAGGAATCGGTGTACGGACCACATTTACATTGTTTATACCGTCAACATCCCCTATAAAGAATCCATCCAAACTGATTGCAACAGTACTTCCCGAAACAAGTTCCAGTTTATATTCTCCGACCTTCTTTCCATAATAAGGAACTGACAAGAAAGAGAATTCCCCCGTACCTTCCAATTCTACAGATTGTTCCACCAGTCCTTTCAGACACAGTACGGCACTCTCTCCTTTCTTCATCTTAAACCGGAGACCTATCGCCCCGTTTTCCTGCCCCGGAAGAATGTTTACCAGATAGCTCAACCGGTCACCTTCATTCCTGCCGAACCCTCTTCCCAGTATGGAACCATCGAGTGATGAAGTACTGCGCTCCTCATTCCGTTGCCATCCGTCATACACCAGTTTGTATTGAGGGGATTTACTGGCAGGTTCATTCTCAATATAGTCAATGGCATTATACCATTGCAGGCCGGACGTATCCGAAACCGCTACCTGCGGATATGTCTCAGGATAATCTATATATGCCATCTGATTCAATACCAGATTTTGAGGCATACTCGTATTGTTGACGCAATGTATCCCGACCAACGTACGGTTATCATCCAATATGTGATAGGTGACATCCGTATAAACCCGGTCTTTCCACTCCAGTTCATAGCGGTAAGTGATGCGGGTCATCTCCGGATTTATTTCCCACGGATAGTAGGATGATTCGAACAGGACATGCGGTACCAACTGACGGTTCCGGTAATACCCGGGCATCACCGAGAAGTCAAAACGTATCCCTTTACGCATATCAGGTATGTGCGAGATACCGGCATAGCGTTTTGAATAAGGCCCCCATGCATGCAATGATGCAATATCATGGCTATTGCCCGAAGAAGGCAAAGGAAAAACAGCTCCTGCACAGCAAAGGGTCATAATTGCGGTCAGAAATGTCATCAAGTATCGTTTCATCTATTACTATAGCTTTAGTATTCGGCACTATGTGCACTTTCATCATTAATTTACAGAATCATTCACAGCAATCCTACGTTATGAAACAGTCGTTACCTTAACCTATATCAGTCGTTACTTCATTGCCATTCACTCGTTACTTCATCCCTATTCAGTCGTCACCTCATTATAGAGCACTTTTTCCTACTGATAATCAAAGAGTTGCAAAAGGAACAAAGAGTATCATCCAATTCCATAAATCCCAACAAGCAAACCACTGATACATCATTCAGTAACTCCTATTCCGGACATATCCGGAGTTACTTTTCACCCCAGCAAACGGATTGCAGGAACCATATCGCTTGCTCGCTCTTCAAACCCTGCCGTTCCAATACCGAAGGCAATTCATGATAACTCTTCCAGAAATCAGCAATCAAAGCGGGCATTTCAGACGGAGCATACATCACAGCCTCATTCAGACTTCCCATTTTGCCGAACTCTTCTTTAAAGACAATATACGAATTACGATACTTCAGTTGTTCCATAGACCGGGCTATTCTTTTGGATGCCCCTAAAAGTCCGTTCATATCCACTTTCCCAGACGGATAAATGATCTTAATCACTTTTTCCTGGTTACAAGGCAATTCCGGCAAATCTACCAGTAATGCAAAGTCTTCAGCCGAATATCTGTATTCTGCCGGAACTCCATTTACCGTGACGGACTGGGGAAGCAGAGATGAAAGCACTTTCACCGTGAACGGACGGGCAAGAGGCATTTCTTTATAGCCACCTTCGCGCTTGCCGATAACAATCGTTTGCTCATTACCACTACGGGCAGAAGTCAGCTTAGTCACGGCATACTCGGATGCATAATTCTTATCATTTCCGTTATCTTCATACAAATTAAACGCCGTTGTACCGCTTCCACCGGGAAACACCGTCACCGCTATTTCTTCGTCATTATTGTTAAGGTTCATCACATTCTCCAGATACAAAGGAAGTATGGCACCCGCTTTTACATAAATTGGATATTCATCAATAGCGAAAGAGCGTTCTACAATCCGGTTACCTTCCAGTAAAGCTCCCGTATGCCATTCGTACCATTCTCCTTCCGGCAACCATACACGTACCTGTGCATAACCATCCTTGGCTGGAGTAGTGACCGGTGCAACCAGAACGTCATCTCCAAACATATACTCATTGCCAAAGTCGTAAGCTTCTTTGTTCTCCGGATAATCATAATACATCGGACGACAAAGAGACAATCCGTCGTCATACCCCTTACGAGCCATGGTGTAGATATAAGGAGCCATCACATAGCGTTGGCGAATCGTTTCACGGATGATATCACAATATTCCTTGTCGAACACCCAAGGTTCTTTATTCAGCTTAGCCCCTTTCTGGGAGTGGGTACGCATAATCGGGCTTAATGCTCCGAATTGTAACCAGCGGGTATACATTTCGGGATCTATCTGGCTACCGATATGCCCACCCAGGTCATGACTCCAATAGCCGTACAACACGTTGGAAGCTGTAGAATTGAAATAGGGTTGGAAATCAAGTGATTTCCATGAAATCACAGCATCACCCGAGAACCCTACCTGATAACGATGATTTCCCAATCCTCCCCAGCGGTGGTAAAGCATCGGACGTGTCTCCCGACGTTGCTCCATATCGCTGAAAAATGCATAGTTAATCCACCAGGTATTACTCAGATTCTTCATCTTTGAGTCGAACATTCCCTGCTGCCAGTCCAGCCACCAGAAGTCCACCCCATCTTTTTCCATCGGAGCCAAGATATTCTTGAACATATTCTTCATGAACTTCTTATCTGAATTTATCCAAGGGATCGTCTGCTTTGTAGCCGGGTCTACACCCATGTCCTTAGCCATCTCCGGATATTTCTCTTCATAAGCGGCCACTCCGTCTGCCGGATGCAGGTTAAGTGTCACTTTCACGTTATTCTGTTTCAGGTATTTCAAGAAACCCTGAGGATTCGGAAATAAGTCCCTGTTCCAGGTCCAGCCTGTCCAGCCTCCCTTACCTTTCTCGGTATAATGCCAGTCCATATCTACCACTAACACGTCCAAAGGTATCTGATAAGTATGAAAATTATCAATCAGATTACGGAACTCTTTGTCAGAATACAGCCAATAACGCGACCACCAATAGCCAAATGCGTAACGGGGAGGCAACGGCATCTTACCAGCAAAAAGAGTATAGTCTTTCAAAGCCTGCTTATAGTCATGCCCGTAAGCCATGAAGTACCAGTCTTGCCCTTCATTAGCGGGGCGTTCCTTAGCCCAGTCCCAGTCCGGATCATTATCAAACAAAAGTCCGCGGGAATCGTCAATGAGCGACCAACCATCAGTTGCCAACAGGCCGTCTTCCAGTTTCAGTTTATCCCCTTTCTTCGTATCAGACACCCAAGTTTGAGTCTGTGTATCACCGTCCATCCCATCAAGAGTGCGATATGTACCTTTCAGATTGCCTTTCTGTTGCATTCCAGGCTTCCAGGTGAAGGGGAATGCCCCCTTTACAGCTTCGATTATCAGATTATTGTTCGTAAACCGCCCACTGTCTTTTTTATAACGCATTTTCATCTTGGAGGTGGTTATTTCAATCCATGCCCCCCTTGTCTTCAGTTTGTAATCAACCTGCGGATATAAACGGTCTACTGCAATAAAAGACTTGTCGTCTACAAATTTTCCATCCGGAGCATACTCCAAACGGAGCGTTCCATCCGATATGACCGTAAACCGTACATTGTTATCAGTATAAGCAATATTCTGCTGTTCACCCTGCGCTCGCAGTGACAACAGGACACCCTGCAAAATGCAAAGGATAAGTATCAACTTCTTCATCATGGTACTATTGATTTTAAATGGTTTCTGAATTCGATATCTCTTTACGTAACATTAGACTATATGTAATATAACGACAACAAAAATAGGGAATTATATCAGTCTGACACCTTAAAAACGATTCAATAAATAGAAGATTCGTATCAAAACAAAAGATGTAGGATTCTATCGAATCCTACATCTTCCATTTAAGCAATTATATAGCAATACTTTTTAAGAATTTCCTGCTATTCAAGCAAGGAAGCAATTCTATTCACCGTTCACAATGGCTTTTATTTAGCAACCTCTTGTTCATTTCTGGTAGGTTGCGGTCCCATATAGGAACGCTTCATACCGCCAAAGTCCAACACAACCTTTTGCAGAACTGTTCCGGCATCTCCACAGATGATTTTCACCGTATGCTTACCCGGTTTATCGATATGGAGAGTGGTCTTGTTGATTCTGCAATTCTTCAATACGCTTTCATACCAGATCTGGGCATATTCGAAAGAAGAAGTAGATGGAGTCATTACCGGACCTTCGTCTATACATACACCATATTTGGTTTCAACATTTGTTGCTTCATGTCCGGCATATCCTCTATCCTTGCTGATGGGGAATGTAGGCAGCACATACGTATAAACGTCTACTGATCCCTGCTCAAACGTATAGAAATCATATTCCAGGCGCGGTGTATTACGTCCTGCGGTACGTTGTGCCGGAGCGATAGGATTACCCAACTGTACAGCTGTATTCTCGCATCCCAGGTTCGGAATCATAATCATCTTAATGGCATCATTCTCCACTTTACGGTGGAAACTTGCCGCATCTATCGAAACATATCCGTTGTTTTCAACAAACAGCGTATCCATTTCGGCCAATGAAGGAGAAGTAGGATTAAAGACGGAGATATAGACACTTTCCTTCTCACCGCGATCAGAAGTGATATCCAGTGTTCCAAGTATTCTTTCACCGGCAGGAACCTTCGCCCAGTCGATAGAAACCTCGATACGCTCTTCAGTAGCAGTCTCTCCGGATTTCTTACTAACTAAAATCCAGTCATTTGTTACAGCAGCTTTCCATTTCAACGGAGTAGCACCCTTGTTGAATACATCTACATAGTAAGACTGGCGCAAGTAAGTATTGAAACATGGCAATGAATGGAAACTCTGGAGACCTTTCAACACGGCCTCACCTTCGGCCATTACGCCTAAAGAAGCAGTAGGAGCCAATTCAACATCTCTCAATTTCGGAAGTTCAAAATAAGCAGCGGCAAATCCCTGTTTCATCGTCATTACATGATCCCACTTACCGCCAAGCAACGAGTTATAGCCCTTGGTAATTACTTCCAAACTGTCGTAACAGGCTTTCGCTGATTTTTCCAGTTCTTTGGTTGATGCTCTCTGCTGAATAGAATACCAGCGGTTTCTTTGTCCGTCCAGTATCATTCTGTTCAACAACTCGCACCCTTTCACCGGATAATACAGTGTCTGGTAGAAGCATGCTTTCTGTTTCTCGTCCGACATACTGTTCAGGATCTTCTCTACGGTGCTTCCAATACGACGGTATTCGCTCAAACGATTATCCACCTCACGATAGTTGGTAAGCGAAAAGTCCGTATCCGTATTCCGTTCTCTCCCGTGCTTATCAGTAGTCCATTGGTAGCCCCATCCCATAAATTCGGGTTTACGCGCGAAAGCCAGCTTATAGAAAGAATTAACCACATCCTGGTATTCGTTGCGGTATTGGTCGCCCAACATACCACACAGCCATTCGGTACGGTAGTTAGCTGCCCTTTCAAAGTTGAAAGAATCAATATCGAAAGCCATCGTCAGGAAGTAATCAACAGCGAACTCACAGGATTTGATATCACCGGCATTCAGCAACCAGATGCGATCTGCCGTTGCATCATACGCCTTACGAAGTTCTTCATACATCAATGTAGGAGAAATCGTGTTCATCCAAAGATGATCGTGAGGCTTACCAAGATAAGAAGAATGGTAGTACACACCCGAACGGCCCGAACGCTTCTGTTCCTTCGGGCTGCTCAGACGTTTCATATAACCATAGTTATCATCCGGCCAGATGATTGTTACGTCATCCGGTAGTTCCAGCCCTTCGTCATATACATCCAACACTTCTTTATAGGGAGTAAATGCTTGGGGAATCTCTTCACCCGGTTTACCAATGGCATCAATCAACATCTGCCTTTGTGCCATCAGAGCCTCCTGAAGCATATCTTTCCGGTCGCCCATATCATTGCTTGCATTCATGGCTCTGTCGTGCAGTCCGCGTAATGCCAGCGTATATACATTTTCAAAGGGAGCACATTCCTTCACGCGTGCATTCAGCACACTGTCTACGCCTTTTTTATTATTGATGTAGTCCCACTCACCCATTTTATCACGCTTCCATTCACTTGCCGTATTAAACAATAACGGTTCGCAATGAGAAGAACCCATGATGATGGCAAAGCGGTCTGCAACCACTCTGTTCTCGGGAATGCGGTGAAATGCCATAGACGCATCGTGCATGGCCGGACACAAATAGTTGGCCTGGAGGCGGAGTAACAGTTCGCAAACCTTAGCGTAAGTCCGGGGACCGAAGTTACCCACTTCTTTCTCGAAGTTTCTCTTCGACCAACGGTAGAGGCCCCAGTCTTCATCATTGATGAAAATGCCTCTGTACTTCACAGTAGGCTCTTTAGATATATATTTATCTACTTTCAGGTGTAACTGATCCTTCTTTACAATAGGAGCATCTGCCCACCAGTACCAGGGAGATACACCGATAGTTCTTGACACGGACAGCAATCCATAAGCAGCACCTCTGCGGTCGCTACCCACAATAACCAATGCCTTGTCTACACCAGGAAGCGGATTACGAACGAGTTGCACCAGATAGCTTTCCCAACGATCCTTCAAAGGTTCCACGTCCAGTTTCTTCTTCGCAATCATCTGGTCAATCCATTCATTATGACCCAAGGTTCCGACAATGATACAATTCTTCTGAGGAGCTTCCTTGGTAGTAGCAACGCCCAGAATTTGTCCACTCACCTCTTTCACATCATTCGCAAATAGTCCCGCCGTTGTTTTTACAACTTCAAAATCTTGTGCATCATAGTACACGCAGGCTTTATCCTTCTTGCCTACGAGACTAAATACGTTGGATCCGCTACTATTTTGCGATAGCGAAACCTGAGCCAGTGCCACTGAAGAACTCAGTAGCAGCATACCTCCTAATAAAACAGATTTAAAAATACTCATGGTTTATTTATTGATAATTTATAAGTTACTTCTCCATCAAGGCGACCACACACCAGAGGTAAGGTCCTTGCGCATGAAAATCACCAGTACGACGCGGACGGTCATAATAGTATTGCTTGTCGTTCTTCTTATTGGTACCTACGCAGATTTCTCTCACCTGATTCTTTTCGGTAAGGTAAGTCACCAAAGCCATCCATGCCTTGCGGGCTGCCGGAGCATATTCTTTGGCATCCAGCCATCCGTTCTTTACCCCCGTAATAAAAGCGAAGGTAAACATGGCAGAACCCGATGTTTCAGTCCAGCATTCGGGATCATCGAGCAACTGATTCCACAGGCCTTCCGGATTCTGATATTCCTTCAGACTTTTCATCATGGTCAGGTAGCCTTCCATGATGCGGGGACGGTCTTTGTGCTTCTTGGGCAAATAACGAAGCAATTCTGCCATACCTGCTGCCATCCATCCGTTTCCGCGCCCCCAATAGAAAGGTACGTCCGGTGCATGATAGAAGAGACCGTTGGGACGTTGTAATTCATCCAGATACATCACCATCTCTTTGGCTGCACGATCTATATATTTGCTATCATTGGTCACTTTGTAGGCATGTGTCTGTACAATGGTAATCATGTACATATCGTCAATCCAAAGACGTGTCTGCCATGAATAGCCCTTCTCTGCCCATTCCTTCTCACTTGGTTTGGCATCTTCGGGAACTTCCCATTGGGTATCGGCATAAGGCAATCCCAGTTCTTTGTAGCGTTCATCCTTCGTCACCCAATAAAGCTCCAGAGGCAAACTTCCGAACATATTCAGATCGACATGATTCTTGATGGGCAACAACTCCTTTTCGGTAGTAAACAGATGCTCAAATCTGGCTTGCAGAAGCTTGATGAGCGCTTTGTCTTTGGCTGCCGCCGCATATTTAAGAGAACCGTTCCAATAGAAGGTTTCAGGATAACCAATCCATTTTCCGGCATGCAATGCATGTTTCTCGGTTACAAAACGGTAGGCAATACGTCTGCCGATTTCATCGGGAGTATACCCTTCGGGAAAATTCTTCAGAAGACTAGTCTGGGCGATTAGCAACTGGAAAGATGATAATAAAAATAATAATGCGAATACTTTCTTGTACATAACAATTTGAATTCTATCTATTAAACATTACAATAATTTACTTTCTCTGGAATATCCGTTGATATTACTTCACTTTCAATAGTTTCTTGGTGTCGTCGCACACGGCTACCGCCACTTTGGAGTCTGCACAGCCGTAATAAAGATATAGCTTCTTCTTATAATAGGCCAATCCTTCGATAAACACGGTTCCGTCCTTATACTGCCCGCTCTTCTCAAAAGAAGCTTCAGGCATGAAGAAAGGCTTGTCTAAACGGCCCAATACTTTATAAGGATCTTTGGAATCAAACAGGAGCTGACCAGCGCAGTAAGCACCTGCCGGATAATTTGCATCGCCTCTCTTTTTATCATTCTTACCATTATACATCAATACGATGCCTTGTTTGGTACGAATAGCAGGAGGACCACATTCAGTCATCTGGCTGTCGAAGTATCCGTTACGCGGCCTGACTATTTTCAACAACTCGTTGTTCTCATCCAGCACAGGATACCAGTCTGTAAGATTGTCGGAAGTAGCTGCATGCACAGCATATTCTCCCCAATACATGAAGTACTTACCATCTACTTTATCGATAACCAGTTTCCCACCTTTCACCTTGGTAAGCATGGAGGCTGACTTGGTAGCAATTCTGGCGAAACGCCCGTCATACGCTTTTTCAAAAGCAAGACCGTGCTTGGTCCAGTTCTTCAAGTCTCTGGAGGTAGCCACTGCAAGACGGGGAGTCTTCCGGTTCCACGCCGTATAAAGCATCACGTATAATCCGTCTTCGGTCATTGCCACTCGCGGATCTTCGCAACCACCCGGACACTCTATATTCTCAAAATCATCTCCACCGGGGAAAAGTACCGGACTGTCGAATCTCTTCATAGTTACTCCATCCACGCTTTCAGCATACCCGATACGGGAAGTTCTCTTCCCGATGCCTTGTGCCGAGTTATCTTCAGCACGATAGAGCACGACAATCTTTCCATCTTTCACGGTGGCAGCAGGATTGAAAATATCACTTTCCTCCCACTTCACCTGTTCCTTGCGCATCGGACAATAGAAAGAGGTAGGCTGTGGAGTGAGTACAGGATTGACACCTTCAGGACGATGAAATGGGCCAATTACCCAGTTCTCCTGTTCTTTCTTATCGGTATCATCTGAAGAAGGCAGAGTAGAAAAACTACTCAATGACAGCACTCCTATCAAACCGACTATGAGTTTTAACTTCATCTTAATATCTATGTTTCGCATGGTTAAAATTATCGTTTTATTGACGAATATGTTTATAAATCTCGGTCAATACTTCCAATCGGGTTGTTTTTCCGGGAACAGCCCGGGGCTTAAACCCACATAATGTACTCCAGTCCTGCAACGTCTTTTCATCGACCGTTCCTTGCAAATCCGCATCCCATCCGGGCAAATACCCTCTCAATCCCATATATTGAGCCAAATGGAAACCAGTATTTTCCGGACGCAAGTCACGAAAGTAAATCAGCGTTGCTTTCTGGTCGATCAGCAAATCCTGCAATATGGACATATCCACATCCTGAACAGCAACTTTACGGTCAATAGCCAGTGAAGCAGCGATACCTGCCGCCTGCCCCAATGCCATCCAACATGGCTCCATACGCAATGTGGAGAATCCGATATGCGAACCGGATACAGGTACAGGTAATAGCAGATTATCTACATTCCGGGGTAGAATCACGCCCAAGGGCACCGTATACACTGCTGTAGGGTAGCTGATGAATCCATCCAAATGTACTCTTCCGGCTTCCCGCTTTCTGGCAGCATGCGAATCGAGTGCATAATGGCTGGCTGTCACGCTACTGCCATGCAAAGGCGGGCGTTTACCCGGTGCAGTGGGTAAAGCATCCTTAGCAGTAAAGAAGTAAACTCCTTCAAAGCGTCTTCCTTCACGCACATAGACCTGGCGGGGAAAATATTCATTATCCTGATATTCATCTTTAGCCAATCCCCATTCTAGCATTGCTTTACGGAAATGCTCCGGTAATTCCGGATCATTCTGGGCAAACCAGAATAAACCCAATGTATAATCTTTCAGACGTTTGGCAAACTTATCTCTCCACTCCCAGGAAGAAGTAGGCCAAGGCCAGTTCTCTTCCGGCAGATCAGTAGAGATAAATGCAGCATGCTGATTATTGCCATCTGTCTTCTGATTAGGCAGTTTCACGATACTGCTCAGTTTTCTGATTCCCCAACTGTCTCCTGGAAGTTTAGTCTGGTTACCGCCAGCGATATGACGACGGTTTTCTTCCATCATTTCATCAGTTACCTTCAGCATGGCCCGTTGAGTATTCTTTCCGGTCCATACATCTTCAATCAGTGAGACATATTCGTTCCTGTTATACGATGCCGGCTTCGGAAAGAGGACACGATTATCAGGATCATTAGTCAGGCAAAGGCGATAGTTATATGCCTGGACTGCATTATCAGACTCTCCTGTGCTACCATTGGCGGGCAGACTTTTCCAGTATTCATAGGTTCTTCCTGCTCCGGGTTCTCCGAATTCGGCTTTACTTTCCCTGCCTACGCGGAAAGGCACACCTGCCGCAGCACCCAGATCACCTTCATAAGTGGCATCCACAAAGATGTCACCCTGATAAAGTTCTTTCTCTCCATTCTCACGATTCAGTATACAGATGCTTTCAATGCGCCCGTTTCTGAGAGTGATATTCTGATCTTCAGCATCGAACTGCCGCATAAGAAGCACGGTAATCTTATCCTTATGTTCGTTCAGCATATCCTGATAGATAGAGGCTGCAACAGACGGTTCGAAATGAAAGCCGTCACTGCAATCCTTCAGCTGCTGAGAGTTCTTTCCATACCGTTCTGTATAATATTGCTTGATTCTGGAAGTAAACTCCATGAACAGACCGGTAGTTGCCTCCCGGGTAGCAATATCAGTAGCTCCCAGTCCGTTGGCCGGAAGTCCTCCAATATGTTGGGTACGTTCCAATATAACCGAGGTCTTGCCTTGCCTGGCCGCTGCAATCGCCGCCATTATACCACCGGGATTACCGCCTACCACCACAATATCAAAATGATTTTGAGCGGATATCCCCCAACTGAGCAACAACAGAACAGTAAGAATATGGAATCTCTTCACGTTATTTTTTTATTTGAGTTTATACTTCTGAGTAGTTACATTCCAACCCTTCAATACCAGAACAGCTCCCTCAGTCAACTTTTCTTCCGCCGTTTCAATGGTGACAGTTTTCTTTTCACCCGGAACCAGAGAGAAAAAGTTATCCGAATAGAACGACGGGCGTATCGGACTCATCTTGGAATTGAGGAATTGCAACTGATTAAAGAAAGCGATACCACCGGAGGTATTCTTCAATGTAATGTCTACGAAATAGCGACCGTCTGCCTGACGCGCTTTATAAGAGAGTTTCACATTAGCCGCTTTCAGCTTACTCAAGTCTTCAAATCCTGAAGATGCAGGACCGGTCAGAGTCTTACTGCCTTCATACTTATCATTTGATCTCCAATAGAAGTTGGAAGAAACGTCTTTACCCTTCTCATCTTTCAGCACCAGCTTGATAAAGTGAACCTGAGAGATGTTTTCAGGAAAACGGATCGTCAGTACATCATTGGCTACTCCATCTTCCGGAAGATTCACGGAAGCAGATTCTTCATATACCTTCCGGCTATTGATATCATATACCCGTGCTATCACTTTGTAATTATTAAAAGAGCGATAATAATCGTTCACCACAGATACTGTATTCTTCAGATAATCGAACTGGGCATGTAGTGGCTCCAATGAATTGGCTGTATGGTACAAAGAAGCAGTGGGTTCCAAAGACCAATCCCACATACGGGAAGATACCTGACGCATGGAGCAGTTATGATACCAAAACAAGAGTCCGGAACAGAAGCGATCACCATAATCCAACTTATTGTAATTCCACACTTCCCAGATACTCTTTGAGTTAATGGCACCCAACAGTTGTCCTTTCTGAGCAAACTCATCAATAGAGGATGACTTTCCATAGTTGTTCACCAAATCAGTATACATGGTAGTCATCAAGTGGAAACCATTTCCATCCAGGTAATCCCACACCTCTTTATTGATAGGCCAGAGGTCTTTTTCGTCCATCATCTCACGAAGAATCTCCACTGTGGGAAGTGTAGGCGCACCATACTCCGGATTGAAACCATCGACACGGCTTCCACGTGGAGATGCCGTATTTTCATAATGCTGCATCGGATTCACCTGCTTATACGGACTTCCATCATGCACTCCGGCACATTCTGACTGCATCTGATATCCTCGCGTACCGTCCAGTTTGTTCAATAATTCAGGGGTACCTGTAACCTCGGTACTTTCATTAGAGGCTACATAATAAGCCAGAGAAGGATGATTGCGGATACGTTTCACAGTAGATGCCACATTATCCAGATAATTGCCCTTATCGTTCGGATGGCGTGTATCACCCGTCATCCAGAATTCCTGCCATACCAGCAGTCCCATCTCATCACACAACTGGAAGAAATAATCGGATTCGGCAATGCCACCTCCCCACATGCGTAAGAGATTGACACCCGACTGACGGCTATATCGCAGTTCGGCATACGTACGCTCGTCAGAAGTTCTCAACATAGCTTCCGGTATCCAGTTCGTTCCACGAATAAAGAGACGCTTGCCATTGACATAAAAGACACGTGACTTATCAGGCGTATTCGTATCGGAAGTAATCTCACGAATACCGAATTTTGTTTTAACCGAGTCGCAAACTACTCCATCGATGGATACGGTCATTTTCAACTCATACAGGTTTTGAGGACCTTTGTTCACAGGCCACCACAAACGAGGAGAGTTAATCACTAATTGAGGAAATTCATCCGGAGAAAAAGACAAGATTTTCTCTTCTCCACGCAAAACTTTAAGCTTTTTCTCGAAAGTTATATTTTCACCTGTAATCTCACCTCTTACCGTACAATTAATTCCGCTAAATCCGGTAGTAGGATTTACAACTTCCACAGAAATGAACTCACGTGCCTGGTCATAACCAGGTTTACGCAATTCGGATTTCACAAAAGGATGACGTAACGCCACTTTACCGGTAGCATAGAGAGAGATGTTTTTCCAGATCCCCGTATTACGGTCACGGATACCATCCATGAAAGTAAAATCCCAGCCTACGGTCATCAGCATAGTAGTGTTCAATCCGATATTTCCGTTCCCACCATTGTGGAACTCACCCACTGCACCCCAGGACTTGGGTTTGGCACTGCCGGGGACATCAACCGGATATACTTTTATAGCCAATGCGTTAGCCTTATCTATCTTCACAAAGTCAGTCACGTCAATATAATCCTGCATAAACATACCTTTAATAGTACTGAGCAGGTTTCCATTCACCCATACTTCGGCACGATAGTTGATACCATCCACTTGCAACCAGACATGTTTTCCTTCAAATGATTTGGGAACTGTAAATTCAGTCCGGAACCAGTAGGTATAAAAGTCACGACCGGTTTCAGAGATATCCGGTATTAATTTGGATTCGATCTTATTGTTGATTCCGTAATAAGGTTCCGGATATTTCCGGTTATGTACCAATGAATTCAGAACTGTACCGGGCACAATGGCAGGCAACCAGTTCGCGGTCGGGTAATCTGACAATGAAACCTTTTCTCCAGGATCTGCTACATCTCCTGCCTTTATCATTTTCCACTGATAGTCTCCATTATGGGTAATTTCCGAGTCGAGCCAGAGGCGTTCAGAGTCTCTGACATCATTTACTTTGGTTTGTCCGGTTACTACTGTCGAATAGGAAAACAACAGTACAACAAAGATAAGGGCCTTCACCCAACTGCTTATGTTCATCTTATAAGTATAAATAGATTTTCGATATGAGATTATTAAAGTAATGCTATCTTATTCCTCCAGAAGTGCAACGGCACACCAGAGGTAAGGAGCTTGTCCATGATAATCACCTACATTTTGTTTGCGATCATAGTAATACTGTTTGTCGTTCTTCTTATTGGTACCTTCGCAAACAGATTTCACATTATCATTTTCATCTATGTATTTCACCATAGCCATCCATGCTTTGCGGGCAGCGGGTGCATATTCCTTGGCATCCAACCAGCCATTCTTCACTCCTTTAATGAAAGCAAAGGTAAACATGGCAGATCCCGAAGTTTCGAGCCAACAATCGGGATGATCCAGCAACTGATGCCACAAACCGTTTGAAGACTGATATTTCTTCAGGCTTTTCATCATGGTACGGTAACCGTGCAGAATACGTGGACGATATTCACTGTCTTCGGGCAAGCTGCTCAACAATTCAGCCATACCGGCAGCCATCCATCCATTACCTCTTCCCCAATAGAAAGGAACATCCGGAGCATGATAGAAAAGGCCATTCGGACATTGCAGTTCGTCCAGATACATCACCATCTCTCTTGCAGCACGGTCTATATATTTACGATCACCGGTAACTCTGTAAGCCTGAGTCTGCACAATAGTAATCATGTACATATCGTCAATCCACAAACGGGTCTGCCAGGAATAACCTTTCTGGTCCCATTCTCTTTCTTTCGGTTTGGCGTTTGCAGGGAGTTGCCATTGAGTATCGGCATAAGGAAGACCCAGATCCAGATAGCGTTGATCCTTTGTAATCTTATACAGTTCCAAAGGCAAGCTACCGAACATATTTACATCCACATGATTCATGATAGGCAATAAGGCCTTTTCTGTTGTGAACAGAAGCTCAAATCTGTTCTGCAAAAGCTTCACAAGCTCTTGATCATTGGTAAGTGCAGCAAACTTTAGCCCTCCATTCCAGGTAAAAGTCTCCGGATAACTAATCCACTTTCCAATATGAAGCATATGCTTTCCATCTACAAAATGATATGCAAGACGTTTACCGACTTCTTTAGGGGTATATCCCTCGGGAAAATCGGTCAATAAACTTGTTTGAGCGAATACGAACTGAAAAGGAAGTAAAAACAGCAATAATAACGACTTCTTACACATAAGGTTAATTCTTTATTTATTAGACATTAAGAAACACATAATTGTTATCATGGTATAATCTCTTATGAGACGGTTACAAAGATAGCGCACAGTATCTTCTCAATACGAAATAAGCATTCCAATAAATAGAAAAAACATCTCAAAATCGCATAAAAGCCACAATTTTATTCCAAATAAAGCCACTAAATATCAGTCATCAATGAATTTGTTCACTCCGTCATCCTGAGCTTGCTGAAAAATCCCATTTCTTTGCACAAGTTGCTTCTTACTTACTTTAGCCGGAGCGTCCGGAACATTCGGTACATGAGTTTAAACTTTCCCGGCAATCAGTTGTATAGACAGAACGTGCAGCATCTATATATCGGACGTATTGCATCTATATATCCAATGTGTTGCATCTATATATCCAATACGTTGTATCTATATATCCAACGCCACCGACATATAGATGCAAAACGAACAGAAAAAAGAAAGACGTTCAAGACTTCCAATGCCGATGATTTAACTCATACACCGGAAATTCCAGATGCTCCCCCTTTAGCCGGCAAAATCCTTCGGAAGTACCCCGAATTGCTTCAGGAAGCATTTAGAGAAATAAGAAGAAGAATTGAACCCGACCATATAACAGATTTCATTGATACGGTTCTCACCTTCTTTCAATAATTGGGCGGCACGCTTCAAACGTTCTATGCGTAAATACTCATTGGGACTCAAGTCTAATACTCCCTTCATCTTACGATAGAAACTGGAACGGCTCATATTCAGGCTCTCTGCCATATCATCCATACTGAATTCCTGGTTTGACAGGTTAGAAAGAATTATTTCGTTCAGCTTCTTGATAAATTCTTCATCAGCCTTAGTCAATGCCATTGTATTGACCGCAACAAAAGGAGATTTAGCAAAATCCCTGCGAAGTTTCTCCCGGTTATTTATCAGATTAGAAACCACAGCCAGGAGATATTCCGGTGAAAAAGGCTTTTCAATATAAGAGTCCGCTCCCAGTTCCATTCCTTCAATCTTAGACTGGATATTTGTCTTTGCAGTTAAAAGTATAATAGGAATATGGCTATAACCTACATTCGATTTTATAGTCTTGCAAAGTTCAAAACCATCCATCAACGGCATAACGACATCACTCACCACCAGATTTACGAAATTACTATCCAAAGCTTCCAAAGCCTCTTTACCATTGGTAGCGGTGATTACAGCATATTGAGACGATAACTGACGTTCGATGAAAGCGAGCATTTCCGGATTATCTTCTACAACCAAAACCATATGTTTGCTTTCTTTCGAATGTTTCCCTTCCAATTTATCATCCGGATAGGATTCACCGGATGTTTCCGCTTGCAACTCTGCATCTTTATTCTCTACATCAGAATCCAGAGCTATGACCATATCCTGGGTGATAGGAAGTGTCAAGCGGAAAATGTTCGCTTCTTCTCCCTGAACCATGACCAAAGTGCCACGATGGAGCTCTGCCAACGAACGGGAAAGAGCCAAACCGATACCCGCACCTGTAGTAACCTTTCCCTCTTCTTTCTGGCTAAAACGGACAAAAGGCTGAAAGATCTCCTCTTTCATCTCATCAGGAATGATTACTCCGTCGTTCTTAGTCACCACATAGAAAGCCTGCTTTTCCTGATCTACTTCCAGCTTTATATGCATATAACTATCAGCATACTTCATCCCATTATTTAAAAGATTACTTATAATCTTCGTAAAAGCTTCACGGTTGACATGCGCACAGAAGTTTTCATCCGGCAACTCCAATGTAAAGTCGAGACCTTTCTGGCGCGAAAGGGAACTAAATCGCATATAAGTCTCTCTCAAAACATTAGTAATATCACATTTGGTAAAGTTCAGACTGTATCCCTGACTCTCTACCTTCCTGAAATCCAGAAGTTGATTCGTCAGGTTCAGCAACCTTTCCGTATTATGCTGCATGATGTTCAGATCTTCATGAGTTTCCGGGTCCAGATGCTTTTTCAGAATGATATTCTCCAAAGGTCCTTTTATCAATGTCAGCGGAGTGCGGATTTCATGTGCTACGTTCGTAAAGAAATCTATCTTGGCATTATAAATCTCACGTTCTTTCTCCTGTTCGAACTTCTCAAGCTGGCGGCGGTGCTGCCTGCTGCTACGTTGCTTGAAATACCAGAAAGTATATACAAAGCAAACAATAAACAACAATAAATAAATGCAATAAGCCCAGATGGAAAGATAAAAAGGAGGACGGATATGGATATATAACAACTGTTCTTCGGGTCCCCAAATACCATCACTATTGGACGCTTTCACACGAAACTGATAATCACCATGCCACAGATTGGAATAAGTCACAATAGGGCTTTCCCCCACAGTTATCCAGTCCTTATCAAAGCCATCCAATCTGTACATCAATTTATTCATTTTCGGCACCTGATAACCCAAGGCTGCAATACGGAAGGAAAATGAGTTCTGATTAGCCTGAAGGGTAATACTGTCCGAGAAAGTAATGCTCTTATCAAGAGGAGTATTCTCTTCATCGGCACGAACTTCTTTATTAAACAGCATAAAATCGGTAATCACCACCGGCGGCAGGTTCTTATTCTCTGTAAATGTCTTAGGATTAAATACAATAAAGCCATCAATACTACCCAGATAAATGTTACCGGCTTCATCCTTATAGCTGGAACGGTAGTTAAATTGATCACCAAGCAATCCATTGGCCGTAGTATATCCCTTCACCTGTTTAGTTACAGGATTAAAACGTACCAACCCACTATTCGTAGTCAACCAGAACAGACCCTCCGCGTCTTCTACAATCTGGTAAACGACATCATTAGGCAATCCGTTGGATGAATTATAGCTGGTAAAAGTCTCCGTTTCAGGATGAAACAGACAGAAACCACCTCCTTGCGTAGTCAGCCAGATCTGGCGATGGGAGTCTTCAAAAATACTCAAAACCTTATCATAAGGAAGGCTCTCTTGATTACCCTCATTGTGCACATAGTTTTTCCATCTCTTTTCATTCACATTATAGCAATAAGCGCCATTCGCATAGGTTGCCAGCCACAAGTTACCGCCCGAATCCTCCTTTATATCATATACAAACCTGCCGGCCAGTTCTGTAATCCTTTCAAAGTCATCCGTTTGTCCATTGTATTTTAACAGACCGAACATCGTTCCCAAATAAATATCACCAGTCGTTGTTCTGCAAATAGCAAAGATGCTGTTATCAATTAATGAACGTGGAGAACCATTTTTCTGGTAGGTTTTCAGGATATTACCGGTATTAGTATCTACAATTTTCAAACCTTTAGAGAAAGTTCCAACCCACAACTTATCACCCACCATACAAAGCCCATGAATATTCGTAAACCCGGAACTGGGTGCAAAGAATGAGAAGGTCTTAGTGCTCGGATCAAAACGGTTCAAACCACCATCTTCGGTGCCAATCCATAATATGCCCTTATTATCCTGACAAAACTCACGAACCCGTTTGCCTTGCAAATTATTGTCCCCATCTTTCGGATAATACTTCTCAAAATAAGTATAGGATTTCGGATAATAATCTACTCCCCCAAAATATGAACCTACCCAGATGCCACTTTCACGATCCTCGCACAACGAATAAACGGCATTATCGGACAACGAATAAGGATCATCCTTAGAACTATGCAGATGCACATACTTGTCCGTACGAAGATTGTAGATATAAACTCCCGATTCAGCTCCTATCCACAGTTCATTATCCGAATTTACCAACAGGTCACGGCTATATACCATTTCACCGGTTTCATCCATCAACAGCAAATTTCTCAGGTTACCGGAAGTCAGATTCAACTCCTGCACTCCCTTTCTTATGGAACTTATATAGATACAATTATATGCTCCCGGAACTATCTTCATGATAACATCATCCTTAAAAACCTCATCACTATCCTTCGGGGAAAGATAAGGGTGAAGCGTTTTTAAATTATCCTTGGAATAGAACAGGCCATTGCCATAAAATCCTACCCAGATTGTTCCACTATTATCAAAAGCAACGCTCTGTACATTGGCTGAGAACTCATTCAATGTATAATTATGAAGTTGGCCTTTTTGCGGCTCATAACAGAAGAGTCCCTGTGTTTCGACCGCTATCCATACCCGGCCCTGTTTATCTCCCGAAATAGCGGAAACAGTCCGTTCTATCTTTGTATTCTCCCCACTCAGACGGTCAAATGGAATAAAAATCTCCTGGTCAGAATAATAAATATACACCCCGGCATCTGTACCAACCCAGATATTCCCTTTATTGTCCTGATAAAGACAAGTCACGAAATTGTTTCCCAAACTATGATTATCAGTCATATCACGTTTAAAGTTCCGGAATGACATCCCATCGTATCGGCTCAGTCCACCCTTGGTACCAAACCACATAAATCCCTTCTTGTCCTGTATAATAGCATTGACTGTAGTCTGGGATAACCCATCCTGAATGCTGAGATTTTTGAAATAATAATGTTCATCTGCTGCTTGTGCCCAGCAAATAATATAGCAAAGAAAACTAATAAGGGCTATTATTCTTTTCTTCATTTTCGTGCTTTTTATAGATTCATACGTCAAATATAGCCCAATTTGACGATAAACAATAAAAGAAACATTTCAATAAATAGAAATATCGTCCCTTTAAGATTCAAGAAAATCAATCAAACAACGGTTTATAACAGAACTTCGATAAAAATAGCCCTTTTCATCGAAGTTCTGTGACTCAAAACAAGCGTCATTTCACAAGTTTAGGGGTTATATACTCTTCACTAATTCTCATGCGGTCCACTCCACCGACATTTTCAAACGAAACTTCTCCGATGTACATGGCACGCGGATGAATGTTATCCTTATCTTTATGAGCATGATAGACTATGCGAAGCTTGCCGGCTTTATCCGTAAACATAGCACTATGCCCCACTCCAACCAGCTTACCGGGCTTTTGCAATAAAGGGTTTTCATCATACTTCGTCCATGTACCCATCAGATCAGTAGCCGTAGCACAGCCTACACCATAAAATGGACTTTCATAACTGTTAGCAGAATAAGACATATAATAAATTCCATTATGCTTAAGAATATAGGAACCTTCATTCACGCGAGGCCAGACTTTCTCCCATTCCTGAGTTACATGGAGGCAAGGATGCATTGTCTCTTTCTTGATAGTAATCAAATCCTTTTCCAACTCTGCTATCCAAATGTTGTTACCGTCATTGAAACGTACAAAGGATAAATAAGGCGTACCGTTATCATCTATAAACAGAGAATTGTCAATACACTTCTCATCAGCAATCATCGGCTCCTTCTTATCCTGAACAAACGGTCCCGTGGGAGAGTCCGCAACCGCTACACAGATATGTTCATCTGCCGAATAATACATATAGAATTTCCCATTTACAAAATAAATCTCAGGAGCCCAGAACCAACGGTCCGCCCAGGAATCTTCCTTATTCAATGCCAACCCTCCATACTTCCAGGTCAGCAAGTCATCGGAGGTATAAAATTCAATTCCTTTATTCGAATGCGTACCATAGGCATAGTATACTCCATCATGCAGCAAAATGAACGGATCACCCAAAGGCACAGGTGTTTCAGTGGTATTGACAACAGCATTGTCAGCACTCTTTTTAGAGGAACATTGGCAAGATGCCAATGTTCCAAACATAAACAAACAGACAAGAAATAAATTCTTTTTCATACAATTCTATTTCGATAATACTCTATTGACACAACCTGAATACATGCTTCATTAGTCAGTAAAATGATAGTTATAAGGGTTCCGCTTAAAATGATAACGATGTCTTGGTAATGGCAACGGGTCCTGCAAACGCAATTCCCAGGCCAACAATTTTGTCAGCAACTCGCTCTGCTTATCTAGCAACTTGGGATTTCCAAATAAATTATTAATTTCATACGGATCTTTCTTCAAATTGTACAGTTCCCCTTTTCCATAACTATTCATAATCAGTTTCCAGTCACCCATACGTACCATTCGGGAGGTTCCACTTTGAGTCCATGTATTCAGTTCGTCAAAATGAGCCACCTTATTGGGTCCCAGCGCACCTTCCTGCTCAAAAGTCAAGCTATCGTCCAAAGGAACATCTTCTCCGCCAAAACCTAACTGTACAACAACGCTTGAAAACTCTTCTTTCGGATATTCTTTACCCGTCAACATAGGCCACAAACTCCGTCCCTGAACACCTACCGGTATTGAATCACCTATCGCAGTACAGAAAGTAGGGAAAAGATCGGCCAACGAAACATGCGCATCTATAGCTTTAGGCTGCTTCTTTATCTGATAGCCTGCCCAAACCATCGGTATTCTGGTTAGAGACTCAGACAAGCCTACTCCCTTACGAATTAGTCCGTATTCACCGCAATAATCTCCATGATCGGACAGAACAACGATGATAGTTTTCTCAAATAGTCCCTTTTCCTTCAGATCCTCAACCAAGCGTTTGATCTGATCATCAATGAGACGAATCATCCCCATATAATTTCCACGTAACCGAGGCAAGTCTCTTTCAAGATCAGGACAAGAAGCGTCTTCCAGTTCCGCCAGAATTTGATACTTTTCTCCCTTCTTCAATACATCCTTACGTGAAGTCTTCACAGCCGGAATCTTATCCGGTGCAAACATTGAATAATAAGGTTCACAAACCTGATACGGATTATGCGGTTCAGGGAATGAAACCCATACAAAGAACGGATTGTCCTTCTGGCTATCTATCCACTCTATAGCCTCATCCACAATTCTCGTAGGTTGCTGATCTTTCAAAGGTATAGGCGAAGGTTCCAGATACTGCCCGACTGCCTCTTTAAAGAATTTGGAAATAGCACGCTCTCCTTCCGTCACCGGTTTATTCTTCCCCCAGTGAGAATATTCAGACCAGAAATCCATATCCTTTGAGTTCAGATAAGCATGATTCTTACCTACTAAAGCTGTTTTATAATGATTCTCCTTCAGAACGTTTACCAAGTCTTTCGCATAATTAATGTCACGCACATTGTGATTGGTACGTACATGAGTTGCAGTTGGAAAACGGCCGGTAAACATGGAACAACGTGCAGGAGTACTGGCCGGCATAACCGTATACGCTTTATCGAACCAAGCGTTCTGATGTGCCAATTCATCGACAAATGGAGTAATATCCATGGGAAAACCTTCACGTCCACACAAATCGGCACGTTGCTGGTCCGTCATTATCACTACGATATTAGGTTTATCTGTCTGTGCAAACAAAGACAAGCCTATTCCCTGGAGAACGATTCCTGAGAAAAGATGTTTTCTAAAATTCATAACTATCTGATTTTAATTAATAACCACATAAAAAACGACACATACTCCATAACCCCTATAAAGAGATTATGAAGTATGCAGAGACTCAATCACATCAATCCCAACCCGGATTCTGCACCATATTAGGATTCATTTGCATTTCTCTCGCCGGTATCGGAAGACTCCAGTAATGATCTCCTCCCCAGGCATAATTATTAGTTCTGGTTCCCCATATCTGAGTCATACCATTCATCTTGCCTTCTTTGTCCTTATAGAACTTCAGATCTTTCCAGGTTCTCCAGCGAATCTCATCGAAGTAAATCACGTCTTCACCTATTAATTCCCAATGGCGTTCGTTCATGATACGCTGGTGCATATCTGTTTTTCCTGTAACCTGAGTAAATTCGTTGGTTCCCAGTAATTGGGCTCCTGCCCTTTCGCGCACCTCATTCACTTTGCTTATGGCTCCGGGAAGATCATTCAACTCATTCAATGCCTCCGCCCAATTCAACAGAACATCCGCATAACGAATAAACGGCAAATCCAATTCAGAATATATGTTCGGTAACTCTAATCCTTCACCCACAAACTTACGATTTAAGTAATAGAACTTCAAACTTGTATCTGTTTTCAAATCCCCATATGTGGTATAAGAACGGAAAGGATAACGCATCACATACTCTTTAGGAGTTCCTTCAACCCCACCAAGAAAAGAGGCATAAGGGGTTATAACGGACATTGCCATTCTCGGATCACGGTTTTCATAGGCTTTTTTAATCCTCTCCTCGTTACCGGAAGCATCATATTTGGACATATCAGCCCCCGCAGCTACTGCGTTCTTTCTTTCAGTTTCCGTGATGTTATTCCGCAGGAAATATACCATACGCTTATCAATGCCCATATCATTATATCCGGGGATAATGTCATCCCAATTGAACTTACTACCGTCTCTATTTTCGTAAGACTCGGCAAACTGCGGGTTTATAATATAATTATTCCACCCCAATCCATTGCCTGAAGGGTCGGGCGGCAAGCATCTGTTACCGAAACCTCTGTTCTTCTTCTGCGTATAATCCGGATGATCCAGACATTGCAAAGAGAATATCATTTCATCGCAACGCTCATTTTCCACCTTAAACAGTTTCTTGTATGACTCCTCACCCGCACCTTTATAGAGCGTGTATCCACAATCCTTTACTGCCTGAAAATCATCAGCCGCCTTTTTCCATTCTTTCATCCACAGATATACCTTGCCTCTTAAAGCATAGGCTGCACCTTTTGTAATATGCCCGTAATTGGCATCATCCGAACTGTATTTATCCGGCAAATCCGGATTATTGATACAGGAAGTCAGATCATCCACTATATATCCCCAGACTTCATCCTGAGTGGAACGTGCCAGTTTTGCCTCATCAATATCCTTAATCGGATCTTTATAGTAAGGAACTCCATTATACAAGATATTCAGCCTGTAATACCACCAGCAACGCAGAAACATACATTCTGAAATATAGCGGCTTCTTTTAGTCTCATCAAATCCCTCGACCGTAGGCAGATTGCCAATCACATCATTTGCCTTGATAATTCCCTTATAGAATCTTTGCCAGGGAGCAGAACTCCCTTTAACAGAGCTCGGAGAATTTGTCGCAAATAAGAAATTGAAAGTAGGAGCTATACCTATACCGTAATCCATAGTACTGGACCATATATCAAACCACCCGTTGGCAACATCGCTATAATCCACATACAATTGATTATACACACCCGCTATCGTCTGTTCCGCCAAGGTAGGAGTCGACCATACATTCCCTTCCGCCGGCTTTCCATTGGGTGACAAATCCATATCTACGCAACCTGCGGTTGACATTCCCACAAGGACCACTGCGGCCATCGTTTTCATCAGATTTCTTCCTTTGTTTATATTTATCTTGTTCATACCATTTAATTTTAGAAAGTAACATTTACACCAAAAGCATATTGTCTCATAGGAGCATAGCCCACTCCACTCATCATTTCAGGATCAATACCTTTGAATTTAGTAATCGTCAACAGATTCTCTCCTGAAACATAGACACGCACATTTTGCATGCACACCTTCTGTACCCAATCTTTGGGGAGCGTGTAGCCGACTGTCAGATTCTTCAGTTTCAGATAATTGCCATTATGTAGAATATGCTGGCCGGAAACACTTACCTGAGCTGCTTTATCCATGGTGAGACGGGGATTTGCCGAAGTAAGATTTGTCCGCGGATCATTCGGATTCTCAGGATCGTAAAAGTAATGGTCATAAGCTACATCTTTACCCATTCCATACCCAAACCAGGTTATACTACTATTCTCACCAGACTGATACCAGTTGATTTTGAATCCGGCAGCACCAGCCCAGTTCATAGAGAAGTCAATGCCTTTCCATGACAGGTTTGTCTGGAAGCCGAAATAATACTTCGGTGTTTTAGAATAACCCTGGAAATCCTTGTCATCGTCGTCACCATAAATGCCATCTCCATCCAAGTCTGCATAAATGATATCACCATACCAGATATTACTCTTGCCGATTCCCTGTTTCGGATAGAACTTATATCCGGCATCCGTCATGGCCTGCAACCATTTCATATCATCTTCCGTACGGATCATTCCGTCAGAAGGCCCTCCTTTCGGATTTACCGTACCATCGGCATTAAAATAGTTTCTATTGCCTTTATATACGTTCAGCACATAAAATTCATTGATCATGTGCCCTTCCAAAACACGCTGCAAGTCTCCTGTTGAAACCTCACCCAAATTGGTATAATAAGTGGAACTACCATCCGCATTCTGCTGCCATCCGCGGACAAGTTCTCCTTTGTATTTGGTTACTTCATTCTTGTTGTAAGAGAAGTTTCCGGATATGCCGTACGAGACAGAACCGATCCGATCATTCCAACCTAAGGTTATTTCAAGTCCCTTATTAGTAACCTCTGCAATATTCTGTCGGGGAGAACTGAACCCAGACAAAGTAGGTGACAAAGTTGGATTATACAAGATACCGTCCGTCAACTTATTATAAACCTCCACTGTTCCACTCAAACGGTTTTTCAGCATAGAGAAGTCGATACCCAGGTTGGTAACCGTAGTTGTCTCCCATTTCAGGTTATAGTTGGAAAAACTTCCCATGCCCAGTCCGGGAACCTCCTTGTTGCCAAAAGCATAATGGGGAGCCGTAGCATAAACAGCCTGCCATTCATAGTTACCGATTGAGTTATTTCCGAGTTGTCCCCAGGAAACACGTAGTTTCAGGTTGTCGAGCCAATTCATCTTCTTCATGAATTTCTCTTCCGACAAACGCCACCCTGCCGAAAAGGATGGGAATATACCCCAGCGGTTCTCCGGAGAAAAACGGGAGGAACCGTCATAACGGACATTCGCCTCAAATAAGTAACGGGAATCATACGTATAAGTAACACGACCAAAGACAGAACGAGATGAAAACTCTGTAGTGCTTCCATCGATATAATCAGGCTCCGTCAATGCGTCAAAATCTGTAAGACTGGTATCAAGCATCCCTTTCTTACTAATGTCGGTAGTACGTGCCCATTTGCGGAATTCCTCATAGCCCACTAAGGCTGCCACATCGTGTTTACCTTTGAAAATCTGTCCCCAGTTTAAGGTGGTAGTATTTTTCCAGCTCTGATTTCCATCAATATAATATTTCACAGGGTACTCCGCAAGCAATTCGGAAGTAGGAGGAACATTCATAGTTTCTCCACGTTGGAATGAAAATCTTTCCTGATAATCGGAATAATGCCACAGATTCTCCTGCCGATAATGATCGTAGTAGAAGTTAGAAGTCAAATGGAAGTTCTTAAGGAAATCAATCTTAATATAAGGATTCACAAAGAATTTCGTTGTTTTATAAGAGCCTCCCGCACTATTCAGATAATAAACCGGATTGTTGACTACCGGATCTTCTTCGAGGGCTTCGGGAGCTCCATATTTCCCATCGTAATACGGATAGGTTCCCGGTGTACTTTTCTGCATTTGCAAACCATTCAAATCATCAACATTATTTCTTTCCTGATCTACATGATAACCCCATGCATTCAGTCCCACAGCCAAGAAACTGGCAACCTGTGACTCCAGATTACTGCGCATATAATATTTCTTCATTCCTGAATTCACCACCAGACCGGGATTATCCACATACGTAGCATTCAGGCTATACCGGGTTCTCTTTTCCGCACCGGTAAGCGTAATAGAATGTTCTTGCATCAATTTCGGATTATACACCTCATCGTACCAGTCCGTATTCGGATAGGCCACATAATTCGGGTAACCCGATTCGGATATTCCATTCGGATTGCTGGCCGCTGCACGCCACGTATCAATGGTAGTTTGGCTAAACACCTGTGCCTGCCCTGCATTGTCCGAAGCCTCATTGATAAATTCCATGTAGTCGGCATAGTTTGAAACCATACGGATCAGATTAGCCGGTGTATTATAGGAGAATTTTCCTGAATAGGTCACGTTGATTTTCCCGTCCGTACCTTTCTTGGTAGTCAATAGAATAACACCATTAGCACCCCGGTTACCATAAATAGCACACGAAGCGGCATCTTTCAGGATGGAGATAGAAGCGATATCATTAGGATTGACATTATTCAGCGACATTTCCATTCCATCGACCAGCACCAATGGTGCAGAATCATTTAAAGTACCTGTACCGCGAATACGCAGAGTAGATGATTCTGAGTTGGGCTTACTGGATGTCTGCATCACATTCAATCCGGCCACCATACCCGATAAAGTAGAAGCAAGCGTAGTTACGGGACGCGACAAGGTCTTATCATCAAAATTAACCGTAGCAACAGAACCCGTCAGATTCACTTTTTTCTGAGAGCCATAGCCCACCACTACCACTTCATCCAACAATTCGTTATCGGACATCATCCTGATGTCCAAGACACTCTGATTGCCAACCACTATCGACTGGCTTTTATAGCCGATATACGATATCTCCAAGACATCTCCTGTAGCCACAGACAATGAAAACTTCCCATCAACATCGGTCACCGTACCCATAGAGGCTCCTTTAACCAGAATGCTGACACCAATAAGAGCCTCTCCGGTATCTCCGTCGATTATACGTCCTGTAATGTTCCGTTCATTTTTTGTTTGATCCGCCGAAAGGATAGATACGTGCACCGTTTCATTTGCCAAAGAAGACGATCCCACCGCGTTCGCAGAAAGACTCCCCATATATATAAGCGAACACACGAGGAATTTTGTATTTACCTGCATAAGATTTAAAGTTTTAATTAAACATCATTTTTTGTTTTCCATAAAACCGGTTCTTCCTGATAGTTTCCGGATACTAACAAGCTGAATCCAGCCATTCAAAGGTAGCGCTTATGTGCAATTTCCGATAGAACGAAAAAATCATTTTATAGAATAATCGAGGCAAAAAGGTATTAGTAGCGTATCCGGCTATACCTCTGACACAGATATTGTACAAACAGGTCTTATTCTTGCATACAGAATACCCGAGATGTACTTGCTCCGTATCAAATCCGTAGTTTCTTCGTCCAGAGGTACTTCTGAGCGAAGAATGTACGGAGCAAGTACGGCTCAGATACGACTTAGATACGATTTAAATATCCCACTACTTCAGTTGAGAAGTTGTTTTAGAGATCAAGAATCAAACGCGGACGGAACTCCGCTTCCAGTATTTCCCGCTGACGGGCATCAGCTACAAATAAACCGGTCGACAAAACTTCGCCTATGGCACCATTGTCCGTAACCACCGCTACTTCTCTTTTCCCTTCCACCGGTTTTCCGTTCCGGGGATTAATAATATGTTTTCGCTCATGCGAATCATTACCGGAAGTAGTGAGGCATTCATTCTGAAGAAGCAACTCCTGTGGTTTCCGCCCGTTTAGAACAGCGCCCTGTCCAAAACCGACCTTCCATCCATCAGCCAAGGGATGATGCCCCAAAGCCAATACAGAACTGTTTCCCATATTGATCAATGCATCCTTCACTTCATAATATTGCAGCAATTTCCGTGTTTTTTCCAAAGCATATCCTTTCAGGAATCCGGAAAGGTTGATAGTCACTCCCGGTTGCAAAAAGAGAAGGGTACGCTCCTGAGGTGATAGTTGAACACTACGGATTAAATTGGGTGTATAATCAGCCGAATGAATAGTTACATCAAAACATCCAGCGGTACGGGTATAGCAATCTACACAGAAAGTAAGTATATCATAAAGCTCGTGGCTGACCTGTTGCGGATGTACAGAAGCAGTCCGGTTCAAATATGCCAGTTCACTATCCGCATCATAATAGTTGGCCATCTTTTCTAAACGACACAGCATTTTGTACACCGCATCGACTACCGACAGTAAAATGTCCTCCCCCTGCCTGCCACACAGCATTATATCGACACGTGTATGCATAGATGGAAACCAGGCATAAAGCAAGCCACCCTGAGAAGGTGAATATTTATAAAGATGTTTAATAACGTCCGGCATTTTCAAGTCTGTGTTTCCTAAAGAAAAATGAAAGGGCAAGCCACAATTCTGCAACTCACCCTTTTCAAAGACATACTATTAATTACAACTCTTTGATCTTTATATTCTTAAACCAAACTTCATCGCCATGGTCTTGCAGAAGAATGTTTCCAGACTCTGAATTACCGAAGTTAGGCCAATCTCTATACTTGCTATATGCAACCAGTGCATCCCACATCTGGTTCTGACGTGTGTATTCGATGAGCTTCACACCATTCAGCCAATGCTCTACGCGGTCACCTTTCACGATAATCGTAGCCGTATTGAAATCTTTCTTGTTGAAAGGTTTATCTGCCGGAGCAGGAATCAAATCGTAAAGTGAACCCAATGTACGGTTTCCTTTCACGCCCAATTTAGCATCAGGATGCTTATCATCATCAAGAATCTGAAACTCGCAACCAATAGCCGAACCGGCTCCTTTATTCATATCGGGGTTTACGAAATATTTCACTCCACTGTTAGCGCCTTCAGTAATCTTGAAATCTACTTTCAGGATAAAGTTTTTGTATTGGCGGGTAGTTACGATATCGCCACCGTTAGCAGATTCAGCACCACCACTCTTCATCACTTTCAGGATGCCGTTTTCCATTTTCCAACCCTTTTCAGGGAAAGAATTCAATTTGGCTCCTCTCCAACCTTCTGAAGTCTTACCGTCCCAAAGAAGTGTCCAACCTTCTTTTGCTTCGTTCGGAGAGATGGTATTGGGGATAACATTTATCTCCGGAGCTTTCCGGTCTGTCTGGTAGCGCTCTACGTCTGTTGTACAAATGCGGATATTCTTCCAACTGACTGTTTTTCCTTCATCGGCAGCATTACCGATAGCATGTACCTGCAAAGCAATAAAACCGGCAGGGGTCATATCGTCCCAGATATTGGCACAAGGCACTCCATTGATCCAGGTAGCGATAGAATTACCTATAGCCTCGATACGAGCCTTATTCCACTCATTGTTCTTGAAAGCACTTTTAGCTGCCGGATTTTGTGTCAGCGGATAAAGCCAGTTGCGACGGGCCTCATCATAGATGCCACCCGACCAGGCACGCTTAGAGGGATCAATCTCAAACTGATAGCCGTGCACGCGTCCTTTCTGGTAGTCTTTCTTGCTTTCACTGCGCAACTGCACACCCGAATTCAAGCCATCATCTACTTTGAAATCAAACTCCAGGATAAAATCACCATACGTCTTCTTTGTAGCCAGAAATGTGTTAGGTGTTCCCATCTTCGAAATGCCGACAATAGCACCATCTACCACTTTGTATTCGGCTTTACCATTCAGCTTCTTCCAGCCACTCAGGTTCTTCCCATTGAAAAGCGGCTCCCAGTTTTGCGCCGAAACCACAGATGCACAAAACACAAACAAAAGCAACAAATAATTCTTTTTCATATTGATATTTCTTCTATTGATTATTTAATACTATGCAATTACAGTTTATAGAACTCATCCCATCCTTTACGAGGCGGTACGCCGGCCAACATTGCATTCGCAAACTCATTATTTGTAATCTGCTTGGTGCGAGGATCAAAGAATATTTGCGTATTGAGACGTTGAGCAATCACTCCTAATGAGAATACCTGCCCCAGCACACCGTTAATTTCAAACGGTGAGCGGGTCTTTTCCTGTCCCATACAAGCCAACAGGAAATTTTCGAAATGATTCGACGGACTCTTAGGTACTTCCGGCAGTTTACCTGCCATTTCCTTAGCTTTCTCCTCTGGTATTATGGAAAGTGTGCTGCCATGGCTTCCACCCTTAAATATCAAATCCTTTGTATAAATAATCTTTCCGGGGTTCAGACTAGAGGCCGGCGTATCTCCCTGATTAGTTGCAGGAATATTAGGATCTAAACCGGATACCCCATAACCGGCAGGGATAGGAGGAAGATTGTCCAGACCATCATACCATGTAATGTCAACCGGCGGCATACCCTTACGTTGAGGGAAACGGAACAGGATAGTGGAAGAATAAGGGAAGAAATAGTCATTATGTCCGTTGGCATATTTCATAGACACTTCGTAGGGCAATCCCAATTCCAGGAATTCGTGAACCGTATCCAGGATATGTGCACCCCAATCACCCAGACAGCCCATTCCAAAATCGTACCAGCAGCGCCACTGTCCCAAATGGTAGTCTTTGTTATATTCGTGATAAGGAGTTACTCCCAACCAGGCATCCCACTCCATGTCTTTCGGCAGTTGCTGGCCGGAAGGGAACTTATAGATATTGGTATCCCATTTGTGCCAGCGACGGGGATTATTCATGTGTGCCGTCACAGCCGTTACATCCTTGATAATACCGGCATCCATCCACGCCTTGAACTGAAAATAGTTAGCTTCCGAATGTCCTTGGTTACCGACTTGTGTAGCCAGGTTCGGACGTTTCAGTGCAGCTTGCATCAGCAATTCTCCTTCATAGAAAGTACGTGCCAGAGGTTTCTCCACATACACATGTTTACCTGATGCCAAAGCCAGCATACTGATAGGGAAATGTGAATGATCGGGAGTAGCTATGGCTACTGCATCAAAATCATTGCCCGCCTTGTCAAACATCTGACGGAAATCGCGGAAGCGTTTCGCCTTAGGATACTGGTTCATCACTTTCTGGGTGTGAGCGGCTCCCATATCCACATCGCACAGAGCCACAACTTCTACCATACCGGTACGGGCAAAATCGTTTATAATCTGCTCGCCACGGTTTCCAATGCCTATATAGGCAATCTTCACTTTATCCGTCACTTTCCTTTGCGTAGTGGAAGCACGGGCTCCCAGCACATCACCGGCCCCGAATGCCAGTCCGGCAGAAGCCATTGTCATCGTTTTCAAAAAATCTCTTCGTGTCGTCATATATCATTGGTATTAATTAAGTTACTGAGTCTTGATCATCTTCAGGCCGCATTTCTTTTCTTCAAAAACAGACTTCTTATCCCATAGAACAGAATGCGCAGGATTGTCCAAAAGACATAAAGCACGCCCGAAAACGCGAGGACATAGAAAAAGGATGTCAGCATCTCCGAGAAAGGTGTCTCATAAGAAATTATGGCATACAGATTTGCCAGATTGCCTATAATGAAGCACGCCAGCAAAGTCAGCAGTTCTATCTTTTTCCGGCGGGCAGTAATGACTGTATTTTTCATACGGCTTCAGGTGTTTTAGCTTGATGATTCAGGTAATTGATTTTATATTCATCGGGGAAGTATAGTACCCGTTCTTCCTGTAAGGCCTGATCGCCCAACAGGCAAAGCATACTTGCATAATAGCCCTCTTCAGCTATGCGTTCTGGCTGCCTACGGGTAATAACAGCCTCAACAAAAGCTTCTAACAACAAAGAAGTACCATCCGATTTAGGTCGTTCTCCCAGAATAAATTCCCCTTTGTTTTCATTGGCAGTTTCCGGTGCCCAGCTAGTTCCGGCAAAAGGTAAGGAATCAAACACTTTATTCTCCCATTCGTTAATCATCTGCAAAAATCCAGGTGCAGGAGGGACACTTTCAAAGAAGTATTTACCTTTCTCCGGTTCCACCGTCCCCAGATTACCCATGATTTGTTCTTCCAAACCATAGAATTTATTGGATATGACAGAATCAAATGTCATCTTCACTCCGTCATCGAACACATATATGCAACTTACATTATCATATACTTCCCTACCATCCTTCCAATAGGTGATAGCCCCATGTCCCATCACTTTCTCGGGAAGCTTTTGCAGTGCCCAACTCCCTATTTGCAACTGATGGCAAGCCAGTTCAGTCATCAGTCCTTTGGAATATTCGCGATACAGACGCCAGTTAATCAGACGTTCCAGATCAGGTGAAGGCACTTCCCGCCTCCAGTCTCCATTCCGGTTCCAAAAAGTACGGATGGCGTTTATCTCACCAAAAGTACCGGCATGAATCATTTCCATGGCCTTAATGTATCGCGGATCAAAAAGACGTTGCTGCCCGGTAAAGAATACTTTCTCCGTACTGATGTGCTTATTATAGATGCGGAAACATTCTTCCATCGTAAAGCCTATAGATTTCTCACAGAACACGTGCTTGCCGGCATCAAAAGCATCCAGCACTATTTGGCAATGGGAATTAAGAGGAGTAGCTACCAGTACGGCATCAACGGTTTTATCTTCCAGTATTTCCCGGTAATCGTCATAAACTTTAGCTTTCGGAGCCAGCTCCAGTGCTTTTTCAATAGAAGGCTGATAGATATCGCACAATGCCACAATCTCTACTTTAGGATTCTGTACCAGAAAGCTCATCAAAAAACGTCCTCTTGAACCCGGACCGATAATAGCCAGACGGCACTTTTCACCGGATGTTTCTACAACTTCCGAAAAAGCAGAAAGCCAAGGGCTTGCCGATAGCAGCACTCCGGCTCCAATCATCCCTATATCTTTCAGAAACTCTCTCCTGCTGATCAATGTATCTTTCATAATATAATCTTTAAAATAAAGCCTATTTCCCGTCTTTTACTGAAGGCGGAACAGCGATATAAAATGACAGTCCAAAAATAGCAAAATATTGAGATATAGAGTATAAATATTTATCCAAACAATGCGAAAATAGTACCAATCGCCCCTGTTGTCACTTTATAAAGTCCTTAGGCAGAACTCCAAACTGCTTCTGGAAGCATTTTGTGAAGTAAGAAGGGGTATTGAATCCAGTCATGTAACACACTTCATTGATCTTACATTCTCCTTCCTGCAACAGCTGTGCCGCCTTCTTCAGACGTTCCAGACGAATGTAATCATTCGGGGTCAAATCCAATATCCCTTTTATTTTCCGGTTCAGGCTCGAACGGCTCATATTCAGCAGGCTCGCCATATCATCAAGACAGAATTCAGGATTTTGCATATTGGCCACAACTACTTCTTTCAATGTTTTAAGAAAGGTTTCGTCTGCTTTAGTCATCGCCATACTGTTAGCTTGTACAAAAGGAGAATGAGCAAAAGAAACCCGCAACTTCTCGCGGTTACTCAACAAGTTAGACACACATACTCTCAGGTATTCCACAGAGAACGGTTTTTCTATGTAAACGTCCGCACCAAGCCTCATACCTTCTATTTTTGCCTGAAGGGTGGTTTTAGCTGTCAATAATATAATGGGAATATGACTATAATCGAGCTCCGACTTCAGATGTTCACACAGTTCCAATCCATCCATCTCGGGCATCATAATATCAGAAATAACCAGATTGACCGTATGTTCTCCCAACACTTTCAACGCTTCTATACCATTGACGGCTGTCAACACCTGATATTCCGATGACAATTGTTTAGTCACAAACAACCGCATCTCCAAACTATCTTCTACAACCAACAGGGTATATCGGCATTGTTTACGATCGGTTTCCGGTTCTCCTTCTCCAGATGATTCTTCATTCATTACCGGTTCTTTTCGTTCTATTGTAACAGTTTGTACATGCTTCAACGGAAGTGACAACAGGAAACAATTACATTCCATGGAATCTTCCATGTATAATGCACCTTCATGCAGTTCGGCAAGCAAACGGGCTAATGCCAACCCAATACCGGTACCGGATACAGAGCTCAAGACTCCCTCCTTATACTGGATGAACGGCTTAAAAATCTCTTCACGCATTTTTGCCGGAACAACAGGACCGTCATTACAAACCGAAAACAACAGTTTATCTTCTTCCACATACAGCCTAACGCGGATATAAGTTTCAGAATACTTGATGGCATTGGAAAGCAGATTACTGATAATCTTGGTCAATCCTTCCTTATCGACCGAAGCATACACCGTTTCGGGAGAGTCAATAACAAATTCCAATTCTTTCTGACGTGCCGAAAGTCTAAAACGTTTACATGTCTTTTGCAGGATATCCGACACATCACATTCCACAAAATTCAGTTGGAATCCTTGCGTCTCCGTTTTTCTGAAATCGAGCAACTGATTGACCAAATCGAGCAGCCGATTTGTATTCAGGTCCATTATCTCCAAATCATCCCTGATTTCATCGGATACCGATTTGGACGACAACACATTCTCAAGCGGACTCTTTATGAGTGTAAGCGGCGTACGTATCTCATGAGCTACATTCGTGAAGAAATCTATTTTAGCCGTGTACAGTTCCCTCTCCTTCTCACGCTCAAACTTCTCCATGGTCTGCTGATGCTTCTGTTGGGTCCTTCTCCTAAAATAGAAAATAACGGCAACCAGAGAACATAAAGCCAATAGTACATAAACGACATAGGCCCAGGTAGACAAGTAAAAAGGAGGTCGAATACGTATTTTAAGCACACGTTGCGCTTCATTCCATTTACCGTCGCTATTAGATCCCTTTATACGCAACGTATAACTTCCGTAAGGCAGATTGGAGTAATTGATCATGGAGTTCCTGCCTACCGTATACCATTCACTGTTAAAACCCTCCAGCTTATACTCTAACCGATTCATCTCGGGAGCCTGATAACTTAAGGCAGCCACCTGAAGAGAAAAGGAATTCTGATTGGCATCAAGCTCTATTTCATCTGAATAAGTAATGCTCTTCTCCATAGGAGAATCCGGACTATCCACTGATAACCGCTTGTTGAACAAGTAAAAATCAGTAATGACCACCGGAGGAAGAAAAGTGTTCTCTACAAAAGTTTCTGGGTCAAAAGCTATAAACCCATTGATACTGCCCAGGTAAATACGTCCTTTTCTGTCACAATATCCGGACTGGAAATTAAACTGATTGCTCAACAATCCGTTGGCCGTAGTATAGACATGCTTGCTCTCTGTCTCCGGATTGAAGCAGACAAGACCGTTATTAGTTGTAAGCCAGAGATTTCCCCGCTTATCCTCCACCATCTTATAGATAGTATTACTTGGAAAACCTTTCGACATATCATAGCGGGTGAAGTTATCCGTCTCCGGATTATAACGGCAGAAGCCCTCACCCAAGGTCATAAACCACAGACATTTTCTGCTGTCTTCATAGATACTGATCACCTTATTGTAAGAGAGCGAAGCAGAGTCTTTTTCATTCGACAGGTAATTTTTCCACTTCTGACTTCGGACATTATAGCAAAAGACTCCATTGGAGAAAGTAGCAAACCAGAGATTGCCGTTGAAATCCTCCAATATATCATAAGTGAACATGCTCTTCAGTTCAGCAATGCGTGTAAAGTCGTCAGAAGAGCGGTTGTATTTCAGCAGACCGGCCGTTGTACCGATCCAGACATCGCCTGTAGTGGTTTTGCAAATGGTAAAAGCATCATTAGCGGACATAGAGTTCTGAGTTTTACCTCTGGAATAATGCTTCACTTGCCTGGTATGCAAATTCACCCGGTTTAATCCACCGGAAAAAGTGCCCACCCATAGATCATCTCCATCCAGACAAAGTGCATGAACATTTTTGTAAATGGCAGGATGATCAAAAGGCACTATTTTACCGTTCGCAGGGTCATAATTGAATAATCCCTTATCTTCGGTACCTATCCACAACGTACCGTCATTGCTTTCGCATATTTCTCGTACCCGACGCCCGAAGTGCCTGAGATCATCTCTTGGATAGAATTTCTCAAAATAAGTCCATTGATATGGATAATAGTTCACACCACCGAAATATGAACCTATCCACATACCATTTTCCTTGTCACGGCACAGTGAATAAATGGCGTTATCCGACAATGCATAAGAATCATCCTGATCAGGAACCGACAGATGTGTCACCTTATCATTTGCCAGATTGTATATATACAGACCAGATTCCGTACCTACCCACAGCTCATCATCGGATTTGAATTGCAATACGCGTACATAAGCGTTCAACAATCTGCGAGTTTTGCCGGTGGTAAAGTTTATCTCAGTCAATCCGTTAACCGAAGCTATATAAACGCAATTGTGCGGCCCACTGACATGCCAGTTAATGATATCTCCTTTAAATATCTCATTGCCATCTGCATCCTTAAAAGGTTGTAGCGGACTTTCAAAATTATCCTTTGTGTAGTAAAGATTGTCAGCATACAAAGCCAACCAGCAGGTACTTTCGTTAAGCCAGAAACGAGCTACATTGGACATGCCCGAATCATGCAGATAATTCCGTAACCTTTTCTCATGATTGTAGCAAAACAAGCCCTGATTCTCCACCGATATCCAAATATTATCGTATTCATCGCTTCCAATCATGGTTACGAAGTCTTTAATGACAGTTCCTTTATCACTTGTCTGATTGAAAGCTGTGAAAGAATCAAGCACCGGATTATAGATAAAGACTCCCCCATCCGTCCCTATCCAGATATTCCCTTCATGGTCTTCATAAAGTGCAGTAATGAAATTCTTGCCTAAACCGGAATTTTCCTTTTTGTATACGCGGTAAGATAGACCATCATAACGGTTCAGGCCGTCTTTAGTCCCAAACCACATAAAGCCTTTCCTGTCCTGCAAAATCTGATATACCGTATTTTGTGAGAGACCGTTCCGGATGTCCATTGTCTTAAAATAGTAATGAACAGCATTTTGTGCATATGACGGCAACGCCGTCAATATGCACAAATAAAAGAAAAGCTTTATAATCGTTCGGTTCATAACCTCCTCCTTCCCGGAAGATTACTTTTTCAACGAATTACAGATACGTGTATTTATTTCTTTAGCACGCTTTTCATCCAGTTTAATAACCTTACGGTCATAGGTCATCAGGCCATTCACTTCCACTTCCACGTCAGTAGTCTGCGTATAGACAGCTGCGGAGAATCCTCTGTCTACCATCTTATACAGCATATCGGCATACCTCACATATTCATCCGTAGCTTCTTTGGAAGAATTAAACTGAACATAACCCCAGTTACGGTTCGGCTCCCAGATATGATCCTTCAGAACAAGACCGATACCACCGTATTCACCCAAAACAGTTGCACGCTGAGCATCATACAAGTACATCTCAGGTGCCGGATAATTATGCAGGTCAAGCATATCACCACAAGTATAATGGTTACCGCCACTTGCTGGATTCACCAAACGGGTCGGATCATATTGTTTCGTCCATTCAGCAATTTCAACGGTCTTAAACTGTCCCCAAGCCTCATTAAATGGCACCCAGGTACCAATGCAAGGATAAGAATACAGACAGTCTATTATTTCTTTCCATTCTTTGCGATAATAAGCTTCTGATTCGGCTGAACGCTTCATTTCCGTACCATCAAAGTACTTCCGGTTCTGCCATTGCGGGTTGCGGTCACCACTCGGCATGTCTTGCCACACAATAATTCCAAGCTGGTCGCAATATGTATACCAACGGGCAGGCTCTACTTTAATATGTTTACGGATCATATTATAACCAAAATCTTTTGTCTTCTGAATGTCGTACAGTAAAGCTTCATCCGTAGGAGCCGTATACAGACCGTCAGGCCACCAACCTTGATCAAGCGGGCCAAACTGGAACAGCGCTTCATTATTCAGTTCCAAACGTACGATACCATTGGCATCCCTGCGAGTGGAATATTTACGCATGGCCGCATAGCTATCCACCTTATCCACAATCTTATTCCCCTCTTTTAAAGTAACTTTCAAAGTATAGAGAAAAGGAGAATCAGGGCTCCACAGTTTTGCATTTTCAGGCATTGCCACTTCTACAGGTTCCCCATTAATACTCTTACCGGCAGCAATTAATTGATTACCATCATACACATTCACCTCCACGAAGTCTGATGTGCTGTTGGTGTTCAGTTCAGCTTTTACCGTTAACAGATGACGGTCAATATCAGGAGTAATACGAAGATTCTCAATATGTTTACCAGCAACAGGTTCCAGCCATACAGTTTGCCAGATACCTGTTACAGGAGTGTACCAGATGCCTTCCGGTCTGCTGACTTGCTTACCACGTGGTTGAGGGCCTCTGTCCGTAGGGTCCCAAACCTTTACAACCAGACGGTTGTTACCTTTAGCCGACAAGGCAGGAGTTATATCAAAGGAGAATGGAGTAAATCCTCCGGTATGACTTCCAACCTTAATATCGTTCACCCATACATCGGTTTTCCAGTCAACGGCACCAAAATGTAGCAAAACCTGTTTTCCTCTCCAGACTGAAGGTATCTCAAAGCTCCGCTGATAGATTACTTCCTGATTTTCGTTCACTCTTTTTCCTACTCCGGACAAAGACGATTCTACAGCAAAAGGTACGAGAATTTGGCCTTCAAAATCCGTTGGAATGCGTCCACCTTTATCAATAATAGCATAATCCCACAAACCATTCAGGTTTTTCCAGTCATTACGCTGCATGATGGGCCTTGGATACTCGGGCAATACATCGGAAGGATTGATCTGTTCTGCCCACTTTGTCTTTATTCTATCTCCGGCCGGTTTCCATTGAGCCGAACTCTCCAAAATAAAAAACGTTACTAAAAATAACGAGATGAATAATTTTTTCATGGTATGTAACTCTATTTAATGTTTGGAAGCAAAGTTAGCTACAAATTTATTTTCAGAATAACGCAATTGACTCAATAAATGCAATAATCTTTCCATTTATTCGCTAAGATAGAAAGATACACGAGAAAAACATACCAATTTGTGAGATCCAATAGCAAAAAATAAAGAAGATGGGAAATTATAAAAAACAAGAGGTTAACACCTTGCAAAGACTTAATTCTCAAGAAAAGCTCCTTTTCTATCAGGTAATCTGTCGTTTCAAAGCATTTGCATATCCCTCGATAATCAATTCCAACCCATCCGTTAATTCTTGTGGCGAAATAACAATCTCCAATTTTCCCACCGTAGCATTTTCTGATATTTTTTTATTAGGGAAGCTGATCTGTAGTTCATCGTTTATAACTTCCAAGGCAAATTCTGCCGTCACAGTAGCCTTCTCTATTTTAGAAGCCGTAACAGGTACCAATGTGATTAAAGGGACCTGAACTGTTGTAGTAGTAACTGCTCCGGTATCATCCAAAGCGGGATATTCAAGTTGCACTATCTTCGGAACCAATGCCCCTTTATTTTTCCCCTCCCCGTCAACAGGCTTTTCAAAATACTTATCCAGCAAACCTTCATTCTTATCCATCAGTGAGTCGCTGGCACTTACAATGGCATGATGGATAGCCTCTACAAACAATTTAAAGCTAATCATATCGATGAGTTTTATGATTCGACATTATGCTATTTTACTTTTTCTGAGGTGCCATCTTCTTCAACTTTTCAAAGTTGTCGACCGCCTCACTCACTACTGAGCGACTTTCCGACGCCAACCCAATCGCCGCTTGACAATTAGGGCATGAGAATTGCACACCTTGAATTAGCAAATGCAAATCAATGGGTATTTGAGTCCTACATACCGGACATGGGATATATTGATCTATCATACTTCTATTCTTCTTTTTCCGACTGTTTATCTATCTTTTGTATGGGCTGTATCGATTTTGTATACAAATCAAGTAAAGTCAATACTCCTTTAGGCAAAGGTAATCTGCCCGCATGTATATTCACTTTAAGACGGCTCGACAAAGTACTATCATATTGTTCACGGGAGTTTTTCTTATATTCCTGTTTGGCCGGAGCAATTCTTCCATTCAGAACCGCCTTCTTCTCTACAAGCTGCACATCCGCATTTACTTGCGATTTATAATCATAAGAACCCACCGATGTGATTTCCAGATCAAAGTCCACATTGATCTTATCTATTGCAAGAGAATTTAAAGGCAATAAGCACAGTAAAGGAACCTGAAAAGCCATTTTGTTGATAGAGATGTATCCCGGATCAGTGGGTTGTTTCGTATGATCAACAACCGGCTGACTCAGTACCATCTCTATCATAAGAGGTTGTCGCAAGTCGCTTCCCTCCTCTTTTGTGAAGCAATAATCAAGCAAGAACTGAGCCTGCCCGGTCAGCATCATAACATTGGCTTTCGAGGCCGCCACCAAAGGTGCGCCAATGATTGATTCAATGTTAAGTTCTGCCCCAAATTGAGGTTTGAATGTACCTTGCTCTTTTTCAGACATAATCGTTTATTTCGACTTGATATTAAACTTTCCTGACCATTCTATCATTCAAACTACTTTCAGGATGCTGGAGGAGTAGGAGTAGAAGGGGCAGGCGTCAATTCTATAGGCTGAATTGCTTGCGTAAATGCTTCGATAATAGTGTTTACTCCTTTAGGAAGTGGCAATTGACCTGCATGTACATTTACCGTATACTTGGCAGAATTGCTCTTCTCATAATGTGTATTATGGCTCGAAGAATCTTTTGAAGAATAACTGGCCGAACCTTTAATAGTTGTACTTAGCAACCCCCAACCTATTTTAGTTTCAAAACTACCTTCGCCTGTAGTCTCAGATTCTTTTGCTTGATTGTCATCTTCTGAAAAGCTTGATTTTACTTCCATCTCAAAGTTAATATCCACAGTTTCCACAGCCAATGAATTAATTGGCAGGATCGTCAATAAAGGTAGAGTAAACTTAGTACTGGCCTGAGGAATTCCTTTAGTAGTATCCATACCCTGAGTTATAACACTTCTAGTTAATACCATATCAATCATGATAGGCTCATAATTATAAACAGGTGGTTTTTCGCTCCCACTAATATTCTTTTTTTTGAAGCAAGTGTCCAACATAAACATCGTTTGCGTAAGAGCCATTGCAGAATTCGCCTTAGCGGCTGCATTCAAAGGACCTCCGATTAAGCTTTCCATTGGCAGCCCGGAGAATTGCTGCGACATCGACAATAAATTTGTATCCATAATAATGCGTTTTGAAGAAGTTATTAAATATGTTAACTAAAACTCAGAAGTCTCTTAATCCATCTTTTTATGCATTCTAATAAGCGAGCAAAAAATCCTTTTTTCCTCTTAGGCTTTTCCGCCGGATAAAAACTAATAGTAATGCGTTCACCCATATGCCTTTCACATTTATCCCGATTCGTAATGTGACAAAGTTAGTGACATAAAAGCATAAAAAGAGAATATAAGTGATAACATCTAATTTTCACAATTAGCTATTTATCACTTACTTACAAAGAGAAGTAATAACAATCTTCAAAAAGCAGGCTAATTAGCAACCTTCAATTTTATCCGATGCCTCCTTTGAGCCACAATTTGCTTATTGACATTCCCAAAGCAAAGAGCAATGGTAAAATCATCTAACCCACAAATTGAGAGGCATGAAAATAGACAATCATCTTCCGTATATTTAGGATAGGTTTGGTGCAGATACTCTATATAGTCCTTGTATATCTCCATAATAGTAGAACGAAGTTTCTTCTGCTCATTTTCCAATAAAATACGTAAATCCTGTTTGTTTTTAGTCTTGTCTTGACGACTAAGCCGTTCTATTGTTTTATAAATGGATGTCTCTTTAAAGATCACATTGCATAATTGCGCCTTTTCATCGGCCAATTTTCTGATTTCATTTTCTTTCTGAGAAAGCAGTTTTTGAGTTTCTTCTTGTTTATCCCTCAATAAAGAAATATAATACTCAGTCTCTATCGCATGTACTTCCAATAAAGCCTGATCGTATTTATGCTCCTGTTCGAGAAACTTCTTCCGCTGCTTTGTCCGCTGAATATACCAGACCAGAAAAAGAATCACGAGTAAACAGAAAACGATCAGATAGATAAATGGAAACTGCATCTTCACTTTAAAATATTCGGTTATCTGACAGCAAAGAAAATAAAAATATAGAGAAATAGCAATATATATTTCAAAAAAAGCTGACTCACAAACCTACATGGTTCATTTGATCCGCTACCTCTTTCTATTCTGTTACCCGCAGAAGCACAACACTCACATTATCTCTACCACCTGCCGCCTTTGCAGCTTCTATCAGATTGATTGCAGTAGGTTCTTGATGAAGAACTTCTTCAATCTGATCATCTGTAAGCATATCACTTAAACCATCGGAACAAATCAAAAAGAGATCTTCATCCAATAATTGACCGGTTAATTCGGTGAAATCGGCAAAAGCAGATGTTCCGGCACCCAAAGAGTTATATATTACGTTGGATGGAGTAGTCATATCTCCGGTCAGCTCCCGCATAGAATGGTCCGACGAAAGTTGTTTCAGAATACCGCCACGATAACGATACAGGCGACTGTCTCCAATATTCACCATATAGATGCGCTCTTCATAACTGAACATGCCTACAAAAGTGGTTCCCATTCCCTCGTATTGAGGAAGTTCAACGCCCTTGTTTGTTATCAGAGCATGAGTTTCATTCACCCAATTCTTTATCTCGCCGGACAGTACCTCATGGGAAAGATCGGAAGGAAGATCGGTAATAAAACGGTCGAATGCCTGGGTAGCCAACTCACTGGCAAATTCTCCACCTTCGTGTCCGCCCATACCATCCGCTACAAAAGCCGTAAATCGAGCCTGAGGAATGAGTTCAAACTTCTGTTCGTATGTTTCGTCACGATAAAGTCCTCCATTGAAAAGTATCATGTCTTCATTATTGGTACGTATGCACCCCATATCACTGGCAAGCTGACATTTCAATAATAACATAAGGCAATTTTGCGATTTAATGATTACAACCTACGATTAAAATGATCTCTATTCCATCCGAATCTATTCAACCTTAAAATCAAGATTGGCTATACGAACGATATCTCCGATGCTAAACACCGCAGGTACATTCGGCGAAAGACGGTTACCGTTTACAAACGTACCATTGGTAGAATCCAGATCCACTATTTCCCATTGTCCGGATGCGCTCTTCTGTAAGCGGGCATGGGTACCGGAAACATATCCCTGAGAAGCGAATGCAGATACATAATCACCCTTTCTACGCCCAATCACCGCACCATTTCCCAAACCTAAACGAATGCCTGCGGCAGAACAAACCAAACGTACAGGAAGTGGAGGTACGGATACTCCCGGACGCATTGTTTTTTCAGGCTCAGAGGGAGCTGGACTCACAGAAGAAGCCGAGGAATTCACGGAAGAAGTCGAAGGATGCACAGGTGACACCACTTGATTTGCAGCGGATACTAACGGCTGACCGCATTGCGTGCATCGTTTCCCCTTTCCAAACACATGGCATTGAGGGCAAATATACAGTTCAACACCACATTGATCGCAATAGTAACTATCACTTTCTATTTCAACTCTGCATTTAGGGCAGTTGACTAATATACTCATTTCTTTAGTAATTAACAATTAGTGATTCAATTATCCCATATCCTCAGGCAACAATATACTGTAACTTGCCGGATCAAAGTCAGGACGCTCCATTTCGTGACGAAGACGGGAACTCTGATTCTTTTTCACCCGATCGAAATAATTATTCACTTCACGGGCATTGGCAAAATTACGTTCACGACGATTATATAAATCCGTGAAGTAAACACGCATGGCATTTTCTGCTTCAGGAGTCAGTGTAAGCTTATCCTTTTTTGCCTTCATCCTAAAAATTTGCGCCAATTCATCGGGATTATAGTCCTCAAAATGAATCACCTTAGTGAAGCGGGATTCCAAACCGGAATTCGTATCAATCCATTGGCGGATCTCACGCGGATACCCGGCAGCAATGCAAACCATCTTCCCCTTATAATCAAGCAACATCGGCAAAATGGTATTCGTAGCCTCCTGCCCGAAGTTATCGCCCATCAGTGAATAAGCTTCGTCAATAAAGAACACACCGCCCACCGCACGCTTCACAACCCGTGCCGTTTTAGTGGCAGTCTGTCCCACATAGCCTTCTACCAAATCCTTACGGGTTACTTCCAACAAACGATTGCTGGGCAATACACCCAATGAGTAGAAAATATTTCCCATGATACGTGCCACAGTAGTCTTTCCCGTTCCCGGATTACCGACAAAGAGATAGTGATCCACTACACCCTGGAATTTCTTACCCATAGCTTCCGCCTTAGCACGCTCCACTTTGATATAATCGGCAATCTCCTTCACTTCACGTTTCACGCTGGATAATCCGATCAATTGGTTCAATTCAGCCATGCACTCTTCTTCATCGATCATCTTTGGCGGATCATACGGAATATCCTCCGCCTCGATGGTCAGGTACATTTCGCGAGTCAAGGTCTGTCCTCCGGCATGTAATTGTGCCAGCCGATTGGCACGGCGGGCTTTGGTTTTCTCAAAGAGTTTCACCATTTCCCCTGCATTTCCAAAGTTCTCATCTTTCGATGTCACCATTTCATCGACTAATTTAATCAGCATCTCTTCTGCATCCGATGTCAGTATATTCCCTTTCTTCCTGATAAGAGAACGATAAATACAAATCAACTGGTCTGCCGAGTAGTCCTCGATATGCAGAAAATTACTAAACCGGCGCCGGAAACCCGGATTGGCATTATTGACAAATTCCTCCATTTCAGCGCGATAACCGGCACAGATAACCACAAATTTCCCGGCATCCTTCACCATTCGGGTCATTAGTGCCTCCACGGCTTCCACTCCAGTCTGATCCTTACTTCCACCCGCACTGATAGGCATCAGAGCATAGGCTTCATCTATAAAAAGAATACCGCCCATTGCTTCGTCACAAGCCTTATCCACAAGTTTGGCCGTCTCATTCTGATACGTACTTATCAGATGTTTACGCTCCTTTTCCACGACTTTATCGGTAGGCAGCAGACCGATGGCTTTAAAGACCTCTCCCAACTTACAGGCGATGGTGGTCTTACCTGTCCCCGGATTACCCGTCAGCACAATGTGTACAGGAGTCACCTCAGCGTCAGCAATACCCATTTCCATCATTTCCTTGTCCATGGCTATCTTGTTCGCCAGCGCACGTATCTCTGCTTTTACGCTGTCCATACCGACGAATTCATTCAATTCAGCAAGTACAACGTCCAGACTCTTGATATTTTTGCTTTCTTCACCTTCAATATCGGCACGCGTCAGTACATGCACCATAGACGCATCATAATCCGGTGTACCCTTCAGTTCCAGCAACCGGACTCCCTGATTCTTGATTGCACGATCCATTGCGTTCCGTACTTCACGGGCATTACCGAAATTGCGTGTACGGGTCAGGTACATCTTCGAGAAGTAATTACGGATAAATGCCTCGGCCTCTTCATCCAGGGTCAGATGCTCTTTCTTCACCTGTCGGCGGAAGATTTCCGTCAATTCATCGGCTTTATAGTCGCGGAAAGTCACCGTTTCATTGAAACGGGAGGCCATCCCCGAGTTGGAACTCAGAAATTCTCCCATCTCTTTTGTATATCCGGCAGCAATAGCCACAAACTGCCCGCGACGATCTTCTACCAGTTTCAACAACGTATCAATTGCCTCTTGGCCGAACTGGTCATTATCACCTTGCTTCAATGTATAGGCTTCGTCAATGAACAGTACTCCGCCCATAGCCATATCCACATATTTTTCCACTGCCAAGGCCGTCTGACCTACATATCCCGCAACCAGCTCCTTTCGTGAAACTTCCACCAACTGACCGATGGGCAGCACTTCCAGCGAATTCAGGATATCAGCAAAGATACGGGCAATCGTTGTCTTCCCCGTCCCCGGATTACCAAGGAACAGAAAATGATCTTTGACCTCCCGCTTTGCTCCGGCACCTTTCCGTTCCCGTTCAAAATCTATCTTATTAATGATTTTCTGCACCGTTGCCTTGATTTCATCGATACCGACAAACTCATCCAGCTCTGCCATGATCTCCTCATAACTCTTCTGCCGGAACTCTTTACCGGGAATATCCTCAGGAATGGCAACCGATGCATTCGGATCGCGCTTGATAGTATTGGCAAAGATATCAGCCGCCTTTTTCACAGCCAAATGCCCATTCCCGAAATCATCTGATTTCTGTCGCATCTCATTCTTAAACACACGTTCCAATTTAGCATCCGCTTCCTCACTCAATGCAATCCCATAACGTTTTTTGAGTTCATGGATACAAAGCTGCTTCAGTTCCTCCATACTGAAATCTTTCAGATCGAAGTAATACTCAAAGCGATTGCGCACATCAGGATTGGATACCAGAAACTCTTTAAAGGCCGATGAAAGCCCGGAAAGAATGACTATCGGATCATTGTTCCACTTATCCATACAGCTGAACAGCTTATCAAGCTTATTGATATCATTGGCTGCACCCGAAGGCAAAAGCTTCTGCACATTTTCAATGCAAAGAATCCCCCCTTTCAGATCGGCGGTATTCTTTTCCCACTCTTTGGCAAACTCCTCATAATCCACTGCATCCACTACTTTCATGGCAGGCTTCTTGATAATACCACTGGAATACAATAGTTTTTGCAATACTCCTGCCAGTTTGGTTTTACCGGTTCCGGTATTTCCCGTAATAATCATGTCCATGCCCAGACGAATGGAAATGCCACTACGCTGTGCACGCAAAGCGAGCGACTCACAAGTATTTACCAAATCCTGCAACTGGTTCTTGACGGTTTCCATCCCCACCAACTCACGCAGCGGTTCGGTAGCTTTAGTAACCACATTGGTACCACACCATTTGCAGAAAACAGCCTTTTCACGGTTCGGCTTATTACATTTCGGACAATTCATAGTCATCTTCATTTATCAGTTCTCTACATCTGCTTTCGCTTTTTTGAAACTGAAGTTCACTTGTTTTTTGGTCGTATAATTCTCATAAGTACCTTCAAAAGCATCCATTCCATCGCCGGTGAACGTACCGTTATACTGCCCGTCGAGAGTACCGTTCTTGTATACATCGTCAAAATGGATAGTATTCGTAACGGTATTCACAGTGCCCGTCAATGCTTCGTTGGTCAGATTCGTATATTGCACATGTATGGTAGCTTTCAAGCCTTCCGAGTTTGCTGTCGTTATGTTCAGCGTAGCATTACGCCCTTCAAACGTACCCTCCCATGTACCTACCAGTTCTTTAAGCTTTCCATCGTTTTGCAGAAAACGGGAGGCATCCAGTCCGAATGCCGGAGTATATTGCACAAACAAATAGGCCAGCCAACCTACCACCACCATGGAAAGTACAGCACGATAAGAAAACTTACGGATACAATCTTTCAGATATTTAGCATATTGCGCCGATTCACCGCCAATAGAAGACTCAAAGTGTGTCCCCACACTCGCCTTAAAAGCAAAATGCAATGGCTCCAAGCCTGTTTCCTCAAAACCGGGATTCAGCAAATGATCATGCAATCTCCGCTCAACCGGAAGTTTGAAATAACAGCTTTTCATCAGATAATAAGCCAGTAGGAGCAAAAGTCCAGCCAGTACATAATGAGCATAGGGCATGATGAGATCCAGCACAAAATAGACTGTATAGTAGATAATTGCCCCCACAATAAAACCTAAAATAGCACTTCCGATAAGATTCTCAAAATCAGAAGTTACAAAAATAAGAATACCGAAGATGATACCCATCGTCACAATGGAACCGACTGAGAAACCGGACAACGGGTTTTCTGTAAACGGAAGCCCGTAGAAGCATAATGCAACCGCAAAAGCCAAAATAGGAATGAAACACAGTATTCCCAGCAAGACACGCATCACCGTCAGCGTCCTACAACGCAAACGCACTTTCCGCAGGTTCTTATTCACAAAATTGGTGGCAATACGGAAATTGGAAACATCTGTATCTTTACTATCTATTTTTTCGATGAATTCGAGATATTTCACCGTTTCCTGCTCGTATGCGAATTTGGGAGAAAGATTCTTCAACGGATTCTCCTGAAAGAAAGTAGTAAGCCAGTCTCTCAGATATCCACTCTCCAGTTCTGCCTTAACTTCTTTCGATGGAATGGACCTCAATCCGTCCAAATCGTTTATACTCTTATCACTATCCTTGAAGTAATAATAAGGTAAAGCACCCAATCCCTTGATCATCTTAAAAGTAGCTATTATCCAGTTGTAAGGACCTGCTTTCCGGAGATTATCTTTGGATTTCAGTTCAAAGCAATAATTTATCCATTCAATCTTATCCTCATACACACCCTTAGACTTCAGATAGAAATAGAGCCGCGAACCTTTCAGACTTGAGAGCATACCGAGAATATAATCGGCATATTCATGATCCGGATCATTCTTCGGTGTATTCTTGTAAACCATCAACTGTTGATTGATGAATTGGGCTATTTGAGTATGTGTGAAATAATAATTATTTGCTGTCTCGTCCATTTGCAGGGTGAAGGAAACTTTAGGACTCAAATTATAAAGTACACCGTAAGTTACCGCAGCATCCGATGTACTGAAGCCTTTCAATTGAGTACGTATCTTCCCTACCAATCCTTTATCACGGCCTGCCAACCATATCAGGAAAGACTCTTCTGCCAAATCATTCCACGAGTCGGCACTCAACATATGATTATAAGCATAATGAAGAACTTCTTCCGGTGTATTGCAACGCCCCAAATTCCCCTTTTCATCGATCAATTCATAAGGACGTGAAGGATCAAGTTCATAGATCAAACGCCATAAAGCCTCCCTTTGGCGACCTTTTTTATTAAACAAGGGAGCTGCATTATCCGTAAGCCGCTTCAGATCGTGCGCATTAAAAAAGAGAAACAGGGGATCGTTCGCATTCGCCAAGGTAGTCTGGTAAGTGTTGAAATTCTCAATGAGAGATTGCGCTATTTCTTCGGCGGTAGTCCGCGGACGTCCCTTGACATCATAATAGGGCATATCCACATTGAGCGTATAACAGGCGGCATACAGCCCTGCAGTCTGGTCTTTCGGATAGCGCTTTTCCACAATATCTTCGATTTCCGAAACCAATTCCGGCCGCTGATTATCATTCAGCCATTTAGTAAGCTTACCGGTATAGAGATATTTTATGGCAAGATTCTGATCCTGTCGCATAAAATCAGCCAATTGTTCGGGTGAATGTGCTATTTGATTCTTTCCGGCATTAAAAATAATACTGAAACGACGTTTACTTTCCTGCCCGACAAAATCACTAAATACATCCTCTCCCCGAGCCCAACGAACGATTTCGGTAAATCCACAACGTTTTTCCGGCTGAGGTGCGGTCAATGCTTTTATTAATTGCAGCGTTCGTCCCGATAAATCCGCAGGAAAAGGCAAATCCCCCGTGCGTTTACGCTTCATCAGCTCAAATTCTCTTTCTTTAAACTCTTTCTCGCCCATCCACAGACAGAGCAAAACCATACCAAGAGAGTAAAAATCGCTCTTCGTATCAATCTCCACCCGATTCTCACCGGGAACCGTATAATACATTTCGGGAGCTGCATAAATGCGGGTACGAGCCTGGTCCGTACGGGCAACTCCATTCTGATCGCATCTTACCGAAATACCAAAATCCCCCAGCAGTACCTGATTCTGATTCTCATCGGCAAAAAAGAAATTACCCGGCTTTATATCCCGATGAATAAACCCATGCTTATGGCAGAAATCAATGGCGGCAGCAGCTTGTTTAGCAATTTCACAAAGCCTCCTTTCGTCTCCTTTCAGATTTATTTTATCCAAAGAGCCTCCTTTACAGTAAGTCATTACTTCATAATGCCTCAATTCACCGGAAACACGCGGATTATCCCACTGACCATGATCTATGATATCCACTAATAATCCCGAGCGCGGAGTTTGTCTTATAATTTCAAGTATCTGATGATTAGGAGGCGGCTCAATACCAACATAATAGAGTTTTAGTACGTACTGCTTTCCCTTATTTTCCACCAGAAAGATCTGAGCTTCTCCCGTTCCATCCGAGATTACCTTTATAACCCTGTAATTCAGTCCTTTAATAAGATATTCCGTATCATGCTGGCGAGTGATAGCCTCAATCGCCTTTTGCTGTTCGGCACGTAAGGTCGCATCATCTGACGAAACCGGACGCAACGTCTTATCCTCCATTACACCCGGATGCAGAGTTTTGTCAATGTTAGCTACACCAGGGCGCAAGGTCTTCTTACTATCATCTTCCGGGCGAAGAGTTTTTTCTTCTTCACCAGGACGAAGGGTTTTCTCGGCTTTCAGGGCAGGGCGCAAAGTTTTATCACCGTCCGCACTACCGGGACGCAGTGTTTTATCACTGTCTCTCAAGTCGCTCATAATTCTATATAGTTTTAAGATTAGCCAATTCGGCAAGGCACCCTGAAGGATCAATCATCCTGATACTCAAAGGTTTTTGTAACAGTCACCACATCTTCATATACCCAAGTACCCCCCAGTTCCGGCTGGGCACACTCACTTGGGTGACTATGGTGGCAACCGCAGAGGTTACATATCCAACAAACAGGCGCTTTTGTTACGGATTTCCGCAAAACAGGCAATTTCCTTGCCGAATAGTAATTCCGCTGCATCTGTGGCGTCATATCTCCTTCCGGACGAAGTTTCTCCATCAGTAACTTCATCTCTTCCAGTTTCTCTTTATAAGATTGCTTTGCTTCGTCAAGATCTACCTTCTTCACATTCAGTTGTATCTTCGGACGAGTTTGAACAGGTTCCTCCACTTTCGGTTCAGGTCTGGCAACCTGCATTCCTTCAAGAGAACCGCTTCCTGAAAAGAGATCTTTATATTGTTGTATCAGTTTCTTATCGGCTTCACTCAATTCTACAGGAGGCAGTTCCGGTTCCCCCACCGGAAATTCTTCAGAGACAGTATTCAGTATTTGTTCTTCCAAATCGGCAAGTTCCTGCGCCAATGCCAGCATTTCCTGAAAGACGGGGTCTTTCTTCGCCTTCTGCATTTCCTGCATTGCCATCTCATTCAGGGGACGATTACATTTTCGGCAAAAACTGCGGAAATTAAGGGTATTGCAGTCAGGACAGATAATCCCTGTGCGAGGATTACCACAATCAGGACAGAAGAAATCATCCGCTTCCATTGAGGCACCGCAGAATGAGCACAATTCTGCATGAAGCCCTTGTCCGCAATGAGGGCATATTTCCCAATTAGGCTGAACAGGAGAGTTACAACGCATACATGAAGTTCCTTTAAGCGCCATGCCACATTCTTCACAGAATTTATCACCACTGTGACAAGGTGTCCCGCAATTAGGACAACATTGCGGCTGTTCCGCCTTTTTCTCCGAAGTCTTCTGTTGCGCCTTTATCTGTTGTTCCGATAAAGATTGATGTTGCTGTTCCATAAACCGTATTCAGACTATAAGTTGACCATCCAGATTTTAAGTTTCCAAATATATCAAATTATTTGCGGAATACGATGGCGGCAGATAGAAAAAACTCTTTTTTGTATTAGTAATGAGTTTTCACCACAGAGTAACACAGAGTTTCACGGAGTTTAATCAATTTGAAATCAAAAGAATATAACTCTGTGAAACTCTGTGTTACTCTGTGGTGAACTAATTCATAACCCTACAAAAGTGCACAAAACATAACCAACAGAAATTCAACTCATATTCTGGATATTAGCTATATATATCGGGCATGTCGCATCTATATATCGGACATGCAGTATCTATATATCCAATACCACCGATATATAGATGCTAAAAGAGCGGAATGAAATAAAAGCGTTCAGTCTTTCCAATACAGATATTCCTATATCCTCGAAAAACAGTTCTCCAAATGCCGCATCTGAGTACCTTAAATGCCACATCTCGGTAACCGGAATGCCACACTTGAAGAAGTGCGAAGCATGGCATTCCAGGTGTTTAAGTGTGGCATTTAAGGTACTCAGATGCGGCATTTCAAACACTTAAGTGTGGCATTTCGGGTACTTATATATCAAAGCTGAGCGCTAAATAAAAGTTGATGTGATTTACCCTCACTACTCTCACTCTTGAAATAAGCGGTTGATAGACTAAACATTAAGTATGAGTGAGAGTAAATTTTGGGCGTGAGGGTAAGTTCCTTACCCTCACGCCCAAAATTTCATTTCTACAGATCAACTTGCTATAACACAATAAGATATCCCGTATTTAACGTAGATACCGTATAGGTCCGTAATCCGGCATTTTTAGCTTTTTTTCCCCGCATAGACGGCGGTATGTAACCCTTTCCAAGAATTATTCTCCTATAAATGTATAGTTTCTGTAGAGTTCAGTTTTCAGGTCAAATATTCTTCAAAGAGAACTTGATCATTCTTCATAAAACAGCTTGGTACATAAATGATCGTTTATCCCCCCCCTATTTATTTTTTCCCAATTGGGGAAATAGAACGTCCATTTATATCAAGTTATTTTTTAAGCATTACTAAGTCATAAAAAATTCTTTTTCTTCTTTCAGTTTTCCCCGAGCTCCCTGTTCATCGGTGTTCCGGCTGAAAGATGCCTGAAACAACAAGCAGGCTGAAGTTTCAGCCGGAATGTCGATGAACAGGGAGCTCGGGAGGGCTGAAAGACTGAAAGAGCATTTCTCTCAAAAATGTATTAGTAATGAATAAAATGATAAAGTAATACTATCTCTATTTACTTAATATTGGAATTATCATTTAATTCATAACCCGTCAGAAATAAAGATTTCACAAGCCACTAACCATCCCTTAAACAATGATAAGAAAAAGAAAAACTGGATGAGTAGTAGTTTTTTTCGTAACTTTGCACTGTTTTAAAGACATTGAATGAATGGAGTTTAAATACGACGTTATCGTGATTGGCGCCGGACATGCCGGTTGTGAGGCCGCAGCTGCTGCGGCAAATCTGGGTTCAAAAACCTGTCTTATCACCATGGACATGAATAAGATAGGACAAATGAGTTGTAACCCTGCCGTAGGCGGTATTGCCAAAGGACAAATTGTACGCGAAGTAGATGCTTTAGGTGGATATATGGGATTAGTGACCGATCAGACCGCCATCCAGTTCCGTATCCTGAACCGTTCCAAAGGCCCCGCAATGTGGAGCCCCCGTGCACAATGTGACCGCAATAAGTTCATCTGGGCATGGCGTGAAATCTTAGAAAATACTCCCAACTTGCATATCTGGCAAGATACAGTACGTGAAATTCTCGTTGAAAACGGAGAAGTGGTAGGCTTAACCACTTTACTCGATGTAACCTTCCGTGCAAAGTGCATCGTACTGACCGCCGGCACTTTCCTGAACGGATTAATGCACGTAGGACGTACCAAACTTGCCGGAGGACGTATGGCAGAACCTGCATCTTACGAATTAACCGAATCCATCGCAAGACATGGCATTGAATACGGACGCATGAAAACCGGTACGCCTGTTCGCATAGACGGACGAAGCGTGCACTATGAATACATGGAAACGCAGGATGGAGAATGTGACTTTCATAAATTCTCATTCCTGGATACCAGTGTACGCCACTTAAAACAACTCCCATGCTGGACTTGCTTCACAAACGAGGAAGTACACCGTGTATTACGTGAAGGGCTGCCGGATTCTCCCCTTTTCAACGGACAGATTCAGAGTATCGGTCCACGTTACTGTCCCAGCATCGAAACTAAAATAGTTACTTTCCCCGATAAGGAGCAACACCAGCTTTTTCTGGAACCGGAAGGAGAAACAACTCAGGAACTTTATTTAAATGGCTTCTCTTCATCACTCCCGATGAATATACAGATAGAAGCGCTGAAAAAGGTTCCCGCATTCAAAGATCTGGTGATTTATCGTCCCGGATACGCTATCGAGTATGACTACTTTGACCCTACCCAACTAAAACATACGTTGGAAACGAAGAAAATTAAAAATCTATTCTTTGCAGGGCAGGTAAACGGGACCACCGGATATGAAGAAGCAGCCGGACAAGGAATCATTGCCGGAATCAACGCACATATAAACTGTCACGGCGGTGAACCATTTACCCTTGCACGAGACGAAGCATATATCGGCGTATTAATCGATGATTTGGTAACCAAAGGCGTGGATGAACCTTATCGTATGTTTACTTCGCGCGCCGAATATCGCATCCTGCTACGTATGGACGATGCAGATATGCGTCTTACCGAAAAGGCATGGAAGCTCGGACTTGTAAAGAGCGACCGTTATGAGTTACTGAAACGGAAGCGTGACTCGATCAATAGTATCATAGAATTCACTCGTAACTATTCGATGAAACCGGCATTAATCAATCCGGTATTGGAGCAATTGGGTACCACTCCCCTTCGCCAAGGATGCAAATTGATCGACCTTATAAACCGTCCGCAAGTTACGCTTGAAAACATGGCGGAGCATGTCAGCGCTTTCCGCCGGGAGCTGGATAAAGTTACTGAAAGAAAAGAAGAAATAATTGAGGCAGCTGAAATCCTGATTAAGTATGAAGGATACATTGGACGTGAACGAATGATTGCAGATAAACTGGCTCGTCTGGAAAGCATCAAAATAAAGGGGAAGTTTGATTATAATGCCATTCAATCCCTATCCACCGAAGCAAGACAGAAGCTAGTGAAGATTGATCCGGAAACGATAGCTCAGGCAAGCCGGATTCCGGGCGTATCACCAAGCGATATAAACGTATTACTGGTGCTTTCGGGCAGATAAAGCGAATACGTTCCACGTGAAACAAAGAATTCAATAAACGCATTAAAAATACTGATTATGAGCAAAGAAACTCTTGCAAAAAGCATTCGGGAAATTCCTGATTTCCCTATTCCGGGAATTCTATTTTACGACGTAACTACACTGTTTAAAGATCCTGCAAGACTCCAGGAACTTTCAGATACATTGTATGAAATGTACAAGGACAAAGGTATCACAAAAGTGGTAGGCATTGAATCGAGAGGCTTCATTATGGGACCTATTCTCGCCACCCGCTTGGGTGCAGGTTTCATTCCTATCCGCAAGCCCGGAAAGCTTCCTGCAGAAACCATTGAGGAAAGCTACGATAAAGAATATGGCAAAGACACCATTCAGATACATAAGGATGCCCTCAACGAGAACGACGTAGTTTTGCTACATGACGATCTGCTCGCCACAGGCGGAACAATGGAGGCTGCCTGCAAACTAGTACAAAAGATGAATCCGAAGAAAACATATGTAAACTTCATCATAGAACTGAAGGAGTTGCACGGAATAGACTTATTCAACAAAGACGTAGACGTACAGTCGGTACTTTCATTATAAACAAAGAGAAGAGACCTGAGAACCACATGGAGAATAACCCTGAACTTAAAACCAGCGAATATCTGAAAGGAATTGTATTGAACCTTCCGGAGAGCCCCGGTATTTACCAATATCTGAATACCGAAGGGGTTATCATATACGTAGGTAAAGCTAAAAACTTAAAGCGAAGGGTCTCCTCCTATTTCAACAAAGAACACGAACCGGGGAAAACAAGAGTACTCGTCAGCAAAATAGCCGATATCCGATACATTGTGGTGAACTCTGAGGAAGACGCTTTGCTGCTGGAGAATAATCTCATCAAGAAATATAAGCCACGGTACAATGTCTTGTTGAAAGATGACAAGACATATCCGTCTATTTGCGTTCAAAACGAGTATTTTCCCCGGATATTCAAGACACGTAAAATCATACGCAACGGTTCCTCTTACTATGGCCCTTACAGCCATGTACCTTCCATGAATACATTGCTTGATCTTATCAAGCACCTGTATCCGTTACGCACCTGCAACCTGAACCTTTCACCCGAAAATATCCGGGCAGGAAAATTCAATGTTTGTCTGGAATATCATATCAAGAACTGCGCCGGACCTTGCGTCGGGAAGCAATCACTGGATGATTACATGAAAAACATCGGAGAAATCAAGGAAATCCTCAAAGGTAATACGCAGGAAATACAACGGATGCTTTTTCAGCAAATGCAGGAACTGGCTGCCGAAATGAAGTTTGAAGAGGCACAAAAGGTCAAGAGTAGATACATGCTGATTGAAAATTACCGTGCCAAGTCAGAGGTAGTAAGCAATGTTCTGCATAATATCGATGTTTTTTCCATAGAGGAAGACAGCGATGGCAAATCCGCATTTATCAATTATCTGCATATCACAAACGGGGCAATCAACCAGGCTTTTACATTCGAGTACAAGAAACGGTTGAATGAAACCAAAGAAGAACTTATCCAACTGGGCATCATTGAAATGAGAGAGCGATACAAGAGCCTTTCACGCGAAATCATCGTGCCTTTCGAGGTGGATATGGAGTTGAAAGACGTGATCTTTACAATACCTCAGCGAGGGGATAAGAAGAAACTGCTGGATCTTTCCATTCTGAATGTAAAGCAGTATAAGGCCGATCGCATGAAGCAAGCCGAAAAGCTGAATCCGGAGCAGCGCAGCGTCCGCTTGATGAAAGAGATACAGGAAGAGTTACACCTTGAACATTTACCCATACAAATAGAGTGTTTTGATAACTCAAATATCCAAGGTTCCGATCCGGTTGCCGCCTGCGTGGTATTCAAGAAAGCCAAACCCTCAAAACAAGACTACCGGAAGTACAATATCAAGACCGTAGTAGGCGCAGACGACTACGCCTCCATGAAAGAAGTCGTAAGACGCCGTTATCAGCGCGCTATTGAAGAGAAAGCAACCCTACCCGACCTCCTTATCACCGACGGTGGAAAGGGGCAAATGGGCGCCGTGAAAGAAGTTCTGGACGAACTAAATCTGAATATCCCCATTGCCGGACTTGCCAAGGATGGCAAACACCGCACATCCGAACTGCTTTATGGCTTTCCACCGCAGACTATCGGTTTAAAACAAAACACTCCCCTGTTCCGATTATTGACGCAGATACAGGATGAAGTACATCGTTTTGCCATTACTTTCCACCGCGAGAAACGCAGTAAGCGACAGATTGCTTCCGAGTTGGATGAGATAAAAGGCATTGGAGAAAAGACTAAAGCAGCTCTGCTAAAAGAGTTTAAAAGCGTAAAGCGCATAAAAGAAGCATCCCTGGAGGCGCTTACGAAGGTTATAGGAGAAGCTAAAGCAAAAGTTATTGAAGAATATTTTAGGAGTTAACCCCTCCTTCTACATATTCATACATACAAATTGCAGGCAATCACGAATTTATTCGTAACTTTGCATCCGGAAAAGTTTTTAAAAGATTAGGATAAAAAGAACATGAGAGTAGTCATACAACGTGTCGGACACGCTTCTGTTACAATCAACGGAACATGCAAGTCCGCTATAGGGAAAGGGCTTCTGATATTGGTAGGTATTGAGGAAACAGACGGACAAGAAGACATTGACTGGCTTTGCAAAAAAATTGTCAACCTGCGTGTCTTTGACGACGAGAATGGAGTAATGAACAAATCAATCCTCGACATTAACGGTGAAATACTGGTAATCAGTCAGTTCACCTTGCATGCTTCTACAAAGAAGGGCAACCGTCCTTCATATATACGTGCAGCAAAGCCCGATATTTCTATTCCGCTGTATGAACAGTTTTGCAAAGATTTGAGTTTTCTATTAGGCAAAGAAATAGGTACCGGAGAATTTGGTGCCGACATGAAGGTAGAATTATTGAACGATGGCCCTGTGACCATCTGTATGGATACAAAAAACAAGGAATGATGACATTAGAAGAAGCTCAGCATCAGGTAGATTGCTGGATCAAAAAGTATGGTGTACGCTATTTCAGCGAACTCACCAATATGGCTGTCCTTACTGAAGAGGTAGGTGAACTGGCAAGAGTTATGTCCCGCAAATACGGTGACCAATCCTTCAAAGAAGGAGAAAAAGATAATATCGAAGACGAAATAGCGGATGTCCTCTGGGTACTACTCTGCATTGCCAATCAGACAGGTGTAAACGTCACTGAAGCGTTTGCCCGCAATCTGGAGAAGAAAACCCAACGGGATAACACCCGCCATATCAATAATCCTAAATTGCAAGACCATGGAGAAGAATGAACCTAACCAGAACAAGTATGATGCCGCATTGGCAAAGTACAACACACAGCTGGACGATACGGAAGTAGCTGCCCAGGTAGCGAAAATCATTGCAGAAAAAGTGCCCGGAAACCATACGGAGGAGGTCAAGAAATTCTTGTTCCACTGCATTGATCTCACTACACTGAACACTACGGACAGCGATGAAAGCGTGATGAAATTCACTCAAAAAGTAAATCAGTTCGACGAAGAATTCCCTGATTTGGAGAATGTCGCTGCTATCTGTGTTTACCCTAACTTCGCAGAAATCGTAAAGAGTACCCTGGAAGTAGAGGATGTAAAAATAGCCTGTGTTTCGGCAGGTTTTCCTTCCTCACAAACCTTCACAGAAGTAAAAGTAGCAGAAACCGCCATGGCACTGATGGAAGGTGCAGACGAAATAGATATCGTAATTTCAGTAGGCAAATTCCTGAGTGGAGACTACGAAAATATGTGCGAAGAGATACAGGAACTGAAAGATGTCTGCAAGGAACATCACATGAAAGTGATTCTGGAAACAGGCGCTCTGAAGAGTGCTTCCAATATCATGAAAGCCTCTATCCTATCCATGTATTCGGGCGCAGATTTCATAAAGACATCTACCGGGAAACAACAACCCGCTGCAACCCCGGAAGCTGCTTATGTAATGTGCCGGGCTATTAAAGAATATTACGATAAAACCGGCAATAAAGTAGGTTTCAAACCTGCCGGAGGCATTAATACTGTAAATGACGCTGTCATCTACTACACTATCGTCAAAGAGGTGCTTGGCGAAGAATGGCTCAACAACCAATGGTTCCGCTTGGGCACCAGCCGCCTGGCCAATCTTCTGCTTTCGGACATCAAAGGCATGGAAATGAAGTTCTTCTAAGAGCTTCCATACCATAATAAAAACTAAAGAAGCTTGATAGGAAAAGCGAAACTTTTCCTATCTTTGCGACAACATAAGCCAATAGAGTTTTGGCTAAAGCATTGTATTAGAGAACGTTTCATTTATTACCTTTTTCCTGGAATTCGGCAAAATTCAATCTATGAAAGGTAATGAGCAAACGGGTCTCACGCACTTTCGTGTATATACTCTTGTTATATATCGAATAGGCGTGAGACTGTTGCTTGTATTTCATAGAAGGTTTGCCGAAGCCTCAGGAATGGTACAAGTAACAGTTCTCACGCTTTTTGATAACAAACGTAAAGATAAGAGTATGGAAACAAATTCGGCACCCCTCTTCCATCGGAATCCACAGGCACCTCCTGTGAACCGAAATCGTGAACAAGCCCTTCTCATCGGACTGATGAGCGGAGAGCAAGAGTTTTTTTACACAAACAGTCTGACTACGGGAAGAAGTCGTGAGGAGCTATCCCGACATCTTTCTTTAGCCGTAAGACTAAAAGACAAACCTAACATTCAACTGGTATTTAACTTTCTCAAAGAGGAAGGAGAACGCAGTGCATACAACATCATGATTTCTCTTTTTCTATCGGAGCATAACGAAAAAAAACGCGAAGCACTCATCAAAGAACGCTTTCTTGGCATCGATCGCTTCGTACAATATTGCAGAAATCTGAGTGACTTCCTGGTGTATATCAAAGAGAATAACACAATCGAAATAACCAATGAAGACCTCCAACGAGGTATATTAGCATGGGATTTAGGGCATCTGGTAAGTCTCGCCCGCGTATCTTATGACTATGGACTTTTAGCTGAAGAAGAAGCCTGGAAGTACATAGAATTTGCCGGTAAGAAATGCCGTGAAACATTCGCTTGCTGGAAAGAGATAGGCAAAAGCTTCCTGTTAGGACAAATCATGAGCTATCCCGGCGAAGAGAACTTCCAGGAAGCAATCCGCTATTTCCTGCTTTCGACCGAAAGTCCCGAAAGCCCTTGGGTAAAATGTAAGTTTGGTTGATTATTTATCGCGGTCCACTACATAATCCAAATAAGCAGCAAGGCCGGCTTTTACATCTGAATCAGGCAAGGACGCCAATAATGAAAGTGCTTTTTCCTTATAGGCAAACATGGTCTGCACTGCATATTCAATGCCACCTTGTTGCTTGGCAAATTCGATTAATCGGGCGATTTCATCGGCCGAGGCAGTACCATTTTTCACTTTGACGGCAATCTCTTCCGCACTTTCATCCTTGGTAGAGTTCAAGGCATAAAGAACGGGAAGGGTCAGTTTGCCTTCCAACATATCGTTTCCTGTTGGCTTACCTATCTCCTTACTATCATAATAGTCGAATATATCATCCTTAATCTGGAAGCAAAGACCGATATATTCACCGAACTGGCGCGCAAATTCCGCCTGTTCATCGGTCACTCCTACCGAGAGAGCACCCGATTTGGTACAAGCTGCAAAGAGCACAGCCGTCTTCTTACGGATCACATCAAAATAGATTTCTTCGGAGAATTGGAGATTACTTACATTAGAAAGTTGAAGAAGTTCTCCCTCGGACAAATTCTGTCCCAGACGGGAAACCACATCAATAATAGCGTAATTATGCGTCTTGCCTACCTGCACAAGTGCAGTTGCCAAAAGGTAGTCACCCACCAGTACCGCTACCTTATTATTATAAATAGCATTCACCGACAGCTGTCCGCGACGCTCGGTGCTTTCATCCACCACATCATCGTGAACCAGACTGGCCGTATGTAATAATTCAAGGGAAACCGCCGCATGAAGTGATTCGGGACAAATCCGTCCATATAGCTTTGCCACAAGCAGCAGCAAAATCGGACGCATCATCTTCCCATTCTTTTGTCGAATGTGTGAGATTACTTCATTCAGCAAAAAGTTGGAACTGGTAAGCGAATTGTCAAACAGCTTTTTGAAATCGTCCAGTTCTGCCGCTATCGGAGTTTTTATGAGTGATGAGTTGTCCATGCATCGCTATTTTCCCACAAAAATAGTAATAAAACACTTAATACGGTATTTTTTTGTACTTTTACCATGAAAAAAAGGATAAATATATGAATTCTGACGATAAACTGTTTCTTCTCGATGCCTATGCATTGATATATCGCGCCTATTACGCGTTCATCAAGAGCCCTCGGATTAACTCCAAAGGGTTCAATACTTCCGCCATTCTGGGCTTTGTAAATACCCTGGAAGAAGTACTTAAAAAAGAGAACCCTACTCACATCGGAGTCGCTTTCGATCCCGCCGGACCGACCTTCCGCCATGAGGCCTACGAACAATATAAGGCACAACGTGAGGAAACTCCGGAAGCTATCCGCCTTTCCGTACCTATTATAAAGGATATTATACGTGCATACCGCATTCCCATCCTGGAAGTAGCGGGATACGAAGCTGACGACGTCATCGGCACGCTTGCCACTGAGGCAGGGCAACAAGGCATCACCACTTACATGATGACCCCCGATAAGGACTATGGGCAATTAGTATCTGAAAATGTATTCATGTACCGTCCCAAACATACCGGCGGGTTTGAGGTTATGGGAATAGAACAGGTAAAAGCTAAATTCGACATTCAGTCCACCCAGCAGGTTATTGACATGCTGGGATTAATGGGGGATGCTTCCGATAATATTCCCGGATGTCCCGGCGTCGGAGAGAAAACCGCACAAAAGCTGATCAGTGAATTCGGCAGTATCGAAAATCTTCTGGAGCACACCGATAAACTAAAAGGTGCATTGAAGACGAAAGTCGAAAATAACCGGGAAATGATTATCTTCTCCAAATTCCTTGCAACAATCAAAATCGATGTTCCCATCAAACTTGACATGAAAGCTCTCGTTCGTGAAGAACCGAATGAAGAAGAACTCAGGAAAATTTTCGAAGAATTGGAATTCCGTACACTCATTGACCGTGTACTCAAGAAGAGTAGTTCCCCCTCCCCTTCTTCCGTTGCTCCCGATCTTTTTTCACCAGGCCCGCTTTTTACTCAAAATAACGGTCCAGTTCAAGGCAATTTGTTTGAAGAATTTGCGTCCAACGGGCCGGAAGATTCCAAAAATTCAAATCTCGCGCGTTTAGAAACCATCAATGCCGACTACCAACTCATTGATACAGAAGAGAAAAGGAGCAAAATTATTAAAAAGTTGCTTACAACGAAAATTCTCTCAATAGATACAGAAACCACTTCAGCCGAACCAATGGAAGCAGAATTGGTAGGGATGAGCTTCAGCGATACCGAAAATCAGGCTTATTATGTTCCGGTTCCGGCAGAACGGGAAGAAGCGTTAAAAATAGTAAATGAGTTCCGGCCGCTCTACGAAAATGAAACTTCAATGAAAGTCGGACAAAATATCAAGTACGATATTCTTGTTCTTCAAAATTACGGGATGGAAGTGAAAGGTGAACTTTTCGACACCATGATCGCACATTACGTTTTGCAACCCGAACTTCGTCATAACATGGATTATCTGGCAGAAATTTATCTGCATTATCAAACCATCCACATTGATGAACTTATCGGCCCGAGAGGAAAGAATCAAAAGAACATGCGGGACCTTCCACCAGAAGAAGTTTACAAATATGCATGCGAAGATGCAGACATTACTTTAAAGCTAAAGAATGTACTTGAAGAAGAATTGAAGAAACAGGGGGTTGAACATCTCTTCTATGAAATAGAAATGCCGCTCGTACGCGTACTCGCCAATCTGGAAAGTAACGGGGTGCGCATTGATACCGAAGCGCTAAAACAAACCTCCGAACATTTCACTGTCCGCCTACAAGAGATAGAAAAAGAAATCTATGAACTGGCAGAGGAAACGTTCAATATAGCTTCACCCAAGCAGGTGGGCGAAATCCTGTTCGACAAACTGAAGATTACGGATAAGGCGAAGAAAACCAAGACAGGACAATACGTCACTTCGGAAGAGGTGCTGGAAAGCCTGCGCAATAAACATGAGATTATCGGAAAGATCCTCGAATACCGTGGATTGAAGAAATTATTAGGAACATATATCGATGCTCTCCCCCTGCTGATCAATCCACGCACAGGGCGTATTCATACTTCTTTTAACCAGGCAGTCACAGCTACCGGACGACTAAGTTCCAGCAACCCGAACCTGCAAAACATTCCTATCCGCGACGAAGACGGTAAGGAAATCCGTAAAGCCTTCATTCCGGACGATGGTTGCGAGTTCTTCTCCGCCGACTATTCACAGATAGAGTTGCGCATTATGGCGCATCTAAGCGAAGATAAGAATATGATTGACGCCTTCCTCAGTGGTTATGATATTCATGCCGCCACTGCCGCTAAAATATATAAGGTAGATATAAAGGACGTCACTTCCGACATGCGTCGCAAAGCTAAGACAGCCAATTTCGGTATCATCTACGGTATTTCTATCTTTGGATTGGCAGAACGTATGAATGTGGACCGTAAAGAAGCCAAAGAATTGATCGACGGATATTTCGAAACCTACCCGCAAGTTCGTGAATATATGGATAAAAGTATTCAGATAGCACGCGAACAAGGATATGTGGAAACGATCTTCCACCGCAAACGTTTCCTGCCCGATATCAACTCCCGCAACGCAACCGTACGCGGATATGCAGAGCGCAATGCCATCAATGCGCCTATCCAGGGAAGTGCAGCTGATATCATTAAAGTTGCCATGGCACGCATCTACAAACGCTTTCAAAGTAACAATCTGAAAGCAAAGATGATTTTACAGGTCCATGACGAACTAAATTTCAGCGTTCCAGAGGCTGAAAAAGAGTTTGTGCAACAAATTGTAATTGAAGAAATGGAACGCGCATATCGCATGCACGTACCCCTGAGAGCCGATTGTGGGTGGGGAAAGAACTGGTTGGAAGCCCATTAATTCCACCTATAACTTTATTTAACTTACAATCAGAAAGCAACTGAAGTAATCTGTTCGAAATACAGTTTGCTCACCATAATATCCGGCAACATCACTGCCGGATATTTTTTTGTCATCAATCTTGGCAAAAAGAAAGCATAAGAAAGCAATCATATCTGACATTTTGACTATATTTAATTCATATATGATATTTATGTCAATTAAATACGTACCTTTGCAGCGAATTCAATGACATATTGATAGAATATAGTAAGAGATAACTTAAAAACATATAGAACCATGAGAACAAAAGTATTTTTAAAAACAGTTGCTTTATCAGCAGTTATTCTTTTTAGTGCTATGGCAGCTTCTGCAGCTAACAAAAACAACCTTATTTACAATTCGGAAGAGAAAGACGGAATGATGGTTGGGCAAACCGTTTACAAGATGGACAGTGGAACTTTAGCAAACTACATGAAGTACAGCTACAAGTATGATGACCAAAAACGTATGACGGAAAGCGAAACTATGAAGTGGAACAGCCAAAAGAATACTTGGGAAAACGACCTCCGCATTTGCTACGCCTATCAGGGAAAAAGTATCACTACCACTTATTATAAATGGAACAGCAAACAAAAAGCATACGTCCTTGTACCTGACATGACGGTTACAATGGACAATCCAAGCCTGTAAATCTTACAGATACTCTCTTAAAATTCTAACAAATTGAACAGACCGAAACCTTTATAAGTTTTGTACACCAATGAAAGCCGGAATACGCGATGTATTCCGGCTTTTTTCATAACTTTGCCTTTCAAAAAAAACATCTATTTATGATACCTGCCAACCTCACCCACTACATTGAAACAGAAATCATTCCACGTTATGAGAAGTTCGACAAGGCTCATAACCTCTCGCACGTACAGGCCGTTATAGAAGAGAGCCTTTCACTTGCCAAACAGTATGATGTAAATGAAAGTATGGCATATACTATTGCCGCTTACCACGACACCGGGCTTTGTCATGATCGTGCTACACATCACCTAATTTCAGGTGAGATTCTGAAGCAAGATGTCACTCTCCGCCAATGGTTTAATGAAATAGAAATAGAAACAATGAAAGAAGCGGTAGAAGATCACCGGGCATCTACGGACCATGAACCTCGGAGTATTTACGGAAAAATAGTCGCAGAAGCAGATCGCGTGATTGACCCCACTATCACTCTACGCCGCACGGTACAATACGGACTGAAACAACAACCAGAAGCAGATAAAGAATGGCACTATCAACGTTTTCATCAGCATTTAATGGACAAATATGCGCCTGGAGGATATCTGAAGCTCTGGCTTCCAGACTCCAAGAATACAGAACGCCTGAAAGAACTACAAACTATTATCCTAAACGAAGAGTTGCTCAAAAAAACATTCAACAAATTATTTTCAGAAGAAAAAAACAATTAAACCTCCAATAATGAAAGCACTTTATTATAATGCCATACTTGGCATATTACTATCCTTTCCCTCATTTTTGAAAGCGCAAATCAGACCTTTTGAACCACTTAATCCAGACAGGATATTCTTTAAGGGAAAGGTTGTGGATACAGATAACAACGCTCTCCCCAAGGTAAGTATCTACATACCCGGAAGTATGCGTGGAACAATTTCAGACTCAAACGGAAATTTCTACATAGATGCCAAACCTAAAGAAACCCTATACTTTACCTATGCAGGAAAAGAAGATGCATACAGACAATTACAGGAGAAAGATACTACCGGCTTCATAGTACAAATGCAACCACGTATTCAAAGATTGAAAAATGTACATGTAAGAAAAGATAAGAAAATCATTGAAAGACATAGGGCAACATTAATTAAAACCTAATCTTTTATCAGATAAACAGAAGAATACCTATCTTTGCAGCAAGAAAATAAGTAATAACAAAATAGATAATGGCTTTACAATGTGGTATTGTTGGTTTGCCGAACGTAGGTAAATCAACACTTTTCAACTGTCTGTCAAACGCAAAAGCGCAGGCAGCAAACTTTCCTTTCTGTACAATAGAACCGAATGTAGGTGTAATCACCGTACCCGATGAGCGCTTGAATAAGCTCGCCGACCTGGTACATCCGCAACGAATTGTCCCCACTACAGTGGAAATCGTGGATATCGCCGGATTGGTAAAAGGTGCCAGCAAAGGTGAAGGATTAGGTAATAAATTTCTCGCAAATATCCGAGAAACAGACGCTATCATCCATGTGCTGCGTTGCTTCGACGACGAGAACGTGACACATGTAGACGGAAGTGTAAACCCCGTACGTGACAAGGAAATCATCGATTATGAGCTTCAACTGAAAGACCTTGAAACCATCGAGTCGCGCATACAGAAAGTACAAAAGCAAGCGCAGACCGGTGGAGACAAGACCGCTAAACTGGCCTATGACGTACTGGTAAAGTACAAAGAAGCACTGGAGCAAGGCAAATCAGCACGCACCGTAGTCTTTGAAACTAAAGATGAGATAAAACTTGCCCGCGAACTCTTCCTACTGACTTCCAAACCTGTGATGTACGTATGCAACGTAGATGAAGCAAGTGCTGTAAAAGGTAATAAATACGTAGATATGGTACGGGAATCCGTCAAGGATGAGAATGCCGAAATATTGGTGGTAGCCGCCAAGACAGAAGCGGATATTGCCGAACTGGAAACTTATGAGGATCGCCAGATGTTCCTCGAAGAAGTAGGACTGGAAGAGTCAGGTGTAAGCCGCCTCATCAAGTCAGCCTACAGCCTGCTGAACCTGCAAACTTACTTCACTGCCGGTGTACAAGAAGTACGTGCCTGGACGTATGAAAAAGGCTGGAAAGCTCCGCAATGCGCCGGCGTTATCCATACAGACTTTGAGAAAGGATTCATTCGCGCTGAAGTTATCAAGTACGAAGACTTTCTGCAATATGGCAGCGAAGCTGCTGTAAAAGAAGCCGGAAAGCTGGGCGTGGAAGGAAAAGAATACATAGTGCAGGATGGCGATATCATGCACTTCCGGTTTAACGTATAATCAATTACAGGTTATGAAATATCTCATAGCCGGTACAGGCGGCGTAGGAGGCAGTATCGCCGCTTTTCTTTCTCTTGCCGGGAAAGATGTGACTTGTATAGCCCGCGGCGAACACTTGACTGCCATACGCGAACATGGATTGCGTCTGCACTCTGATCTGAAAGGTGAACATACACTACCGGTAAAAGCATATACTGCCGAAGAATATAACGGCAGTGCCGATGTCATTTTCGTATGTGTCAAAGGCTATTCGGTTGATTCTATCACTGACCTGATCAAGCGTGTATCGCATAAAGACACTATTGTCATCCCTATTCTCAATGTATATGGGACAGGCCCGCGCATTCAGCGCCTTGTACCCGGAGTAACGGTACTGGACGGCTGTATTTACATTGTCGGTTTCGTATCAGGTAAAGGTGAAATTACCCAGATGGGAAAGATATTCCGCTTGGTTTACGGAGCACATAAAGGCACGGTTGTTCCCCGTGGAACGTTGGAGGCTGTTCGGCAGGATTTAGAAGAAAGTGGCATCAAAGCAGAGATATCTCCGGACATCAATCGGGATACCTTTGTGAAGTGGTCTTTCATCTCTGCCATGGCTGTTACCGGAGCTTATTACGATGTGCCTATGGGCGAAGTACAAAAGCCCGGTAAGGTTCGGGATACATTCATTGGTCTTTCAGAAGAAAGTGCCGCTTTGGGCCGGAAATTGGGTATTGAGTTCAAAGAAGACATTGTGGAGTATAACCTCAAAGTAATCGATAAACTTGCCCCGGAAAGTACCGCCTCCATGCAGAAGGATATAGCCAAAGGACATGAAAGCGAAGTACAAGGACTGCTATTCGATATGATTACTGCTGCTGAGGAACAAGGAATCGACATTCCGACGTATCGGATGGTGGCGGAGAAGTTCAGAAGTTGAAACAATAAACTTAATAAAAAAATATATTATGCTTCCATTACTCAGCATCAATTGGGACCCAAACCCCGAACTATTCAATCTGTTCGGTCATATTCCCGTACGCTATTACGGTCTGTTATGGGTCATCGGTATCGCCTGTTCCTATTTCGTAGTCCGCTACCAGTACAGAGACAAAAAAATCGGCGATGACAAGTTTGAACCGCTGTTCTTTTACTGCTTTTTCGGCATCCTCATCGGAGCACGCCTGGGACATTGCCTGTTCTATCAGCCGGAATACTATCTTCATCATTTCTGGGAAATGATATTGCCTATACAGTTCCTGCCCGATGGAGGTTGGAAATGGACCGGCTATGCAGGTCTCGCCAGTCATGGAGGTACGCTGGGGCTGATGATAGCCCTATGGCTGTACTGCCGCAAGATGAAAATGCACTATATGGACGTATTGGACATGATTGCCGTAGCAACTCCTATCTGCGCCTGCTTCATCCGCCTTGCCAATCTGATGAATTCTGAAATTATCGGTAAAGCGACCGATGTGCCTTGGGCATTTGTATTCGAACGGGTAGATATGCTTCCCCGGCATCCGGCACAGCTTTACGAAGCAATCGCCTACTTCATTTTCTTCCTGCTGATGATTTTCCTGTATAAGAATTACGGCAAGAAGCTGCATCGTGGTTTCTTCTTCGGACTCTGTCTGACAGAAATTTTTGTATTCCGCTTCTTCGTAGAATTCCTGAAAGAGAATCAGGTAGATTTCGAGAATAGCATGTCACTGAATATGGGACAATGGCTCAGTGTTCCGTTTGTAATCATAGGAGTGTATTTCATGTTCTTCTACGGAAAGAAGAAAACACAGAAATAAAAGAAAAATGAGGATGTATCAGACACGATTCTGATGCATCCTCATTTACACTATTTACGTTGCCACTTACTTTTCGAGGCATGCTCCCGCTTCAGAATATCACTTAAGGGAACTTCAAATATCTTGGCCTCAACCCATGCCACAAAATCGAACTTACGTAAAATCTGAGTCTCATATTTATCCGCATACAAAGTATGAACCTCTTCCGCCATGCTTTCCCATATTCTCGCTCGCTTTTTCCGATTCGTATCAACGAAAGAGTAATTCAGAAATTTAAGCAGAAATGATTCTACCTTCAGATTATACCCTTTATTTTTGGACATTTCCCGCTTAATAGAGCGAACTTCGGACTGGATATAGTCTACATCCCCCAACTCATAATGAATCATCACATTCACGATCCTAATGGTGCGAAACAGTGGCAGAGAATATAGGTGTCCTCTCCCGATAGTCGTACTCAACCGTTTCCGGGCTTTCCTGTACTCCCCGTTCCCCAAATGGATCAAGGCGACATACAAGGACATTTCCGCCTGTTGCTGTTCTTTTAATAAGGCCATTTTATCAATCAGTGAAGCCTGATGTTCAGCAATCCACAAACCCGCCTGTTCAAACTCTCCTCTATCGATATAGGAAAATAGCCTGTATATGAATATCACATAAGTTACATTCAACTGAAAACTCGATGACGGTGAAGACAGTTTCTCCAACTTCCCTATAAAGTAATCCATACCCTCATAATTATGCATAATGCGAAGACTCTCTAACATTCCTTCTACAGTCATCAGATAATATACCGGAGGATTATTCCACAGATGCGTATTCTCCTCGAACAGCTTGTTCAGTTCCACAAACGAATTGAAGGCTGCTCTGTAATCTCCCACCATCATAAAGTAATTGGCCTGAAAAAGCTGGTGGTTTTTCTTTATCTCAAAGTTTTCGACGCCTGCACTTGCCACGATACTGATCTCACTCGTCACCAGATCATCCAACTTCTGTGTTTCCTCCAATGATCGTGAAGCTCCCCTATTAAGCATTCTCAACTTCAATAACTCATGCAATGAAGACTGTTCATTCAGCTGCCTGATATTCTTTAGGGTATTATTCATCTTATATTGCTTGTTCAGGAGCTTCTTTTCATCCACCTCTTCGAAATCCAGAGTCAAGAGATAATTCAGTTCCAGCCTTTGCGCCACAAGCAGTGCAAAATGATTCTCATAATAGACAGCTTTTTCCTTCACTTTTTTCAGTACCTGGAAGCACTCCTGATACATTGATTTCTCATACAACACCCTGGCATGCAGCAGCTCATTGAATAACAGATAATAGCTATCCTGCTCTGTTCTCAGTTTTGTCAATATCTCTATCAGCAGATCAAACAGGTAAATAACCACCGTATTGAAAGAAGAAGTAGGTTTTGCTTTCAGAAAGCATTGTTTCAACTCCTCAGGATCGCTTATCTTCTTATCATCAATCAACCTGAAAAGAAAAATATAATCTTTCTCCGGCTTATTGGATATATACATGGAGAACTCTTTCTTCTCTTGTTTCGTGAGACTATTAATCAATTGAATGAGTGATTTGGACTTCAACATAGCATTAGCAGATTTATAAAAACACATCTTAGCGAAAGCAAGGTAGAGAAAAATACGAAAGAAAGCAATCTTTTCATGGAATAATATAGCTTTTACCTATATTACAAATATTAAAACAAAGCATCTAATACAAACATAAACAGATGTATATCAATTATTTAACATATCAATTAACAGAATTATATAATTTTACCAGTATTATATTTGTGCTCTTTTTGTTTGCTTATGTATTATGTATCGCATACTTTTGGCATAGAAAAAGAAAGCACAGTTCCCGATTATTTAATCTTAAACTAATAAAATAGCCATGAGCAAAAATATTATTGTAATAGGTAGTTGTAATACAGATATGGTCATCAAAGCTGACCGTCTTCCCGTACCGGGAGAAACAATCATAGGTGGCAGTTTCATGATGAATCCCGGAGGCAAAGGAGCCAACCAAGCTGTAGCTGCTGCCAGACTAAAGGGGAATGTACACTTCATTGCCAAAACCGGAAACGACCTGTTCGGCAAACGTTCCATAGAACAATATGAAGACGAAGGAATCCATGTTGAAAATATCTATTCAGATCTCACACTTCCTTCAGGTGTAGCGCTAATTATGGTGGATATGAATGGAGAAAACAGCATCGCCATCGCTTCCGGAGCCAATGGTTCATTGAGTCCCGAAGACATCCGGAAGGCACAGCCTACCATTGAAAAAGGTGACATTTTGTTGATGCAACTGGAAATTCCCATAGAAACAGTGGAATATGCCGCTCAGATAGCCAGCGAACAGGGTATCAAAGTAATCCTGAATCCGGCACCCGCCCGGGCACTCTCCAACAAATTATTGCAGAACCTGTATATGATCATTCCCAATGAAACGGAAGCTGAAATACTCTCGGGAATCAAAGTGACCGATTGGGAAAGCGCCCGTAGAGCCGCGGATATTATCAGTGCCAAAGGAGTGGATATCGTGGTTATCACTCTTGGTTCCAAAGGAGCACTGATTAAAGAGAAAGATACATTCCATGAAGTACCCGTGCCCAAAGTTAAAGCCGTAGACACTACAGCAGCGGGAGACACTTTCTGCGGTGCATTGTGCGTCGCTTTATCCGAAGATGTAGATGTGTTGAATGCAGTTAAATTCGCAAATAAATGTGCATCCATTACTGTGACCCGAATGGGAGCCCAGCCCTCCCTACCCTATCGTAAAGAAATTGATGTTTTATAAATAGTAATTTAAAAATCTAATACCATGTTTATAGTCGACAGTTATTCATTAGCAGTTATTTTCTGCGTTGTCACGATGCTTTGTTGGGGTTCGTGGGGTAATACACAGAAACTTGCCGGGAAAACCTGGCGTTACGAATTGTTCTACTGGGATTACGTAATCGGTATCCTTGCCTTCTCTCTCCTCTTAGGTTTCACCCTGGGTAGTACGGGAGATGCCGGACGCGGTTTTGTTGAAGATTTGAAGCAGATCAGTATGGAGAACTATGCAAGCGCTTTTGCAGGAGGCGTCATATTCAATCTGTCCAACATCCTCTTATCAGCTTCCGTTTCTATGGCAGGGCTTACGGTAGCATTCCCCTTAGGAGTCGGCATAGCCTTGGTATTAGGTGTTTTCGTCAATTATTTCGGTGAGCCTAAAGGTGATGCAGTAATTCTGTTCAGTGGTGTGACACTCGTTGTATTAGCCATAATCTTTAATGCCATAGCTGCCGGAAAAATGAATCAGAAAGGAAGCAGCATCAATAAGAAAGGGATTATCATTGCCATTATAGCCGGTGTACTGATGTCTTTCTTCTATCGGTTTGTTGCTGCCGCCATGGACTTGAACAATTTTGAGTCACCTACCCCCACAATGGCTACTCCATATTCAGCATTCTTTATATTCGCAATAGGTATCTTCATAAGCAATTTCATTATCAATACCATCGTGATGAAAAAGCCGTTTGTAGGTACTCCCGTGAGCTATAAGGAGTATTTCCAAGGCAAGTTCAGCACACACATGGTCGGAGTGCTGGGAGGAGCTATTTGGGGATTGGGTACGGCTCTCAGTTATATTGCAGCAGGAAAAGCCGGTGCAGCTATTTCTTACGCACTAGGACAAGGAGCACCCATGATTGCAGCCTTGTGGGGCATATTTATCTGGAAAGAATTCAAAGGCTCTTCCCGTGCGATAAATATTCTTCTGGCCTGCATGTTCGTTCTGTTTATATCCGGTTTAGGAGCAATTATTATCTCCGGAGCTAATTAACCAGCTCCTCACTCTTATTTATAAACGCTTTCTTTTTCTACCTCTCACGGAGTGAAAAAGGAGAAAAATTGCTTCAACCATATATCTAATTCAAACAGTAATATTAATTTTAATAATATGACTCATGAAAACACTCAAATTAGGCATTAATTTATGCCTACTATTTTCATTGATTCTCATGATAATGCCGCAAAAGGCTTTGGCTGAGAATTATTTAACTGATCAGAATACAGCTACCGTCAAAGGAAAAGTTACGGATAGTGAGAAAATCCCTCTCCCCGGAGTTGTCATTACGTTGAAAAACCATGAGAAATATGCCACAACGGATTTAGACGGAAATTTTGCGATAACAGGAATTTCCGACTTAAACTCCGCAACCTTGGTATTTACTTGCGTAGGAATGACGACACAAGAAATCATGTTGAAAGGGAAAACGTACATCAATGTTATCATGAAAGACAACATTGTTGAGCTCGGAGAAGTAGTAGCCATTGGCTATGGCAGTGTCAAAAAGAGCGACCTGACAGGAGCCGTAGCTTCTGTAAAAGGTGACAAACTGACTCAAACCAGTTCCAGAGATGTACTTAGTGGACTTCAAGGGAAAATGTCCGGTGTAAATATCACACTGAATTCAGGAGCTCCGGGTGAAAACGCTACTGTCAGAATCAGAGGTGTAGGAACCATCAATAACAGCAATCCGATTTATGTCGTTGATGGTTTTCAGATCAGTGACATCAACTATCTGGGGGTTAATGATATTGAGAATATAGAAGTATTAAAAGATGCCTCTGCAACTTCCATATATGGTTCACGAGGTGCTAATGGAGTTATCCTCATCACTACCAAAAAAGGTGGAAAGGATCAATTTCATGCAAACGGCAGCTATAGTATCGGATTCCAATCTGCCAGCAAGAAAATAGACATGCTCAATGCCTGGCAATTTGCAACTTTGTACAGGGAAGCCTACGCTAACTCAAATGTATCCCTGTCTGCAGCAGATGATGCTATTACCCAATATGTCATAGACAATCATTACAAAGGAACAGATTGGCAAGATAAAGTCTTCAAAGAGATGACTCCGGTACATAATGCCGAGCTAAGCCTTTCCGGCTCCAGTGGTAAGAATTCTTATCTTTTGTCTTTGCTTTACACGCATAATGAAGGTCTCGTCAAATACAATGACTTTTCAAAGTTCAATATCAGATTGTATAATAACTACGAGTTCTCAAAACACGCCAAATTAGAAGCAGATATTTCATATTCTACTTCCCAAAAGCATGATATCAATGGCAGTGTACTGACATCCGCTTTATACATGGATCCGATAGCTGCAGCATGGAATACTAACACCAACAATTACGGTTCCAAGACTTTTAGCCAGATCGAAGCGACTAACCCGGCACTATTGATAGATAACTCTCAATACGACAATATGTCAGATGTAAACCGTCTGGTAGCCAATTTTGCATTATCATTTACTGACCTTTTTGTGAAAGACCTGTCACTGACTTCACGTTTCGGTTATGACAAACAAACCACCAGAGGAAAAGGCTTCTATCCGGAATACTATGTCGACCAGAATACGTATAATCAAGAAAGTAGCTTATACGAAAGTTTCCAATGTGGAACCTCCTGGTTATGGTCTAACTACCTGTCTTACAGCAAAAAGATAAATAATCACTCTATTGATGGTATGGCCGGAATGGAAATGCAAAAATTCACCAATAGATACGCATATGGAATCGCATATGATATCCCATACGATCCCAATCAGCAATATTTCGACCTCGCAGGCAATCAAGAAAGAAAAGGAATAAAAGGAAACTATTCCGAATCAGCCTTATTGTCTTTCTTTGCTCGTGTCAACTATAAATTCCTGAATCGATACTTATTGACTGCCACCATACGTAGTGACGGAAGTTCCAAATTCGTAGGTAGTAACCGATGGGGATATTTCCCGTCCGTAGCAGTAGCATGGGATATCAAGAAAGAAAATTTCTTAGCTAATATAGACGTTATTTCCGGATTGAAGCTACGGGCAGGATGGGGTATTGTAGGTAATCAGAACTCTCTGGATAATCCCTATGTATACGCATCTACCATAACTTCACAAAGTAATAATTATGTTCTGAACAATACGATTGTAAATGGGTATTATCCGGCAGAATTAGCTAATAAAGATATCAAATGGGAAAGTACAGAAACCTTCAACATAGGCTTGGACTTCTCTCTGTTTAATAATCGCTTGGATGCTTCCTTTAATCTATTCCAAAATACTACTAGAGATATGATAGCCACTCCTTTGGCACCAATGTACGTAGGCTACAATGCAGTACCTTCCAATATTGGTTCCATGAGAAACAGAGGTATCGAATTCTCAGTGGGGTATAAACAGAATATCAGAGACTTTTTCTTTGATGTAAATTGGAACATTACTTCAGTAAAAAATAAAGTACTGAGTTTAGGCACATCCACAGCCATCCGTGCTGGAAGTCTTCCCCGCCTTGACCCGACCACCTACACAGACGTCGGTACTGAAATCGGTGCTTTCTATGGCTTAGCTACCAATGGAATCTTTACTAAAGAAAGCTTGGATAAACTTCATGCTGAATATCCGGGTTATCAACCTACTGCGCAACCTGGTGATGTATGGTTTGTTGATGCAAACAATGACCACCGTATTGATAAGAATGACGACCGTCAATACTTAGGCAGTGCTATTCCCGACTTTGTTTCAGGACTTAATATCTACTTAAAGTGGAAAAATTTCGATTTGAATTGTTATCTGTTAGGCTCCTATGGAAATGAAATTGTAAATGGACAATATGTTTACATCAACGGTTCCAACATAAAGAGTAACTGGAGTGCAAGAATGTGGAACCGCTCTACCAAAGACAATATCACCAATATCCCCCGTCTGGATGTAGCTGATATAAACGGAAATACAAGTACCTTCTCCGATCTATTCGTTGAAGATGGCAGTTATCTGAGAATGAAAAACATCCAGATAGGATACAATCTTCCCAAGAGTATCTGCGAAAAGATAAAGATGTCAGATATCAGATTTTATGTCTCCGCAGATAATCTGTTCACTATAACAGGCTATACAGGTTGGGATCCTGAACCTGTTTCATTCGGAACACTCAATGGCGGAGTAGACTATGGTACTTACCCCTTATCCAGAGTTATTTCATTGGGTGCTAATATTAAATTTTAAAATCATAAGGTTATGAAAAAACAATTTATACATATAGTGCGCAAAGGAACAACTTCCTTAATTATGCTATTACTCGTATCCTCATGTAGCTTTCTAGATATCGATCCGACAGCTATTCGAACAGGTGATAGCTTCATGAATGATGAAACTAATGCGGAATTAGCCATAAATGCAGCATACAACAGTTTAGCCTCTCATGAAAGATGGAGTGATGGTTTACTGGAATCACACTCTTTCTACATCGGTGAAATCATGGCTGACTTTGCAGAAATGGGATCTCACAAAGGGGACTTTGATGATTTAGAAAGAATGATAGAATGGCGTCCATACACGGATGAAATTATCTTATATTGCACCTGGAAGAGATGTTATGATGGTATTTATCGTTGTGATTACGTCCTTGAAAACATTGGAGAAGCTCCTATATCAGAATCCTTAAAACAACGTATAGAAGGCGAAGCATATTTCTTGAGAGCAATGAATATTTTAAGATTAACAACGATGTTCGGAAGCATACCTATTACAGAAGGAATCATACCCACTGAATCGTATGGTAAGATTCCTCAAAAGAACCTGCATGAATGCTTTGAAATAGCAGCCAGTCATTTTGAAAAAGCAATAGACAGGCTTCCTACCAAGAATCAATATGAAAGCAAAAACATAGGAAGAGCTACCAAAGGAGCCGCTCAAGCCATGCTTGCACGTTTATACATGCTACAGGAAGGTATGGATAAAGATTGCCAGATTGCAGCCTGGGATTCTGTATACAAATATACAGACTTGGTCATCAAGTCCGGAGAATACAATTTAGCCAATAACTACGCTACCATCCATGAACCGGAAGGAGAAAACAATATCGAATCTATTTTCGAAATCCAGTTCGGTAGTTCTTCCGTGCTGAACAGCGGATCGGGAACCTCCCGCGAAGACATTGGTACTACATCACAAATTCGTTGTGGTATACGTTCTGCACAAAACGAAGGTTTACCTGGTGGATGGGGATATTACCAGCCCAGCCAACTACTGGTTGATGAATTTGAAGATAAAGATCCAAGATTAACCTGTACGGTATATGGTCCCAACTATAACGATGGTATTGTATACGGCATGAAACGTAATTATGACTTATCCGACATGCAATCAGAATACTATAACAGACACCTAGCCATAGATCCTGAACTTGAAGCTAAGGATCTGATGACAGCTACTAGCAACAGCTCACGCAACGTCAGGGTAATCCGGTATGCCGATGTGCTGTTAATGAATGCAGAAGCAGCTTATCATCAAGGCAAAGAATCCGAAGCTTTAGATAAACTTGAGATGGTCAGACAAAGAGCCAGAAACAGTACATTTGCAAAAGGCTTTGTTTTGGGGAAAGGAAGTACATACGTAAATACCGGATATTCAAACAACTTACCTAAAGTGACAACAACAGGTCAGGAATTATTGGAAGCCATTTGGCATGAAAGAAGTGTAGAACTGGCACTGGAAGACATGAGATATTGGGATCTGGTACGTACCGGCAGATATTTAGACCGACTGGATATAGTAAGAGCTACCTCCAAAGATCCTACTGCTACCGAACTGCGCTTTGCCAATATAGACCTACGGGCCAATTGCACCGCAAGATGTATTCAGGGTCCCAGAGGTGTAAAGGATATTCCAATCTTTCCGCTTCCCGGTGAAGAAGCAATCAAATGGAATCTGACCCAGATTATTGACCTTTATAAATAATACAATTATGAAATGCAATAAATTAATATACACAGCTCTCGTCCTGCTTTGCTTAGGCTGTGCAGACGAACAGAAATGGACTGATGATTATGATATCAACTTTCCTGCTCCTACGATAGAAACCATAGACCGTACTAAAGTAGAAGTAGGTGATACCTTACATCTGACAGGTTTCTTCGAGAAATTGACTACAGCAACAATTGGAGACGGATATACGAAAATTGTATCCATATCCGAAGATTACAAAACAGCCAAACTATTAGTAACCGAATCATGCATATCCGGCAAACTTGTATTACAGAATATCTATAAGCAAAAATATACCCACCAGGTGAACATAACGGTTGAGAACAGTGGAATTATTGAGATACCTAAAGAAATCACAATCCTAGACTTCTCCAATACTAAATTCTCTCCGTATTGGACTAAGTCGACTTGGACTGAAGCCAAAAACTTTGAGTCCGAAGGCTATGATCTGAACCCGATAGCCCCGCCTACTGGTTATGACCATTTCTACTCAATGAATGATACTACTTTATTCCCACCGAATGAACCTGCAGGACAAGGAGGTAACATCCCTTATGGAAACTATACCTACGACAATGACGGAAATGGCTTTAACATTGCTCAATATGCCGACCCCTATGTATCTGTACTGATCAATACCGGAAACGATATAGCCTACCTCAGCCTTGTTATCAATGATGAAGTCAAAGATTTCGATCCTTCACATTCTGCAGGGGGTACTTTTGCCAATGGAGAAAAAAAGCACTATATGAAGACTGACAATAAATGGTTATGGTATTCTTTCTCTTTAAAAAGCATGTTAGGCAAAGACTTACCTAATACTATAAAAAGCGCAGGATTGTTCATTCGGAACAGTTGGGACTACGGAGCAGATATTTATCCAGGCTTCCAGCTGAATATTGCAAAGATGGTTATTACGGACGGAGCACTTCCTCGCAAAATTGTACTCTTCGACTTTGAAGACGGCGAACCGGAAACCACAACTGAAGTGACCTCTTGGGCTAGCGATCTTCTTTCGCTCTATGGACGAGATCTAAGTAATTTTTCAATAGTACCTTCCGGAACACATTACTATTCGATGATTAATCACCATGATGAGAACTTTAAAAGCTATAAATTTGCTATTAAGAACGATAACAACGGGGTAGGTTTCAACTTAAGTGAGATGAAGGCTCCCTATCTGACGTTCGCTGTAAACACCGGAGAGCATAGCGGCTTTATCGATTTTGTATTTTACCAAGCAGCATCCGGCAATAAAGAAGGAGAACCATGGGCTGATCCAGGATGTAATAATAGTGCCCTGGAAGTTTATCCGGAAGCAACAGCACAAGAAAATGTCATGGGGTTCTATTTTGATACAAAAGAGAAATGGGAATGGCGTACATATGACCTCATAAAATTACTGAAAGGAGTGGAAGAATGGGGATTACAAGGCGGAGCCTATCCCAACTTTAAGGAAAAGTTCGATTACGTGCTGATTTGGCCACGGGATGGTTGGAATAACGATCTGGCATCCGGCAGATATGAAATGAATATAGATTATGTTATCATTACGGATGGACTACCCACTGGATTACCTACTCTAAACCAATAAATACAGTATATATGAAATACATAGCATTCTTATGTTGCCTGTTTAGCTTTTGCAGCTGCGCAGCAGATACACCTTCGGAACCTGAAGGTGGCGGAAAAGAGGAGCCGGTAAAAATCATCTTCGATACCGATATGTGTTTTGATGTGGACGATGTAGGAGCATTAGCCGTACTACACGCATACGCTGATCAACATAAAGCAGAAATTCTGGCTGTATGTTTCAATGAAACACATAAGGACGGCGCAGCAGCCATCGACGCCATAAATACTTGGTATGGACGTGGAGAAATTCCGATAGGGATATACAAAGGGCAACTCGAAGATCCTGATCAGTCTAAATATCTATCTTATCTTGCAAAATATCCTCACGACACACCTGATGATATCAACAAGATAAAAAGTTCCCTAGACGTATATGTAGAAACACTGTCCGGACAGCCGGATCAGTCCGTTACCATTATCAGTATCGGATTTCTGAATAACCTGGAATTACTTTTGAGCAGTCATAAAGATTTAGTTGCCCAGAAGGTAAAAAAAGTGGTTGCTATGGGAGGACTTATAAAAGATGATTTTAATTTTGTACGCCATAATCTTGTGTCAACGACAGAAAAGGTATTGAAAGAGTGGCCTACCCCCATCATAATAACCCAATTAGGCGGAGATGTATATACGGGAGCCTGTTTAGAAACAGAACCTGATTCGCCAGTCAGAGAGGCTTATTACAGATGGTTTGACAACAAGTTTGAAGGAAGGTGCAGTTGGGACTCATATGCTGTATTATATGCAGTTAGAGGAAAAGATTTCTTTGAAGAAAAATGGGATAGTTACATCGTCCTGCAAAATGGCGTAACCCTAGACATGGAAGAAGGGCGTTTACATTACATAGCTCCCTTATTCACACCGAAAGAATATCAGCATGTCATCGACTATTTAATCTGTAGAAAGAACATATAAAGTATAACTTTAAAAAAGAGGAATTATGAAAATGAAAACAATCTGTATCCTGTTCATCAGCATACTTTGTCTATGTGCCGGATGCAAACAAGCAGAGAACCCACATAAGATCGATATAATCTTCGATACGGATGCCAATAATGAGCTTGACGACCAACATGCACTTGCCTATCTGATGCTGAATGATGATGTATTCAATATTTTAGGTATCACCACCAATGCAACCCGGAATGGAGGAGATATTGGTGAACATTACAAGGAAGCCGAAAGAGTCATCAAACTGTGTAATCGTGAAGAATCAATCAAGCTCCTGATTGGCGCAGAAGGTTCATTCGGAGAAATAAAAGACTTTCTGGACCTCACTGACTACGACGGACATCAATCAGTAGATTTCATTATTGAGCAGGCTCATAAGTATTCTAAGGAGAATAAATTACCCATTTTAGCCGTAGGTAAGTTAACCAACATAGCTTTGGCACTAAAGAAGGATCCAAGTATTACCGATAACATACGACTAATCTGGTTAGGATCAAATTATCCCGGTCCCGGTGAATACAATTTGGAAGATGATGTTCCTTCCATGAATTACGTATTGGAAAGCGGCATCCACTTCGAACTGGTACCGGCACGCTACAATGAACCAAGCGGAACGGATGCTGTAAAAGCAAGTCTGGAAGAAATCCAAAAAATAATGCCTGGTTTGGGTCCGAAAGCTAAAGCTCCCGTTATAGGGCGCCATGGAGAGAGCTTTACTAACTTTGGCGACTATTCCGTCAACTTGTTCAGTAATGCTGAATGTCATGGAGATCCCCCTTCAAGAGCTCTATTCGATATGGCTGCGGTCGCTATCGTTAAGAATCCGGAATGGGCACATACCCAGACAATTCCCTGCCCGATCATGGAGAATAATATCTGGATAGAGCGCCCCGATAATCCCCGAAAAATTTTCTTGTGGGAGAATTTCGATAAGGATGCTATAATCAGTGACTTCTATTCTACATTAAAGAATAAACAATAATCATTATCAGAAGGAACTGCCTCAACATCCTCAATCTGGCAGTTCCTTCTCTCTTTTCAATTACAAGCTATATGAGAATACAATTGTTTATGAAAAGCTTTATAGCCATTACAACCATCTGCATAGCAGGAGCCTGTTCACAATTTAGAAAAAATCCCGTACTAGAAAGCTTTATTCTGACTCCTCCACAGCAATTATATGGTCCGCTATTTCAAGACATTCTGATAAACGACTCGCTATTCGGTCCCAACTGCTTATTTGCCGATTCCAAAGACTTCCTAGATTGTACTCCCAAACGCCCGATGAAAGAAATCCTGGACAATTACCACTCCTTTGCTGGAAAACAAGATTACCACCTAATGGAACAATTCATTAAGCAGAACTTCAACCTTGTCTCAACAACACCTGCATTTACCGACAGCAGTGACATAGATACTCACATCAAAAAGCTATGGACAGCACTGCATCGGGAAGCCAACTTACCTGCCCATTCCAGTACATTAATTCCTCTGGATCATGCCTACATTGTACCGGGAGGGCGCTTTCGTGAGATTTATTACTGGGACAGCTATTTCACAATGCTAGGTTTATTTGCAGATAATGAAACTGCAATGGCAGAAAGTATGATCCAGAATTTTGCAGATTTGATTGATAAGTTAGGTTTCATCCCCAATGGTAATCGCAGCTACTATGCAGGCCGTTCGCAACCTCCCTTCTTTTCACACATGATAGAAGCTCTAGCAGCCAACAAATCGTCAGATCAACCGTACACAACATATATCACCCAACTCCAAAAAGAATATGATTTCTGGATGCAAGGGCGTGAAAGCTTATCTGACGAAAATCCAGATAGTCTCCATTGTATCCGGATGAAAGGTGGTGAAGTCCTGAATCGCTATTATGATCACTTTGACACGCCACGCGAAGAAATGTATCGTAATGATATAGAAACCGCCGGACAATTAAAGATGAACCAGCCTCATCTGAATGAAAAGCAACTATATCGCAACCTGCGTTCAGGTGCAGAATCAGGTTGGGATTTCTCAAGTCGTTGGCTCAAAGATTACAATAATCTATATTCCATCCACACAATAGACATTATTCCTGTCGATCTAAATTGTCTGTTATATCATTTGGAAAAAAGTCTGGCAAAAGCTTACCGGCTAACTAATAAACCCGAAGAAGCCAACAGGTACATAACATTCTCAGAAGCCCGCAAGACTGCAATCTTAAAATACTGCTGGAATGAGAAGAAGAAATTCTTCATGGACTACAACTGGTGTACACAACAAATGACAGGTAATTTCTCATTGGCAGGTGTTTATCCGTTATATACCAAAATTGCCACGAAGGAACAAGCACAAGCTGTAGCAGATAAAATTGTAAAAGATTTCTTAAAATCCGGTGGAGTGACAACCACCCTCTATCAAACAGGTCAGCAATGGGATGCGCCCAACGGTTGGGCACCACTACAATGGGTTACTTATATAGCTCTCAGAAATTATCATCACACGGAGATAGCCGATACCTTACGAACCCGCTGGATGACCATGATTAAGACTGTATACAATCGCACTCATAAATTGTTAGAAAAGTATGATGTAGTTCATTTACAAGATACCGGTGGCGGAGAATATCCCAATCAAGATGGATTTGGATGGACCAATGGGGTATATCGTGCTTTTGCTATTGCAAATAAGAAAGATTTTCCTTGACTATACATAAAAGCAATAATCATCCGACAGTATATTTAAACCCAGTTGATCAGGTTCAATAGCACACCATGTATCAGTACGTGGAATAGAAATACAGGCATAGCCATACGTAGTGCATGCTTCATAACTATTTGTAGAATTAGTATTCCGTCCTATACCTGCAAATATAAAAATTTTATATTTGCATCCACAAATCCTCTTCATTATCAATTACACCAATTCACACGGATTATCTGATATGATTCATTTTTAATCTGTGCAAATCCGTGTAGCCTGTGATCCCCTACTCTTGCTTTATGTTTTTGTGACACATCTATCTATTTTTATGCCATTTCCCCTCAGGAATACATTTATGTCGTGAAATCATATATCATATCTGATACATACCGGTAACTTTGCAAACAGAAAAAGATATCATAGGTAACAAAACAAAGAGGTAAGAAAGATTCCAAAACAGGAGAACAAAAAACAGGTAGTTCAGACTTAAAACTACTACCTGTTTTCTAAGAAAAGAAAAATGAATATACAAACATACATAACTATTTAAACTAAGAATGATGAATTCAAAACAAACGTTTTTCAGTCTATTAATGTGTGTACTGGCAATAGCAGGTTGCGACACGCAAAAACAAGCTATCGTGGGCAACGAACTTGCCTTAACACGAGCTAAGCAAACATTGGATTCTTTATACCTGAATTATTCCGTTTCCGGTACATGCCTGTTACGTGAAAATTACCCTTCCAATATCGGAGAGTACACAGCAACCTATCTGGCATCTGAGGAACAAAAGAATATGCCCAATCTCTATTCTTATTTATGGCCCTATTCCGGAACCTTCTCAGCCGTAAATGCATTATTCGCCACAACAGGAGATAAAGAGTACAAATCGGTACTCGACAATAAAGTACTGGTAGGTCTGGAAGAATACTTCGATACCCGGAGAACTCCCGAAGCTTATGCTTCATATATCAACAGTGCACCGCAATCCGATCGTTTCTACGATGACAATATCTGGTTAGGCATCGATTTCACCGATACATATATGCTCACTAAAGAACCCAAATATCTACAGAAAGCACAACTCATCTGGAACTTCATCGAAAGCGGTACGGATGATAACCTGGGAGGTGGTATCTATTGGTGCGAACAAAGGAAAGAATCCAAGAACACCTGTTCAAACGCTCCCGGCTCAGTCTTCGCATTAAAGCTTTTCGAAGCTACTAAAGACAGTGCTTATTTTGTAAAAGGGCAACGCCTCTATGAATGGACGCAAACAAACCTGCAAGATTCTACAGACTATTTATACTTTGATAATATCAATCTGAACGGAAAAGTCGACAAAGCCAAATTTGCCTACAACAGTGGACAAATGATGCAGTCAGCCAGCCTGCTATACCAGTTCACGGGCCAAGAGAAGTATCTGACTGATGCACAAAACATCGCTAAAGGATGCCATAACTACTTCTTTCAGGACTATACACCGGAAAACGGAGAACCATTCAAACTATTGAAAAAAGGAGATGTATGGTTCATTGCAGTCATGCTGAGAGGTTTTATCGAGCTCTATCAAGCGGATAAAAACGAAACTTATCTGGACTCTTTCAGCAAAAGTCTGGATTACGCCTGGGGACATGCACGGGATGAGAAAGGACTGTTCAACACAGACTTCAGCGGAAAGACCCAGGATAACAGAAGATGGTTACTTACACAAGCTGCCATGGTAGAAATGTATGCCCGCCTTGCAGCCATCAAATAATAAGAAAAAAAATACTAATACCTAAAAACATGAAAAAGAGAAATATCGGTTTATGTGCTGTAGCGTTGTTCTGCATGCACAACAATGCCAAAGCCATGGAACCATCCCTGAAACAGGACAACACCACAGTGGTGAATCATGCTCAGATAGCCGCTGCCTACAAGACAAACCGTCCTGCCGTAAAAAACAGACTCTACACGTCTAAAGCCGTAGAGGCCGAAATCCTGCGGGTAAAAAAGTTACTGACCAATTCCAAGCTGGCATGGATGTTCGAAAACTGTTTCCCGAACACACTGGATACCACCGTACATTATCGTTTGCTGGATGGTAAACCCGATACATTTGTCTATACCGGCGACATCCATGCCATGTGGTTACGTGATTCCGGTGCACAAGTCTGGCCATACGTGCAACTGGCACATAAAGATCCTGAACTGAAGAAGATGTTAGAAGGCGTAATCCGTCGTCAATTCATGTGCATCAATATCGATCCTTATGCCAACGGATACAACGATGGCCCTACTGGTGGCGACTGGATGTCAGATATGACAGACATGAAACCCGAACTGCACGAACGCAAATGGGAAATAGACTCCCTCTGCTACCCTCTCCGACTGGCTTACCAATATTGGAAAGAGACTGGTGATGCCAGCGTCTTCGACGAAGCATGGATAGAGGCTATCACCAACATCCTGAAAACGTTCAAAGAACAGCAACGCAAAGACGGTGTAGGTCCTTACAAATTTCAACGCAAGACAGAGCGTGCTCTCGATACGCTGAACAATAATGGTCTGGGTGCTCCGGTCAACCCTGTCGGACTCATCGTTTCCTGTTTCCGTCCTTCGGATGATGCCACCACACTTCAGTTTCTGGTTCCGTCGAATTTCTTTGCTGTATCTTCTTTGAGAAAAGCTGCGGAAATTCTTTCAACTGTAAACCATAACGGCTCTTTATCCCAGGAATGTACAGCTTTGGCTGACGAAGTAGAGTTGGCTTTGCAGAAGTATGCCACTTACAATCATCCGAAATACGGCACTATTTATGCTTTCGAAGTGGATGGTTTCGGCAACCATATGCTAATGGATGATGCCAATGTACCCAGTCTGCTCGCTATGCCTTATCTGGGTGATGTGGACGTGAACGATCCTATTTATCAGAATACCCGCCGCTTCGTATGGAGCGAAGATAATCCCTATTTTTTCAAAGGGAAAGCGGGAGAAGGTATTGGCGGTCCTCACATAGGATATGATATGGTATGGCCCATGAGCATCATGATGAAAGCCTTCACCAGTCAGGACGATCAGGAAATTAAAGAATGTATCAAGATGTTGATTAATACGGATGCAGGTACAGGCTTTATGCACGAATCTTTCCACAAAGATGATCCGGCAAACTTTACCCGCGCCTGGTTTGCATGGCAGAATACTCTTTTTGGAGAGCTGATACTGAAATTGGTAAATGAAGGAAAGCTTGAATTATTGAACAATATCAAATAAAAGGAGGAGCCATTATGCGTAAATTAATAATAGTAGGTTTAATAACTTTTGTACCCATTTGGGTATCGGCACAAAAAGCGTTTAAGAATTGGCCTGAAGGTATATCTCCTAAAGAGGTAGGTGAATTGGTCAGCAAGCGTTTTGTAGAAGTTCCACACCCCAATTTTAATGGCAATCCAGCTCCCCCTAATGAAATCACTTATCCTGAGACATGTGCCTGGTTCGGAGCTTTACGTTATGCGGATATAACCCATAATAAAAGACTACTCCGGCAACTGGAAGAGCGTTTCTTACCTATTTTCGGTCCGGAACGTCATTTACAACCATTACCTGATCATGTAGATCATACCGTATTCGGAACTATACCTTTGCAACTATATGCGCAGACAGGTAAGGAAATTTATTATCACATGGGAATTTGGTATGCCGATGAGCAATGGAAGATGCCTCGTAAAACAAAGCATAAAGAAGAATATCAAACATTGCTGAATCAAGGGTTATCTTGGCAGACACGCTATTGGATTGACGATATGTTTATGATTTCGGCTATTCAGTCCCAAGCCTTTTTTGTAACCAAAGACCGTCAGTACATAGACCGTGCCGCCTCAGAGATGGTGGTTTACCTCGATAAAATACAGCGACCGAACGGATTATTCTACCATGCAGAAGATGTCCCATTCTTTTGGGGACGTGGTAATGGATGGATGGCAGCCGGAATGACAGAACTTCTCGGACTTTTACCTAAAGATAATCCGAATCATGTCCGCATTTTGGAATCATACAGGAAAATGATGGATACTTTACGCCAATATCAGAAAGAAGACGGTTTATGGGGACAATTGGTAGATGACAAAACGACTTGGACGGAAACATCCGGTTCGGCTATGTTTACCTATGCAATGATAAAAGGCGTAAAACAAGGTTGGCTGGATGAGGCTGTCTATACTCCGGTGGTTCGAAAAGCCTGGATTGCTTTAGTAGGGCATATCGATGAAAACGGGGATATTGCAGGCGTATGTGAAGGTACTAATAAGACAAACGATCGTCAGTTCTACTTGAACCGCCGTACTTTATTGGGTAATATGCACGGACAGGCTCCTGTGTTGTGGTGCGTAAATGCATTTTTGGAAAGATAACCCTCTAATTATAGAAAAACAATGATACATAAGTATTTTACACCTGTACTGATAGCGCTATTGTGCATGTACGGAGGAAAAATTTCTGCCAAAGAAATCAGTGTACAGTCACCGGACGGTAAACTGAAAGTGAATATAGAGTTAAAAGACAAGATATACTACTCTGTATATTCGGGTAGTGACCTGCTACTGAGTAATTGTTCATTGACTATGACATTAGACAATGAAGTACTAGGGAAACAACCGAAATTGAAAAGCTTGAAACGTAGCAAGATTGAAGAAAGTGTTAAACGAGAAATTCCACTAAAAAATGCAATTGTAGAGAATCATTGCAATACTTTACGCATGAATATGGCAGGAAATTATGCCATTGAATTTCGTATTTTTGATAATGGCATAGCCTATCGTTTCCTAACGGACAAGAAAGGTGAGATTGAAGTAAAGGGAGAAGATTTCAGAATCAACTTTCCGGCTGACTATTTGGCCCATATGTCTCAACCCAACAGCTTTAAAACATCCTATGAATATCCATATACACATATACAGACTAAAGAGTATAAATCGACGGACCGTATGAGCTATCTACCGATACTCTTAGAAACGGATAAACAATACAAGATACTGATATCGGAAGCAGATTTACAGGATTATCCATGTATGTTCTTGAAAAGTACGGGTGATAATGGAATGCAATCGCTTTTTCCAAAGTGTCCGCTGGAATTTGGCGAAGACGGCGACCGTAGCTTAAAAATATTGAAAGAAGCCAATTATATAGCCAAAACTTCCGGTAAAAGGAACTTTCCGTGGCGTTTATTTGTGATTTCGGATGATGACAGGGATATTGTTTCCAATGAGATGGTTTATAATCTTTCTTCTCCTTGTGAACTGGAAGATTACAGTTGGATTAAGCCGGGCCAGGTAAGTTGGGAGTGGTGGCATGATGCCCGTTTGTATGGAGTTGATTTTCGTTCCGGTTACAATATGGATTCTTATAAATACTATATTGATTTTGCTTCGACTTTCGGTATTCCTTACATCATTATGGATGAAGGATGGGCCAAAAGCACCCGTGACCCATTCACGCCGAATCCTACAATCAACTTGCAGGAGTTGATTAAATATGGCAAGGAACGCAATGTGAAGATTGTATTGTGGCTAACTTGGCTGACGGTAGAAAATCATTTTGACCTGTTCAAGACATTTGCCGACTGGGGAATAGCAGGAGTAAAAATAGACTTCATGGATCGTAGCGATCAATGGATGGTGAACTACTATGAACGCGTTGCCAAAGAAGCTGCTAAACACAAATTATTTGTAGATTTCCATGGCTCATTCAAACCGGCAGGTTTGGAACGCAGATATCCGAATGTTCTCTCGTATGAAGGAGTACTGGGTATGGAGCAAGGTGGTAAGTGTAAACCGGCAAATTCCATCTATCTACCTTTTATGCGTAATGCAGTAGGTCCCATGGATTTTACCCCCGGTTCTATGCTTTCTGCCCAACCGGAAGACAATCGTTCTACTCGCGCCAATGCAATGGGGTCAGGAACCCGTGCTTACCAGATGGCACTGTTTGTGGTATTTGAGAGTGGCTTACAGATGCTTGCCGACAATCCTGTGTATTATTACCGTGAGCGTCCTTGTACAGAGTTCATATCCAGTGTTCCCGTGGTGTGGGATGAAACCAAAGTATTAGATGCCAAGGTGGGAGAATATGTCGTTATAGCCCGCCGTAGCGGAGAAAAATGGTTTCTTGGCGCCATCACCAATAATACGGGACGTGAACTTGAGGTAGATTTAAGTTTCCTACCGGAAAACAAAAAACTACATCTTACTTATTTTGAAGATGGCATCAATGCAGATCGTCAGGCAATGGACTATAAAAAGAAAGAAACAGAAGTCACAAGTTCTACCAAATTAACGATGAAACTGGTCCGCAATGGTGGTTGGACTGGCGTAATCGAATAAAAAGGAGTCAATATCATGAATTTGAAAAATATATGTCTGCTTCTTTTGCTATGCTATACACAATGGTTGTATGCAGAAAACGGTTATGAGCTGTGGCTACGTTACAAGCTGGTAAGCAAGGGAGAATTTTACACCTCATACTGTCTGAAAAACCGTAAAGTCATGTTTCCTGGAGAAACAGAAAGTCTGATTGCTGCAAAGAAAGAGTTACAAGCTGGTCTGTCCGGATTGTTAAATATACCCTATACGGAAGAGGAGACTTTAGAGGATAATATGCTTATAGTCGGTACACCTCAATCTGTCCCTTTGTTTAAGGAACAAGCTTTCCATGCCGAAATTAACGGTTTGTCCGATGAAGGCTATTTAATTTTAAATTGTACCATAAAAGGGAAAAAGACTACAGCCATAGTAGCTCGAACAGATATCGGAGTATTATATGGCGTTTTCCATTATCTCAGATTGATACAGACCAATCAGTCTTTGGATAAACTACATATTAAGGAAAATCCCAAACTGAAGTATCGTGTATTAAATCATTGGGATAACCTAAACGGAACAGTAGAACGTGGTTATGCAGGTTATAGTATTTGGAATTGGGAAAGGCTTCCGTCTTATAAAGAACAACGCTATACAGATTATGCACGTGCCAACGCCTCCATCGGTATTAACGGAACGGTACTCAACAATGTGAATGCACAAGCTAAAAGTTTGCGGACTGATTGGCTGGTAAAAGCTTCCGGACTGGCAGATGTATTCCGCCCTTATGGCATAAAAGTATATCTGACAGCAAAATTTAGCGCACCTAAAGAAATAGGCGGACTGAATACAGCTGATCCAAAAGATCCTCAGGTACGAAAATGGTGGAAAGATAAAGTGGAAGAAATATATTCTTTAATTCCCGATTTTGGTGGTTTTCTAGTAAAAGCAAACTCAGAAGGGCAACCCGGACCACAAGATTACGGCTGTTCTCATGCTGATGGTGCAAATATGCTTGCTGAGGCTTTAAAACCTTATGGAGGAATTGTATTCTGGAGAGCATTTGTCTATCAGAACGAACGTCATGTAGATCGTGTGATAAACGGGTACAATGAATTTAAACCACTTGATGGTGAGTTTGCAGAAAATGTTTTTGTACAGCCCAAAAACGGTCCCATAGACTTTCAGCCACGTGAACCTTTTCACCCATTATTCGGTGGTATGCCCTATACACCGCTGTCTTTAGAGTTTCAGATAACACAGGAGAACCTTGGACATGCAGGACATCTGGTATACCTGGGTACTCTGTTCGAAGAGGTCCTTCAGTCAGATACTTATGAGAATGGCAAAGGCTCTACCGTTTCAAAGGTTTTACAAAATTATCAGAAGACCCATGGCATTTCAGCCATTGCCGGTGTACCTAATATAGGAACAGACCTTAATTGGACAGGACATTTATTCGGACAAGCCAACTGGTATGCTTTCGGTCGTTTGGCATGGAATCCAGATACAAGCTCAAGCAAAATAGCAGAAGACTGGGCAAGAATGACCTTCTCCAATGACAAAAGCGTACTCTCCCCAGTACTGAAAATTATGATGATGTCCCGTGAAACCTATGTCAACTATACGATGCCTCTCGGATTGAATCATATTATGAACTATGATACACATAACGGACCTGAGCCTTGGCACGACGATCCGGTATGGACTGCTTTCGACTATCATAAAATAACCAAGGACAGTATCGGCGTAAACAGAACTGCCAAGGGAACGGGAGCTACCAGGCAATATCATAACCCGGTCGGCGAAATGTTTGATGATATCAAGCAGTGTCCTCAGGAATATCTGCTATGGTTCCATCGGGTTCCTTGGAACTACAAGATGGCTTCAGGAAGGAATTTATGGGATGAATTAGTTTATCACTACTACAAAGGTGTGGATGAAGTCCGGCAGATACAGACAATATGGAACGAACTGGATGGTAAGATAGACCGTGAACGTTTTGAGCATGTCGCATCTTTATTGAAGTACCAGGAACAGGAAGCCATCTGGTGGCGAGACGGTTGCTTACTTTTCTTTCAGGAATACTCAAGACTGCCTATCCCTGCAAATCTTGAACAGCCCAAACATTCATTGAAATATTATAAAAACATTCCTTTTCCACATGATTGGAAAGGACTCTACAAGTAAATAAAGACAAATGAGATACATGATGTTTACAGTATTGTTGATGTGGCTATTAGCCGCACCAACCCAGGCACGTCAGCCCGATGATTATTGGAATTCCCCCCGTAGTACCTATGAAGAACGCCGTGCTCTATTTTTAGATTACTATTCAGAGAATGGAAGCGGACACCCGCTTTACGGTGTTTTCCGCCAAGCAGCACGTGCCGCCTCCGGTCGCCCTTTAGAGATGGACAAGATGAGAGAAGTAATTTCCGTCATCAAATCGAACCGTGATTGCAATGACTTTACACTCAATTGTCTGCTTCGCATGGTATATCTGGACAAGAAGCAATCTTTCTTTCCGACAGAAATAAAAGGAAGCATTGAAGAGTGTATTCTGGACTTTAAATATTGGTGGGATGACGGCCGCCGCGATACAACCTACCGTTGCTATCATACGGAAAACCATCAGGCGCTTTATCATACCGCAGAATTACTAGCAGGTCAGCTTTATAAAAAAACAAAGTTTACCAATGGAATGAACGGCAAGCAACACATGGCACACGCTAAAGAAAGGCTGATGAAATGGTTGGAATATCGTTTCCGTTTCGGATTCAGCGAATGGATGTCCACCTACTACGAAGTGGAAGTATTGTTGCTAGCCAATTTGTATGATTTTGCCGAAGACAAGGATATCCGTTCCAAGGCCGGTATGGTGCTGGATTTACTTATGTTTGACGTAGCGTTGAATAACTATGAGGGCTTCCTTGGCTCGGCAAGCGGACGCAATTATGCCCATTCTATCATTATGGGAGCCCACAATACGGCTCCATTGGCCAAGTTGGTATTCGGCGTGGGAACCTATGACCGGGATGAAGTGATAGCACCCGTAGCTCTCTCTACCAGTTCGTACCGTTGTCCGGAAATCATCCGAAAAATAGCAGTGGACTATAAGACTCCTCTATTAAACCGTCAACGGGTAAGTATGAACGTGGAAGATGCTCCTGCCTATGGCATTTCCTATGATAAGGAGTTGGACTGCCACCTCTTCTGGGGTATGCAGGAGTTCATACATCCGATGGCTATCCGTATGTCCAAACAGATTTCAGAAAAATACGATGTATGGCCCTATCGGAACTATGATGAATACATCAAAAAATATGATGTGCAGATTGCTGAACATGGTAAACTTGTGGATATGCATCTGGATCGCTTTGCGCTTTCTGAGGCCAATATAGAGACTTACCGTACTCCTGATTATATGTTGAGCTGTGCGTTAGACTACAGAAAAGGCGCTCCGGGCTATCAGCAACATATATGGCAGGCAACCTTGGGAAATAAAGCTTTGGTATATACCAATCACCCAGGCGGAAAGAATCTGCGTTGGTCGCCTAACTATTGGGCTGGCAATGAGATTCTGCCTCGTGCTGCTCAAAGTAAGAATGTGGTAATCTGCATCTATAACACACCAGCCAATCAAAAGAATGATTTTTCCCATGCTTATTTCCCGGTAAAAGCTTTTGATGAAGTGCATATTTCCGGTTCCTGGATATTTGGACGTAAAAAGGATGGCTATGTAGCTTTATATTCAAGAAACACAGCAGATTTAAGAGCCGATGACAGAGGAGAAGTCTGTGACCTACTGGCGAAGGGCCGACAGAATATCTGGATTTGTGAGACAGGCTCAAAATCGCAATGGGGTAGTTTTTCGAAGTTTATCGAAGCCATATCTACTGCATCAGTTCATAGTGACGGATTAGACATCAGTTATGAATCTCCGTCTGAAGGTACGGTTTCATACGGTTGGGACAGTCCTCTCTATGTGAAAGGCAAAGAAATGCCATTGCGCTGGCAGTATAGATATGATAATCCTTACTGCAAAGCCCCATTCAATTCAACTTGTATAGAGATAGAAAAGGATGGCGAGAAGATAATCCTAAATTACAATAAGACGAAAAGGTGACATTCAGTCACAACATATAGAATATGAACTATAATTAAATAACAAATCGTTTAATTTAAATTGTATATTATGAAGTTACGAAAAACACATTTATTATGGATACCTTTAGTGGTATGCCTATTTCTCGTAAACAGTGTAAATGTCATGGCGGCTATAGAGCAAGTCATTCATGTGAAAGGGCAGGTCGTAGACTCCACAGGTGAACCTGTGATTGGAGCCAATATCGTAGTAAAAGGCACTAATACTGGGGTGATTTCGGATATAGATGGCAATTTTGCTATTGACGCTCCTAAAAATTCGGTTCTGCTTATCTCTTTTATAGGATACAAGTCACAGGAAGTGAAAGTGACAGGTCCTTCAGTCAAAATAGTGTTGACTGATGATGCCGAGATGCTGAACGAAGTGGTAGTTGTAGGCTACGGTTCTCAAAAGAAATCAGACATAACCGGAGCCATGGTGAACGTAAAGAGCGAAGCGCTACAACAAGCACCTGTAGGAAACATCGGGACGGCATTGCAAGGTCTTGCTGCCGGTGTGGACGTACAAATGGCAGGCGGAAATACGCATCCGGGAGCTTCTCCACAGATTCGCGTACGTGGGGAGCGTTCTCTCAATGGAGGTAATGATGTTTTGATTGTAGTAGACGGAATTCCTTTTTCCGGTGGATTGAACGAAATCAATAACGATGATGTAGAAAGCATCAGTGTATTGAAAGACGCTTCGGCAACAGCCATTTATGGTTCCCGCGGTGCCAACGGCGTACTCCTGATCACGACGAAACGTGGAAACAAGGGAAAAGTCAACGTTAGTTATAGCGGTTATTATGGTTTTACGACTGCTATTAAAGAATATGACGTAATGAACAGCTCCGAATATATACAACTGAAAAAATGGGCCACCTACAATGCCAACCCGGATGCCTACACTGGAATTGATGATCCGAACCTGATGCGCGTGGGTGATGTCTTCCGTGATCAAGAGGAAATGGAAGGCTATCTGGCTGGAAACGATACGGATTGGCAGAGCATGATATTCCGAAACGGCATGACAACAAATCATCAGGTAGCTGTCAATGGCGGTAATGACCGTACTACTTATAGCGCTTCCGTAGGCTATTATAAAGGACAGAACAACTATGAAGCACATAGCTTTGAACGTATGACAGCCAAACTTTCTCTTGACACGGAGATAACCAGCTTCCTGAAAGTAGGTCTCTCTACCTTAAACACTTACATCATCAATAAAGGGCAGGATACCAATCCGATGGAAATGGCCTTACGTGCTTCTCCTTTCACTACTCCGTACAAAGAAGACGGTTCTCTGCGTACTTACCTACCCGGTAGCGGACAAAATGTATGGAATCCCCTGCTGGATACACAAAAGAACAGTGTGGTAGACGACCGCAAAAGTCTGTCAACCTTCACGACCGGTTACATTGACGTGAAATTACCTTTCGGCATTAAGTATCGTTTTAACGGTGGTGTAAATCTGAAATATTATTCAATCGGTCAATTCCAAGCCACTAATACGACTAAACGCATGGGAGCTCTTGACTGGTCTTTTGGAGAATACCAGCACACCGTAGACTATACATTGGAGAATATCTTGACTTGGGACTACTCATTCAACAACATTCATAATTTTAATGTTACCGGATTATTTTCCGCACAAGAGCAAGAGTTCACAAAGAACAACGTATCGGGTAATGATTATTATGATGACAATATCCAGTATTATAATCCGGGACTTGCACAAGGCAATGTGACCGGTGGTGGCAGCTATGAAAAATGGGGCTTACTTTCCTATATGGGGCGTCTGAACTATAATTATAAAGAAAAATATCTGCTAACGGCAACAGTGAGATACGATGGTTCGTCCCGCTTGGCCGATGGCAACAAATGGCATGCATTTCCCTCTGTTGCTTTGGGATGGAATTTGATGCGTGAGAATTTTATGCAGAATGTCAATGCAGATGTTCTTTCCGGCATGAAACTTAGACTCAGCTGGGGTAATGTGGGTAGTACAGCTATTAGTGCTTATCAGACTATGTCAAGATTGGATACCGGCAGCAAGTACTTGTTAGGGACAAACGGTGTGATGGGTGTTCGTCCGGGTTCTGTGCCGGATAAATCCTTAGGATGGGAAAATACCGAAACTTGGAATATAGGTGTGGACTTCGGTTTCTTGAACAATCGCATTACAGGTACTATTGAATGGTACCAGCAAAATACCACGGACTTGCTGTTAGGTGTGAACCTGCCTTCTACTTCGGGTTATTCCCAATCCTATCTTACCAATCGTGGTGCTACCCGAAATCGTGGCTTGGAATTCAATGTAACTACAGTCAATATTGCAGGTGACGGTCTGGATAAACTCTCTTGGTCAACTGACTTGAATATCTTCGGCAACCGCAACAAGATCATGAATCTTGGCGAAGGAGTAGAGTTTGACAAGGATGCCGGATTCTTCTTGGGACAAGACAGATATATCATTTACTCTTACGAACACGATGGATTGTGGCAGGATACTCCTGAAGACCGTGCACTGGCAGAATCATTCGGCTACGCAACTTCCGGTGCCAATTCAGTAATCGGTACTGTTAAAATCAAAAACCATCATATAGATTATGAAGAAGATGGTGTAACTCCGAAAGCTAAGCAAATAATCAATGAAGATGATAAAACATTTATCGGACAGCGTGCTCCCAAATTTGAAGGAGGTATCAACAACCGTTTTGCCTGGAAAGGCTTTGATCTTTCGTTCTTGTGGACATTCCGTTGTGGCGGGACTATTACTTCGGATATGCATAACGGCTGGATGAATACTTTGCAGGGTGGTTATAACAACCTGAATATAGATTATTGGACACCGGACAACACAACTGCCCGTTGGCCCAAACCAACTACCGCTACAGTTTCCAATAAAGGGTTACTGGCCCGTTACGATGGCTCCTATCTGAAACTGAGAAATATCACGTTAGGATATAATATCCCCAAAACATTTCTTTCCAAGTTAAATGTACAGTCAGCTCGTGTATATGCTACAGGCTCAAATCTCTACACTTGGTTTAGTAAAGAATACCGTAAGGATGGTGGCATTGATCCGGAGACTACAAGTACCATCAATCTAAAGACTCCTCCTACACGTACATTTGTGTTTGGTTTGAACTTAACTTTCTAAATTAATAATCGAATAATAGCAAAATAGATATGAAAAAAATATTATCAACACTTGCCTTGTCATCACTTGTTTTGCTGACAACTGGTTGTTCCGATTTCCTAGAAGAAGAAAATCACTCGAATGTGATGCAGGATTTCATGGCGACACCTTCAGGTTTTAGCATGGCCTTGAACTCTGTTTACGCCAATGTACGCTCCACGTATAGTGCCGAAGAAGGTATCCATGGTCTGATGAATCCGGGAACGGATGAATTAAAGAATAATATAGGAGGAAGTAACCGATGTGCAGATCTGGCAAATTACGATCTAGAAAAATATAATGCAAACAATGAATATCCACGAAAGTTATGGAACGATGCTTATATTCACATCAACACTTTGAATTATATGATTGAAAATGCTGCTAAAGTAGATGTCACTACCACCGCCTTAACCGCTGCACAGCGTGATCAGTACTTAGGTGAAGCTTATTTTATGCGAGCTTATAATTACTTTCATTTGGTGGAACAATTCGGTGACGTCACACTGACTACTACCTATAATGCATCTCCCAGCACTTCGTCCGAGCGCCATGATATGGTACGTGTTTATGAAGAAGTCATTATCCCTGATTTGTTGAATGCCATCAGACTCTGTTCACCCAGCCCACAGCTGAACAATCTGGAGTCAGGTCGTGCTTCTGCCGCAACTGCCCGCCACTTGTTGTCACGTGTTTATTTGACATTAGCCTGGGTATTCGACAAAGACCCTGCTAACCCATCTTATAAAGGAAATACGCAAACGAAGTACTATAACACTACCAAAGCTAAGGAATATTATCAAAAGGCTTTTGATATGGCAACCGGACTAATCGCAGATGCTTCTTCTTTGGGACTGAAGTTGATGGACAATTTTGCAGATATTTTCGATGAAGCAAATGATGCACCTTCCGGCAAGAACAAGGAAGAACTGTTTGTAGCGCGTATGGACTGGGATGATGACAACACTTTTGGTGGCCGCAGCACGCTGAACCATTACTTCGTGAATGGCTATGACCAGTATTTGGGTGAGCGTAATATTAATGACGGACGTTGTTACTCTTGGATTAATCCTACCAGCTATACCTATAATGCTTTCAACAATCGTGATAAAGATACACGTTATAAAGCAACTTTCCAGACAGTATGGTATGCCACTAAAACGCAAAAAGGCGGTGTTGTCAATTATGTCATTGACGGCAAGGACGAAAGCTTCAACTGGGACTATACCATTGTTGGTGATACTGCCATGTACTATCCGGGATATTATATGCCTGCTGAGGAAATCAGAGCTAAAACTCAAAACCGTGAAGGTAATCACTATCTGATTTTTACCCCTGACGCTTACAATGGTCGCGCCATTTTCCCAACTATCATGAAGTTTCTGGACAGAACGCGTGCTATTCCTAATGACAATACAGATCGTTCTTACATCATTTATCGTTTAGGTGAAACTTATTTGCTGGCCGCTGAGGCTGCTTTCAAATTGGGTGACAACACGAATGCAGCTAAATATATAAATGTGATCAGGGAGCGTGCCCGTGATAAGCAAATCGGTGAAGTTGGGGCACTGGATATCGCTCCAAGCGATGTTACGCTCGACTTTATTCTTGAAGAACGTACCCGTGAGTTACTTGCAGAACATTGCCGATGGGCAGACTTAGCCCGTACCGGGACATTAATAGATCGTGTACGTAAGTATGACGATGGTAAAGCCAATACGAACATTACGGAAGACAGACATTGGTTACGTCCTATTCCGCAACAAATGATTGATCGTGTGACGACCGGTGAACGTTATCCGCAGAATCAAGGATGGTAATAGATTTAACTATATCTTAATAGAGAGCAGGTACGATCTATACACAACTTTGGTACATCTCAAATGCGTTCAGTTCTTTCAGTACCTGCCATCTCTCCTATTCCATCGACCTTTACGCTGAAAGCATCCCTTTAGGGGATACTTTCAGCTTTCAGCCGTCACCACAACCGCAGAAACATTCATCAGTCGCACTGCCTCCTAACCACTTGATACACATTTCCATACTCTGTGTGCCGACGCACCACCCCCGCTTTCAGCAGCACTTGGCCGAAGCGCATAGGATTGACGCTGCGCATGGCAGCGGAATTCTTTTGCTGAAGTTCCCTGAAAATCTGGGCAGCCGTAAGACCGATACACTTCTCACCGGAATTCGCCACACGAAAATAACTATGAAAAACATCCTCTGCGGGACAAACACGGTAGAACGCCTCATTCTGCACCTGCAACACCTGTTCCTCTTCTTTGGTGAACCAATCGCGCCTCCCCGCAAGCAGTTCCGCCTTCAGTTGTGCATAAATCTGGTCATGTTCTATATGGGTACAATCGATCACCCGCTCCACTTCCACGCAAAGAAAACGGCGGCTTCCCGTAGGGTCGGTAAGTAAGTCGAAACGGTTACTGGTACCAATAAAAGAGGCGACACGAGGCAGTTGGCGGAAGCTCTGCTGATAGGCCTTACGAATATTCAAGTCAGACATTTGCATCAGGTTCTTCAGCAACGGCATTTTGCTTTCGGCATACTTATCAAACTCGTCCATATTCAGCAAGCCCATTTCCGCCAAAAGGCGTTCCGCCTGCCCTTGCGAAGTAAGCTTCAAATTATCCACATAATATCGCCGCAGAACCATCGGCATCAATGACTTGCAAAATGTGGATTTCTGCCGTCCCTGCTCTTGACTTACAAGAATAGGCGCCACACTGTTGGCATGTATGCCTGCCAGCCCCGACCACTGCGCGGCAAGCCCCAGCATCCAGATGTAAAATCCCTGCACCCAATGCGGACAGTCGGAAACCCGCAAGGCGAGCTGTGTCAGCCGGTCAACGCCGTCCCATTGCGGCAATTCCTCCATATAGAGCTGAAAGGGGTGATAATCGGGAATGTAAGTAGAATAGATATAGCGACTCAAATCCTTGTCCCAGCAAGGGATACCCTCAGCATGAGCCTCAATGCAGAAAGCGTTCAGGTTTCGCTTACCGACAGGCAGGAAAGCGAAATCACGCTGCCCGGCAGGACGGAATTCGGTCTCTTCCGTCAACAGATTATAACGGAAATCATAACGTTTCGTCAGAAAATCCATAACCTGTCTCGTCAGGCGAACCGTTGTATTCGTGTTGTCTCCGGATTCCGACGCCTCCGATGTTTTCTTTTTCGCTTTCTGCCTTTCCGATAAAGCCAACAACTGTTGTGCCTCGCGCAACAAGCGACGTTGTTCCAATGTCATTAATTTCTTTTTCATAACTTCTTTTCATTTTAATAGTAAACAGGTTTCGTTTTGTCAGTACCAACGCTACGAATTTACTACAACGAGAAAGCGCTTTGCAAGCATTCCATCAACTATTTTCCAGAGAACACAGTTAGAAAGAAAGTAAGGACTTTCATAGGTAAATCTTACTAATATCACTATCTTTGTATGCTGACTTATAAACGACCCACTCCAGTTGTTCATTCGACCAACTCCAGTCACTCATTCTACCAACTCCAGTCATTCACTCGACCGACTCCAGTGGTTCACTTTCAAGACAGCACCTTCGAGTCAACAAGTATATACATTTAAAGCATTAAGAAACAAGCATTATGGCAATAGTTTACGATTGGTACGAGAACCCCAACGCGGAAGGGGAATCGGAAGAAAGAGGGCTGCATCCCCGTCCGTTGCTCAACGGCAAAGTGAGCATGGAGCAATTATATTATCGGGTACACGAACGCAGTTCGCTCAGCGTGGGTGATGCAAAAAGTGCAATAGACACTTTAACTCGGCTTTGCGGAGAAGAGCTACGCGAAGGTCGGGAGGTGCACATCGAGGGATTGGGCTATTTTTCCCCCACTTTGGAGGCCACACAGAAAGTGACCCGCAAGACCAAGAACAAGCATTTGAAACTACGCTTGAAAGGCGTTAGTTTTCGCCCGGACATTCGTCTGAAAGCCGCACTGGCAGGTGTTACAGCCACCCAAAGTAAATATACGCGCCACTCCCTGCGACTCTCCGAAGTAGAGATAGATATGCGCTTGAAAGAGTATTTCACGGAACATGAACTGCTGCTTCGCATCGATTTCCAAGAATTATGCGGCATGGCACGCACCACCGCCAACAACCATCTGCAACGATTGCAAAAAGAGGGCAAACTGACAAATGTAGGAAGACGCGCACAGCCGATCTATCGCCCCATGCCGGGATATTACGGTATGTCGAGGGATGCGGAACTCAAGAGATAAAGTTAGAAACACTTCCCTTCAAAATAAGCGAAAGAAAACACATCGTCGCTATAAGAACTTTTGTTATCTTTGTGTCATTATGTGACAAGGCTACAAATTAGGAGGACAGAAAATGGATCCATTGGAATATATAGTACCGAACAGAAAGAGACTTCCCTACGGAATGATGAACTTTGCAGTTATTCGCCGCGAAAACTATTATTATGTAGACAAAACCCGCTTTATCCCCCTGTTAGAGCAGGCGGATCGTTTCTTCTTCTTTATCCGTCCACGACGCTTCGGCAAGAGCCTGACACTGAGCTTATTGCAACACTACTACGATGTAAACACCCGCGATAAGTTCGATGATCTCTTTGGTGGCCTCTACATTGGTGAGCACCCCACACCGGACCGCAACAGCTACTTAGTACTCTATCTCAACTTCTCCGGCATCAGCGGCGAGCTGAATGATTACCGCAAAGGGTTGGATGAACACTGCGGCACCACCATCGAGAGTTTTTGTAAGAAATATGCCGACCTCCTCCCCCCGGACACCTGGGAAGAACTGCACACCAAAAGCGGAGCTGTAGCGCAACTGGAGTTCATCTATCAGACATGCGAGCGTGCCGGACAGAAGATCTACCTTTTCATCGATGAATACGACCACTTCACCAATACCATTCTTTCCAGTCCCGAAAGTTTATGCCGATACACTGACGAGGCGCATGGCGAGAGTTATTTGCAGAACCTGTTCATCAAGGTGAAAGCAGGAACCTACTCCAGCATCGAGCGTTGCTTCATTACCGGTGTAAGCCCCATGATCATGTACGATCTGGCCAGCGGATTCAACATCGGCACCAACTACTCTCTCACACCGGATTTCAATCAAATAATGGGTTTCACGGAAGAGGAAGTACGCGAAATGTTGACCTACTATTCAACCAACAGTCCTTTCCGTCACACCGTCGACGAACTGATAGAAATGATGAAACCATGGTACGACAATTACTGTTTTGCACAAGATTGCTACGGTGAAACCACGATGTACAACTCTAACATGGTGCTTTATTTCGTCAAGAACTACATTGATAATGGCAAAGTACCGGAAAGCATGATAGAGAGCAATATCCGCATCGACTACGAGAAGTTGCGCATGCTCATCCGCAAGGACAAGGAATTTGCCCATGACGCTTCCATCATTCAGACTCTAGTGAGCCAAGGATTTATCACCGGTGATCTGAAAGACGGCTTCCCTGCCGCCAGTATCACCAATCCTGATAATTTTGTGAGCTTACTCTACTATTTCGGGATGCTCACCATCAGCGGCATGCACGAAGGAAAAACCAAACTGACCATCCCCAACATGGTGGTGCAGGAACAACTCTACACCTATCTGCTGCGCCGACACGGACACCGTGAAACGTGCCATCGGCCATACCCAACTGCACAAGATTGTAGTGGTATATAAAGGGATGGAAATGCGGGTGTGCGAGGAAGTGATGTAATCTTCCTGAAAGCACTTCCCCATCCTTCAGACGGCAGTTTCAGCGGAAAAGCCAATGAATGAGACAACTATGAAAGATGAAAGCAATTTTACTATTGCCATACATTTCATTCACGACTATATTCTTGTATATGCATCCGCAAATGAAACGTTAAATAATTCTCCAAAAGAGAAGAGAAAGGATGTAAGACTTCTCTATTTGGGAATTATCGGTTATATTTGTACTCAAATAAAGAAAACATGAACATTACGGGTTCTGAAAAATTTGAGAAATTCTGCAAGAAGTACAATGATGCACAACCTGCTTTGGAGAAGTGGGTAACAAAAGTAACAAAGGCTTCCTGGAAGAACCATAACGAATTGAAGAACGATTATTTATCCGCGGACTATGTGGGAAACAATCGTTATGTATTCAACATCAAAGGCAATAAATATCGCCTTATTGTTTTGGTTGTATTTTTTGCTGGGAACATTGATATTCGTTTTGTTGGAACCCATTCAGATTATGATGCTATTGATGTAAATAAAATTAAAACTATATAGGAGGTGCGTATATGAAGATTAAGACAGAAAAGGAATTCCGTGCTTATCAGGCAGACATGGAAAGCATCATCGCTAAAGGTACATCTTTGGGTGATATGGAATTGTTGAGTGAGGAAGACAAAGCAAAATATATAGCCCTCTCTCAAGCCATCAACGAATGGGAATCTGCCTATCATCCGCTACCCGGAAAAGTTTCAACTTTGATTACTGATGCAATTAAGGCAAGAATGGAGGCAAATAACTTAAAGCAGAAAGAAGCAGCCAAACGACTTGGAATATCAGAATCCAGAGTTAGTGATATTCTGAATGGTCGTCGTCCATTGAACCTTAACATTGTGAAAAGGTTACGTGATAATTTGGGCATACCGGCTGATTTCATTTTAGACAATATTTGATAAAACGTTTTTTGTAAGAAAACTAATAAGACGCAAGAAAACACAAGACATACTCCAGATGTATCTTTCATGTGCAAATTTCAGCATTATTATCTTAAAGCGGGAAGCATTTTGTGACATGAAAGCACGAATACATGCCTATAAGCGTAATATGGAGATATTACGTACTTTTATGTCAGAAATTCATAATAAACGATTTCCAGAACACGCTATTTTTGTAAGCAAAATATCTTATAATCATTACACTAAAATGAAAAAGAAACTATTACTCCTAATCATTCTTACTGGGAATAAATGGAGCATTATTCTCCCAAACCAAAAAGAGCGTTGTAGACTATGTAAACCCACTAGTAGGGACAGATTCCAGTTTCGAATTATCCAATGGTAATACCTATCCTGCCATCGCAATGCCCTGGGGGATGAACTTCTGGACCCCACAAACCGGAAAGATGGGAGAAGGATGGACTTATACCTATGCATCTAACCGTATCAGAGGTTTCAAACAAACACATCAACCCAGCCCTTGGATAAACGACTACGGACAGTTCGCCATCATGCCCATTACAGGTGAGCCCGTATTCGACCAGGACAAGCGTGCAAGCTGGTTCAATCATAAATCTGAGGTATCTACACCCTATTACTACCGCGCATTCCTCTCCGATCACAATATTACAACAGAAATTGTACCTACGGAGCGGGCAGCCATATTCCGCTTTACCTTTCCCGAGAGCAAAGATTCTTATGTAGTAATTGATGCATTCGACAATGGTTCGTATGTGAAAGTTATTCCGACCGAGAATAAGATCATCGGCTACACGACCAAAAACAGCGGTGGCGTACCGGCCAACTTTAAGAACTACTTCACCATTACTTTCGACAAGCCCTTCACTTACTCGGCAACCGTAAGCAATGGTGAAATCAAAGTAGGCCAACCAGACGTTAAAGAAAATCATGCCGGCGCCATTATCGGATTCGCCACCCGCAAGGGAGAAAAAGTATGTGCCCGGATCGCATCTTCTTTCATCAGTCCCGAACAGGCTGAACAGAATCTGAAAGAACTCGGTTCAATGAATCTGGAAGAACTAAAGCTGAAAGGTAAAGAACGCTGGAACGAAGTACTCGGACGAATAGAGGTTGAATCGGACAGCGAAGATCAACTTCGCACCTTCTACTCCTGTTTATACCGCAGCGTTTTATTTCCCCGGACGTTCCATGAGATTGATGCGACGGGAAACATCCTGCATTATAGCCCGCACACCGGCAAGGTGATGCCCGGACGCTTCTTTACAGATACCGGTTTTTGGGATTCCTTCCGCGGAGAACTCCCAATGATTAACCTGATATACCCTTCCATGAGCCGACAAATGGAAGAAGGTTTCCTGAATGCCTATCTGGAGAGTGGTTTCTTCCCGGAATGGGCCAGTCCGGGACATCGCGACTGCATGGTAGGCAATAATTCCGCATCAGTAGTGGCAGATGCCTATGTGAAAGGCAACATCAAACAGAATGCCGAGAAAATGTATGAAGGTTTGTTGCATGGAGCAAACAACCAGCATCCCACGGTTCCTTCTTCCGGCCGCATGGGCTACAAGGAATACAATGAATTGGGATATGTACCTTCCGATATCGGTCAAAGTGCCGCCCGTACCCTTGAATACGCCTACAATGACTGGTGTATCTATCAGATGGGGAAAAAACTGGGCAGACCCGCATCGGAACTGGACATCTACAAGAAACGCAGCCAGAACTATAAGAACCTGTTCTATGCTCCTTACCGCCTGATGAGCGGCAAAGACCGCAACGGAAACTTCCCGCAGCACTTCGATCCGGTGGAATGGTGGGGACCTTTCACTGAAGGAAACAGCTGGCATTATTCCTGGTCCGTATTCCATGATATGCGGGGCTTAATTAACCTGATGGGAGGTGACAAGAACTTTGTTGCTATGCTCGACTCTGTATTTACTACGCCGCCCGTATTCGGCGCAAACACTAATACCCGGCAAAGCCTGATACACGAAATGCGCGAAATGCAGGTCATTGACATGGGGCAATACGCACATGGCAACCAGCCCATACAACACATGATTTATCTCTATAACTACGCCGGGCAACCCTGGAAAACACAGTATTGGGTACGTGAAGTGATGAACCGTCTTTACCAGCCAACCCCTGACGGATATTGCGGAGACGAAGATAACGGACAGACTTCAGCCTGGTATGTCATGTCGGCATTAGGTTTTTATTCCGTCTGCCCGGGTACGGACGAATACGTGTTGGGCGCACCACTCTTCAGAAATGCCAAGATACATCTGGAAAATGGCAAAACTATCGAGATTTCTGCGCCCCTAAATAGCGATGAAAACCGCTATATCAGCGATGTACGATACAATGGCAAGAAGTATGACAAGAATTATCTGAACCACTCCTTATTGATAAAAGGTGCCAAAATCAGGTTCGACATGGACAGCCAACCCAACTATAAACGCGGAACAGAACCGGATAGCTTCCCCTATTCTTTCTCAGATAAAGAGGAATAATCATGATATATCAAACAATATGAAAAGAAAAAGAACACTTTGGTTAATGTATCTGCTACTATGTGCAGGTACACTTCTGGCACAAGAATACAGAACGGATAAGGCTATCAGTTATCGTTCCGATAGCAAGAATGAGTATGTACAGAAGAAATGTTTGCTAGATGTTTACTATCCGGCAAATAAGACAAACTTTACGACTGTAGTATGGTATCACGGTGGTGGACTGACGGTAGGTGACCGTGAGCTCCCGAGAGAGCTGCAAGGGCAAGGTCTCTGTATTGTCGGGGTAAGCTACCGTCTCTGCGCAGGCAACAAGGACCCGAAAGCCATAAACGCCAGTATCACTACTGATGATTGCGTGGATGATGCTGCCGCAGCAGCTGCCTGGGTAATGAAGAATATCGAACGTTATGGAGGAGACCCCAACAAAATTTACTTAGCCGGACATTCCGCTGGCGGTTACTTAGTCTCCATGATAGGGTTAGACAAACGACGTCTGGCTAAATATGATGTAGATGTTGATAAGTTTGCAGCGCTCATACCATTCAGTGGACAGATGATCACACACTTCCAAAACCGTAGAGACAGAGGCATATCCGATCTTCAGCCATTGATTGATGAGGCTGCCCCTTTATACTACGTCCGTAAAGATTGTCCGCCTATTCTGTTGATTTGTGGTGATCGTGAACGTGAAATGTTGGGCCGCTACGAAGAAAATGCTTATATGTGGCGTATGCTTAAGCTAACAGGCCATCCGGCAGCTCATCTCTACGAACTGGACGGATTCGACCATGGTACAATGTCGCGCCCCGCGCACTACATTTTACTGGAATATATTCGTAATCGGGAGTCTGAAAAGTAGACTTATTATAGGTGAATGGGGCTAGCATACAAGTACACTCAACCTTACAATAATGCTAGAGAAATATACAACTATGTCATAAATACATAATTATAAATCTATGAAATCCATTACTTTTGTACACAAAGAAAATTAAAAAACAAATACCATGAAGAAACATTTATTCCTATTAGCAGGTCTTTGTGCAGCCCTGCACATCTATGGGCAAAAGATACAGAAACTCCAATCTCCGGATGGAAATATACAGGTGTCGATCAGCCTTTCAGACAAAATCAGTTATGATATCATTTACGGGAACGACACTTTACTGAAACAATGCAATCTTCAAATAGAGGTAGGTAAGCAACAACTGGGTAGCCACCCAAAACTCACAAAAACAAGCTCCAAAAATGTAAACGAATCTCTTACACCGGTAATTCCACTAAAATATTCCATCGTATCCAACACATACAATCAACTACTACTGAAATTCAAAGGAGATTATTCTATTGAATTCCGTGCATTCAATGACGGAGTCGCCTATCGTTTCATTACAGACAAGAAAGGAATAATCGATGTGAACAGCGAAACTCTTCAGATAAACTTCCCGGAGAATTATCTGCTTCATGTGCAGCAACCGGGCGGTTTTAAAACAGCTTATGAAGAAGAGTACCGCCACATACAAAGTAATGAATGGAAAACGTCAGATCCAATGATACTCCTACCTGTACTTATAGATACACGGAAAGAATATAAAATCCTGATCAGTGAATCAGATTTGACAGACTATCCGGCTTTGTTTTTTAAAAGTAATGGCAATAACAGCATGTCTTCCATATTTCCTAAAGTTCCTCTGGAATTCGGTGAAGACGGAGACCGTAGCCTCAAAATAGAGAAAGAAGCAAGCTACATTGCCCGAACCAATGGAAAACGCAGTTTCCCCTGGCGCTACTTTGTCATCAGCACAAACGACGAACAATTAATAGAGAATACCATGACCTATCAGCTCGCACAAAAAAATGTATTGAAGGATACTTCTTGGATTAAACCGGGATTGGCAAGCTGGGAATGGTGGAATGGTGCCACCCCTTACGGAGCGGATGTAGACTTTGTAGCAGGCTGTAATCTGGATACTTATAAATATTTCATTGACTTTGCCGCCCACTATGGAATACCTTATATCATCATGGATGAAGGCTGGGCCATGTCCACAAGAGATCCTTATACTCCCAATCCAACAGTGGATGTTCATGAACTTATCCGCTACGGTAAAGAAAAGAATGTAGGAATTGTACTTTGGCTGACATGGTTAACGGTAGAAAAGAACTTCGGTTTGTTCGAGACATTTGAAAAATGGGGCGTGAAAGGTGTCAAAATTGATTTTATGGACAGAAGCGACCAATGGATGGTAAACTATTATGAAAGAGTAGCCAAAGAAGCTGCCGAACATCGTCTGTTCGTCGATTTCCACGGATCATTTAAACCGGCAGGACTGGAATACAAATACCCCAATGTCCTTTCTTATGAAGGAGTAAGAGGTATGGAGCAAATGGGTGGATGCCAACCGGACAATAGCGTTTATCTGCCTTTCATTAGAAATGCAGTAGGCCCGATGGATTATACTCCGGGCGCTATGCTGAGTATGCAACCGGAGATCTATCGTTCCGAGCGTCCCAATTCAGCCAGTATCGGTACACGCGCTTATCAGATGGGGCTATTCATTATATTCGAAAGCGGAATTCAAATGATGGCAGACAATCCAACTCTCTACTACCGTAATGACGAATGTACACGCTTCATCACCCAAGTGCCACAAACTTGGGATGAAACCATTGCTCTGAAAGCCAAAGTTGGCGAATACGCTATCGTAGCCAAACGCAAAGGAGATAAGTGGTATATCGGTGGCATGACCAATAATAGAGAGCAACAACGAGATTTTGGACTAAACCTGAACTTCCTGAAAGAAGGACAAACCTACCGTATGACCTCTTTTGAAGACGGAATAAACGCTAACCGCCAAGCTATGGATTATCGTATGAAAGAGCGTACACTTAGAAAGGGAGATAAGTTAACTATAAGTCTGGCACGCAATGGTGGTTTTGCAGCTGTAATTGAATAATCTAACAGTTAATCCGGAGAAGTTTTTTGAATCTCCTCCCCCTGAGAATTACTTTAACGCAAAATTATTAACAAAAATACTCATAAATCCCGCAAAACGAAACGGGAGCATTTTTCAAAACGAAGCGTCTGCTTTTTCGGAGAAAGCCCAAAACGAAACGTCTAATAAAAAAAGAAACACACAACACGTTTAAAGCAGTATTCAAATGTTATTATAACAACATTCAAATACTGCTTTATACAGTTAAAGAGACGTCTCAAAAGGAGAATAAACAGTTGCTATTTTATGTATCAAATTCAAATATATCAAAGCCCCAACCACCCCCGTCTACATAGATAGTCGCTACGCCTTCAATACCCATAACATATTCAAAATATAACTGAATCCTAAAACTGTTACTATTCTTATCCAACACCTTTACAGGTAAGCTTTTTGTTTCCAATCGTGGTACTACCGTGTAATTTCTATTAGCCGGACGTGGTTTAGTAAAGCTAAAAGTCCATGTACAGTTATCGTATGAACTTAATTTTATAACATTCCCATCTGAACAACTGATAGTTTGCACACTTTGTTGGCTGTTCATCCAATAACTACCTAAACATCGTGCAAGCTGGCTTGGCATTCCGTTAGTTATACAAGAATTAATGTAATCGAAAGAGAAGTCATTATAGTTATCAATAAACCACCGTATTGAATTGTTTACCTTTATAGCTTTTAGCTTCAACTGTGAAGTCCCATACAACTTAATCGAGTTAATAGTATTTCGGTTTCTTGGAGTTCCACTATACAAGAAAGCATTGTTACCAACTGTTTTTACTTCATAATAACCATTAGCAGCCTCTCCATAGTTTATAATAGAACACTCTACACCAACGTACTCTACAGTGGTAGGTAAGAATATTCTTTTAATGCCATTTGAAAGCAGACCAGAGAAATTAAAGCCATTTTCAAATGAAAGGGTCAAGTCAGAAAGATTATTCGGTATCTCTTGTGGCGGCACGGCTATTGAACCATAAAAAACGCCTTCATTAGCTTCTACACGTCCTTTGACAGATACATGTGCTTGCTTGTTGTCATCAATGCTAACAATGAATTTATCCTGTATATTCAACCCTGTTGCCATTATGATCTGCGCCAAAAGAGTTCCTGTTATCTTAACTTTCTCCCCTTCTATCTGTACCCCACTTTCGTCAGCGTTAATCGCTGCAAGGATAGTATTGGGATTTCCACCTGCATCGGCTCCCATAACTTCCACCTTCCATTGTTTTGCATTTTGGGTTACTTGTGTTTTTATTTGCTTTGTTATTTCGCCTTCTGCATCTGTGAATGATTTCTCAAAGCTATCCTGTAATTCTTCGGCTGTTCGATTCAGGGATGATGTTGCAGTTTCAGTGGCAATGCTTATTGTTCCTGCTGCATCAGTGGTAGCCTTTGTTACAGTTTCTGAAAAAGCTGCAGTTAAATGTTCTGCTGTGACTTGAAAGTCACCCACCATTTTTGTTACTGTTTCAACTGATTTGGCAGCACTGCCAGCCGCTTGTATTGTTTCTTCCCACTTTCCTGTGATACCACTTTCTCTTATCTCAAATTTACCCGATAATTCTTTTATCTGCCCACTCAATTCTTCTTCAATTGTTTTATCGTTTTTAAGTATGAATGTACCGCGTAGAATCACACCATCAGCCACTAAACCGAACCAGCGTTTTACACTGCCAGTTACTTTTGTCGCCCATGCTGGAATCAATCCGACATCAGCCTTCCCTAAAGCGCATTTTACTTTATCCGGGTTATCAAGATCAGCGAATGAAGCTATTTCATCATAGAAATATTGGCAGTTCGTCCGGCTACTGATTCGGATAAACGCTTGTCTTTCTACATCTCTAGTATTGCCAACACGGACGATAACCATGTGTTTATAGGGAAGGTTTTCACCCAGACAAATAACATTCATTGTCTGATCGTCTAATATTTCAATTGCAGTCATCTTTTGTACAGCATAAATAACACCTGTATTGCCGGGACTGTGATAGTAACCTTGCAAAAGATCATTAGCAGTAAAAGGATTCAAGTCACCTTCACGCAAATCAAGTTGTATATTATAAGTGCCGTCTCCATTTTCAAATGATGCCAGTATTTTCCCGTTTGATGTTACCACTTCTTCATCTTCCGTAACTCGTATGCGGTTATAAACATATTCATTGGTAATGATCTTATCACGGGCGTAGATGGATTTAAACTCTGCATCACCATTATTCTTTATTATCCATCCTGTCGCTCCTGATATAAATGTTGCTGTAATCTTTCCCGTACGCATAGCTGCGGAACAAATAAAGCCCCATACTCCTGTTGATATTAATCCTGCCATATCTTTAATTCTTATCCATATTATATTGTAATTCCATATTTCGTATTCTCATCTCCAAAGCCCGGTAATCTGCCATCAATACGCCGCTGACCGGAGCCGGTGGAATATACTCCGGGGCTGTTCCACCCCATGAGACTGGAACGTCCGTCCAGTTTGAAGCAGACGTACACAAAGAGAAACAACCTGATGTAATGATATTCTTTCCATAATATTGCACCCACAGTTGAGGTAACGATGAGGTTACTCTATTGCAATTATAAAAACAATAACTAAAGTCCGTCACTGCCGGACAATTATCAAACAGGCCGGTAGGGATGGAAATAAGATTGCTGCAATAATAAAAACATCTAGCAAAATTCGTCACTGCCGGACAATTATCAAACAGGCCGGTAGGAATGGAGGTGAGCTGAAGACAATTATAAAAACAATAACTAAAATTCGTCACTGCCGGACAATTATCAAACAGGCCGGTAGGGATGGAAGTGAGCTGAGGACAATTATAAAAACAAGAACCAAAGTCCATCACTGCCGGGCAATTATCGAATAGGCCGGTAGGGATGGAAGTGAGCTGAAGACAAGCAGCAAAACACTGATTTAAACTACGCCTATCCAAATCGTTTTTAAAAACATCGCCTACATATACAAGGTCTTCTTTATTCCTGAAGCTCAGCCCATTTACCTTACTGTCTCCAATACTCCAATAAGCAATCAGTCCAGTATCAGCATTGCAAGCCACAACATTTTCACAATTCTTTATTTCCACTTGATATTCACCTGTATTGGCATAAGTGTGGTCATACGATCTATTTCCGGCAACCCCCGGCACCAAAGTACCATCCCCCCAATCTATAACATGTTCAGCCGAAGTTGAATTAACAGTCAGCCGGGAACTGCCACCGCTGACATACATCTGTATGTTGCCATTAAACACCGGCTTTAAGGGATCTACGTCAAGAGACAGAGATACAGGCAAACTAACATTGGCTAGAAGTGCCGTAAAAGAACCATGGTAATCGAAATAACCATCTTTTTTGACGGTGTAATCATGTATTGATCTGCTTTTAACTACAAAAACAGCCTCCCCGTTCTCATCCGTTGTTTGTGTATGGCCGGCACATTCGACAAGTGCTCCGGACACAGGCCAACGCCTGGCACCTTTAATTAAGAATTTCACCTCAACGGCATTCGGTTCCATTTTTACGTTTACGGAAGAAGCCATATTCCCAACCGTTATATTACCCGCCACATCATTATATGCCGGGTGTACAACCTTATATCCATGCGTGCCTTTGCCAAGCATCAAGACGCATTCACCGTATATATTGCTTGTACCCTGTTCGTTGCCACAGGTAACCGTAGCTCCCTGAATGAACCCGCCAAGGTTGTCTTTCACTATGAATTTAATCTCCACGGCGCCATAGACATAGGCAATACTTGTCACGTCATTGATTATTGCACCAAAGGAGAAATCACTTCCGGCATATCCGAACGCCTCTACGGTTCCGCTTATAGCTTCTCCGCCACGATAGGTGACGTTACCGTTAGCGTCGGTGTATAGCTTTTGCTCGTTAATTGTCACTGTCGCCCCCTGTGGATAGACGGACTGCCCATAAACCTGCACCCGGATGGTTCTCAAAGGAAGATATGTTACCGTATAATTCTGCGTACGAGTCCCGGCAACCAGATAACTGCCGCTGTATTCTATATGATTATCACATTTGAAAGTGAATACAATCGTTTCATTGTCCTGTGCCGTTACTTTGTATGTCGTTTCACTGACTTTCACATAATCAAAATTACACTCAAAAACAGCATTGGTTATTGCCCTTGATTGTGACGAACCGAATATAAACGTCGTAACCGTCTCCGGTTGTAATTGTGTATATGTAATGGTCAGTTCCGGGAATGCCGCCTGCACTTCTGCCAGTTTTACGGATGTAGCCATAACAACATGACATTTGCCTGTGATTACTGACTTATCGGTATTCATGCCGTTGACATCCAGACCTTTCAGTTTAGCAAGTTTTACGAGCGTATCAAGGCTGTTCAGACGCCAGTCAACGCCGATAAGCCGAATACGTTCTAATACAGGCGCAGGCATTGCAAGACACCTGTTTATCAGCGTCGCGGAATCAATTCCGTTGGTATTCTCTATATAAACGGTGGACAGGTTGCCAATTCCGGCCATTTCGAAGCCGTCCTGCGTCAAAGTCTGGTTTCTGACTGTAAGGCTCGTAATTGTTTCAGGAAGGTACAACTGCTTCAAGCTGCCGGCAGCCGGTAACTTTACGGAAGTGACGGAAGTACCCTGCGCGTAAATCTCTTCAATGTTATCACAGCCCGACACGTCGATAGGCTGCGTCAGCCTATTGCAATTCATTACGTTGAGCCTGCGGAATAAAGTGTTATTGCCGATGGACAACACGGTAAGGTTACTATTCCGATAACCAACGGCACCACTACCAACAATCAATTCTGTGAGCTTAGTTGCTTTGGAAATATCAACCGTGCCGGGATACATACCGGAAAGGTCACCCAAAGAACCGATATAGGCGGCGCCGTACACAATCGTTTCAGTGTCATTGAAAGCAATATCCGGGGCTTTTATTGTTATTGGCACCCCCTTATGTCCACGCCCGCTGATCAGATAAGAACCATATTTTACCGCAACGTAAACATCACCGGCAGGTGTGATGGTAAAGTCCGCATTCGGCTTCACTCCCTGCCACGTATTCGGGGTGTATAAACGCATGGTAACGTAGTCATTCTTAAAGTCACCCGCTACATACTTTGAATCAATATACCGGAAACGATTGTAAAGCCACCATTTGCGGTGCTGTGAACGGCTACCCTGTAATGCATACAGGTATGAACCATTACCTTCGTTCAGTAAAGGGTCAATATATTTAAACTTACCGTCAGCGTTATAGATAGCCTCGCACCACTTATCAGACTGTTCACCATTAAGTACGCCAATACACATATCATACGATATGGCTCCCGAACTGCGCATAAGCTGGTACATCGAAGTAATTTCAGGAAGGAAGGCGGCTTCAACGTTATTCCATAAGACAGACTGCTCACCGTTCCATACTTGGCCACTACCTTCGGTATCATGATATTCCACGTCATAGCCGAAAGATATTGCACCTTCATTATTGATACCGCAAACAGTATCATTATCATAGAATATAACTATCCAGTGAATACCATCGTAAGTAGTAAGGAACAAGTTCTTCGCCCGCTGGTCAACCATAGCAAACAATTCCGTAAGGGTATAATACGACAAGATAAAATCTAGGTCGAGATACTGACTTGCTTCTTCCTTGAACTTTGCCGGATTTCCTTTGGTTGATACCAACCAGTCGGTAAGACGCTTTAAATTGGTGTAATCGGTAAAACCTTCCGGGTAACGTGCTTCAAAGTCGTTCTTCCAGTCATCCGTAGAATAATCAGAAACTTTAAAAAGAACGCGCTCGGAAGTATTGTTCAAAACTTCCCAACATTCCATTGCACCGGAAAAACCGAAAGTTTCCTGTGTCGATTTATCGTTATTGAAATTATACTTACCCACGAATTCCAGAGGGGACGATTCGGTAGACCGGTGAAAGATGGTAAACGGGTCACCATCTACCGTAGTACGCACACGAGCGTCTGATCTTTGCGGTGGTACAAGATAGTCCATTGAACGCAATACCCGGTCGATGATCTTTGCCATACCTGTATTGTGAGTACCGGAAGACTCGGCAAAGTCCGCTTTGAAACAGAACGTATCAACAGGTATTGCACCTTCACGAATGGAGATTTTAGCCACCGTTTCACCTGTAGCCGTCATAATAAAACCATTGCGGCATATCACCTTAAAGTTCTTACGGGGGTAGAATTGGGAAGAAGTGCCCTGTACGTCTATAAGAACATTTTCAGCACGCCAGCTACGAGCCGGGTTCTGCTTGTCTTCATAGATCAGGGTCACAATCTTTTTATCTCCCTTGAAGGTAGGCAAATCTCCAATGATGGTAAGCCCCGGAATCTGCTCTAACACCTTCGGATATGACACATCACCGTAGGCGTCAAATATCCGGTTTCGTGTGTACATAGCTATCTTTTTCTGCATATCATCCATATCCGCAATGCAATTATCAAGCATCTGGAATTGATTTAATGCAGCTTGATATACACGTATATTGTGAATACAGACGGTACAGTCATTGCTGCCTATCACAATATCTACAGGTTTCGCCTGCATAAAGTTATCATCTGCCGGGTATTGAATTACCCCCGAAGCGATACCGTCAATGTAGGTATATATCAACCGGCTTCCGGTTCTGTCTTCGATAACAAAGCCGACACGGACACGCTCATTTTCTTTAAATCTCCTGTTTATAAAGGACTGTTCAGAGCGTAACGAAGCATCTTGTGCGGTAATTTCAATACCTCGCCCGCCGTTCATACAACTGGCTACAATAGCATTGTAATCCACTACGTCCGTAGTAGATAATTCAAATTCGATAGTCTTGCCCGTAGCTCTAAAGTCTTCACCGAAAATTTTCATAGGAATCGTTACCCGTGCGTCGCCGGAAACTTTCAAAGATACAATACCTTCCTTATCAGCTATCCAGCCATTTGTAACAAAGTTGAATCCGGTCAATGCGGCAGATACGCCATTGTTTGTCCACGTGTCCGGGTGCGCTTCATTATTGCTTCGCCCGGATGCCGTAAGAAACAACTGCAGATGCTCTGTTTCTGCACTTACATCCATTTCGGATGCTGTGACATTCAGTGTAAACGATTTATAAACGGCACCTGCAGAAATATTAAGAGTCAGGCTTCCGGCTTTGTCAGCACGATAATTCCACACCTGACGGGTACGGTCAATAACCCGCTCACTTACTACCATGCCATTTGCCTTCAATAATACGGAAGCGGTTGAAGCAGCCGGATTATAAACAAAGAACGGTACTGTCAATGTCTCATACTGCCCGATGGATGACACATTGAAAGGGGACGCAATAACAGGCGTATTATTTCCGGGTACATAACACGCAACCGCATAACGGAGTACATTGCTTTTTACCGTCTTGTCACCAATCACCGCTTCAATGTAAACTTCCAATATATGTTCACCGTGACTTTGGGCAGGAATTGTCTGTGTCATTTGCCTGTTATTGGCAGTTGTGGGCACCGTTACTAAAACCTTATTATCCAGCTTAAAAATAACATTCTTGGCAATGGCACCAATCGGAGTGTACCTAAATTGAATATCACCCGTATATGGTTGAAACTCATCGAACGTAGAAGAAAGGGAAAGTGTAACTACCTGAATAACGAATGTCAGCATACGATTAACGCCGTAAGCGTCAGTAACACTCACGGTGACTATATTTTCACCGGGTAACAGGTATTTAGTACAGTTCCAAGTTACAACACCTTGTTCAACAGGTGTTGTAGCAACGCGAACACCGTTTACATTATAGTAAGCAGTACCCGCACCGGTGAGACTGTCATCGCTTGTATCGAAAGATGTAAACTCATATTCCAGCATAGCGTCATTACCGGAAAGCACAGTCATAGCCAAACCTGATTTTGCTATCAAGGTAAGCCTTGAACCTACACCGAGACTACTTGCCGGAACAGGGCGGATAATACCGTCGTTTTTTACTTCAATGCCATACTTCCCCGGTCTTAACGTATCAAAAGCAGAATCAACATTATCCAATTCTCCCAGCGTTCCACCACCAAAACCGCCATCAGCGGCAACTTCCGATAAGGCAGTAGATAACATATCCGAATCGCCGTCCCCTTCTTCTGTCATGGATAAAGATACCATTTCCGGGTTGTTGTCACCCGGCTCTGTCAGAGCGTCGGATATTATAGACTTTAACTGTCTGGCAGTAATATCAGATTTGACCGTTATACCATTCTCAAATATAATATGTCCGGCTGTATTGTCATTATATTCCCGGCTTAAAGACCTTTTGGCTATTTCTTTATCTACTTTCTTGGACGAATAAAGATTATAGTCGCCGGATGGAGTGTTTTCCCAGCTACGGATAAGATCAGGCAGGCCGGCAACAGCCGTTTGTGTATAGTTCTTGATAATTTCTATACTGTCCGCCATTTTGGTGATCGTTCCCTTAGAAAGAACGTCACTTATTTCAATATCCGCCTGATTAGGACGTTGCACGTTCCGGCTAATGCGGGTAATGCGGCTTTCCCGGTATCCCGTTTTAGGGAAATAGAGATCACTTACCAAACGGACACGTTGCCCAATGGTAAGCACAATCCCACGCTTGTCTAAATCAATATAATCCGTACTGCACTTGAAAACAGAACGGTCAGTCAGGTTTGAATGATTTTGCAGATAATCCGTTACCGCTTCGTCGTACTCTGTTTCAGCCGCTGTATAATATTCATCCGGCATACGCATATTATACAAGATATAGGCATCCCCATTTTTAGGCACCAACAAGCCACCCGGCACCTGCGTACCGTCATCGTAAGGAAAAGTAGTTATGATCTCAAACTGTTTCTTTCCATCGTCGTAATTAACTTCAAAATCACGTCCGGCCAGTTCACCGCTTTGGAAGGCAACATGTTTGACAAGCCCCCCGATCTCATAATCATTCGGATTAAAATTCAGGCTGTCATCTGTAAAATAGTAAATAGTAAATTCTGTACCATCACTGCTTTTCACCAGTTCACTACTGACTAAAGAAACATGGCCGGTACGACGTGGAAAGATGGCTTCAAAAGCTTCTTTTTCGTAGTGTTCAATAACCCCGAACTCTTCTGTATTCCTTTCTACGTATTTTTCACCACCGGGAAGTTGCAGACGTGAATAGCCATACTTTTGAGGGTCTATATTTTTGGTACTACCTACCGGGAATAAACGGGTAAAGAATTTCACATTATCCGCGTTATCGCGTTCAATGGTCAAAAGTCCGTTGTTATAGCCCAGATCAATCGGCTCGTCCCTTTCACACCGGGTCAGGTTGAAGGTCATGCCATCCATCCACCATTCTACGCCAGCGGCTTCGGCTATCTTATTCAATGCTTCATTGGCATAGGTACCCCCGGAGTAATCTATTACAAGGTTTTCTGTTGCAATACATTCTCCCACTTTCCAATCAGTAGTGCCCATCCAACGGTTAATATTCTTCACGACCATTGCCAGTTGTTCACGTGCCGGTGCTGTGTAAGCTTCCAGAGGAACATCTTCCGAGTTCAACATCAACGCCTGTGTTATGATACTTTGGGAGCCATAAAACTTGCTTTCATATTGCCACTCTACGGTACTGACTTGTTTGGGAGTGTAGGCTTCAAGAATCCAATAGCGGGAACCAAGAAATTCTATATAATCTCCCGGCAGCAGGCGGATACATTCAAAATAAGTCATCGACAGGCTTAATATATCATCTTCCTGTATTCCTATAGTGTGGCTTGAATTATCAGAATCATGCAGAATGATACGTGGTTTCTTATTATAGTCATATACTTGAATAGTCATTTTCTATCTCTATTTTACAGCGTTAGAACATCATTTGAATTGTATTAAAATTGTGGCTTAGGCTCACGGAATGTCACCTGAAAACGTGCACCGGAGAAATCGTCAGTAAAGGCCAGCTGCTCCCAGTTTGGAAAGTCTTTCACATAAAAGCGGAAAGTCCTTTCTATTTCCGGCAGTCTAAATTCTATCCAGCCTTTTTTCCCTTCACGAAGAAACTGTATGAAATCAGTGCGGCGTTTTATGAAAGTAGCCCTGTCAGTTGCCTTTATGGCAAAGAACAGCACAACATCACGCGGTTTAAAAACAATATCCAACGCATCAGGCAACTTTTCGCCATCTTCTTCACGAACATCCACCGCTACGAGCTCTTTTATTGAAGCCGGTGCAAACAGGGCATCGTAGTTTTCGTGCCCACCGTCCGTCTTTTCAGCCAGAAACGCGCCGTATCTTAGATACACGTCCACGTCATTAATGTATAAAAGTCCTTCCAGTATATCCATTATCTTGTCTTTACACCATCCCTTTTAATGGTAGATATATCGTTTCTCATTTCACCTATTGATTTTTCTATCTTGCCTAAATGCTCCTCACTCTTGGATGTATTCTCTTCGATCTTTTTCAGATGCCCCACGGCAATGCTCAACCCTTCCGAAATATTCTCCACATTGCCGTCTATACTAATTTCATGCTCCAGCATGGAACTGTACAAACCTTCCAGCCGGGTAATGCTCTCTTGTGAGGCGGTTTCGTATGTACCGGCTTTTCCCGATTGTGTAACCGCATCTTTTTCCCAAAGCTCAAATCCTTTTTGTGCGGCGTTCTCCTTGAATTTCTGCAATAAAGCGTTGTAACCCTCCTGCTGGGATAAAATGCCATCCGTCATTGCATCCAAAACGCCCACATAATTATTGAACTTTTCTTCATTCGTCAGATTATCATTTTTCATGATGTCCAGCATATCATCCTGCGCCTTTGCTATGTAGGGTGCCAGCGTCACAGTATAGATCATTTGTTCAGCCAGTTGTTCCAGCATACCAGCCACGGCACTTGTAAAGGCTTTGGCGGCATCTGTACCATTCTTGAAAGCGTCTACAAGGGCATTGCTCAAAGTGTTACCCAATTCACCGAAAATGCCCTCAAAATAGCTCCTTACTGATTGCCACGCTTCTTCGGCTTTATGGGAAAGATCTATCATGTGTTGCAAAGCCGCCTTGTCTTCATCGGACATTGTTTTTGTGTTTACGATAGTTTCCGCCCGCGAAGCGTTGAACTCGCCGTTTGCCTTGATTAGATCGGGGTAGATGTCCAGAACAGAAGAATAAACATCCTTTCCTTTTCCCCAGCCAAACATTCCGGTTTTCTTGTGTCCGGTCTTTATTTCAATATCTGCGAGTCCGGCATAGGCGTTCATCATTTCCCTTTTGGACTTGGAGAAGGTATCTACCATTCCTCTTGACAATGAAAAAGCATATCCGCCTGAATACTTGCCGTTCCCGTGTAATTCTTCATTCAATTCCTCAACCGCCTGTTTCATAACGGCAACAGCATTGGTAGCTTTGCCATACGCGTCGGTTCCAAAAATTGTAGTTCCTTTCTTATACTCTAAATTCTGCTGCATGAGCAAAAGGTTATATTCGCGCTGCTGGGAAATGGTTTCCTTCATTATTTCCTTTAATGCGGCCTTATGCCTGGCACTGGCTGCAAAAGCCTGACCTATAAAGTTGGCAGCTTCACCTACTGCGGCAGCGATACCGCCGACAATACCACCTTTGGCGAATCCTTGCCCGATGTTTGAAACAGCACTCATGACATTTTGAACGGTGTCCATAGCTTCGGCGGCTCCATTGTTCCCCATAGCTTCAAACATCGCTGAAAGGTCTCCCGCCAAATCACCAACCATGTCGGCGGATTCTGCCGCTGCTTCTCCGATCTTGGCGAGTCTGGCTTCCGTTGATTTGCTACTTTCCCCATCGCTCCCGGATTTGAATAAATCTTTCAGTCCTTTAATCAATGCAGAAAACGGGTTCTTTTGAACGCCAGCGGAGTATAATTCATTCACGGCCTTCTGTATAGCTTTGATCTGTTCCGGGGATGCTTTCAGCGTCTTTAATTGTTCAGCGGTAAAACCAAATTTAGGAGTTATATCTTCTGTCTTTGTTTGGGAAAGATATGATAACAACCGCTCTGTTTCAGACATTATTTTATTTATCTCCGCAACAGACTTGTAAGATGCGTCCCCAAACAATTTCACAAGCAAATCCGATGATTTCTGCATTGAAGCAACCTCTTCGTCATTTATCCCCTTAACTGCTTCCTTGCGCTTCTTTTCGAGTTCAACAAGGGCGGCGTTCTTCACATCCTCGGCAACATCTTTTCCATCAGGTGTCTTGCTGTTTTCAATAGCTTTCCGTTGAGCGTCAAAATCTTTGTTTATATCTGTACGGCGTTGCTCATAGCTTCTGTATTTATCAAACAGTTCTTTTAGCAGCTTGTCATTGGCTGTTTTTTGGTATTCATTGGCAACTTTGGTGTATTCTTTCAACTGGCCTTGTTGTCCTGTAGACAAATCGGCAACAGTGGAAGAAAAAGTAAAAACCTTGCCTTCCTTTTTGTAATTCGGATTCTTGTTTATCCACTCTTCACGCTCCTTTGCCTGTAACTCTTTTACCCATTGTTCTTGGCGAAGCCTGTTTGCTTCGATCAAACGGTCATAAGTAAGGTCAATTTGGGCTTTCTCTTTTGTGAAACCTTCTTTCATTCCATCAATCCGGGATTGGCGAATGTCAAACTCTGATTGCTTTTCTTGATTGGCACGTTCTTTGCCATATTCATCAATCTTATGTTGGCGTTCGGCTTTCTCTACTTTTAGTTCATTGGCTTCCCGTCGTTTCTTTTGAGCGTCATTTTCTTCTTTTTCAAGCGTTTTTCCCGTTTTACCGCCTAATGTTTCATAAGCCTTCTTTGCCGTTTCCGTACGGGCTTTCGCATCTTCGTATTGCTTTTTAGAAAACTTGTCTTTATCTTTCTCTATGGCTTCGAGTCCGGCTTTTTCAGTTTCCCATGTTTCTTTTGCTTTTTTGTATGCAGCACCATACATTTCAACCTTATCCGGGTTCAGCTTTTTATTTCTGACGGCGTTGGCAGATTCAATAAGGGAACGTATTGTTTTGACGTCATATATGGCTTCATCAGAAAGGGTTCCTTCCACGTCGATGGGCAACTTCATCTTCACCTTGGCATTATCCCCCAAGTTGCTTATCTTCCGATGGAGAACGTCAATATAATGCTGTAAATCATCTGCATTTACATTCTTCATACCGGAAAGAAATTGTTCAGAAATGTTCGCCCCACGTTTTTCCAGCATAGCGTCACGAACGGCACGAAGTTCCTGCAGTTGCTTGACATAGCCACCATTGGCACCGGGATTGGCTTTTACAATGGCTTCGTATTTTTGAATCTCCTTTTCGATCAGGACAAAATCTGTCTTTTCCTTTACCCGTGCCCGTAAATCATCAGCGGCACTGATCTGCTGTTTCAGTTTGAGAATATCAGCCAGCTTTATAGTCTCAATATCGTATTGCGCAAAAATCTTTGGGTATTCCTTTCTTAGTGCCGCTAAACTCTGCCCGCGTTGAAGGTCGGACAAAGCCGCGTCGCGGGAAGAACTAACAAGGCGGTCAACTTCTTGCCTGCGCTTATCTTCGGCCTCTGCCGCTTCTTTCTGTCTTTGATTAAAACGAGCCTGCGCCCGTTCTCCGGCAGTTGTAGAATCATGAAACGCCCATGCAGCCGTAACGATTGCCCCCAAAGCAACAGCGGCAAGAACATAAGGATTGGCCAGCATGGTAGCATTGAGTAGCTTTTGAGCCTTTTCAGCAAGCAAAAGAACCTTGGTGTTCAATGTTTGTGCAATAGTATGTCCCTTTTCCGCTTCAATGGCAAACATCACGGCGGTACGGTATAAACCGTATGTGGCTATCATTCCGGCAAGTACGGAACCTAGCTTTTCGTAATTTTTGACTGCAGTGGTGGCGATGTCGATACCTTCTGTTATGATACCCTGCCCTTTTTCCCCTATTTCATTAAGTACATCCTGAATAGCTCCTTGCAGGTTGGAAATACTACCCTTCATTCCTTTGCTTTGTTTCTCCAGCATTCCGTGAAACTTGCCGCCTTTGGCTGTTGCAGCTTCAAACGCATCTGCAACCATATCGGCAGATATAGCCCCTTCGGACATCTCATCTTTCAGGGTTGCAACCGATTTGCCTGTCTTTTCAGCCATAACGGTAAGAGGATTGAAACCAGCATTTATCATTTGCAACAGGTCTTGACCCATAAGTTTGCCGGTAGCGGACATTTGGGCGAAAGCAAGGGTCAGAGAATTAAAACGCTCCGCATTTCCCATTGAAATGTCGCCTATCTGTTTCAGGGTTGGCATTACTTTGTCAACATCAACCCCGAAGCCCAGAAGTAACTGCCCCCCTTTTGCGAGATCGTTCAACAATAAAGGCGTATTGGTGGCAAAGTCTTTCAACTCACCGAAGAAAGCAGCGGACTTATCTTTATTTCCGATAAGTGTATCAAAGGATATTTGGAAACTTTCGATCTCGCTACGGGCATCAATGACTGCCTTCCCGAATTCAATCACCTTTGCAGCGGTAAAAGCGGTTCCTACTGTCATGGCAACGCGCTTTAATGTTGAATCCAGCATGCCTGCCTTTGTCCTTGCATTATCAAGACCGCCGGATAACCGGTCTTTCATTAAAAATTCGATTTCTACGGGCTTCATTATGTAGGCTTGTTTAAACGTGATTGAAATAGTTCAGCAATACGGCTTTTCTTTTTACCGGAAGCCGGTACCGGTTCTTTATACTTCTGTTTTTCACAGGACTTATTCCCTGTTTTATTTTCTGTTACATAATGCGGCGCATCATGCAGCATCATCTGCAGGGTCTGCAAATTCACGCCCCAAAGGATGTACTTCACACTCCATCCGGTTGCAGCCGATATTTGCCAGATAAATCCAAAGAGGCTATGAGAGCTTTCGTAACGGCTCGTTAACTCCCCTTCATCTTGTGGCTCTGATTCAGTGGTGCCATTGGATTCGTCATCTCCACCGATCTGATAATATTCTCGAAAGACTTTGTTCCTATCAATGAGCAAAATTGCGTATATGCCGCCTGTAAATAGGGGTCATCCACCATCCAAAGAAGAAACCACGACAATATGCCGGAAAACAGAAAACTGGACAATATGCCGCGGCAAATGGTTAATGCCACTATCAGGCTTACTTTTGCACCATGCTCGCTCATGAAGGACATCTGTTCTTCCTTGTTGAAATTTCGCATCTCTTCAAAAGTTACACCTATTTTGAGGTAAAGCCGGGCAATACGAACCTGATTGCCCAATCTGGGACGTTTCATTGTCAGACGTATTTGCACCGGCTTTTTCCTGAAAGGAAGGCGGAAACTTCGCAAAGGGATGGAAACACCTATATCCAAAAGGGCTTCTGCTCCTTGAAGTTCCACATTCTGTTTATTCATCATCTTCCGCTATTGGTTGCCCTTGTCCGTTGACCGGCTCTGCATCGTCAACATCTTCAATTGAATAAGGAGCCGTATCCTTGTCTTTCAATATAGGTTTCAACTTGCAGTGAATTTTTGCCACTCCGTCCAGACTTAGTTTATCTGTGGGATAAGCACCCATCTGACATTTAGGAATGGTGATTTTATGGCCGCTATCCGTTTGAATGATAGCTTCACCTGTGACATGTGTAAGATCAATAGGGGCTTCCCAGCCAGTCGGATTGGCTTCCGTTCCTTTTACGTTCCCACCCATAATCTTTACCAGTTTTTTGTAATCAATCTGAATCAGGTCGAATTCAGGATTAATTGTGCCGTTCTTTTTGGGAATCACCAGAACCGGAGCCCCTTTGACTTGCGCGGCATTTACTTCAATACTTTCCCCTTCCTGACCGCCGAGGTCAAAGGAACTTTCCTCTATATAGCCAATATCCTCACCGGCAAAGGTGAACTTGGCAAGACCGTATAAAAAATCTTGTGTAGCCATTATTTCTTTTTTCTGTATATGATTATTGTTATTAATATCCCGGTTATGAATCCGGCAAAAATGTATTTGAATGCTGTTCTAATACCGATAGAATGTTGTTCTTTCGTTTGTACTTCCACGTCTGTCTGACTGCGGATACGTGTTAGTTCACGCTCGTAGTATTCACAAAGCATCTGCAGGCTGTCACAACTCGCATAAATACGTATCGTATCATTATCCCGCTCGACTTTCACATTTGCCTGTCCGTTCCTGCCTGAATATGAAGCGGAAGGCGGAAGGTTAAGGAGGCTCTCCGTCGGAATCGTCAGATTCACCTTCGATGCCGGAATACCTATCGGCTTCATTGCCCGGATTTCGGATATTAGGCTGTCCTGACGGCTTTCTGTCCGATTTGCCGTGGCTGTTATTTCGTGCGTTTTGCAACTCTGTACGCAAAGGGCATTGAATCCAATAACGACACACAGGAACACGTGAAATAAGCTGTTCAAACCGGGCAATCTTTCTATATAAGTCACTTTTTTCATTTTGTAATTCAATCAAAGTTTTTTGCAAGTCTTCATACATGGACTTATAGGTATCATGTATCTCTTTGGCTGTCCGGACACTCCGGAGTGTTTTGCTTGCGAGCCAGACAACAACGGCTCCCAAACTCCCAGACGGGATAAGCCATTGTAAAATGGTCGTCATTGTTTCCGTCATTGTCTTTTGCTCTATTATTGATTTATACCTATTGATTTAAGCCATGCCTGTACATCAAAAGACGGGCACGCTTTTGCCGCCAATTGATTATGGCCGATAATTTTCACTTGCGGGAAACGACGGTGGAAGTCCTTTACATAGGTTTCCAACGCCCGGAGTTGTGCAGGAGTACGTGTGTCTTTGGGGGTCTTCCCGTCTTTAGCGACACCGCCGACGTACACAACGTGCCGGGAAACTGAATTATATCCCGCTGCCCCGTTGGTAATCTCCCAACTATCTACGTTCGCATCCTCGTTGTTCTGTACAAGGCGTTCCGTCTTTCCGTCTAAGTGGAACATATCCGTATAGCCCACCTGCTTCCAGCCACGGCCACCCTTGCTTACCGGGTTGGTGTGCCATGCGCGAATTTCATTGCTTGTTACTTCACGGCCTTCTGCCGTGGCGGTACAGTGGAGTACCAGATACTTCAATGCTGCCATTATCCTTCCTGCTTATCTTGTGCGACTGTGATAATTACCTCTTTCGTTTTGTCCGAATCAAGCGTCAGGGTGATTTCGCCGCTTTTGACTTCATCCGTTTCGTTGGCTGTGCCGGTGATGGCAATCCCTTCATCGGTAACTTTTACTGCAAAGCCAGCCGGGGATGCACTTACACTATATTCACCGCTGGCGGTTACAGCTACGGTTACAGTGCCACCTTCTGCAGGGATTGTAACGTCTTCCGAATCAACGGTCAAAGTTCTTTCCAACGCTTTGAATTCCCGTTCGACGCGAGTGTCAAGTACCACGAACTCTTCACCGAAAGCTATATTTGTATCTGCTTTCATAAGCAGCTTGAAGAAGTACAGTTCGCTCGCTTTTGCCCACTTGTCAATCTGGATAACTTCTTCATCATCCTGCAGGTTTACACCGGCAAACAGGTTACCGTCAGCACCCATTGAGCAAAGCGTGGCAACAATCAAGTCATCAGGCCATGAATTCAACGTTTCAATGGTGATTCCCTTGTAGCGTTTCTTATTGACATCCGTCTCACTGGAGTTTTTGTGTTCACGTTCCGTCAGTTCGTCATCGTATTTGTCGAAGTCGTCAATACTCATCAAAATACGCAGGTTAGGGTTCTCGCGCATAGATTTTGGAATGGCCTTGCGAACGGCTTTCAGTTTTTCCAGCATCGTGACGGGATTTCCGGGCACAATAACAACTTCCGTATCTTTAGAAGCCTGTACCAAAATACCATTCATCAAATGGTCGTCATCGTCACCGAATTCACCATTGATATAATGCCAGCCCAATTCAAACTTCACGCTTTTGCTCAATTCGTCCAGCAGTGTGTTTTGTGCTTCCGGCGGTAATTCGGAGAAAACCAAGTTTCCTTTAGGCTGCCATTTACGCCAGATATGTTCAAAAGCGCGGGGATTGAAAGTGGTGAAAGCCATAAAGTCCTCCGGGTCAATAGATTTCTCTGAATAGTTGAAGTTCCCTTTGGAATCTTCCAGTGTCGGATTCTCCTTACGCTTCTGTAACATTTTACCGGTCTTGATACGCGGCAAACTTATTTTCTTTTCAACACCGGGAATAATCATTATCAGACCTTTCTCTACAAGGTCGTTACCGGTAGCAGCGAGCGTAAGAAGTTTTTCCAGTACCTCGCCATTGTAATTAGTGTTCTTTACTACTATTGCCATTATTTCTTATGGATTAAAGATTACTTTTAATATCTCGCATACGCTTCTCCCACGGACTTTCGTTAGTCGGGTTGATATGCAAATCATTTACTACTCTCCTTTGGGGCTTCAAGTTTTTCAAAGCGTTTTCGCCATTCTCACGGTCGCTATTCAACAGGTTCTCATAAATAGGGCGAGTCCGGGCATCAATGCGTCCGTCTGCTTGGGCGTCATCCAACAGTTTCTTTCTTGCCGCTTCGGCTTCCTCTTTAGCCTTGTCTTCATAGACTTTGTTTTTCTCTTTCAGATCATTCACCTCGGTAGTCAGGGATGGAACCTTACCGGCTTCCGTCTCTAGCTGATCCATGACACGGAACACATCCGCATCTGTCGCACAATCTCTAAAGCGTGGACGTTTTTTTACTTCCTCTAAATTCATTTGATTATTGTTTTGTGGCTGTTTAAGCCGGTTATTGAATGTCTTGTAAATTTGTTCCGGGGTACTGTCTTCCGGTACCGGGTCAGCGTCATAAATACCATCAATAAACCCAAGTGAGAGGGCTTCATCCGCTTTCAGCCAGTGTTCCTTGCCATCGAAATAGATAGTTTTCACTTCTTCTTCCGTCCGGTTAATACGGCTGGCATAAATCTGACAAAGCGTATCTTCCAGCGATTCTACTTCGGCAAGGCACTGGCGCAATTCATTCTTGTTGCCATAAAAACCGCCGGAAACGCTATGAAGCATCAGGCGTGCATACTTGCTCATTCGGACGGGCTTCCCGCATAAGGCTATAATAGATGCTATACTGGCGGCTATGCCGTCTATGTAGATCGTAATATCTGCTTTACTGTTACGGAAGGCGTTAAAGATGGCGATGCCTGCATATACATCGCCACCATTGCTGTTAATCCTGACGTCAATCTTCTTGTATGCAGCTTCCGCTTCTATCAGTTCCCGTGCTATATCCGCACTGCGTACTTTGTCATAATCACCAATGTCACCATAAAGCAAAATACAACAGGCATCGGTGCCGGGTATCATATTGAAAAATCTATTCATTTATTTATTCTTTTTTTTAGGGCTACCCCGTTCGTTTGATGATGCAAAAATGTAGCTATTTAAGGGGGTGTGCAAATCGAAACTTTATCATACAACGTTTAAAATGACGCTGTTACGTCATAAAGTTGTATCATGCGGAAGGCATTTTCCTACGCTCCATTTTTCCCACACCTTTGTGTAAAAAAGAGGTGTTAATTATGGCAGAATTAAGTATTACACAGAAGAAAGAATGGGCTAAATTGCTCTTTACCAAAGAGAGTTTGACACAAGTTGAAATTGCCGAACGCGTAGGGGTGTCACGTGTTACCGTCAACAAATGGGCGAGTAAGGATAACTGGGAACTTCTGAAAGTTTCCATTACCATCACAAGAGAGGAACAGCTAAAGAACCATTATCGCCAGTTGGCTGAACTGAATAACGCGATCAGTGGCAGACCTCAAGGAGAACGTTTTCCCACAACGGCGGAAGCGGACACCATTGCTAAATTGGCGAACACCATCAATAAGATGGAGACGGATGTCGGGTTATCTGAAATTACATCCGTATTCGGTGACTTCCTGAAATGGCTTAGAACTTTTGACCCCGAACAATCAAAACTTATTTGTCCGGTCATGGACGCTTTTGTAAAATCCAAACTATCTTGATATGGCAAAGAAAAAACTAACATCAAAAGACAGATTCGCTTTAGAGGAATGGAACGGTCTGGTTGCTTCCATTAAGGAGAGTTCAGATATTAATCCTTCTGATTCGGTAACAGATATTGAAGCTCGTAAAAAAAGGCTGGAAGCGGACGACGAAGCATGGTTCCAGTATTATTTTGCGCAATACTATTTGTGTGAAACGGCTCCATTCCATAGGAGAGCAACCAAACGCATTATGTCCAACAACCGTTGGTATGAAGTACGGGCGTGGTCGCGTGAATTAGCGAAGTCGGCGCGGAGCATGATGGAAATAGTCAAACTGGCATTGACACGAAAAATCCGCAATGTATTGCTGATCTCAAACTCTGCCGAGAATGCGGGACGCATGTTGTTGCCGTTTATGGCTAATCTGGAAGAGAATCAGCGTATCATTCAGGACTACGGTATTCAGAAAAAGCCCGGTTCATGGGAAACCGGAGAATTCACGTGCCAGTGTGGCTGTTCTTTCCGGGCTATCGGTGCCGGGCAATCTCCGCGTGGTACCCGTAATAAGAATTTCCGGCCTGACTTTATCCTGATTGATGATATTGATACCGACGAAGAATGCCGGAATCCTGACAGAATAAAGTCTAAGTGGAAATGGCTGGAAGAAGCGTTGATACCAACCATGTCCGTATCGGGTAACTACCGCATCTTATTCAATGGAAATATTATTGCCGCCGACTGCTGCATTACAAGAGCCATAGCAAAAGCCGAAGAATTGAGGGGTTTGGGTATCGGCCATGTGGATATTATCAATATACGGGACAAGAACGGGTATTCAGTCTGGCCGCAAAAGAATTCAGAGGAAGATATAGACCTTTTCCTTTCACTTATAAATCCATCAGCCGTACAAAAGGAATTCTATAACAATCCTGTAGCCGAAGGTGAAGTCTTTAGGGAAATGAGCTACGGTAAAGTCCCGGCCTTATCCAAGTTCAAATTTGTGGTTATCTATGGAGACCCGGCACCGGGGGAAAACAAGACAAAGAAGAGTTCCACAAAAACAGTGTGTCTGCTCGGAAAACTAAACGGAAAGCTTTATGTAATCAAAGCATTTCTTGACCGGGGACTGAATGCCGAATTTATTGAATGGTACGTGAAACTGCTTGAATTCGTTGCAGAACGCACTACTGTGTATTGCTACATGGAGAACAATAAACTGCAAGACCCCTTTTTTCAACAAGTGTTCCAGCCTCTTATACGAAAGGTCAGGAGAGAAAGGAACATATCCCTGTATATCCGGGGAGACGAAGCTAAAAAGACGGACAAGGCAACACGTATTGAAGCGAACCTTGAACCAATGAACCGAGAGGGAAACCTGATTCTCAATGAAGCGGAAAAGGACAATCCGAATATGAAGCGTATGGAAGACCAGTTCAAACTATTCAACCTGCAACTTACATACCCAGCCGACGGCCCCGACTGTGTGGAAGGGGGGAACCGAATTATTGACAAGAAAATCCGCGAAGTAGAACCGGATAAGAAAATTAACCGGAAAACTATTCGCAAAAAAAACAAGTATAGACAATGAGCCAATTTATTGAACTGAATGATTATGATGCGAGTATCCACGTGGATATACTCGACGCATTGACAAGGGATGACAAATCCCTTGTGGAGATTTGTGAAGACAGGGCTATTGCTGAAATGCGCGGCTATCTATCCCGGCGTTATGACTGCAACAAGATATTTGAGGCTACAGGCGACAAACGAAACCAGCTTATTTTAATGAAAGCCATTGATATTGCCGTATATCATATCTTTTGTATTCATAATCCCCGGAAGCTTTCGCAGGTTCGGAAAGACAGGTATGACGGAGCTATGGACTGGCTTACTGCCATAGCAGACGAAGAAATCAGTATTGACGGGGCTCCTTTGCTCCCGGAAGACAAGCAGAAGGAAAAAGCCACCTTCCTTATCAGAAGTAACCGTAAACGTATAAATCATTTTTAATTATGAGCAGAGAGAAAAAAAAGCAGATTACGGTCGGCGGCAACATTGCCAGACCGGGACAAAACACCCCCAGAACCATCGTTCTTACGCAACCTAAACGTTTTGGGATTGATATAGGAGATTTCACCGCTTCAATCACTGCCGCTGAAAACGTGGACTATTCACGCCGTTACAGGTTATATGACCTTTATAGCGACATATTAATGGACACACACCTGTGTAGTGTCATTGCCAAACGTGAACTGGCTGTACAATCTTCTGACATTGAATTCAAGAGGAACGGCAAAGCAGACGAAAGCATTAACCAACAGATACGCTCACCGTGGTTTCACCGATTGGTTGGCGACATTTTAGGAGCGCGCTGGTGGGGTTTTTCATTGATGCAGTTCTATATGAATGGCAAGTGGCTTGATTATAACATGATTCCCCGCAAACACGTTGACCCTGTTCGTGAATTGATAATGCGGCATCAGACAGATATAACGGGGACATCATGGGAAGAATATGGTAAAATGTTCTTTGTAGGCGATAAGGATGATTTAGGATTACTGGCAAAAGCCGCTCCGTGGGTTATCTACAAGCGTAATACTACGGCTGATTGGGCACAATTTTCAGAAGTGTTTGGTATGCCTATCAGAGAGTATGTTTATGAAACAGACGATGACGACGCACGTCGCAGGGCTATTGAGGATGCGGAAGAGGAAGGCGGGCTGGCTGTACTGATTCACTCCAAAGACAGCACTCTTAACTTGATAGAAAGCGGAAATAAAACCGGTTCGTCGGATTTATACGAAAGATTATGCGAACGGTGCAACAATGAAATTTCAAAATTGTTTTTGGGCAATACGCTTACTACTGAATCATCCAGTAATGGAACACAGGCACTCGGAACCGTGCATAAGAAAGTAGAGGACAAGGTAGCACAGGCTGACCGCCGCTATGTGCTGGACGTGCTGAATTATGATCTGACAGACATTTTTATAGCAATGGGTATAAACACGGAAGGAGGCGAGTTCTATTTCCCTGAACCTAAAGATATTGATTTGTCTGCCAAAATGAGAATTCTTGCCGATCTGAAAACTACGTTTGATTTGCCGATAGCAGATGATTACCTTTATGAAGAATTTGGGGTAGATAAGCCTGAAAATTACAATAATCTGAAAGCCGAGTCCGAGAAAAGAAGGCAAATGTTCAGGCAAGAACCGGCAACGGCAAAGACAGGACTGGAAACGGACGATGATGAACCGAAGGAAATTCCGGGTAAAGAAACGGAACCCACCTCAAAACAAAAAAAGAACTTCGTAAACTGGCTGACAGGTTTTTTCGGACACGCCCCGAAGGACAACGACGGGGCTTTAGGCTGGTAATGAATAGCTTGTATAAGGATGCAACAAATGTGTCTTCTGACTTTACGTTTGATGACGAACTTTTAAAAAGCTTCATAAAACGTGTTTACAGCAAAGACTTTCACCCGATGACTGAAATAGAGGAAGGAATGTTTAATGCTGTATGGGACAAACTGAACATAGCAACAGACAAAGGTTTCGGGGCGCGTACACCTCACGACCCTGATTATGACTTCTATCAGGAGTTACGCTATAACAATGCCGTATTTTCGGCATTTAAGGTTCACCGGATGCAGAACGACATGGCCGCTTTCTTATTGGATTCTAACGGTGATCTAAAGCCATTTGAACAGTGGGCGAATGATGTTATGCCCATAGCAGATCACCAAGTGTATCAATGGTTGCGTACGGAATATGATACGGCTATTATCCGGGCACATCAGGCGGCAGACTGGAAACAGTTTGAAAGGGAAGCGGATGTACTGCCAAATCTCAAATGGATGCCATCAACAAGTGTACATCCGGGAGCAGATCATAGGGAATTCTGGGGAACTATACTCCCCCTTGACGACCCGTTTTGGAATATACACCGTCCCGGAGATCGGTGGAACTGCAAGTGCGGCCTTTCCTCAACAGACGAAGAGCCAACACGCACACCACCTGCCGAACCCCAAAGCAATCCACAGGGGGGACTGGAAAATAATCCGGGAAAAGATGCCAAACTGTTTTCAGACAAACATCCCTATATGGCAGAAGCCCATCCGGGAGCAAAAAAGGCTGTCGATAAGCTGATGGAACGAATTGAAGAGATGGTAAACGAAATGCCGGATAATCTGACGTATGAGGAAAAGGTTGCCATTGCCAGACATAACATGGAACTGGAAAACAAACTCGGCATCACCAAGGGAAAGCCTATGACTGTAGAAGAGGCGGACAAACAGCACGCAAACCCGAAATTTAAAAAGAAATTTATTCCCGATTCAAATGGGGGATATGTGGATAAGGCTGGTAATAAGTTTAGTTTGAATCCGGATTATAAACCATCTGACAGGCAATATGAGATCAACTGCCAAACCTGTTCTCCAGCATACGCTTTGCGGCTAAGAGGCTTCGATGTCACCGCTAAAGGGAAAACGGCAGGTTCTCTTTCTGAATATCTAAGTAAACAGCGTTCATTTGAAGCATGGCTTAACATTGATGGAACTGCGCCTGAACCGATTCTAACTTTCGACTGGATGAATACTAAGGGTTATAAAACCATGACAGCGAAGCGGTACAGGCAGTACTTTGAAGAATGTTGCAAAGAAGAAGGAGTATATATTCTTACAATCGGTTGGAGAAACGGTGGCGGACATGCTACTATTTTACAACGTTTCGCTAATGGAGAATTGAAATATATAGAGCCACAGTCTTATAATGAGAATGCAGGAGCGAGAAGGAGTCTTGATGAACTTTGTTTGGACGGGGCAACTAAACCTTATCCTAAAAGAGGGATATTAAGAGTGGATAATAAGATTTTCAATATGAATTTCTTATCAATCTTTAATAAATAAACGGATAGTATCAAGAGCTTCAAAGCCGGTTAGCTCCATGACGTTTTCACCGTTACATAAATAAACGAAAGGAAAACCCGTGTCTTCGTCTTCTGGAAACTTGAACATATAGACATCCCGGCCTTCGTCTTTACCAAGGTATTTAAAGGATGACCCGTACATGTCTACAAGTTCTCCAGCGGCTTTTAAAACTGATTTTGGTATCTTCATACAATACGTTTAAGTGAACTGATTTTGCAAAAATAGCATTTTTTTCTAAAACATAATAACGAAATGGATATAAAAGAGTTTTCAGCCCAATTAAAGAGCAAAGAAAAAGAACTGGATGCCCTGATTAAACGAAAATTGCCGATTATCGTTGGACGCATGGCGAAAGACCATTATCAGGAGAATTTCAGGCAAGGCGGCTTTGTAAATGGTGGTCTTCACAAATGGCAGGGTGCGAAAAGGAGAGCATCCGGTTCTAAAGCAGCGGCATCCAGATACGGGACATTGCTAAGCAGCCGGAACCACTTATTTAGCAGCATGAAATACGTTCCGGCAGATTACCGGGTAAAAGTAGGCAATGATGTGAGTTACGCACCACTGCACAATTGGGGTGGCAATACACATCCGAAGGTTACAGCCAAAATGCGCAAGTTCGCATGGGCGATGTATTACAAGACTGCAGGAATAAAGAAAAAGGGTACCAAGGGCAAAGGAAAGGGAAAAAAAAGGAAAAGAAGTATTCCCCCAGAGGCAGAACGCTGGAAGGGATTGGCATTGACAAAAAAGAAAAAGCTGAATATCAAAATCCCCCAACGGCAATTTCTTGGTGAGAGCCGGGAACTTTCCGAACAGGTGAATAACAAGATAGAAACAGAAGTCAGAAACTTAATTTTTAAATAAGATGGAAGAATTATTAATTGCATTATTAGAACGTATTGATAGTGAGGTACCGGAAATATCATTGATAGATGAAGATTGCGGCCAGTTGGAAACACTTGAATCAGAAGAAGAGGACATCTATCCGGTTACATTCCCGTGTGTCCTGATCGGAAATACAGATGTCAACTGGTCAAATATTGCCCCCGGTGTACAGAAGGGAGAAGCGCAATTAACCGTGCGCCTGGCAATCGACTGTTACAATGACACGCATATAGGCTCTGGAACAACTGATAAGATTGCGGAAAGGCAACGGCTAAGCAACAAGGTTTATAAAGCCATACAGGGCTTTAGATTAAACAGGAATACCGGTTCTCTTATACGGATAAAGAGCAGGGATTATACCTTGCCCGGAAATATAAAGGTTTATGAAAAGGTGTTCAGCTTTTACTATCACGATGAATCTGCCCGATAGGATAACCGGCATCATCGGAGAATAAACCCAATTGCTTGTAAGTTAGACGGGGCATACGCACTTTAGGCACCGGCCTAATTTCCGGGTCTATTTTGCTACGTTCCCGAATAACGGCCATAATACGTTCTTCGGAAATAAAGAATTCCAGTTCAGAAAGGATTTTCAGGGCTCGGTCAAAGCGCAAGCCTTGTGTCTCTGTCCAATAATACCAGCGACGGCATAAGGCATCATTGCGTTTCTTTATAAGTTCTTTGTCTCGACCTTTAGGCATATTCAAGTTTTTTGCAAAAATAGTAAAAACCACGACAAAGGCAATAAAAAAAGCCCGTATATTACGCATATACAGGCTTTTATATTAATAACTTAAACAAACTTAGATCATGCTTCCGTCATACCAAGGGGAATACTTCTCCAAGCCCCTTCGTTGTCTTTCATTTCAGCACGAATAAATTGTTTACTGATAGACGGGTTGTAACTTTCCTCAATGATGCGTACACCTTCCATAAAACGGTCGTTTCCACTTTCCTCGGCTACTTTACGAAGCTGGACAACACGGCTTGCTTTCAAAGAGCCCTGTGCGTCACGGCTCAATAATTTAAGTACCATCTTAACCAGAGCGCGTGCCCTTTCGTCCGTAGCCAGACTTTCAATATATTCCTTCACTATGGCAATTCCATCTTCGACCGTATCAAGATACCCGTCTGTCTCATATACCCCAAGCGTTATACGCTTCTTCCCATCGCTATGAGTAAACGTGTGGCTCTTCTGATCGTCCTTTGTCAGTTTCATAACTTCCGACTTCATTTCAAGTACGTTTTTAAAACGGCCAATCACACCTTTTTTGGTAGATTTAATAATCTGGCTGGCTTGCAACAAAGCGGGGATAGTACCCTCTATTTCGGAATCGACCATCAGCCTGTATTTATCACGCTGGTTCTTTCTGTCTTCTTCCGCCTGCTTTTTAGCTTGAACTGCTTTAAATGCTGCAAATTGTGCAGCTTCTTCTGTCGACATAACGACTGTCTTCTTTTTTTCTTCCATGTCTATTAATATAAATGATTTATGATTGTTGTTTTCTTCGTATAACCCGGAGTTTTACCAGCACGCTGTCAAGTTCATCACCTGATAAATCCCGAAACTTTTTACCTGCAATTCTTGTATCCATACATACATTATCAACCGCATTCCAGTCCGCCGTATTAATGCCCATGATCTGCATTTGATGAAGAACATCAGAACGCTTCTTCTTGAACATCTTGATAAGTTGTTCCTGAAAGGTGGGAACTACAAGTTTCTCCATACCTGAACAAGCTGAATTGTACTCCTGCATCGTCATTTCCCGTAAACTGTCCGTCCGGTTGCTGGTGTATTGCAAAACAATACTCTTTTTCAAGGCTTCACGGTCTGACGTAGCCATCCGGTTCAACAAGGAATAGAAACGAGCGTAATTTTCTGGTTTATTCATAATCAATCAAATTCAGGGGTTTCACTTTCTTTCAAAGAATGGCAAGTGTATATTTCCATTATTTGAGAATTACTATTCAAGTCTACTTCACTTTCGTATGCCGTTTCAAATTCATACTGGCAGATACAACGTTGCTCTTGACATTTAGAAGCGGCATAATCCGTCATAGCTGTTTGTATTCGTTTTAAAATCTCCGGTGGAAACTTCTTGCCAAGTTCTTCTGTCTTTTTAAGCCCGAAAGCTGCTCTTAATGCTGATAATGATTCCATTTTATCCCTTCCTTTCTTTATTATAGCCGAGAACACAAACAACTTTGGTAATATCAATCGAAGCTGATACAGATAATGTTATACCTTCATTTTGTTCTTCCAATTGTTCTTTTACCGTCTTAATACATTCTTCCTTGGCTGTATTCTGGAACTGTTCAGAGTTCGTATCACTCACGTAACCAAATTTGAAGGTAAGAGTACGAGGCTTCCAACCTTCCGGTGCCTTGGATTTCACCGTTACCACACTTAGATAATTCTTTCCTTTACTCATAACGTCACATTTTTAATTCTTTGTTCGACTTCTTTCAATTTTGCCATCGGGACATCTTTAACGATGGCTGCAGCAAATTCCAGATGGCGGGTTTCTATAACCGCCCAACCTTCATTTTTTGTAGAAGGACTGATAAGCATTTTCAGTCTTGGTTCATAGCATGTCCAATTCAAAAGGACATTGCTCAAATTCTCTATCGGTAAACCGATCTGATAAAGAGTTTCATTCATTGTTTAATTAATTTTAGTCAATCCTTTCAATCCAATCTGCAACGCATTTTACCGCTGCTGTATAGCTGGCGAACGCGCTCGAATCAAGAACAACACAGTACCGCTCTAATTCACCGCGAATTATTCCTGCATCATCCTTCCAAACGTTTATAGCTCCATTATTTCCAGCACAAGTACACGCACATCCCATTTCGAGGGTTGGTTCTATATCGCTTGTATCATTAATCCAATACGCATCAACTTTACATTTTTTTACTCCCGGAAGCCCCTTTAATTGACAAATTGGCTTTTCTTTCTTTATGACTATATTCTTATTCATGTCTTCCTTAATTTTTAATACTAATCTCTTGCTTCAGCCATCTTCCGACCTTTTGCAGTTGCCGAATAGACATTCGGCTTATCACCGCTGAAACATTTAGTTTTTATCCATTCGTTCCGTTCTGCTTCCCGGATATAGAAGGATATCCCGTATTCAGATGTATGTTTTAGCCAATCTAATTCTTTGATTTGTTCAAAAGTCATGGGGCCGCCATGAACAAGCGATGATGCCAACATTTGAACGCTTTCTTTAATTGAATATTCACTCATATCTTTACTTGTTATAAGTTAAACCGTTCGATACAAATCATTTTGCTTTCAAACAGTATGTAATACCGATTATCTATGCGGGTATTTATTGAAATGAAATCCTGCTTATCTATTGAAGTGGTTTTTCTGTTTATTTTCCCTGTAATTTCAACAGGTGAAACTTTCACTTCCTCAACCCATTCCAAGCTATTAAGCCAATCAATAATTTCAATATCTGATTTCAATTTGTCCATTTCTGATTATTTTGTTATCAATATCTGAATTTTGTAAAATGAATAATTGCCATAGGTTGATTCAGATCATAGCCATTAAACCATTCAATCCAATTTTCAGGCGATAGTCCGTCATTATTGGCAAGTTCCTCTGTTAGTGGTATGTTTATACCATTTTCAATTTTGAAATGTGACAACGCCCCACAAAACGCTAATTTCTGTATCCCTATGCCATTCTCCGATGTCAGCTTTACAACTTCAATCTGTGGGCTGCGGTAAGGCTTTCCAATCCACTGCCGGACGGAAAGAACAGCTAGCCCGGCTTGAACCTCTTTAATACGCTTCTCCCACATTGGGTAATTGGCTCGTATGGTGTGAAGTTTCGGACGTAAACAGGCTCTTATACAACTATTGCATCGGGAAATTTCTTCCCCCGATAAATCCTGTTCCACTTCACAATCAGGGCAGCATTGCCCCAAAAGAAACTCATATTTGAAATTCGTCTCATTCCCTGATTGACTATGTCCTACCGGGAAAAACTGTGAGAGTGTGATTACATAAGTTTTCATTTCTGATTTGTTATGATTCAACATTCTGCAATGCCTGCATACATTCAAAAGGAAAGAAGCTATTCAAAGCATCATAAACTTCTTCCGGTATATCCTCTTCGCTTTCAAAATCCCCTTCAGCCCCTTCCGAGCCAAATACGGTTACAATATGCTTTTCTTTAAATTCTTTGCCGTTAATAATTACGGTAGTCTCCCATCCTTCGGAAGTAATTTCTAATTTTATCTTATTCATATCTATTATCTTTTTGAATGTTATCCATTATACAGCCCAACACTATCACGTTTACTTCTTATCACAACTTTAGCTATCTCATCAATATTAGCACATAAAAGTTCAAAGAATTTTCTTGTACATATACCCTGTTCTTCATGCGTCATTTGTCTATCAATAACAAAACCTATTGTTTCATCCATGCGGTCAGTTATATTATTTGCTATCCAGTCATGTACATCAAATGTACCTTTCGGGTATTCATCCTCTAAGCCTCTGATAGTCCACAAACCGCCATCCATAAGTATGTAATGACACAATATTTTGCTTATATATAAATGTAAATCAGCCCTCTCTCCACTTCCATAACCGGGCATATTGACAAGAATATATCTACCGATTGTTTTATTTAGTATCATCCATAAAAGATGCTTTTCTCTTTTTGTCATATTAGCTCCTTTCTTTTTCGGTGATTAGAGTTTCAATCCGTCTGCAGTTGGCACTATTATTGTACCCGTTGAGGGATTTTTGCTTTCAGGGTAAGGGTTGGTGTCACCTAACCTTTTTAAGTCCATTCCAAGCCACATTACAGCCTCTTGCAACTTAGTAATACACAAGGAACGTTCACGGCTTACGGGGAGCTCCTTTACATCCTGAATCTTCGCATCTATTTCCTTACGCAATCTTTTATTTTCTACTACTTCTTGTTCAAATGTCATAGCTTTAAAGGATTTTACAAAGCCCGTCCAAGGCTATATTTAATGATTTCTATGTTTTAAAGTTAATACCAGCCCTATTCCCCCACACCGTTGACAAACCTCTAATACTGGATGTTCGTTGAATACTTTACTCCAGAAATCCAAGATCAGCCCTTTGCCGGAGCAATGAGGGCATAAATGGAGATAACAGTCAGCCTTATTCAAATTCACGTTATTACTTAGTTACAAATCAACATTTTCCTGCATCAGCATTAGAATTCTCTTAAATTCTTTACGACTCATATTGATAGGTACAAAAGAATTTTTTACCTGTTTAAAATCTTTCAGGGAAGAATTTAATAGCTCTTTAGCTTTGTCTCTTGCTTCTTGAGCACACATTTCAATGTATGCTTCGTCTGTCATATTATAATCAGTAACGGTATCTGTTACCGTTGAGAACCGGCATAAAAGTCCGTTGGGTTGTCTTGATATAAAACTCATATCTATGCTTATTTAAAGTAATCCTTCACTTCTCCATCCGGTACCCAATCGACCGTTACAATCCCCTTTACTTTCCCGGTGCCACCACATTTGGGACAAGGCTCTTTTACTCGCTCGTTCACTATTTCGGGATTCCAGAAATAGCCGTTGCCTTGACAATACCCACATGAATACCCTGTGAAGTAACCTACTGTTTCTTTACCTGTTCCGAACAAAGGGGCTGATATTAACACCCCGTTTTTTTTCTCACTCATATTATTGTACTATTTGTCAACATGATATTTAAAAGCTCCTTCTTCCCAAATCGTGAAGTAATTACCCGGCTCTGTTATGAACCGGCCTTTGCAGATCGCACGGAATCCCCGAACGAAAATTTTCACGTCCGCATCATAAGCCACCTTCTTCGCTGCACGTCCTTCTGGATTCATTCCTTCGGCATGGCTAATAAAGATCAATAGCTTATTAGGATGTTTTTCTTTCATAGCCTTGTAAGTAGCGTACGTTAAACCGGTATATTGAAAACTATCAATTATTACCACTTGCGGGCTTCTACGCTTTAATAACCGTTCTGATAGTTCATCCATTGGCTCACGATCAAGAATGACGAACTTACCGTTTACTTCTTCCATTTTATGTCGTATCAGCGAATTCTTTAAGGATAGTCCGGTACTTTCTTCCAGACTGTCCAAAGCTACTTTATTGCAGTACTCACATAATTTTTTAGCCAATTTCATGACAAAAGAACTTTTTCCGTTTCCGCTCTGTCCCCAGATTATCCAAACTCCGGTTCTGTCCGGGTGTCCAAATGCCGCTTCCCATTCTCCATCAAAAGGGAAAGAGGGAATATCCATAGCTTGAACCTGTGTAGGTGAATATGCGCGTCCCATTATGCTTTCAGTTTTTCAATTTCAGTATAAAGGCGGCGAAGACCACCACCGGAAAGATTCACGAGTCTCAAAACGTCTGTACCAGCAGGAGCGTTAACTTTAGCTACGATAGCCGCCTGTGCCTTTAGAAATTTGGCACGTTCTTTACCATCGTCAGGTGTAACTTTGCTGTAACTCTCACCATAGCGGGATAACATCTCCGTATAGCCTACTTTTTTGCCCTCTATGGCACGATTTATCTTTTCCTTTAGTCCATCAGCCCCCATCATATACCAAGCACACGCGCGTTCTGTTGCGTTCCACAAGGCTTTTAATTCAAGGAAAGCTTCATATTGGAGATCACCCGCTTCGTCCAGAATAATCAGGGGATTGTCAATGGTGCGAAGGTAGAATACAAGGTCTTCGTAAACGGTATAATAACGTCCGTTACTATCTACACCGAATTCTTTGGCAATATGGCGAATCAACTTCAATTTGCTCTTTACTTGTGAACAATCGACATAAATTGCATTTTTGTGTGTCTTTACATAGGCACGTGCTGTAAAAGTCTTCCCTAAATTGGGTATATCACAAAGGATACCGCTTAAACTACTTTTCTGGCATAGTTCCAACTGTTTAGTAATGAAAGCAAAAGTGGGAGTTTCAGCAGCTACCCATGCCATTTCATTTTTTAGTTGAACTCCCAAACGGCGAGCCATACAAATCCAATTCGCATCACTGGCCTGTTTATCCGTTAGTCCTTTCTTTAGATTGTTATATACACTTGCAGCTATACCTAAAGCAACGGCGTGCTTATTATCCGATGGGTAATTCACTCTGTCGGCTTTGATAGCCTCTAATATTCTGCCTTTGATTTCAGTTGTTAATTCCATTGTTATACTGTTTTAATGTTATTATAATGCGGCTACGGCTCTCTGTCCATAACTGCTAATATCCATGAATTCGGAGAAGTCATCTTCTGAATCCTGTTCCGGTGTGATTATCAGCGGACGGACTTTTGCATATTCGACCACTTTCTTTTCTTCCGGTTTCAGAATGGCGAGCGGAGCAATGGCATCGTCTTTGACCATTTTGTCGAACTTGCTGATACGTTTATTCTGTTCAGTCATAATTAATCTGTCATTATCCGTCCGTTCAGCGGCGGCTGTGTTGAATGTTCCCACATCTTTCAATGTATCAAGAAGCAATCCGTTTTGATAGATGAAAACGTCTTTGATACTTCCATCCTCTTCGGGAATATAGTAGGCATCCACTTCGTAGTTATTCGGAGCCAGCTTTTCAAGAACTTTCGGGTTACTAATCCACCAATCTGTGTAGTCAACGCGGCAGTAGCTATTACGCTTTATACTCGTCTTGACATGCTCACCGATATGGAATGAAAGGAGTGCTTTATCGTAAGGGCGTAGATTAGGATTCATATTATCTTCAAGCACTTGCCAGCGTGTCATTCCCGGATATTTCTTTTGGTTAGGATGGAGTCTGTTGTTGAACTCCAATACATCGGCCATATCTTCCGATATTAGTTCGTCCCAGCTATAATATTGCTTATCTTCATAAGTATCATTCAATTCATCACTGATCTTCTTGTACTCGGTACGGTATTTTTTGTTTTTGGCATAGAAACGACCTACGTCCAAATGGTTCTTATGCTCTACACTTCTTTTCTTGGCACCGTTCAATGGTTCGGCATATTTCTCCTGTGAATTCAAAGGAGCACAAAAACGGACGAAGGGGAAGACAACTCCGGCTTTTAAAAAGCCATCTTTCCACTGACTCATTAAATGGTTTTCTACTTCAACCTCTGCTGGCATACCCCATCCTTTGCGCTCTATTAAACGGAACATGGAACGGAACATTTCTACAACCAAGTCTACATTCTTTTTGCGGTTATAAGCTACCCCAACAATACACTGGCTTGTAACGTCATAAGCGTAATAGGCTTTGGGACGTAGTTTGGTATCTTTCAGTTTGCGTGGCAGGTCGCGGTCATCAAAGGATATTTTAGAAAAAGAGAAGTCTCCCGCATGACGGTGTACGTGCGGACGTTGTTCGTGCATAAATGTACTCCAAGTCATTAGTTTGTGATCAATTAATATCTGGTTCTTTGGTTGGTTCAGGAAGTTATTGATAGTGGCTTGGCTCAAAACGATTGGATTACCTTTTTTATCCGTGAAATGCGACGGGTCATATAATTCACCTGTTTCCGGGTCGAACACGTCCAGTTTCCCTTGTACGAATAGGTTATACATTTCTCTTACATCGCAGTTCCACGGTTTATTAGGAAGGGTAGCGAGTCCTAATAATATTTTTCCTATCAGGTGATTGACCTTACGTGTATTCTGGTTATTGAATTTCTTGCTGATCAGACTTTCGTAGCCTTCCGCCTTAAACTCATTTACTTTCTTTTGAAAGCGTGTCGGTGAAAGCGGCAGCGTGTGTCCGAATTCTACCTGAAAGAAACCGATAGCCCCGGCCATTTCTCCCCAATTTATTCGGCCATTCGCCATAGACTGACGCATAGTTTTTGTATCAGCCATGACGGACAAAACAGACTGAATGGCAGAAGCGTTATTCGTATATTCGTTAATATGTTCTAGTGGCAAGGCTGTGCCATCAAGAAATCTAAACTTTGAAAAGTATTCGCGAGCCTTAACGTCTATCTCGTAATGTGATGCAAACCAATTTTGTAATATACAACTACTCATATCTCCGTATTTTTCTTTAATTCTTTCTTTAAACCGTATAGGCAAAGTTGCCACCTCAACAAGTGCATAATGACCTAAACCTTTTCCCGGACGTACTACGTTTATCTGTTTGCGAATCACCAATTTTTTATAATTAGCTTCGCTCATGATCGGGGCAAGAACTTCTTCCGACAACATAGACGGGTGTACCCCGTTTAATGCCCGGCTGTTAGAATAATCCTGTTTCCCGTTGACAATTTTAGGACGGTCATCATAGGTTAAGTCTTTGGCTGATATACATAATATCTTTCCGTAATATTCCATATTGATTCATACTCAAATTTCATTAGCAATTAGAAGAACTTCCTGTTGAAGTTTCATAAAATCCGGGATGGATAAATCGTCTTCTGTCTTTTTTATGACGCCATCAACCATAACAACAGTACGATCTGTCTTTAGTGATCTTACAATCTTCACACGTTCACCAAACGCCTGTGTCATTGTATGCTCGGCTGTCTGATGCGTGGTTTCAAAGAACTTAATTACTCCATCACCGACCAATTCACCACCTAGCTCGTTTATTGCCACATGGCGTATTTTTCTTGCCAGACTACTATTACTTTCATAAGTGATAGCCTTCCAAACCATAACGTCAGTACAGCCGAATATTTGCCGGAGTTTACCTTTACTGGCTTTATCTAAAAATACCTGCTTTTTCATTGCTATATCATTTAATTGTTAATACTCTGTTTAAATTATCTTCCGCTATTCTCACGAACTACGGAAGATTTGCTACATTTGTAGCATGTCTAACTAAAAAAAAATAATTATTATGACACAATCAGAAAAAATTAGCCAATTAGAAAAGGCTGTAGACTTCTTACAACTTTATATTGAGATGCTTAGCTCCAAACAATCAGCTATAAATTATTCGATCTTGGATACATTGGAAAAGAAACATCCGGAAATCTATTCAGAATTTTATTCCAAGTATGTAGATGCGCTTGAACTTTCATTTAATGATAAAATGGATGGCATTGAAGGTCAATTGTTCAATATGTCTAATCCACTTCTATCTGAACTCCAATCCAAAATGACTAAAGAATTGAAGGGCATGAAGGAATCAAGTTCCTATCGTCAATCCGAAGTTTAGAGAAATTATAATCGGGAAACTTTTTTCTTCGAATGTCAGCCAGTTTACAATTACGTACGCTGGCTTTTCTTTTACTTCTTTTGCTCATAAATATTCCTCCTTTATTAAATTAATTCTATACTGTTTTCCGGTACACATATCATAGTCCATACATTCCCGGATTTTATATAATCAACATTATACTGTACTTCAAAAGTGCAGCAGTTGTAATCCCAATCCCTGATAATCCCATCAATGGTTTTGCCATTCCTTTGGGTTACTCTAACCTTCTGGCCTTTTTCCAATTTTGCTTTCATATTCTTTTGTTTAAATAATCCGTTTATCTCGCTCCAATTTTGTATATTTGGAACCGTTAATACCTTTAACACGCTGCAATATCACAAACTTATTTGAAATAAAGCAAGATTTTCAAGAAACTAATTTCAAACTTATTTGAATTTTAACTTTTATGGATAATAACATAGTGCTTCGGATTAAAGAATTTATGGAGTATAAGTCACTGAATAGTCTAACATTATCAAAGGAATTAGGCTATAAAAGTTCAGAAAAGCTTTCCAGACTTTTTAGAGATGGCAATGCAAAGCCTTCCTATGATATAATATATGATATTACAAACATCTTTGAAATAAATGCAGAGTGGCTAATAACTGGCAGAGGAAACATGCTAAGAGAGAAAGAAGAACAGAAGCCAACGATCTCTTCTCCATCTGTAAACATGGACAATGCTTCGCCCACAATTCCCCCAATTGGTAAAATGCCAGATACACCGGAAGCGATACCATTTGCAGAAGCCACTCGCAATGGATTAGCCCCAATTCCTTTAGTAACACAGAAGGCGGCTGCAGGCTTTGGTAGTGCAGACTTTACCATTCAGAAGGAAGACGTAAAAGACTACTACGTTATACCCAAGTTTAAACATTGCCATGTGGACTTTATGATAGAAGTTACCGGGCTATCCATGTACCCACATTATAATTCAGGAGATGTTATTGCTTGCTCAATTATCCATAACAGTCAGTTTATCCAATGGAATAAGTGTCACGTTATTGCCACAACAGAGCAAGGTATATTAATAAAACGATTGATGCCGGGGGATGAAAAAGGGTATCTAAAAGCCGTATCGGACAATAAGGATTATCCGCCTTTTGATATACCAGTGAATGAGATAACAGGTATTGCGCTTGTCGTCGGTTTCGTTGGGCTTGAATAGCATATATTAGCTACACGCACGCAATTAAGAGCATATAGAAGGGAATGGCGGAGTGTAAAAGGCTATAAATAGGGGATTTACGCTATATATAATAATGTGTAGCATTTGTTTCAAATGGCTTTTTACCCCACATATCCCCCAAAAACGACCAAAAACAGATATATTTAGTACAGTTTGCCTATTTGTACCATCATCCTAAAACGGCAAAATGTCCCCCTAAATGTCCCCCTAAAACAATCAACTTTGTCTCCCTAAACTGTCCCTCTTAATGTCTCCCTAAGCTAAAAAAACGACTTGTTACCGCATAAAAAAGGGAAGGAGATCATCCTTCCCGATAGTTTATAAACTAATAAGAGTTTAATTACCGTTTCTAAGCTCTTATTTGTCGTTTTCCGCTCACGTTCTCCGCTTTCTCCCTATAAGTTGAGATTGCTTAATTATAGCCGTTTTAGTGGTTACAGTGCCGTTTCCTGATAGTCCAGCGTGAAGTAAATAGCTTTTTTTCACTCCTATCTCTTCGTCGGTAAAGACATCATAAACAGCAGAAATGCTTGAAAAATAACGATCAATCCGCTTTCCTTTCAAATGAACATGTATAACTTTTGCCATAGAAGTATATTTAATGCTGAAAATATACCAAATAATTGATATATGGAACAATTTGAATATATTAAAATATTTGAAGAGTAGATATTTTATGCCCAATTTGTATAAACCGGCGTTTTTATGTACCTTTGGATAATCTTATTGCTAAATATGCAACTTATTCGATTCAGGTGTTAAGTAAATCGTTCAAATGTAGCCCAAGTGTAAACGGCGTATAAACGTAAAGTAGTCGTTTGTTAACGCTTCGTTTTTTTTCGCCTCTTTTTTAAAATGTCCGTAAACCTTTGATATTAAAAGACTTCAACCCATTTTCACCCATTCCCAATATTAACGCTTCGTTCTGTCCCCCCTACTCAAATAAAAAATGAAACGTATTGTTTTTTTAGATTATGTACGCGTATTCGCATGTTTCCTTGTTATTTTGGTCCATGCCAGTGAAAACTTTTATGGCGCTGCCGGATCTACAGATATGGTAGGACCTCAGTCTTATTTGGCCAGTGAAACAGACCGGCTATGGGTAGCAATTTACGACGGTTTCTCACGCATGGCAGTACCACTATTCATGATTGTTTCCGCCTTTCTCCTTGTACCGATGAAAGAAGAACAGACCACATGGCAATTTTACCGCCAGCGCTGCTTACGCATCCTGCCACCATTTTTTATTTTCATGATACTCTATAGTACCTTACCAATGTTGTGGGGAGCGATCAGTGGAGAGACATCATTGAATGATATGTCGCGAATATTACTGAACTTCCCATCACAGGCCGGACACTTATGGTTTATGTATCCTTTGATCAGTCTTTATTTGTTCATACCCATCATATCACCGTGGTTGAGTAAAGCCACAAAGAAAGAAGAACGTTTCTTCATTGGGCTATTCCTGTTATCAACGTGTATGCCGTATCTCAACCGCTGGTGTGGTGAAGTATGGGGGCAATGTTTCTGGAATGAGTACCACATGCTATGGTATTTCTCAGGCTATCTGGGATACCTCGTATTGGCACATTACATACGTGTTCACCTTACATGGAACCGTTCCAAACGTCTCACCGTAGGAGGTATTCTAATGATCATCGGAGCTGTATGGACCATTTACTCATTCTATATCCAGGCTGTGCCCGGAGAAATTCTTTCCACACCTGTAATAGAAATAGGATGGGCTTTCTGTACAATCAATTGTGTGCTTCTTACAACGGGTACATTCCTTATTTTCACATGCATCAATCGTCCAAATCCCCCACGAATTCTAACAGAAGCATCAAAACTCAGCTATGGCATGTATCTCATGCATATATTCTGGCTCGGGTTGTGGGTAACAGTATTCAAGCACACTCTGGCACTGCCTACCGTTGCGGCTATACCTTGTATTGCAGTGAGTACATTTATTTGCTGTTTCGTAACAGCAAAGATCATCTCATTTATACCGGGCAGTAAATGGATAATAGGATAAATATCAAATTGTTTATGAAAAATTGGGGGGCTGATCCTGACGCTTCATTAGTGAACGGAGTAAGCCCATCAATGACTTTAAATATTAACTAATTAAACTTGCAGGTACGCATATAAGTACATATATTTGCATAATCATAAAAAGGAAGAATTATGAGAACAGCTAATTATACAGATTTAAGAGCGAACCTTAAAGGGTACATTGACGCAGTAGTTGACGATTGCGATACAGTAATTATTAATCGCGGAAATGGGAAGGGAGTAGTGATGATTTCTCTGGATGAATATAACTCTTTGAGAGAAACTGAATATATCATGTCCTCACCTGAAATGATGGAGGCCATACGCAAAGGCGAGGAAGACATAAAGAATGGCAATTTCATATCACAAAATGAAGGAGAAAGCATAGATGATTTCTTAAATAGGGTGTCATGTACAGAATAACATTGTCAGAACAAGCACGAAAGGAATATCTTTACTTCTCACAAAGTGGTAATAAAGCCATTCTGAATAAAATCGCAGCTTTGCTGAATGACATTGCAGAACATCCCTACACAGGATTAGGAAAGCCAGAGCCGCTAAAATATGAATTGGCAGGTAAATGGTCAAGACGAATCAGTGTTGAACATCGTCTTGTCTACTCTGTGAATGATGATATAATTGAGGTTCACATCTTCTCTATGAGATTTCATTATTCCAAGAAGTAACACATCATATACATTATTTGAAAAGGACATCTATTAAGTTAGATGTCCTTTTTTATGCATGGGTGATTTATTCAGAACGGATAGTTGGTAAAAACTCTGTGAGACTCTGTGGTGAATTAATTCATAACCTTACAGAAAGACATTAATTCCGTCAACGAGTTATTAAAAAACGGCAAACTCATAAATACGTGTGTCCTTGCCATTAGCGGCCTGTACCGGTTGAGTAACCAACAGACGCAGATAGCGTACCTTCTCAGTCTTACCCAAAGAACGGTTGATAACATTCTGCTTGTTTCCGGTTACAAAGTCCAATGTGCGCCATGCTTCATTCGAGTTATTCCGGCCTTGCAAGAAGCAGCTGCCAGTGATGTAAGAATAGCTTTCCTGAGCAGCATTCACCATCTTCCAACCGCTTATTTCCTTTTCCATTCCCAAATCAAAATCAATATAGTTAGGAAGCATAGAGGTATCGCACCATTTAGTATTCTCGTTTCCATCAATGAGAAATGCAGGTTTCTCATTGTCGTTGGTATATCCCGACCAAGCAACGATATGTTCCGGTTTCAACAGATTGATCTTCAGTTCTGCTGTCTTTTGCAAGCTGGTATCATCTTCATTGGCAGTCTGGAATAAAGTAGATAGTGCTTTAACAGGTGCATATGGTTCTTCAACCAATGTAGCAGCAAAAATAACAATGTCTTTATTATCGGGCAGGATAACCTCAGTTGCTTTAGCAGGGATGTCAATGGCAAACTTGAACATATAAGTAAACTCATAAGCATGATCTCCCTCAGCGGAATGGCGGTGTGTACCGACATAGGCCACTTCTGCATCTTTCAAATAGCCTTGTGTATGGCCTGTATGCCCCCATTGTCCGATGAAACCGGTATAAGAAGGAACGACAATTTCCTGCAAATTCTTCCCTGTCTGGAATACGCCTCTAACATCTTCTTCAGCAGTTGCCGCAGCAGCCAGTATATACAAACGGTTATAGGAATGTCCGGCAGGCAGTTGCAAGGTATTTCCGCTACATAACATACCATTCATTTCTTCTTTTGTTTCCAGATGGAAAGGAACACGATTAACAGTTATATCGGCAGGTATTAATTCAGCGGCATAAGAATAACCGGCTTCGAAATTAGCCTCCCAACGAAATTCGTTCCAGCTGAAACATTTACGGTCATAATTGAGAGGCAGTTGTTCGCATCGCAATTCTTCCTTCTTATTATCATTGAAACGGACTTTATAAGTCTTGATGCTGTTGGGCTGTATGGAGACTTCCAGCTGATTACCGCTGAAGTCCGCACTTCCTATACTCTGCTCCGTACCATCTGCTTCAACGGCACTTGTAATAGTTCCTGCAAATGTCAGCACTGCATTTTGTGGAGCTTTGCCACCCGTTTCGTACACACGCACCACATATTCGTCCGAACTTTCCGCTTTCTTCAAAGCTTTGATGACAACGTTACTATTGTCCGAAGATGCGAAAGAGAAGGCTTTGCCCAATGTTCCGGAATGTTTCTCGGTAGCAAAAGCCTTCAGACGCTGATTCAATACTTCAGACTCCTTAACGACCTGCGCCTTGTCCAAACCGCCGGCATGCCCTACCAAACTATAAGTGAAAGTATGATATCCCAGGTCCTGATGGTCCTGATACGGATAGTTGTTCTTAGTCTCGGGTGTATGAAGCAATGTCAGGCGGAGTGTATGATTATCAGGTTTATCCCAGCCATATTTACTGTCATTCATAATAGAAACACCATAACTGCCGTCACTATCGGTTAAATCCGCCCAATATTGGGCATATACTTCATAAGCAGTCAATATATTATTACCTCTCTGAACGCTGCCTATACCCAGATCGTAGGTCGCCTTTTCGTTATCAACATTCAAGGGGAATTCTGCTTTCAGCAGTGCATTCGTTGACTGCCAGTCTATCTCATTGTAAAAGTCTATACGGTCAGCCAATTCTCCCTCGTAAAGCCGAATATACTGACGGAACAACGATTTGCCATGGCGCTTTTCTATACACAAAGTCTTGCGCAGGGCACCATTCTCACACAGATTCATTTTCACGTCTTCAGTAATAGAAACAGGCGCACGGTCAATAGTCTTTTTCAGAATCTCCCAAGCTGGCCAATTATATGATTCATTCTCAGTAAAAAGAGCCAGACGAATAGATTTGCCGTCCTTAACAAGTTCTTTATTGTTTTTCTTATCGTAAAGCGAGATTATATCTCCCTTCTTATCCAATGAGATTTTATAGACAGAGTTCTCCACTGTTGTTTCTGAAACAAAAGAATCTGCCTGCTTCTGGCTTCCGGAAAGTCGGACATCATACACGGCATATCCTGTAGCAGGTACAGTTGCTTCTATCAATAAATACACAGTTCCATTCCGGTAAGAAAGTAATTGGGAAGCAACTTGCTTGCCTTCCGCATTATAAACACTGACACCTTTAGGGAATTTGGGAGCTTCAATCGCTACCTCCGCTACATCCGTAACCGGAAATCCGAGTGCATTGTAGAACACAACCGGAATACCCTTGACGCGAGTATCCATTTTCTCAGAAACAGCCCCTACCGAAGCTGTCAGAACACCTGAAAATTGCTTTAATGAAAGCAATTCATCATTCCACGAAAACTCATAAGCACGTGGGATACTGGTACCGGTAAGGTCATCATGGAATTGGTGGAAAATGAAACGCTTCCATGCTTCTGTCAGACTTTCACCCGGATAACCGGCTATACCCAACCAATCCGCTGCTACGGCCGCTCTTTCGGCAGCATCTCCCAAAAGTTCATTCTGACGGTTATAAAGCTTCATGGCAGCTTGCGAAGTATAACATCCGGTTCCATGTACATCCATCAGCAATTCACCGTTGAAAACGGGCAATTCCGAATGTTTTTCATAAGGAAGATAATCCTTGAATAACTGATCGCTCGTTGCGCTGATTATTTCTAACGGTCCGTTCCCCTTGATACCTTTCTCTACAGAACTGACAGAGCCTATTGAGGGAGAACCACCCGTATCACCCGTACCATAATAGCGATAAACCGTATTCAATGGAGTGCGCTTAGTCAGTCCCAACAATTCTTTATCTTCCGACAGGTCAATGTTATTCCAGCGCTTACCATAATCATAGCCATGAGCAAGCATAATAGAAGAACCGTCAATCCCCTTCCACAATCCAAGCATAAAAGGATGTTTGCTCTCTCCATAAAAAGGATGGTTACGCCAGTCGAGTTTCTGTGAAGAAAAGCCGATGAGACCGCAATGTTTGGCAATAGTAGGCAGCGTCCAGCCAAAGCCAAAACAGTCGGGCAAGAAAATATCCGTACTTTCTGTCCCGAACTCTTTTCTGTAATATTCCTGTCCAAGCAGGATGTTACGAATGGAAGACTCAACAGAGGGTACCAGCACATCCGATGCTTCCCAACTACTGCCACTGATATGCCAGCGTCCTGAATGTACAAATGCTTTGAGTTGCTCATATTCACTGGGAAAGTATTCTTTCATCCAAGCATATTTGACACCTCCTTCAAAATTGAAGATATAATCGGGATACTTCTTCAACAAAAACAGATTACGGGACAAGGTATTCCAAACATACTCTTTGATGGTGGTTTGGACATCCCAATTCCATTGAGTATCTAGGTGGGCATCTGCCACCATATAAGCTTTCGCTTTTTTCTCCGGTTTTGCACTCTGTGCATGCATACTACCTGAACAAAGCAGCGCAGATGCTAATAGGATAACTGGTAATTTCATAGTAAAATATTCTATTGTGAATAATACAGATATTTATCAATCGCAAAAATAGCGGCACTTGCCTAAAAGCATACCTATATTTATGCCATAAAAGTGTAATTACATGGCTATGGCTGTAAAACGCACAAAAAAGTCAGAAAAGTATTACTCTTTTTTCTATGCTTCCCAACCATATCCTACCATAATTCTCTATCTTTGCAATACCTAATTAGTCCGATATACAGATATGAAAAACAAACACTACTTCCCTCAAGTTTCACTGCTTATCTGCATCTTATGCTGCTTTCCGCATTTGATTCATGCATACAGTCTACGGCAATTTTCAAACAAAAACGGCTTATCCAACAGTGCTATCTTATCCCTTTACCAGGATCATCAGGGAGTCATCTGGATCGGTTCATGTGATGGTCTGAATATTTTCGACGGCACCAATATCCATGTATATAATCCTGTCAACCCGACGAAAGCCCCATTATCCGGAAACCTGATTAACGACATCATGGAGACTGAAAAGGATGTATTATGGATACAGACCAACTATGGACTGGACCGTCTGGATACTAAACTCCAGACATCCAAAAGCTTTACGGAGTTCAAAGACAAGAACTATATGGCAAAAAGCAGGGATAATGACCTTTTCATTGTAAAAGACGACGGATATATCTATTATTATCAACCGGAAAAACAACTCTTCCAAAAGTTGGAAGTACCTCAAATAGCATTCGGACACGTATTATCCACTATCATCGACAAAAACAATATTCTATGGGTATTCACTTCGAATAATGACACCCGCAGCTATCAGATAATCAAGAATAAAGAAGAGATAGCCCTCACCCCCAACAATCTTTTTAAACATTCCGAACAGTTATTATGGGCATTCGCAGAAGAAGATCTGGTCTATTTCATCGATAAGACCTACTCACTCTATGAATATGACTTCGGAAATCAACAGCAATACTTTATTGCAGATCTCAAAGCAGAAGTCGAAACACGCGGAGAAGTTTCTTCCATCATCAAACAACAAAACGACTATTACATTGGCTTCAAAAGTAGCGGATTGATCGTATTGAAATATATGTCCGATCAGAAAATAAAATACCAGATGCAAGATACAGAAATCCATTCCGGCATCTTCTGCCTGATGAAGGACAAATATCAGGATATTGTTTGGATAGGAACAGACGGACAAGGGGTATACATGTATTTCAATGATGCTTTCTCCATTACCAATACACTGCTGGATACTCCTGTATACCAGATAAACAACCCCGTACGTACCGTTTACTACGACGAGGAACAAACCTTATGGATAGGAACCAAAGGAGGAGGTATATTGCGTATCAGGAATTATTCTCCGGAAACCAATGCAGCAGTTTCTTTCGACCGGATTTCCATCAGCAACAGTACTTTAACCGACAACACCGTCTATTGCTTTGCCCCCGGTTCTGCGAACAGGCTATGGATTGGAACGGAAAACGGGCTTAACTACTATTCATACCAGAATAAACAGCTGAAAGCGTTTACAGTGATAGCCGATGGAAAGAAGGTGAAATATGTACACTCCATCAACGAATTAAATGATACCACTTTATGGGTATCCACTGTAGGTGAGGGTATCGTAAAAGTTATTTTGGATAAAGCCGGTAGCGCTCCTTCCGTTAAATCGGCTACCAGAATTGTTCTGGATGACGGGCGTATGGCTTCCAATTATTTCTTTACCTCCTTCCAAGAGAATGATTCTATCCTTTGGTTCGGTAATCGTGGCTATGGAGCCTACCGGCTCAATGTCGAAACCGAACAGCTAACTCCATACAGGTTTGATAATGTAGTGAACAGTCAGACGGCCAATGATATTTTCGCCATTTATAAAAATGAGAAAGGATATTGGTTGGGAACCAGTTCCGGACTACTTCACTTCAATGAAGATTACTCACATTATCATGACAGGGCTGACCTTTTCTCAAACAACACAGTACATGGCATTTTGGAAGACCAGCAAAATAACCTTTGGATCAGCACGAATCAAGGACTGGTAAGGTTCAATCCTAAAACCAATACCGGGCAGACTTACGACCGGGAAAACGGACTGGAAGTCACTGAATTCAGTGATGGAGCTTTCTATAAAGACTCGCGGACCGAAACTTTGTTCTTCGGAGGGACAAACGGATTTGTTACCGTCAAGCCTAATGCTTATATTATGGCAGACTATATGCCTCAAATAAACCTGAAGGGATTATCTATCTTCGGAAAAGAATACAATATTCATGATTTTCTCCACGACAAAAAAGGAAAGAAGATACTTCAGCTGGATTATAGCCGGAACTTCTTCTGCATCGACTTTATGGCAATAGATTATATAAATGGTAACAATTACTCTTATTCTTACAAATTGGACGAAGTAAGCAGCCAGTGGATAGAAAGTGGAACATCGGCCAGCGCCATCTTCTCCAATCTTGCACCCGGACAATATACTTTGTTAGTGAAATACAAGAATAACATGAATGGAAAAGAGTGCGAACCGCAGAAACTTCTGATTCAGATTACTCCTCCCTGGTATTTAAGTAATTGGGCATATATTCTCTATTTCATATTAATCGCTTTGTTCTGCATTCTTGCTGTTTACAGGATAGTTCATCAATACCGCCGGAAGCAGCACCGCATGATTGAGAAATTGAACCGGGAAAAGAAAGAAGAAGTCTATGAGTCCAAGCTGCGCTTCTTTACCAACATCACTCATGAATTCTGTACGCCACTGACGCTGATTTATGGTCCGTGCGAAAAGATACTTGCCTACCCGCAATCTGATTCGTACATCCGCAAATACGGGAAGATGATACAGCAGAATACAGAAAAACTGAATGGTTTGATTCTGGAACTGCTGGAATTCCGCAGGCTGGAAACCGGTCATAAGGTGCTTTCTATCCAAAGATTATCCGTATCGGACAAACTCCGGAACATAGCGGAATCCTTCTGTGAATTGGCTGAAAATAAGAATCTGAACTATCGGTTGGATATTGAACCGGACATTGAATGGAATACGGATATCAGTTGCTTCAGTAAGATCGTCAATAACCTGATCTCAAATGCCTTCAAATATACTCCGGAAGAAGGGAATATCACCATCGGTCTGAAAGTAGAAAACCAGCTTCTAACCCTTAATATATCCAACTCAGGAAAGGGGATAGCGAAAGAGAATCTTGCAAAGATATTCGATCGCTATAAGATATTGGATTCTTTTGAAATGAATGGCAAGAATTCACGGAATGGGCTGGGATTGGCTATTTGTAAGAATATGGTTACTCTGTTGAACGGTGAAATCAATGTCAGCAGTATTCAGAATGAGATAACTACATTTACAGTCACTTTACCGGAACTATCGCCCACTGCACAGGAAGCAGAAACACCCCAAAAAGTGTATGAAACAGGACCTCTGAATACAAATACGGAGCCTATGGAACTGGAACAGACCACTGTTAATTTCGACACTTCCAAGCACACGGTTATGATCATTGACGACGATCCTTCGATGTTATGGTTCGTCTCGGAAATATTTGTAGATAAATACAATGTATTATCTTTCAATAACGCTGCAGAAGCTTTGGCCAGCCTGGAACTGAAGCAGCCGGATCTGATTATTTCAGATGTGATGATGCCTGAAATAGACGGGCTTTCCTTTGCCCAGAAAATCAAGCAAAACAAGTTATGGAGCCATATTCCACTCATTCTACTGTCTGCCCTTCATCACGAAGACGATCAGGTGAAAGGCATTGAAGCTGGTGCAGAAGTGTATGTGACGAAACCTTTCAATGTAAAATATTTAGAGAAAGTAGTCTACCGATTGATTAAAAGAGAATCGGACCTGAAAGAATATTATAGTTCCATATTCAGTTCATTCAAAGTGGAAAACGGGAACTGTATCCACAAAGAAGATCAGGAATTCCTGGATAAGGTGATAGAAACCATAGAAAAGAATATCACAAACCCTGACTTATCCGTTGAACTATTGAGCAGTGACCTGGGCTATAGCACCCGTCAGTTCTACCGTAAATTAAAACCTATAACAGACAAATCTCCTGCTGATATCATCAAAGAATATCGCCTCACAATGGCCGAGCGACTGTTGCTGACAAAGAACTATACCATTGAGGAAATTATGGACAAGACAGGTTTCAATAACCGCGGAACGTTCTATAAGTTATTCTCCCAGCGTTTCGGTATGCCACCACGCCAATATAGGGAACAGCAGAAGGATAGTGTGAAGAAAGAATTAACAGATATGGATTCTATCAACGAATAGCGTCACCGGATAAGAATAAAAAAGGGAAGCTTTACTTCCCTTTTACAATCCTCTTAATATCATTCAATTTATTCAATGCCTCCAGCGGGGTCAGATTATTCACATCCAAATTCAAAATCTCGTCACGTATCTGGCAGAGCACAGGATCTTCCAACTGGAAAAAGCTAAGTTGCATGCCGCCACGCGTCTCTCCTACTTCCGCCATCGGCTTACTTGCAATACCTTGCTGACGATTGTCCGCCTCAAGCTGTTTCAGAATGTCATTCGCACGTTTTACGATACTTTTCGGCATACCTGCCATCTTTGCCACATGGATACCAAAGGAGTGTTCACTACCGCCACGTTCCAGTTTACGCAGGAAAATGACCTTATTATCCACCTCCTTAACGGAAACATTGTAGTTCTTGATACGCTTGAAGCTTTTCTCCATCTCGTTCAACTCGTGATAGTGCGTAGCAAACAACGTACGTGCCTTTGCTTTAGGGTGTTCATGGATATGCTCTACAATTGCCCAGGCAATAGAAATACCATCGTACGTAGATGTACCTCGTCCCAACTCGTCAAAAAGCACCAGACTGCGCGAAGAAAGGTTATTCAAAATATCAGCCGCCTCGTTCATTTCCACCATGAAAGTAGACTCTCCGACAGAGATATTATCACTGGCACCTACACGGGTAAATATCTTATCTACCAAACCGATATGTGCACTCTCGGCAGGTACGAAGCTGCCAATCTGCGCCAGTAGCGTTATCAACGCCGTCTGTCTCAGCAATGCAGACTTACCCGCCATGTTCGGACCGGTAATGATGATGATCTGTTGCGAGCTACTATCCAGCACCACATCATTGGCAATGTACTTCTCTCCTATGGGAAGTTGCTTCTCGATAACCGGATGTCGTCCCTGGCGGATATCCAGAACATCGTTATCTTCGATGACAGGACGTATATAATTATTCTCACGTGCCACATTGGCAAAAGACAGCAAACAGTCCAGACGCGCGATCTGGTTTGCATTCACCTGAATGGCAGGAATAAACTCACTTAGAGCCTGCACCAATTCCATGTAGAGCTGGGTTTCCAGTATCAATATCTTATCTTCGGCGCCGAGAATTTTCTCTTCGTACTCTTTCAGCTCTTGTGTAATGTAACGTTCGGCATTGGCCAAGGTCTGTTTACGTATCCACTCCTGTGGTACCTTATCCTTATGTGTATTGCGCACTTCAATATAGTAACCGAATACATTGTTGTAACCGATTTTCAGACTGGGAATTTCAGTCAGTTCACTTTCCCGTTGCTGTATCTGTAGCAGATAATCTTTACCGGAATAAGCTATCTGGCGTAATTCATCCAATTCGGCATTGACGCCTGACTTCATAACACCACCTTTGTTTATCAGCAACGGAGGATCATTATTAATCTCTTTTTCAATGCGGTCGCGAATGGACTTACAGATATTCAGTTGTTCACCTATACGGTTCAGACTAGCATTATCCGCCTCCAGACAAGCTTCCTTAATAGGCTCAATAGCCTGCAAAGCTACCTTTAATGCAACTACTTCACGAGGAGAAACACGTCCTACAGCCACTTTAGAGATGATACGTTCCAGATCGCCTATCAAATGCAACTGTTCTTCGATCAGTTCTTTGAAATCCGGCTGACGGAAAAAATATTCCACTACATTCAAGCGTTCATTGATAGGCAGTACATCTTTCAACGGAAACACCAACCAGCGCTTCAGCAAACGGGCACCCATCGGACTGATGGTTTTATCGATGACATTGAGCAGACTACTTCCACCGTCGTTCATGCTACCGATAAGCTCCAGGCTGCGCACGGTAAATTTATCCAAACGCACATATTTGTCCTCTTCAATACGCGACAATGCCGTGATGTGTCCGATTTGCGTATGCTGCGTCATATCCAGGTATTGCAGAATAGCCCCGGAAGCAATGATACCATTTTTAAGATGCTCTACTCCGAAACCTTTCAAATTCTTTGTTTCAAAGTGCTTCAACAGTTTCTCGCGTGAACTGGTCTCCGTAAAAGCCCAATCGTCCAGTTCGAAAGTAAAGAATTTGTTTCCGAAATTCCCTTCGAACATACCCCGTTTGCCACGTTCGAAAAGCACCTCTTTCGGACCAAAATTATTCAGCAATTTATCTACATAATCAAAAGGGCCTTCCGCCGTCAAAAATTCACCGGTAGAGATATCGAGAAAGGCGATGCCACAACCCGTTTTTCCGAAATGTACAGCTGCTAAAAAATTGTTTTCTTTATAATTGAGGACATTATCGTTGATGGAAACACCCGGAGTAACCAATTCGGTAATGCCGCGCTTCACCAGTTTCTTTGTCATCTTCGGATCTTCCAACTGATCACAGATAGCTACACGCTTGCCCGCACGTATCAGTTTAGGCAAATACGTATCCAATGCGTGATGAGGAAATCCGGCCATTTCAATGGTTTTGCCTTTTCCATTGG